>ERZ773042.1494-NODE-1494-length-13682-cov-6.416746_pt1 | contig 13682 bp, 16 predicted proteins | sample MGYA00511664_ERZ773042 | MGnify/ENA primary metagenome ERZ773042 (study PRJEB29015, sample SAMEA2737984) | human oral metagenome | biome: human oral; feature: human-associated habitat; material: dental | place: China | collected 2036 ... | reverse complement strand
GTGGGACGACGAAATCGAATTCTAACGAATTACCGATTTCTGTCCCACTCTCTTTAATCTACATAATGTTCTTCTTTTTTATTGAACCAAGCGTATGGCAGACCGATCAGAAGACCACCACCAATCAAGTTTCCTACGAAGGTCACAGCCCAGTGGCGCAGGATATTTCCAATACCAAAATTTGCCACCTCTGATGCAGCTGAGCTAAACTTAACGATAGCAAAAGAAGCAAAGTTGGCTGCCAAGTGTTCGTTGGTTAAGAAGACAAACATATAAATGGCTGAAATAACCAAGAAAAGCTTGGCTGTACTATCTTTCACCAAGATGAAGGAAAGAATCGCAATATTAACAAATACATTGGCGAGTATTCCCTCAAGTAAAATAAGTTCATTTGAACGGGCAAGCTTCATCTGCACAACACCAGCAATGAAACTTTCCTTGCTAAGTCCCGCATAAGCAGCCGAATTAGCAAAGAGCCACCCAGCAATCAGAGCCCCAATCAAGTTAAAGAAAGTACAATAGAACAAAATAATCAATGCTTTTTTCCAGTCAATCTTCTTTAGGAAAGTTCCCGCTGTCAAAAACATCATGTTGGAAGTCACCAGCTCAGCATTCAGAAAGACGATGTAGGCCAATCCCCAAGCAAAGATAAAAGGGAAGAGAAAACGACCCGTTCCTGGAACAATCTTATTTGTCAGGTCTGCTGCAATAGCTCCTGCCCCTGTACTAAAGGTCAGAAAGGCCCCCGCAAAGATAGAGCGAACAGCATACTTCCCCTTGCTTGTGTCAAACAAGCCTTCTTTCTTACGGCAAGCTGCTTCTATTTTTGGAATAAATGTCGATTCGACCATAATAATTCTCCTCTAAGTTAAACTATGTACAGTATATCACAAACTTTTATTTTTCGAAAGCGTTTTCTGTAAGTTTTTTTCTAAATTTGAACTTGTAATGCTATATTTCAAGTTCTTAATTCGCCTGCTAGCCGCCTTATATCTTCTGGCCGAGTTCGACAGCAGCCGCCAAAAATCTGAACGCCCTGCTTCTTCCAAAGCTGACTGTAATCAGTTAAACAGAGCTGCTGCTCAGGATTGTCTTGCCAAGTATTCGTTGCCACATTATAGACCTCTCCAGAATTTGGATAGGCCAGCAGGGGTTTATCGCACACCTGTTTCAACTTTTCTAATAAAGGAGCAATCAAATGCGGAGCTGTGCAGTTAAAACCAACAGCCAAAACTTGCTGACTTGATTGAGCCAAGCGTCCAACTTCTTCTATCAACGTTCCGTCCGAAATCGCCGATGCCGTCTGAGCTGTAAAAGATAAATAGGCCTCCGCCTGCGGAAATTCTTCTGCTAACAAGTGAACAAGCGTCTCTGTTTCTGCTCCGTTAGGAATCGTTTCAAGTGCCAATAAATCACAGCCCGCGTCCAGCAAGGCTTGAATGCGCGGACGATGAAAGTCTTTAAATTCCTCCTCACTCAAGTGATAGGATCCTGTATATTCCGATCCATCAGCCAGGTAAGCAGCATATGGTCCGACCGATCCAGCTATCAGAGGATAAAAGCGCTGATTCTGCTCATCTAGCGATAATCTCCCCCAGACATTTTTAACCGCTGCCTGTGCCAAAAGGACTGTCTCTTTGAAGATTTCATGAGCCTTATCTAAACTCAATCCTTCTTCGACAAAAGCTGGAATGCTGGCCTGATAACTGGAAGTGGTGATAATATCACTGCCCGCCCAAACATAGTCTTCATGCAGGTCTTGGATAATCTGAGGATTCTCAAGCAAGTACTTGGCTGACCAAAGCCGACCAGAAACATCATAGCCCTGCCTCTCCAGCTCTGTCCCCAAAGCACCATCTAGAATTATTATTTCTTGCTTTTCAAGTAAATCTTTAAACGCTCCCATTCTTGCTCCTCAAGCTTTTTCTAAAATTACAGCTTAGTCAGTTTTGCTAAAGATAAATAAGTCTGCTTATTTGAAATGATCGTCTACTTCATTAGTAAAACGCAAAAAAGAGATTATTACAATCTCTTTTTTCTTATCTAGTTATGTGATGCCCATGCTTGGTCTGTTTCCAGAACATCTTGAGTCGTGTATTGTCCACGGTAAGGATTGTAAACCATATTAGACGCTCCTGTCTGATAGCTAGGTGAATCAAACTGAGTCAGATTATAAGCTTCAATCAGATAGTTCAATTTCGCGTAGTAGTTACTATCCGTCGCATACACACCAGTCAAGGCAGCTGTCGCGTCTTGATAAGTTGGTGCATTGCTCTTCCAAGCCCCCGCAAAATGACTTTGTCTCAAGACATAAACATAGTCCTGAAGTGATTCAGCGTAGCTTGAGTAAGAGCGGAATTGATCATTGATTGCGTAGGTATTGCCCTGACCGTCTTCTTCCAAAGTCTCCATCGTTGCTGACTGACCAGCATAGGCTCCTTTAATCCCGAACAGATTATAGTGAGGATAGCCTGATAGACCAGACTGGCCAGAACCACTCTCTAAAATAGCTTGTGCAATCATCACAGAAGCATACAGATCATTATCCTGAGCCAACTGGCGAGCTGGCTCACTGATTTGTGAAATGAAATATTCTGTTTGGTTCAATGGTTGCTGAACAGCATCATTTGCACTTGCTGGCTTGATTTGCTTTGACAAAGCAAGACCAAAGACAACGGTTGAAACCATCACTGCCAAACCAGTCAAAAGTTTTTTTCTTTCTTTTGAAATTCTCTTCTTCACAGTCTTTCTCCTAAATACAATATTTATTCTACTATTGTAACATACTAAAAGCAAAATAACATTAGCAATAAATTACAAGTATATGACATTTTTTAGATCTTCCACAAATATAAGTTTCACAAGCCACGATTGTTCCATTCAAAACTTCCTCGTTCGACTTGCATAATGAGCCTTATCATAAAGATATACAGGCTGAACTGAAAATGAAAATAACCTGACTCCAACCCATACGGAATCAGGTTATGATCTTAAACCCTGAATGTTCAACCATCACTCCGGTAAGATCTAACATCTAGATCTTACCCAAAATAGCATCCCAAGCTTGATCAAGACCAGTTTTATCAACTGAAGAAAAGATAATAAAATCATCAGTTTTATCAAAGTCCAGCTTTTTCTTAATGGCGCTCTCATGCTTGTTCCACTTACCACGTGGAATTTTATCAGCCTTGGTAGCCACAACAATAACTGGAATTTCATAGTATTTGAGGAATTCATACATCTGCACATCATCCGCACTAGGATCATGGCGTAAGTCTACTAGACTCACGACTGCTCGTAGATTGTCCCGACTGGTCAAGTATTCCTCAATCATTTTGCCCCATTTAGCGCGCTCCGTTTTCGAAACCTTGGCATAGCCGTAGCCAGGAACATCCACAAAACGGAGCTTATCATCGATATTGAAAAAGTTCAACAACTGCGTTTTACCAGGCTTACCCGAAGTCCGTGCTAAATTTTTACGATTGAGCAGAGTATTGATAAAACTAGATTTACCAACATTGGAGCGACCCGCCAAGGCGATTTCTGGGATATCATCCTGCGGGTAATGCGATTTATTGGCTGCGCTCAGTAAAATCTCAGCATTATGTGTATTGATTTCCATAAGCTTCCCCTAAGCAGTTTCTAAGATTGGCTTGTCTGTGCCGTCCACTGCTTCCTTCGTGATACGAACCAGTTTGACATTTTCCTGACTTGGCACTTCAAACATGACATCCATCATGGTTTCTTCAATAATTGAACGAAGTCCACGCGCACCTGTCTTGCGTTCGATAGCTTTTCTAGCAATGGCTTGCAGGGCTTCCTCGTCAAATTCAAGCTCAACATCATCATAAGAAAGCAAGGTTTGATATTGCTTCACTAGCGCATTTCTCGGTTCATTCAAAATGCGAACTAAGTCATCAACAGTCAGCTGCTCTAGAGCTGCAAAAACTGGCAAACGACCAATCAACTCAGGAATAATCCCAAATTTTTGAATATCGTCAGCGACAATGGCCTGCATATAAGAAGCACCCTCGTCGATTGCCTTATTATTTTGACCGAAACCGATAATCTTCTCACCAAGACGTTGCTTAACAATTTCTTCGATACCGTCAAAAGCACCACCAACGATAAAGAGAATGTTCTTGGTATCAACCTGAATCATTTCTTGCTGTGGATGCTTACGACCACCTTGAGGAGGCACGCTGGCAACTGTTCCTTCAATAATCTTCAGTAAGGCTTGCTGAACACCCTCACCTGAAACATCACGAGTGATAGAAACATTTTCGCTCTTCTTAGCAATCTTATCGATTTCATCCACATAAATAATACCGCGTTCTGCCCGCTCGATATTGAAGTCAGCTGCCTGTAAAAGCTTGAGCAGGATATTTTCCACGTCTTCACCGACATAGCCAGCTTCAGTCAAAGCTGTAGCATCCGCGATAGCAAAAGGAACATTGAGGCTACGCGCCAAGGTCTGAGCCAGGAATGTTTTCCCAGATCCAGTTGGACCAATCATGAGGATGTTGGATTTTTGCAGCTCCACATCATCCTCTTCGCGGCTGTCATGAAAATTAATCCGCTTATAGTGATTGTAAACGGCAACAGCCAAAGCCCGCTTGGCCCGATCTTGACCAATCACATAGTGGTTCAAGATATTGAGCAATTCTTGCGGTTTTGGTACTTCAGAAAGATCAGCTAAGACTTCCTCAGCTAATTCTTCTCGGATAATTTCCTGTGCCAACTCGACACATTCATTACAGATAAAGGCATTGTTGCCCGCAATAATTTTTTGGACTTCGTCCTGATTCTTTCCACAGAAAGAACAATATACCATCATCTCATTATTACGATTTGTAGGCATTTTTTACTCCCATTCTAAATTTCTAATTCAATTTTTTATTTACATTTTAAAAGAGGGTCATATAAAAAGCATGGATGGAATTAACAAGATTTGTAAAAGCATTTAACAAAAATAAAATAGCCAATCCATAACGTTTTTTACGAAAAGTCTGAAGCGAACAGATCAGACAAATTGCACATAAAAAGGCCGTAAAAAAACCAAAAACACTTCTTTCCATTCCTATGAACCCTTTCTTTTGAGGATTTTTACGGTGAAATCATACTCATTTTTTTCATCTTTGGGTCGAAAGCGACTGCTCGCTTCCTCGAACTGTGTCAGATCAAAGTCTGTTGGGAAATAAGTATCACCTTCTAAGCTAGCATGGATTTCTGTCTTAATCACCTCATCCAAGTCATGCTCAAACAAAGAAAAGATTTGGCCGCCACCGATAATATAGAGATTCTTTTCTTGCTCTTGATACCATTTCAACACCGATGAAAGATCATGAAATACCAAAACACGCTCATCTTCAATCTGATAATCCCTATCGCGTGTCAAAATCAGAGTCTTTCTATTTGGCAACACGCGCCGATGCATGCCATCAAAAGTCACCCGCCCCATTAAAATTGCATGTCCAGTTGTGATTTCTTTGAAATGCTTCAACTCTGCTGGTAAATGCCATGGCAAGCTTTGGTCTTTGCCAATCAGACCATTTTGATCTTGTGCCCAAATCGCCGCAATCTTTTTTGTCATTTCTCTATCCTTCACATTGATATTTCTATTCTATCAAAATTTATTAAAAAAGACTTGTTTGGACTATCACTTCTATCTATTTATTTTTGCCAGCTGATCCAGATAAAAAATCGATAACCTCAAAGATTATCGACTATTCGCTTGTCAGCCAAATTACTCTTTCTTCATCTTTTTGACAAAGACAAATCCTACAACAGCAGCCACAAGGCCAAACAAGGAAACGTTCAAGAGGGTTGAGTCTGTCTTCTTAGGCTCAGCAGTGGCGGCCTCTTTTTTATCCGCTAAGGGATCAATATCGCATCCCTCTCTTTTGACTGACCTACCTTCAGTTGAATCCTCAGCATTGCTTTGCTCGGTCCCTTTGTTTTTAGGGCCTTTTCCATGACAAAGCAAATCAATCGTATAGGATTTCTTTCCCTGATTTGCCCCATCCGAACCTTGGTCTACAAGCTGTAGAAAATCATCTTCTTCCACTGAAGAATCCGCAATTTGCTCAAGTTGGGACTCTGCCTGCTGAACTTCATCCGCACCCACAAGAGCCATCGGTGTCACTGAAACCGATAAGCCAAGCAAACATGAACAAATGCCCAGACTAAAGAGTTTTCTCCTGCTTCTATGTGTTAAAAGATTTGCTTCCATATCAATACCTCCGAGATAGGCACTAGCGAAACACATATATCTATTGTCATTATAGCACTTACAAAATATATTTCAATCATTTGCTCTCGGAAATTTAAAATCCCCACTGACCTTCATTCAGTAGGGAAAATACAATCAAATCGCTAAGTCGAATTTGAGCTGAGGTTTGACCGGATCGTAGTCTAAGAGCTCAAAGTCCTCTGCTTTGATATCAAAGAAATTGGTTCCGTCTGGCACATTTAAAATGAGTCTCGGTTGACAATCGCTAGGTTCTCGGCGTAACAGCTCCTCCGCCTGCTCGAACTGGTTGTCATAGATGTGCAGGTTGTTGACAAAGTAAAAGAACTTGCCTACTTTCCAACCGAAATGCTTGGCAATCATCATCTGCAGAGCCACATATTGCATGGCATTGATGTGGTGGGCCACCAGCATATCATTTGAGCGCTGGGTCAGAGTCGCATCCAGATAAATGTCTCCATCTACACGCCGAACGTCAAACATGGTTTGAAAAGCGCATGGGAGCAAGCCATCTGTTTCTTCAAAAGCTTCATAATCCCATAAAGAGATGATATTGCGACGGTTCCAAGGATTGGCTTCCAGCTGTTGGAGAATTTTATGGATAATATCATGCTTCTTGACAACAGCTCCGTAGCGCTGGCCAATCGTACCCGTATCGCCAACTTCCCAGTCATTCCAGTAGTGAACATTGTACTTGTCATTGAGCAGTTCCAAGCTATTAGACTGGTCTTGATAGATCCAGAGCACTTCCTTGATGGCAGACTTGATGGCAATAGGGCGCAGAGTCGTGATTGGGAACTCGCCCTTGCTCAAATCGTATTCTGCAAATGAACCTGTGATATATTTGGAGTTAGCCACATTTCCATCCTTGTAGCGCGGACGGGCATTCTCAGAAAAAACACCTTGCTCCATAATCTTTTTCATATTCTCTTTAAAAATCGTATCTGCTTTGGTCATGATATCTCCTGAATCCTTAAACTTTCTTTAGTATAGCAGATTTTTCAAAAAAATTCTCCTGCCAAGTTTAGCAGGAGAAAAGTTTATTTGACCCATTCATCTGGATGATTGAGTTTATTCGCATCCTTTTCTGATAACCTCAAGGTAATATCTGACACAGCAGGAATATTTGAAAGAGTGACATAGGGGTAGTTTTTGTAGGTCGTGAATTTAACGCCACTTTCTCCCTTTCTCCCACTAATATCGTAGATGTAATTAACCTCTGCATCATCAGGTAAATCAACCCAGGCATCTTCATTATCTTCCTCAGATTCGACCTTATCCAGAATGTCTGCAAATTCATCCAAAGTTTTGGTATTATTCGTCTGATAAACTTGCTGATTCTGACTATCCAATATGGTCAGAAAACCTTCTGTCTTTGATTTGCAAGCGGATAGGATCAAAAGAAAAATGGGAAATAATATTAGAAAATATGCAACTTTTCTCTTCATTTTTAGCCCTCCTTATAGCTATGCTAAGAGAGGAAGTAGTTAGAACTATTGAAGTACCAGCGAAGCTGCTCCGATAACCCCGGCATCGTTTCCGAGAGTTGCAAGAGCTAATTTAGTTGATGTACGCACTTGTGGGAAGGTATTTTCATCATAAACCTTCTGAACACCTTGCAGAAGGAATTCTCCTGCTGCTGATACTCCACCACCGATAACAATAGTTGATGGATTAAGGATAGAACCGATATTGGCGCAAGCAATTCCCAAGTAGCGAGAGAAGTTACGGTAAACGATCAAGGCAAGGTCGTCACCTTCTTTGGCAAGGTCAAAGACAGTTTTAGCTGTTACTTCTTCTCCATCGTCAATCAAGCGTTTCAAGGTTGCATCGCCTTCGTATTCATCAGCATAGCGACGAGTCAAGTTGACAATCCCTGTTGCTGAAGCCACTGTCTCAAGACAGCCTTTTTTACCACAGGTACAAGCGATTGGTTGGTCGAAGTCAACAGTGATGTGGCCCAACTCACCTGCTGCACCAGCTACACCGTGAAGAAGTTTACCTTCTGCAACGATACCGCCACCAACACCAGTACCAAGTGTCATAAAGACAACGTCTGGTTGGTTCTCACCAGCACCCATCCAACGCTCACCAAGCGCAGCTACGTTGGCATCATTATCAATGAAGAATGGAATGCCTGTCGCTTTTTCGATTTTCTCTTTTACCGGCTGGAGGGTTTTCCAGTTCAGGTTATAGGCACCAATAACAGTCCCTTTCTCACGGTCAACCACACCCGGTGATCCCATGCCAATTCCGACAAAGTCCTCAGCTGATAGATTTAGGAGCTCCAAACGATGCTGAATAGACTCAATCATATCGTCTACAATATGGCTTCCTTCATCCAAAATATTAGTTTTAATAGACCATTTTTCTTGGATTTCGCCCTCTTGCGTTAAAATTGCAAATTTGATAGATGTACCACCAAGGTCAATCCCAATAATTTTTTTTGACATGATATTCTCCTCTGTATTCGTTCTCCCTCTTATTATAGCAGATTTTTTTAACGGTGAAAAGGTTTGCACGGGATTTTTTACGTTTAGTTTGTGCTTATTTCACTCAAAATAAAAATCGGCATCTCTTGAGATACCGACAAGTCTATTGAAGCACACAAATCATCCTAGCTGCTAACTTCAAATGGATCATATTATTTAAATCATATTTATCTAATGCTCACTCTGCCAGTGCGGTAATCAAGGACAATTCCTGACTGGACATTTGGGACAAAAACATTGAATTCCAAACTTCCATCGCTGGACTTAGCTTCTAAATGCGAGCCAGATGGCACCAGATCATTTTCTGAAGCATAGATCAAGGTGACACGATAGCGGACTCGCTTATTCTGGTCCAAGGCACGACGAATCTGAGTTTCATAGTAGTTCTGCCCTGTCGAGTTGTCTTTATTGGCCTGATTGGCCCAAGCTGTCTGGACTGCGATATTGGCTGGATTGCTAGTGGAAGCATCAAAGCCCTTTAAGCCACCGATTAGAGAGTAAGCCAAAAGATGCCCGCGATCTACTGCATGGTTGTATTCACCTGATAGATGTTTGACTTGGTGCCAACCAGCAGGAACCCAAGAAGTGGAACCATTTCCCGTTTCTTCCCGTGATTTATACTGGCGGGTCGATTTGGCAAGCAAGGCATTGGCAACTGTTGGAACCGTCTGCCCCTGAACCATCTTCGTTTTATTATCCGCATAAGGGGCACTCGACACTTTGGCATTTAAATTTGTTTGATTCCCATTGATGATGAAAGCTCCAGATCCATTCCACTCGATTTTTCCACCAAGTTGTGAACGCACTGAGTCTGTGAGAACACTCTCAGCCAGTGCTTGATCAGGTGTACTGGTATCCCTATTTTGACTAATGACTGACGATGTATTTACCGCTGGTGACTGATTGCCATTTCCAAAAAAGTAGGCTCCCAGTGATAAAGTCAGAGCAACCAGAAGCCCAGCTATAGTCTGAGTAGATTTAGTGCTCTTTTTTTGTAATTTCTTTCTTTTTGGCATCTTTCCTTTTCCATTTAAAAGGACTGCGCAAAATTCTGCACAGTCGGTAAATTTTCGGACATCTTAGCAGATCAATGACCAGTGAACTTAGAAACAAGTTCATTCCAAGTATCTAGCGATAAGATAGACCAAGGATTGTCTGCATTTCCAATCACGCCATATCCGATAACCAGACCAAGACAAAAAATGATAAAAGCGACTACCAGCACCAAGGCAATGATGCCTAGTTGTCTAGCCAAATATTTCCAATTTTCACTCATCATCTTCTTCCTTTACGCGTTTGATGTTGGCACCAAGAGCCGCCAGCTTTTCGTGAAATTTATAATAGCCACGGTCCAAATGGACTAACTTGCTAACCTTTGTTTCCCCTTCAGCAATCAAGCCCATCAAAATCAAGGTCGCACTAGCTCGAAGATCTGTCGACATTACTTCTGCTCCTTGCAGGCTGCTACCGCCCCAAATCCGAGCGGTATCCCGCATAATATCAGAATGAAGGCCCATCCGTCGCATCTCTTCTAAGTGCTGGAAGCGGTTTTCAAAGACCGTCTCAACCATGACAGACTCTCCTTGAGCTATCGCCATCAAGGCAGTAAACTGAGCCTGCATATCGGTTGGAAAACCTGGATAAGGTAGAGTTTTGACAGACACAGCTTTTAACTTTGAAACATCTGATCGGACGCGAATTCCTTCGTCTTCTTCCGTCACTTCTACACCCATTTCTTGCATCTTTGACAGAAGCGGACGATTGTGCTCCCAAATCGCATCCTCAATCAGCAAATCACCACCCGTCATAGCAGCAGCGACCATAAATGTACCAGCTTCGATGCGGTCTTGCACGACATTGTGCTCAGCTCCATGAAGTTTTTCAACACCGATGATTGTTATATTCTCCGTTCCTGCCCCTCTGACTTTAGCGCCCATTTTATTTAACAATAAAGCCAAGTCGACAATTTCAGGTTCTCGAGCAGCATTTTCAATAACAGTGGTACCTTGAGCTAAAGTTGCCGCCATCATAATATTCTGTGTCGCACCAACACTTGGGAAGTCCATGTAAATATGCGCCCCCATCAAACGGTCTGCCTTGGCTTCGATATATCCAGCAGTCTGCGTAATCTGAGCACCCATTGCTTCCAAGCCCTTCAAATGAAGGTCGATAGGTCGGCTACCAATCGTACAACCGCCCGGCATGGACACTTTAGCATGCCCATTACGAGCAAGAATGGGACCCAATACAACAATCGAAGCCCGCATCTTGCTGACATACTTATAAGGAGCCTCTTCGGTCAATGGTTTAGTTGCATCTACAACTACAGTATTTTCATCTTGATCAAAGTCTACCTGCGTATTCAAGCCGCGAACAACATTGTTCATGGTAAAAACATCCGAAAGAACTGGCACATTCTTGAGTATTGTTTTTCCCTCGCTGGCTAAAACAGTTGCTGCTAACAGTGGCAACACCGCATTTTTAGCTCCTTCAATCTTAACTCTGCCAACCAGACGGTTATTTCCACCCTGAATAATAATTTTTTCCATACTAACTAGTTACTCCAAATCTTAAAAATTCATCCTTACTATCATACCATAAAATCAAGATTCTGACCTTATAAAGTTCCATTAAAGATTGCCCGACTCATATCATAAATACCGATAAAAAATAGGCTAGCCATGTAGCCCAAGGCAATACTTAGCAATAAAATCAAAAAACGAATTTTGATGGCATTATCAGCATTTACTTTTAAAAATCTTTCCCAACTGACCACTGTTGCCAAAAGGTGAAAAGATACAAAAATAAAGAGCAGGTGACTGCATAATCGAAACATTAATTCTATCATAGATTTTATTATACCATAAGAAGAGCGATTTCTAGCGGAAAGGAGTATGAGACAGCAAAAAAGAATGGAAATTCCATTCTTTTTTCATTACATTCTTGTTCCAACGTTAATACGGTTGATGGCACGCTGGAGGGCGATTTTAGCACGTCGCTCTTGGTCAATCAAATGCTTGTCTTGGGCTTCTTCTATCTCTTTCTCAGCACGCAGCTTAGCTCGCTCTGCACGGCTGATATCAATATCACGCTCACGCTCAGCTGAGTCCGCGATAATGGTAATCACATTATCAGCAATTTCTATGATGCCACCGTTGACCGCAATCCAGTCAATATGCTTGTCATCATCGATTCTGCGTACCTTGACTTGATCCACTTCCAAAACAGCAATTGTATTGATATGGCGAGGCAAAATCCCCATTTCTCCGTCAATCGTTTTTACGGAAACAAATGCAGCACGGTGGTCATAAATCAGACCATCCGGTGTAACGATTTGTACTGTCATTTGAGCCATCATTCACCTCTTAGAATCCCATTTTTTCCGCTTTAGCAATGACATCCTCAATCGAACCGACACCACGGAAGGCATCTTCTGGTAACTTATCGTACTTGCCTTCGAGGATTTCTTTAAAGCCACGAACTGTTTCAGCTACAGGCACATAAGATCCTGGCTGGCCAGTGAATTGCTCCGCAACGTTGAAGTTTTGAGACAGGAAGAATTGAATTCGACGCGCACGCGCAACCAAAGTCTTTTCTTCATCTGACAACTCATCCATACCTAGGATGGCAATGATGTCCTGCAATTCATGATAACGTTGCAATACGCGTTTCACTTCAGCTGCCACTGCATAGTGCTCTTCACCAACAATCTCAGGAGAAAGAGCTCGAGAGCTTGAAGCAAGCGGATCAACGGCTGGATAAATTCCCAATTGAACCAATTTACGTTCCAAGTTGGTTGTAGAGTCCAAGTGGGCAAAAGCCGTCGCTGGTGCTGGGTCAGTATAGTCATCGGCTGGCACGTAGATGGCTTGGATAGAGGTAACAGAACCCTTCTTAGTCGATGTAATACGCTCTTGCAATTGACCCATTTCTGTAGCAAGTGTTGGTTGGTAACCAACGGCTGACGGCATCCGTCCCAAAAGGGCAGAAACTTCAGAACCTGCCTGCGTGAAACGGAAGATGTTGTCAATGAAGAGCAAGACATCTTGACCTTCCACATCACGGAAATATTCTGCAATCGTCAAACCAGTCAAAGCAACCCGCATACGCGCTCCTGGTGGCTCATTCATCTGACCGAAGACCATGGCTGTTTTCTCGATAACGCCAGACTCCTTCATTTCCCAGTAAAGGTCATTCCCTTCACGAGTACGTTCCCCTACCCCTGTAAATACTGAAATACCACCAAGTTCTTCAGCGATGTTATGAATTAATTCTTGAATTAATACGGTTTTCCCTACACCGGCACCACCGAATAAACCGATTTTACCACCTTTAAGATAAGGTGCTAAAAGGTCAATAACTTTAATCCCTGTTTGTAGAATTTCATATTGACTGTTTAATTCTTCAAATTTTGGTGCTGGTTTATGGATTTCATGTCTTGTAAAGTCTTCTGGGAATGGTTCTTTCAAGTCGATTGTATCTCCTAGAACGTTGAATACACGACCTAATGTTTCAGGTCCCACAGGAACGCTAATTGTGCGTCCTAAGTCCACTACTTTCATGCCACGTTGCAAACCATCTGTAGATTCCATGGCAATCGTACGAACTGCACCATCCCCTAATTCTACAGCAGTTTCCAATGTAACAGTCTTTTCACTTCCGTCACTTGTTGTTTTCACAACTTGTAATGCATTATGAATATCTGGAACGCCTTCTTCTAAAGGAAATACCACGTCTACAACTGGCCCTACTACTTGTAAAATCTTTCCAGTTCTCAATCCATTTTCCTCCTTCTAAAATCCTAATGTTCTTCCAGAGCGGCTGCTCCACCGACAATTTCTGTAATTTCTTGTGTAATTTGCGCTTGTCGTCTCTGGTTCAAATCTTGCGTTAAGTTACTGATTAAATCTTTGGCATTATCGGTAGCACTTCTCATCGCA
>ERZ773042.1487-NODE-1487-length-13714-cov-25.122044_pt1 | contig 13714 bp, 10 predicted proteins | sample MGYA00511664_ERZ773042 | MGnify/ENA primary metagenome ERZ773042 (study PRJEB29015, sample SAMEA2737984) | human oral metagenome | biome: human oral; feature: human-associated habitat; material: dental | place: China | collected 2036 ... | reverse complement strand
CCCGGCCCCGGCCAGCCAGGCGAGCCCCGCGACCTCGTAGGCGATCCTGCCGGGGCGGCCGTCCGTTTTCCTGAAGGCGCTCACCCGTGCGCCCCCGCCGACCCGGCGGCCCCCGGCCCGGAGCGGACGGGCGCTACACAGTCCCCCGCCGCCGTGGCGGGCGTTTCCGCGCCGCCCCTCATTTGCTGAAACGGCGGCGGTAGGTGTCCCACAGCTCCCGCATCTTCTTGCCGTCCGATTCGCGGACGAACACGTCGAAGGCGGCCGCCGAGGTGCCGGTCAGCGCGCGGACGGCGGCCGACGGCGAGGCCACCGAAGTGCCGTCGGAGAGCTCGAGCCCGCCCGAGTCGGTCACGGTGACGGAGTACTCGTCGCCGATATTGGGACGGCGCCACACGAACACGTCCCCGGGGGCGATGATCCCCGAGTCCACCACGTCGGCCAGGCGCACCAACTTGGTGCGGCCTCCGGACTTCCCCTCCAGGTTGCGGCCCAGCTCCTCCTCGGTCATCCGCGTCAAGTCGACGTGGTCGGAGTCGCGGCGGATGTCCCAGTAGTCGGCGACGAGCTCCACGAGCCTGCCGTGGCGGTCCTGGAGCGCCTGGTCGTCCAGGGTGTCGGCCCCGGGGAACGAGGCGACGACCGTCTTCCCGATGCCCCGCGTGCTGCGCAACTTGTCGTTGATGGCGGACCAGTTGCCCGCCGCCCTCACGTCGCGGGGCTTCATGGCGCTCAGCGCGAGTCCGCCCAGGCGCATCGACCACGCCTCGAGCGGCGTCTTCGGGTCGATGCCGTCGATGGGGGCGGGCGGCAGCGCCTGGATGGCCGTGGTCGCACGGGGGAGGGCGGGGATCCTGCCGTCGAGCGCCATGAGGGCGCGGTAGAGCAGGATCTTCCCGTCGGCCTTCTTCGCCAGGGAGGACTTGAGGCGGGCGACCACGCGCAGGCGCACGTCGTCGTCGACGGAGAAAATGCGGTCGGCGTGCTCCACGGGGCGCACGTCGTCGTCGAGGGCCCTCATCGCCCGCACGAGCCGCTTCTCGCGTTTGCCGGGCGAGACCTTGGCCATGTAGTTGGCGCCGTACATGCGCTCCAGGCGTTTGAGCAGGTCCGCTTTGCCCTCCTGCGGCACGTCCAGGCGCAGGACGCTCATCGCCGCGGGCTTCCAGTCGGACGCCGGGTACTGGCGGAGCAGCTCGAGCCACACGCCCCCGGGCATGGTGGCATCCGTGGCCGAGGCGATCTCCCGGTACGCCCTGGCCGTGGGGACCAGCAGGTCGTCGATGAACTCCTTGCCGGTGTGCTCGCGCAGGTAGGGGGACAGCACTTTCGCCTCGAACTCGTCGATGAGGGCCCTGCTGGCGAAGTCGTGGGTGTAGAGGACCAGCAGGTGCGAGAAGAACTGGTCCGCGCTGTCGGGGCTGGCCTCGTCGAGGGTGCGGTCCCACAGGTCGCCGTAGGAGTCGCGGCTGGAGGGGCTCACGGCGGCCAGGACCCTCGCTTTGAAGATGTCGGCGGCCGTCAGCGAGACACCGCGGGTGTTGAGGACCCCAAAGATCCTGTGGGCGCTCTGGTAGGTGTCGGTCTTGACCTTGACGATGGACACGCGCTCACTGAGGAACTGGAGGAAGGACCAGAGGTTGTCCTCGTTGATCACGTCCTCGAGCGCGTCGAGGATGACGAGGGTGTTGGCGTGCATGTTGCGCTGGCCCTTTGTGGCCAGGGCGGTGGGGTCGCAGTCCCGCAGGGAGTCGATGTCCCCGTCGATGATGTAGCCCTCGAAGAAGTCGACGTCGCGGTTGCGCATCTTCAGGCGGGGGCGCTCCTCCAGGCCCCTGATGAGCCTTCGCGGGATCTTGAGGAGCTCCGTGATCTCCCCGCGCTGGGTCTCGTCGAGGATGAGGTAGCGGATGACGGCGAGCAGGAGGCAAATGGTGGTGAGCCGCTGCTGGCCGTCGATGATGTCCTCGTCGATGGAGCCCGGGGAGGAGACGACGACGATGGATCCCAGGAAGTAGTCCTCCTCACCTTCGCGGCGCCACGCCTCCAGGAGGTCCGCCATGAGGGTCTCGACCTGCTCCGACTCCCACACGTAGGGCCGCTGGAAGTCCGGGATGCGGTACTGGCGGTCCCCGCTGAGCAGGCCGCGCTCCCCCAGCTTGCCGCCAATCGTCGTCTGCTCAACCTCGATCGACACTGCTGCGTCCTCCTGTGTTCCGCGCCCCCGCCGCGCCAACGGGAGCTGTGCTCTCATGGGGGGGCGCCGCGGCCCCGCTTCCATACTAGGGCGAATCGCAGTGGCGGCGCAGCCCCTCTTCGACGGGCGGGATCCGGCGCCGCGCGGGAGGGCCGCTGGTCGGCGTGCGGATCGGGAGCCGCGCCGCAAGAGCCAGCGCCCCAACGCCGATGGTCAACGCGGGCGCTTGTCCGCGGTCCGCAGAACGAGGCGGGCGCCGCGCCCCCAAGAACCCGCAGCAGATTGATTGGCGCAGACTCCCCTTCATTCTCGCGCGAAGATCTCGCATCTCCTGCTCTCAGCGCCGCATGTTCCGCCTCCACGTTGCCATTTCGTTTTAGGACCAGAGGGGCGAGTCTGATGATCGCAGCGGCCGACGAGGTCCGCTCGGCCACTTCCTTGGCCGACGCACTCGCCTGGAGCAGTGATGGGTTCGTGCTCGCGCCCGGCAAGAATGATGCTAAACACCACCCACCCCGCCTTCCATGACACGGCCTAGGGCCGGCCGGATACGATTGCGCGCGCGTTCGCGGGCGCGGAGGCGCAGTCCATCGCGAACTTCGTCATAGATCGTGTTCGAAGTTTGTTCTGCTGTTTCGGCGGAAACGACCAACGCGTATCGAATGGTCTCTTCCTTGCGGAGCCGTTGAGCATCATCCATGCACTCGACATGGATCGGGAACACGTCTCCGTCGACGAAAGACATCGCGCGATTCCCCTGCACGATCTCGTGTTGAAGGCTTCCCCGTCGAACCGCATTGTGTTCCGCATCGGTCCGGCGGCCGCCGATAAACCTCGTATCGGGTGTGTTGAAGTAGACCTTGGCACTGCGGTACCGATTGAGTTGGCAGACCGTGGGAGCCATGAATGCCAGCGTGATGGTGAAGCGGTGCCATTCGGCTTTCGCACGGAGCGAGGGCGGTAAGGGGAATTCGTAAGTATGTCGTTCGTCGCGCGCGATGTGCGCGCCGGCGACCAGTACTGCTCGGTTAGTTGCGGCTTCGCCGAGCCTGCTGGGACTGAGGCGGCCGTAGCCGAGCAAAGCTGTCAGCTGCCGCCGGGCGTCCTGGTCATTGAGATGAAGTTCGTTTCGAAAACTGGAATCCCATGTGTCCCAACTGCTCGCATGGACGAGGAACGCTCGGACGAGAAGAGGATGATATTGCGGATCAGGAAGTGGCATGTCTTCAGGATCACGAGCATCAGAGTCAAGGATGTCGAACAACCTGCTGGCCTCGCGCGTGACGAGCGCCGCGGCGTTGCTGGTTCCGTGCGTGAACACTGTCCTGTTCGTAGCGCCGCCTCTTCCCGGAGCGGCCACTTGCAGACCGGGCCCCGTCGTTGCGGTTCGCGCCAAGCTGACGGCGACTTCGCTCTGACCAGGCGAGACAATGGGGCGGGTGTACAGAGCACGGCCACCCGAGTGATGGATGTCCGGCTTGACCGACCGGCCAACGCCAGGGCCAACCGCCCCATAGAGCGCAGGATCCCCCGGAGGGGTAAGGTCCCATGCCGTATCTGGAACCGTGATCCCGCCGAGGCCGTCCGCGTGTGTGGCGCCGACGGTGAGTGCGTTCAGGGCGTCACCGGGTGGAAGAATGCCGCGCAGTAGCGATGTCTCAAATCTAGTCCGTTTTGCAGCCAGGCGAGCGTTGTCGATATCGTGCGCACCATAGACTGGAATCGTGAACGCATCTGTGTGGTTGCCCGCACTCACAACAAACAGCAAGTTGTACGAGTGGGCAAGCCAGTCCAGTAGGCGCCCAACGGCGCTCATCCGACGCGTAAGCGCTCGCGTCGGCACACCGATCGATAGGTTGATGACCCGGACGCTGGGCGCTGCGGCGGGATGGGCGCCTTCGCCTTCCACAATCCGTCTGATCGCGCGGTGCAGAACGTCCGTGAACAGACGGTGTGGAATAGTCTGTTCACTCCCCGTTATCCCTTGATGGGGCTGCATAATCGGGCGCACGTACAGGGGACGATCCAGAGGTTGGTTGTTCTCGGTTAGATCTCCGTGAACGATGAGCGACGCCATAGCTGTTCCGTGGTGGCGCGCCGCGATGGGGTAATCCTCACCAATTCCATCGGGGTCATCGATCAGAAGCCGCCCCCTGAGCGCGTCATGGTTAGCGAATGGCAATCCGTCGAGCAGCGCCACCCGGGGCTCGCCTTCGATTCTTCCCGTGCAAGTGCAATGAGTTTTAGCGATGGGATCAAGAGTTCCCGGTGCGACGCTCATCGGCGTGAAGGGGCTGACGAACATGATGTCATCAGTCACGAGCAACCGGATCGCTGAAGCCTCATCGTCTAACACGGACCGGACTTGCTGGATTGGGAGCTCGGCGAGGAGCGCGTGGTAACGAATCGCTCCAATCTCCGAACGGTCCAGTACACGACCCGCACTTGCCGTGATGACTTCCTCGACGTGTGCCTCAGCAGCCGCGCGCTGCGCGGCATCGGTCCTGTACCAGAGCTCAACTTCGACAAGGACGGTACTGACGGACTGACCGACCATACTGAGTGTTTCTTCCCAGCGTTCCCTGAGCCCAGTCTCACGGATACGGTCCTCGGCGCCCCAACGGCGGATCGCCACGAGATGCTCGAATGCAGCCCTGAACTTATTCAACCCGCGCTCAAAGGACCCGGACGGATCTCTCTGCCACCGGTTGAAGAGACTGATGAGTTCGTCGATCGCCTTGGCATTGGACATGACCAGGTACAACGAGTGCGCAACAGGCTTGTCTATTCGTTCACTATCGCCCTGCATCATGTAGAAGTCATCATCAGGTCCCGACTCGCCGCCAACGAGTTCGGCGAGAAATTCCAGCCCCTCGATCTTTGCAACCGCATTATGGAAGCCGCCGATGCTCCCAGCGAGGTCGAACACGACGACAAGTTCCGGGTCGATCTCATCTGGGACCTCGGAGCGCAGACTCACACGTTCGGCATCGAAAGCAGCCCTCAAGTCCTTAAACTGAGGCGTCAGGCGCTCTCCCTGCCGCTTCGCACCAGGCGCAGACGGGCGCGGCAAGCGGAGAGGGCTTTGGGATGGCCGCGGCACGACTTCCGCCGGTCCAAAGGCTAGGAGGGGCCTGCGCGCAACGGTCATTCTGCCACCTGGCCCCGGCGGTGCTCAAGGCGCTCTTGAACGATTCGTCGGATGTTGTCATCCGGCAGTTCCAGCACCGCACGGCGGCGCACATCGAGAGCGAACTCCTCCAACTCGGCAAAACTCGCTCCCGCCAGCTTGTCAGCGAGGGTCCGTGGAGCGAAGCCGAGATTTCCACCAAAGCGGTCGGCGAGACGTTTCAAGAACCTAGTTGCCTGCGCACGACTCGGGCCTCCAAGTCGCACCCGGATCTGGAACCGCCTCCACGCCGCCCGATCCAACAATTCTGAGTGATTCGTCGCACCAATGAAAACCACGTGGGGCGGCAGCCTGTCGACCTGGAGCAGCAGTGTTGAAACAACCCTTTTGATCTCACCCGTCTCGTGCTCGTCCGCCCGTTCCTTGGCAATGGTATCGAGCTCATCGAAGAACAGAACACAACGACGGGTGTGGGCGAACTCGAAGGCGTTGTCGAGTCTCGCCGCCGTTTCGCCGAGGAAACTCGACATCACGCCTTCGTAGCGGATCACGTAGAAGGGGAGCATCAGCTCTGCGGCGATCGCTTCCGCCACACTGGTTTTGCCGTTCCCCGGGGGGCCGGACAGCAGAAGCCGATTCCGCGGCTCAATGCCGTAGCTACGCAGCAGATCCGCGCGCTTCTGCTCCTCAATCAATTCAGCCACGACCCGCCTGGGGACTGGCGCAAGCTCGAGCTCACTTAACCGACGATTCGGGACGACCTCGTGTACGAGGTCACGGATCGCCGCTGCCTTATCGTCACGTACGGGCTCCCGCCCCGTCGTCGTGATCAGCTGCGAGAGTCGATCCGCAAGCAGATGATGCTGGTTGGCGCGCTCCTCGGCGATCACAGATTCAACCAAGTTCTTGAACCGCTCCCGATCGCCCCGACGCTCGGCTTCAACGAGGTCCAAGAGCAGGTCAGCCCGCGCCATCGTCCCAACCCTCCTTCAACCACTGCCCACTACACGATCTTGAGTTTACCCGCCTGGGACCAGGAGGCAAGTTCACTCCACCACCGTCCGCCCGCCCGTTCCAAGGATTGTCGTTGAGGTACCCCGTTGTCCGAATCACGAGCGCACCACCCAGGCTCCAGCACCAACCCTGCACACGAACTAGTGATCGAAGCCACGCGAACATACCGCCCCCAACGACTTTCCAACATGGAAACTTTCCTATATGCTTTCCATTATGGAAACACACTTCGAGGGCGGTCGGGACGAGGCCGCAGGAATGCTCACCGCACTGTCCGCGGACCGCCAGAGGCTCGCACAACAGATCCGCGTGCCGTGGGCGCTGATGGCGGCGTTCGGCGCGCTGGGCGCCTGGTGGGTCGGCTCGGCCGCTTCCGCTGCGCCCGGAGCGCACTACGAACCGCCGCAGTCGGGGTGGATGGCGCTCCTCGGCGCACTGGTCGTCATCCACTTGGTGCAGCGCGAGACGGGGATCCGGTTCCGCTCACTCGGCGCGCGCGCGAATTGGATGGTCGCGGCGATCGTCGTGGCCTGCCTCGCGCTGTTCAGCGTCTCGCTGGGCCTCGTGTCGCTCCAGCTCCCGTGGGCCGTCGTCGCGACCAGCCTCGCAGCGTTCGCCATCACGACCTGCCTGTCCGGCCTCGCCCTGCGCAGCGCCGTGGAGAGCGCGGGCCGTGGCTGAGGCGCGCTTCGACGAGCTCGTCCACGCGCCGTTGCGCCTGCGCATCTGCGGACTGCTGCGCCACGTCGCGGGCCTGAGCTTCGCGCGCCTGCGCGATTCCCTCGAGGTTTCGGACGCCACCTTGTCCAAGCACGTCAAAGCCCTCGCCGGCGCCGGCTACCTCGAATCGCGCAAGAGTGCGTCCCCGATGCGCGACGACTCGCGGCGCGTCATGTGGGTCTCGCTGACCGAGGAGGGGCGGAGGGCCTTCGACGGCCACGTGCGCGCCCTCGAGGAGATCGTGGGCCCCGGGTCGTGAGCGCCTCGGCGCGAACGGCCCCTGCCCGCGAAGGACCGCCCATCCGCGCGGCAAGACCTGGCGCCGTTGAGCCCCTCCCCTCCGGCCGGGTGCCGCCCCCGCGCGGCACCCGGCCACGCGCGCAGTGGCCGGGCCGCCCTTCACTCCGACGAGTCCAGGAGCTCCCACGCCGTCCAGATGATGTCGATGACGTACGCAGTCGTCCAGACGCGCATTCCGACTTGCACCGCAGGAGCCAGTTCGACGCCCAGAACATTAGGCAGTGCCCAGACCACCAGTCGGGCGGCTCCGAATATTCCGGTGTGCCAGAGGAACTCACTGAGGATCGTTGTACGGGATTTGGGCCGAGTGCGCCCCCCACCGCCCGCGGCCGGGGCGCCCTCGTCGGGCTCGGCACCGGTCGGCCCCAGCTGCTCCGACGACCGATCAGGGCGACTGCGCCTTGGCCGGGGCGCGGGACGGTCCGCGACGCCGAGGCGCCCCAGCGCGAGGGGCACCAGGAGTCCGCCCGAGGCGATGACGGCCGCGCAGACGACGCAGGCCAGCATCCAGCTCCCCTTCCCGTACAGGAAGCCCGCCGCGGCGGAGCCGACGAACTGGCCGACCAGGCACGAGGCCTCGTACATGCCCAGCCCCCTGCCGAGGCGCTCCGGGCCGACGGACTCGGTGATCGCGGACTGCTGCACCGGGACCACCAGGGACCAAGCAGTCGCTGAGAGCACCCACGCCGCGCCGATCCACAGGGGACTGGGCGCCAAGGCGAGGGCGAGGGCGAAGACCGCGCTCAACGTCGACCCGAGCGCCAGTGCCCGTCGGCGCCCGAGCGCGACGACCAGGCGGTGCAGGTACGGGGGGAGCACACTCATCATGACGGCGCCGGGCAGGAACACGTACGCGATCTGGGTGATCGCGAGCTCGAAGCCGCGCTGCAGGTGGAGTATCAGCAGCAGGCCGATCGCCGACTCCGCGCTCATCGTCACCGCGACGGCCACGAGCATGGGGCGCAGAGACACCGCGGCCTCCCGGCGCTCCTCGCGCACGGGCGCGGCGACGGGAGAGGACGCGCCCATCCGGGCACCCCCTTCGCGGCGCCCGGACAGCAGGTTCCACGACGCCAGAACGCAGCACGCGGCGACCCCCGCGAACACCCACTGGTATCCGATGACGGGCACCAGGACGACCGCTGGGACGAGGACGATCCAACCTCCCGCCTCCTCCGCGGCCATCAATTCGGCGAATGCCCCCGAGTCCACGCGGAGGCGTTCCCCCACGATGGCGCGGATACCGATCCACACGAACGCCCCGGCCGCACCGGTGACAAGCGCAGCGCATGCCGCCAGCAGCAGGCCGGTCGATAGGGCGTAGAGCCCGCATCCGACCGCCCACGCCGCCGCGCCGACACCGGCCACAGTCGAGCGGTCCGCCCGGTCGACCACCGCTGCGGCGACAGGGCGCGCCAGGAAGGCGACGAGCTGCTCGACGGCGACCAGCACTCCCGTCTGCCCCGGGGAGAGCCCGAGGTGCGCGCCCGCGAACAGGGGCAAGACGAAGTCGACGACTTGCTCGGCGCCGCTGGCCAGGGCTGCGCTGTCGAGGATCCTACGGCCCCGGCTCTTCTCCTCCAATGGAACCGCATTCGAAGGCATGCGTCCCCCACCTTTTGATAGCACGACTGAGTTACCAAATTATAGTAGCACAGTCGCGATACGATAAGTGCATGCCCAAACTCATCAACCACGGCAGGCGCCGCGAGGAGATCGCCGAAGCGACATGGCGGGTGATCCACTCCTCAGGCATATCGGGCGTCTCCATCCGCACAGTCGCAGCGGAAGCAGGGCTCTCAACCGGCTCCATCCGGCACGTGTTCCCCAGCAGGGCCGACCTGATCACGCACGCGATGGAACTGGTGGGACTGCGCGCGCGGGATCGGATCTCCCGCCATTTCGAAGAAGCCGATCCGCGCGCCCGCGCCACACGGGTGATCCACGAGCTGCTGCCCCTCGACCCCGAGCGGCGCATCGAGATGGAGGCGAACATCGCACTGATCGCCGAGGCCCCGGCTAGCGACCAAGTGCGGGAAGCCCGCGACGCTTCCTACGCCGCCGTCAGGTTCGCATGCCGACGAGTGGTTGAGAACCTGCGCGGCGCCGCCCCCCCGCCCCCGGGCACCGACCTCGACAAGGACGCCTCGGCCCTGCACGCACTAGTGGACGGACTGGCCCTCCACCTGCTCATCAACCCCGATCCGGAGTTCCGCGAGAACGCCCTTCGCGCGCTCGAGGACGCCCTTGACGCCCTGTGCGAACACCCCCCTGCCGATGCCCGCATGCGAGCGGATCGCCGCCCCACCGCCCCAGACCCGCCGACACGAGAGAACTGACGGGGCCGCCGGAGCGGTTCGCGGAACACGACTCAGGAACAACACTGGCCCTTCGCGCTCAAAGGGGGCCTCCTGCTGAGCGCGAGAACCTGGTCCCGAGCCACAGGCACCCGCCGCACAGGACGAGCCCGACCGCTGCGGGAAGGAGGACCTTGGCCCCGGCCTCGCCCGCGAAGACCACGCTCCACAGGGACTTCGCAACGGCGATCAACGCCAGCACCGCCACGCCGAGCCAGACGTTCCTGCGCCACAGGGCTGCGGCCAACGCGGCCAGCGAAAGGGGGACGAGCAGCGTGAGGAGGACTTTTCCCGGCGTCCAGTCCCCCTGCAGGTACTGCTGCTCGAACTGCAGGAACTGCTGCACTTGTGGGCTAGCCTCCGTTGGCGGGGCGAACCACCCCATACTCGTGAGGAGCAATAAGACCGTCGCCATCACCCCCGCCCAGCTGCGTTTGTAGGAGAACCAGCAGAAGGGCACCAGGAACAGCGGTCGGATGTACCAGCTGAGTTGATTGTGGTGCCGCTGCCACAACCAGTCCCAGAACTCCGGCACGGTGAACGCCGCGACGATGAACACGATGATCAACGCGGCGAACACAACGGCGAGGACCTTATCGCACTTCCTCAGCACTGCAAGCATCCCCACAGGCTAGCACCCCCACCGGGTGGCGGCGCCCCCCTATGATCCGGCCCCCTGCCCCGGACGTGCGGAAACTCCCCCGGCGCGCCGGGGGAGTCCTATCGGTATTCACCTCGAGACCGGGCCTGGAAGGCCCTGGTGGTGGAGCTAGGGGGATTCGAACCCCCGACCTTCTCATTGCGAACGAGACGCGCTACCAACTGCGCCATAGCCCCAAGGACGGGGACCAGCATAGCACCTCCGCCCACTGAGCGCGAACCGGGATGGCCGCGCCCCGTCCTGCCGAGCCCTGTGCCAGCGATGGAGCTGATCCGGTCACCGCCAGGACCGGCAGGCGCCCCCATCACCGCCAGGGCCGGCAGGCGCCGCACCGCCCGCGGGATGAGCCGGGCCCTCCCTGACGCGCCGCGCGCGGGGCGGTCCGCCAACCCACGACGACGGTGACAGGCACCCCCGCCCCGGGCGCGGAACCCGCGCGGCCCCGGGGCGGCTTCGTCACTCAGCAGTCCGCCGCGTCACTGGGCGCGCTTGGAGTCCAGGACGGCCTCCAGGTTGAGGGCGACCGCCTGGTCGGCGACGACCTCCTCGGTGGAGCGCTTGCCGCCCTCGTAGGTGGCGGCGACGGGGCGCGCGGGCACGGAGGAGGCCGCGACCTTCGGGATGCCGCGCAGGTCGGTGTCGGCGTGGACAATGCGTCCGCGCACGCGCTCGCGCGACGCGTATGTCGGAGCGGGGATCGGCGCGACGGTCCAAGCGCGGGCCGGCGTGTCAGCGACCTCGACAACCTCGGGCACCTCGACATTAAAGACGAGGGAGGGAACGGAGCCGGTCTGGGGTTCGGATGCCTCGACAGCAGCCTCGACGGTCTCCTCGGCGACCGGGGCCTGCTCCGCAGGAGCGGCAGCAGTGGGACGCCCGGCGCCACGCACGTCGCCGCGAAGCTTGGTCAGCAGCTCAAGCTCACGTTCGGAGGCGCGCTGGGAGCGCACGGCGGCGACGCGGGAGGTAGCCATGGAGGCGACGAGCGCGGCTGCCGGGATGGCGATCCATACCCACGCGATGGAGGTCGCTGCGATCACGATGCCGAGCACGACGGTCGCGAGCGCGCACACGCCGGTGACGACCATGCGGCGGCGGCCGGCGGCGCTTTCGGCGGCGAGACGGGCGGCGCGGCGGGCGCGCAGCTTCGCGATCTCACGGACCGCCTTGTTGTTGCGACGGTCGATAACGGGACGCGTGCGCCCCGTGGTGCCCTGGTGCATGCTGCCTCCGCTCGTCAATGCGCCCCGCGCCAGGATGGTTCCGCTGGCGTGGTCGCATGTGTCTAATTCTGGCTCATTCGTGTGGATCATGCGCAGCCTCGGAGAGAATCGGTCAATTTCTCGAGACTGAACGATTGCTGTCCTGCGTGCAACGAGCGACGGTACCGTCGCGATGAGCGCGACGAATATCGCTGCAATGACGAGTCCACCAATCTCCACCCTCACAAAGTACGGGCGTTTGTGACGCTGCGCTTTGTGCGATGGGCGCGTGTCGGGCTCTCAAACCTCTCGGTAAAAAGAGAAGTAACCACAGGTGTCACACCTGTAACATTCGCCCCACATGCACCGTTCAGCAAGCAAAGAAAGCCGCTGGCTCAGTCGATCGCCGAACTCCCCCACCGACGTCGCACGAGGCCACCCTCAGGCAGGGACTCAGCATCAATAAAGAACGCGATATGGTCCGCCCACTGCCCACCGATGTGCATATAGCGCGGGCGCAGCCCCTCCTCCACGAGGCCGAGGCCTCGGCACACCCCCAGGGACCGCTCATTCTCGGGCCGCACGCAGACCTCGACGCGGTGCAGGCCAAGTTCACCGACGACGAGGTCGAGGACGAGCGCCGCGACGAGGGAACCCAGGCCTCGCCCAGCCCACTCCGAGACGATCCAGTAGCCGAGCATGCCCGAGGACATGGCCCCCCAGTGGACGTTCGAGATCGAGAACTGCCCCACGTAGCGGCCGTCGATCTGCACGCCGAAAATCAGCGCATTGCCGAGGCGCTGATCGCGGTCGGCGCGATGCACGTACTGCGAGAACGTCGGGATATGCTCGAGGGTATCCGGGGGCAGGGTCGCCTCCCACGGCCGCAACCAGTGCCCATCGGTGCGGCGCACGGTATCGAGGGCGCGGTGCTCCTCGCCACGAACAGGACGTATGACGAGTTCACGCGGCCTGGGATTCGACTCGGTGGCGCTGCGCAGGAAGCCGCGGCCGACAGGGTCGGGAACGCGGAGCGTGAGCATCTCAATGTCGCGCCCCCACACGCACGTGCGGCGGCGGAATAAACACCTCATTCGAGGACCAGGCACTGCAGGCGGTCGCCCGCGCGTACCGTCGTCACGTCCTCGGGGACGACCGCGAGAGCGTTGGAGTCCGCGAGCGCGGACAGCAGCAACGAGGCCGGGGTGCCCATGACAGCGGCGTTATAGCCGGAGCGGGGGGAGCCGGTCAGGCGCACGCGCACGAACTCGCGGCGGCCTCGCGGGGAGTACCAGGAGCGATCGATGGCGGCGCGCACGACGGGGCGGTTGACGGCGGTCCAGCCCTGCATGTGGCGCAGCGCGGGGCGGACGAACACCTCGAAGCAGACCTGGGCGGAGACGGGGTCACCCGGCAGGCAGACGATGGGTGTGCCGGGCTGGCCGTCTTCGGCGCCGACGGTGCCCACGCCCATGATGTGGCCGGGCCAGGCGGCGACATTGTCGAAGCGGACGGTGCCAAGCGCACCGAGGACCTCGCGCACGGTATCGCCACTGCCGTAGGAAATGCCACCCGTCGTCAGGATCAGGTCCGCGCGCACCAGCTGATCCTCGATGGTCTCGCGCAGGCGAGCGCGCTCATCCGGGACGGCGGCGACGCGGAAGGTCTGTGCGCCGGCATCAGCAACGGCCGTCGACAGGGCATGACCGTTCGCATCAAAGACCGTGCCGGGGCGAGCCTCGCCACCGGGCTCGACGATCTCGTCACCGATCGAGATGATAACGACGCGCGGGCGCGGGTGGACCAGCACGCGGTCGCGGCCCACGCCGGCGAGGAGCGCCATCTGGCGGGCACCGATACGCGTGCCGGAGCGCAGCACCGTGTCACCCTGCGCAACGTCCTCCGCGCGGCGGCGAATGTTCTCGCCATTGGCTGGGGCGGTACGCAGGGCGACCTGGGCGATGCCGTGGTCCGTGAACTCGAGGGAGACGACGGCCTCGGCACCCGAGGGCATGGGCGCGCCGGACGCGATGCGGATCGCGGTGCCGGGCACGAGGGCGACCGGGTCGACCGCTCCGGCGCGGATCTCCTCGGTGACGGGAAGCGTCACCGGCGACTCCAGGGTGGCTCCCT
>ERZ773042.1485-NODE-1485-length-13718-cov-4.122887_pt1 | contig 13718 bp, 14 predicted proteins | sample MGYA00511664_ERZ773042 | MGnify/ENA primary metagenome ERZ773042 (study PRJEB29015, sample SAMEA2737984) | human oral metagenome | biome: human oral; feature: human-associated habitat; material: dental | place: China | collected 2036 ... | reverse complement strand
ATATGGACAGCGCATACAGGGAACATTGGGAACCTATTATGTATATGTCAATGCGCCTCTTGAGCCGGTGGATTCCATCATTCAGTTTTTTTCCCGGCAATATCTCATTTATATGGTTGTGACGGTCTTGTTCGCTTCGGTTATTTCCGTGTTGATTTCCATGCGCTTAACCAGACCGATCCGGAATATGAAAGCGGAAGCCGACAAACTGGCAAAAGCAGATTACAGCGTGCATTTTGACGGCGGCTCTTATACGGAAACCAAGGATCTTGCGGCAACCTGGATCAAGAAACATCCGGATTTGAAAGCGATTTTCTGCAATAATGATACGATGGCGCTCGGTGTTGTCGAGGCCGTCAAAGAGGCGAACAAGGATATCCTCGTCGTTGGTGTCGATGGAATCGGCGAAGCCTATGATTCCATCCGAAAGGGTGGGCTTTCTGCGACGATTGATTCCTTCCCGAAATATAAAGGTCAGGTCGCAGTTGAGGTGGCTATGCGTATTCTCGCCGGAGAAAAGATGCCGCGCGTCATTTGGACGCCGCAGGCTTTGATCGATGCGACGAATGTCAATACGCCGGCGGAGGAAATCATCCATTGGACAGCGCCGAAATTTGAATGAACGGATAATTCAAAGGGACAAGGCCGCAGTGGTCTTGTCCCTTTATAAAAAGGGGGGGGAGGATATGGAAAAACAAGAAATGATTGAATTTCGGCAGGTCGGAAAATCTTTTTCGGGCAATAAGGTGCTCGACGACATTTCGTTTTCCATCCGTAAAGGAGAAATCCATGCCCTGATGGGGGAAAACGGCGCAGGAAAATCCACATTGCTCAATATTCTGCACGGGGTGTACCCGGATTATGAGGGCGAGGTTTTCATCGAAGGGGAAAAAGTGCATTTCGCATCGGTGCAGGAGGGACTGAAACGCGGCATCGCAAAGGTTCATCAGGAAGTCAGTGTGATTTCGGCGCTCACTGTCGGGCAGAATATCGCCCTTGGCTACGAGCCGCAAAAAGGACCGTTTGTCGATTATGACGCTTTATACAAGCATACGGATGAGATTTTGGAACGGCTTCACTGCAAGTTCCGCAGCCGGGATTCGGCAGGGCTTTTGAGCACCGGCGAAATGCAGATGCTGGCCATTGCTAAGGCACTTTTCCACAAGGCGCAGGTCATTTCGTTCGACGAGCCGACGGCGGCACTTTCGGAGCATGAAGTGGAGACCTTTTTCGACGTTGTCGCAGAGCTCAAGAAAGCGGGCATGACCATCCTTTATGTTACGCATCGCATCAACGAGGTTTTTGCGATCGTTGATCGCACGACGGTTCTGCGGGATGGAAAGTATATTGGGACGTATGAGATTGCTTCCATTACCAAGGAAGTTTTGATCCAAAGCATGGTCGGGCGAGACGTCGCTGCTTTTGCCGTGCGTAACCGGCCTTCCTGCGCACAGTCGGAGGTTGTGCTCGAGGTGAAGAATCTTTGTCGTGACAACGTATTTTCGAATATCAGTTTTCAGCTTCATCGTGGGGAATTGCTCGGGTTTTCAGGCTTGGTCGGCTCAAAGCGCACGGATGTCATGCGAACGATTTTTGGCGCCGATCAAAAAACGGCCGGGGAAGTCTTTGTAGGGGGAAAGCCCGTTCATATCAAGAATCCGCGTGACGCGCTCTCCTGCGGCATCGCCTTGATTCCGGAAAATCGCAAGACGCAGGGTTTTGTTCGCATGATGAATAATGCGGACAACGTGGGGCTGGCGTCGCTCAAAAATTTCTGTAAGTTTGGTTTTGTTAATGTGAAGCAGAAAATCAAGAATTGTGAGCATTATATCGAGCAGATTCATCTGCATCCGGCTGACCCGTATTACGATACGGAAAAATTAAGCGGCGGCAATCAACAGAAGGTGGTTATTGCCAAATGGCTGAGCACGCATTCGAATATCATCATTTTTGATGAACCGACAAAAGGCGTGGATGTTGGAGCCAAGGCGGAAATCTATCGCCTGATGGAGGAACTTTTGGCAGAAGGCAAGTCCATCCTCATGGTGTCCTCAGAAATGCCGGAGATCATCGGCATGAGCGATCGCGTCATCGTCATGCGCGAGGGCAGGATCATGGCGGAGCTGCAGCGTGGGGAACTGAGTGAGGAACGGGTCATTTCCTGCGCAATGGGAGGAGGAAGTTAACGTGGCAAAAGGAAAAATTTTTCAAACCATGGGGCGTGAGATCGGGGTGTTCGTGGCTTTGATCGCGGTCATGGTGGTTTTTTCTGCGATAGATGAGCATTATTTTACGATGGCGAATCTGATCGACATCGTTGACCAGAGTACGATCAACGGCTTGATTGCCATCGGCATGACTTTCGTCATCGTGACGGGCGGCATCGATCTTTCCGTGGGTTCGGTCATGGCGATCGTCATTGTTCTCGTAGGGCGGCTTTTAACAGAGCAGGGGATGGATCCGATTTCGGCGACGATTGTCGGCATCATTCTGGGATTTGCCCTTGGTTCGTTCAATGGCTTCCTTATCACAAGGCTGAAGTTGCAGCCTTTCATTGCCACGCTCGGCACGATGAGCGTCTATCGCGGTTTTGCCTACATTATCACGAGCGGCTGGCCGGTGCTGAACATCCCGCAGGAATTCCGCACGATGCTCGACGGAGATTTCTTTTCAATTTTTCGCATCTCGATTTTGATTTTGTTGATTTTTGCGTTTATTACGCATATTCTCATCAAGTCCACGAGGTTTGGAAATTATGTCTATGCTATCGGCAGCAACGAAGAAGCGACTCGGCTCTCGGGTGTGAGTGTCGATTTTAACAAGCTGATGACCTATGGGCTCTGCGGCGTCGGTGCGGCTCTTGCAGGCATGGTCATGTTGGCGCGTCTCGGTACGGGTGAGCCGGCAGCAGGACAGGGCTACGAGCTCAATGCCATTGCGGCGGCGGCAATCGGCGGGACGAGCCTTGCGGGCGGCAAGGGAACGATTATCGGCACGCTTTTGGGAGCATTCCTTCTCTCTGCGCTCAAGGTCGGGCTTGTCGTCGTTGGGGTAGACGCTTTCTGGCAATATATAGCGACGGGCGGGATCATCGTCGTGGCGGCCTATTTTGAAGTGTTGCAGAACAAGATCAAGGGCACGCATTGATGGTTTGGTGATGCAGGAGGAATATGACAGTGAAAGAGCAGTTGATTACAGTCATAGGCAGTCTTAATTACGACATTGTTTTCAAGCAGGAGCGCCTGCCTTCCCCCGGGGAGACCTATACGGCGGATTCCGTGCAGACCGCGGGCGGCGGCAAAGGGGCGAACCAAGCGGTGCAGTGCGCGAAGCTCGGGGCGCAGACCTATATGGTCGGTGCCGTGGGAAATGATGCGATGGGATCGTTCCTGCGGGATTCGCTGGAGAAATATGGCGTAGAAACCCGGTACTTGCTTGAACGGGAGGGAAGCTCCGGATTCGCGGTTGTCCATGCCCTTGAGGATGGGACGGTTGCTGCAACACTGGCCAGGGGCGCGAATTATGCTCTGACTCGGGACGATATAGAGGCGGTGCGCGATCTCCTAAAGCGCAGCAAGATTGCGGTTTTCCAGATGGAAATTCCACGCGGGGTGCTTGAATACGCCATTGAAATTGCTGCGGCAGAAAAATGCTTCATCGTACTCAATGCTGCACCAGCGACGCCTATTGATAGCAGCGTCTTGAAAAAGGTCGACTGCCTCGTCGTAAATGAGGTAGAAGCGTCGTATTATTGCGGTGCAGAAATACGCGACCGAGCCTCAGCTGAGCAGCAGATCGAGGCACTTCGTGCGAAATGCGGCCGTCTCGTCATCATAACCTTAGGCGTTCAGGGCAGCGTCATCTATGACGGGCAGCGGCTGGAATTCATCCCGGCGAAAAAGGTGGAGGCGATCGAGTCCACAGGCGCAGGAGATTCTTATATTGGGGCGTTCAGCGTCCGTCTGCTGGAAGGAGAGGATTGCTTCAGCGCAGCTCGCTTTGCGACGGAGGCAGCGGCAATAACGGTCACAGGAATCGGGGCGCAGCCGTCTATGCCGACGCGCGAGCAGCTGAGATAGCATGAACAGAAAAAAATCGTCATTCAACAAGGTGTATGGTATAATGGAAATCAGTTTTGTTTGCAGCACGCCAATAAAGTGGGTGACGGAGAATTGATTCCCTATGTGAGAAAACAAAAGATCATTGCGGCGTTGGAGAAGACGGAACTTCTCTACGTCGAACAGTTGGCTGAACTCCTCGGCATCTCGATTTCAACCGTGCGTCGTGATGTGAGGCGATTGGCGGAAGAAGGTATGATCAGTGCCCTGCGCGGCGGCGCTGTTAAACTGAAGCGCGGAGCTTATGACACACCCTTGGAAACAAAGCAGCTTCTCAACAGCGATCGGAAGCAGCGCATTGCTCGATATGCCGCATCCCTTGTGGCAACAGGAGATGCCATTTATCTTGACTCGGGAACAAGTGTGCTCTATATGGCAAAATATTTACGAAAGAAAAAGATCACGGTTGTCACATCGAATACGAAGGCTGTGGATGAATTGCTGGATTCGGCAGCAACGCTCATAACCTTGGGTGGAGAAATCAACAAACAACTGGGCTCTGTTGTCGGTTCGGCGGCAGAAATGATGCTGCGCTCTATGTATTTCGATAAGGCCTTCCTCGGAGCGAGCGGCTACAGTTTGCTCGGTGGCGTCAGCACGCCGGATGCGCGTGAGGCGATGAAAAAGACCATCGTGCACGAGCGCTCAAAAGACGCTTATGTCTTGGCGGATGCTTCTAAAGCAGGGATGACAAGCTTCTGCAAAGCCTTCGATTTAAGCGACGCCGTCCTCATTACCGATGAAGAGAACGACTGCCTGAAAGATTGCAAACAGTATTTCGTTGTTTAATTCCTTTTGTCCATTGAAGCTCCCGAGCAGATGACGCATCCGGGCATCACGCACGAATGAGGGGGACGGACGGCCATGGGTTTATGCCGTCGGCTGAAAGTGTCGATAATAAATAATATGAGAGACATACAGTAAAGGAGGCGTTTGCATGAAACGGATTTTTCTGGCCGTCGTTTTTGCCTTGTTCGCTCAAGTTTTATGGATGCCGCAGACCTTTGCCCAAGATATTTGGGCAACCTCCTATGATGGCAAGGACATCTACGTCGTGACGGAAACCCTGGAGAAAGAGCGGATTCCGACAGGCAATGCCACCAGCTATCGCGGGATGGTGAAGTTCGTGCACGGCGATGAGCTGCAGAACACGGCGCAATACTTGTACAAAGCGAGCGAAGACGGTGTGTTTCTGTCGATCGACGGCGGCGCCTTTTTCCGACTCGGCGGAGATTTTGACGGCGTTCCAGAGAGATATGCACACTACATGGCGGTCTATGATACCATGTGGAAGACGCTGAGGAACAATAGAAACTGAAAATCGTATCCCCTTTGTTTGCCTACAAGGTGCAGTCTAGAAACAAAGGGGATATTTTTTGAATTGCAATATTGCATGAGATGCGTCATTGACGTATAATAAATATATGAAGAATGAAGTGATTCCTCAAGTGCTCGTTGAAACGATGCCATATCAACGAGCAGTTGAAAAAATATGGGATATAGAAACTCAGATGGAGTTCAAGATATATATCGGACTGAATCCATACAGTGGTAATCTGATTCCCGGAACCGGCGGCATACGGAAGATTCGCTGGCAGGGCTCTGGAAGAGGAAAACGCGGTGGTGTCCGTGTGATCTACTATGTCTATAATGAGAGTCAGCCGATTTATCTGTTGTATGCCTATCCGAAAAATGTCCAGGTTGATTTAACCGAAGACGAGAAAAGAGTATTGCGGGATATTGTAGAAGAGATGAAAGCGATTTTTCACAGGAAGGAGGAGCAGCATGGAGCCGATGATGTCAGATGCGGCAAGTGAAATTTTTGAAGGCTTGCAGGAGGCGCTGCTGGATGCGCAAGGCAGTACCGTGGAAGGCTTGAAAAAAAGCGTCGTATATCGCATAGAACCTCAGGCGGTGAGAAAGCGTCTGGCGATGTCACAACAAGAGTTCTCGCGAGCCTTCGGGATTCCTTTGGCAACCTTGCAGAATTGGGAGCAGGGACGCAGGCAGCTCGATGCTACGGCGGTGTCGTATTTGAGAACGATTGCGCGATTTCCAAAAGAAGCCATGGCGGCACAAATGTGAGCCGCCATGGCTTCTTTTTTACTATGAAAGTCCAAGAAGTCAAGCCCGAAGGACGCAGACCGATTGGCTCTTTCATGTAAGGGCGGCGCACAATGTCCACAAAGTGGACGTTTGTGCGTGTAGTTCAGCATTTTTCCACCCCTCGTCCGTCGAAGTGCGGCACGAAGGAGGCGGAGACGGTGCCGCCTTGCTGGATGTAGCAGTTTTCGATGCCGAGACTGCGTGCGTGGTCGACGACGCTTTCGTATTCGAAGGTCGTGAGACGGCGGTTGAGTTCGGGGACTTTTGAGAGGTCGCCCATGGGCGTGTATTGGTTCATGAGGCTGATGTAAATGGTATCAGAGAAGTTCTGCCAGAGCCAGTCGAGGATCTTCATGCTTTCCTTGCGCCGTCCCGGCAGAACGAGGTGGCGCACGAGGACGCCGCGCTGCATACGATTGGTATCATCGAAGACGGGACGGCCTGCGATCTCTCGCATACATCGGATGGCGGCGCTCGCCACCTTGAAGTAGTCGGGGGCGGTGCTGTAGAGAAGAGCCGCCTCCTCCGCCATGTATTTGAGGTCGGGCAGGAAGATGTCGACGAGTCCCGCCAGGCTTTTAATGGTATCAATGGTCTCATAAGCGGAGGAGTTGTAAACGACGGGTATGGAAAGTCCCTGCGCCTTGGCGAGGCGGAGCGCGGCGGCGATCTGGGGGGCGAAGTGTGTCGGCGTCACGAGGTCGAGCGTTGCCGCGCCGCGCTCTTCCTGCTCTAGGAAGATTTCGGCAAGGCGTTCCTCCGTGACGGCGATGCCGAAATTTTCGCGGCTGATCTCGTAGTTCTGGCAGAAGGCGCAGCGCATGTTGCAGCCCGAGAAAAATACCGTTCCCGCGCCCTTTTCGCCAGCCAGGCAAGGCTCTTCCCACGCATGGAGCGATACGAGGCCAACGCGCGCGTATCTGCCCGCGCCGCAGAAGCCGTGCGCACCTTGCAGACGGTTCACGCCGCAGCCGCGTGGACAGAGGCGGCAGACGGCGAGCGGCGCGAGAGTGTTCTCTATGATTTTTGCCGTGCGGCTCTTTGCTGCACGGCTTTTTTGCGCGTCAGCGTCGCCTTCCCTTTCGTGTGCGGTCGTCATCATTCGCGACCTTCAAGCTTCGCCTCGTCGAGCATGGGACCATACTTCGGACGCCACCATGAAAGGGCGCGTACGGCATTGATGTAGTCTTGCATCGCCTCTTCGTCGAGAGCGGCCGGGCGGTCTTTGATCGGTTCGGCGACGAGCGGAACGGTATCCGTCCTGCCGATGGCGCTGTGCGTGATCCAAAAGCCGTAGTTGACACCCTGCTGGTTGCCGCGCGTGAGGCTTCTTCCTACGGCTTCGTAGCGAAAGCCCCGAGGCGCAATCAGCTCGATGAGCGTCGGCGCGATGTCGATCTGACTGCCCGCAGCTTCCGGGTCGAGCAGATCCTTTCGTACGCCGTGCCCCGTGAGGATGAAGGGGATGGCGTAGCGCTCGTAGAGCGACGGCGTCTTCTCGATGTTGTAGCGGTCGGCATGGTCGCCGACGATGACGAAGAGAGATTCGGGGAATTTTTCCTTCGCCGCGCGGAGGAAGGCGGCGAGTTCCTGCGTCGCGTACCAGTAGTGGCCGAGTTCTTTGAGGAGGGCGTCATCTCCCTGCGCCTCCTTGGGGAGCGCGGCACGCACCGCTTCTGCGGGAAAACCCTTGGCGGCGAGGTCGACCGTGTACGGAGAATGGTTCGAGACGTTGAGGAGCACATGAAGCCCGGGCTGTTCGGGATCGATGCGCGAGAGAACTTCCCCGTAGAGGACTTCGTCGTCGACGCCCCAGACGCTTCCCTCGTCGGAGGAGAAGTCGCCGCGGCTGTAGAATTGCTCGAATCCCTGCGCGCGGCAGAACGGCTCGATGCGCTCCCATGTCGCAGGACCTGCATACCAGAAATCCGTGTGGTAGCCAAGGCGGGCGAAGGTGGGCGCGATGGCGGTCGGATAGGGCGCAGCGAAGGATTCGGGCATCGTCGTGAGGTAGAGGTTGGCGTCGGCGAATCCCGTGACAACGCCCGTGACAGCGGACACCGTGCTCGAACCGTTCGGCAGAAAGGTATCACAGTAAACGGTATCAGCTGCGTTCAGCAGTTCTTTCGTGGGGTCGGCGATGTGCAGGCTCGCATACTTTTCCAAGAGCGGCCAGTTGGCGTAGCTTTCGGAGATGATGAGGAAGATGTGGCGCGGCTTTTCAATCTGTGCGCCTTCGGCTTCACGCGTGAGGTAGACGTCGAGGTCGCGCGTATCGGCAGGACGGCCTGCGTGGAGCGCGGCGAGGCGCTCGATCTCCTCGACGGTGAAGTCGAGACCGTTGCACGCGAGGAAGCGGCTGTTCAGCACATAGGCGCGATAGAGCGCCTGGAAATTGTCGAGGATGGCTTCGTTCAGGAAGGCGTCGTTCGTGACGCCGGCATTCTCCCAGTTGACGGCGTCCTGCCAGCGCAGGCTGCCGCCGAAGGCGCTCAACAGGGCGACGAGTGCGAGAATCAGGAGGAAGAGGGCGCGGCGAAGAGAACGCCAGGGAAGCAGCCGCTCGGCGAGAGCGGAAAAATCGCACGCGAGCAGAAGGCACAGCGCACGATAGAGAAGGAAGGCGAGCAGGAGTGCGCCCGCGAGCCGCACTGGCAGGTAGAATTCCTGCACGAGCGAGATGAAGAGCGCATAGACGTCCTCGTTCACCGTGTTGAAGATGAGTTGATGAAAGCCCGTGTGATATTGGCGGTAGTAGGGGAAGCTCGCGGCGTAGAGGATGGAGAGCACCGTGAGGGAAAGGGCGCTCGTCACGCGCCATGCGAGGTTTTCAAACGGTGCATGAAGAAGACGTGTGAGCGCGGCGGGCACGAGGGAGAAGAGCGCAAGCCCTCCCGCCGTCTGAAAGCTCAGGCGCATGCCGCGCCAGAGTGCGAGCGCGATGTCCGCGCTGCCCGTCGCTGCCGCCATGTAGTCGTGCATCCAGAAGATGAAGAAGGCGCGGCAGAAAGAAAGGACTGCAAGGTAAAAAAGAAACACCTTGAGTCCTTTTATGGCAACGGAAGAGAACGCCTGCCAAGAAGGCAGGCGCAAAAAAGATGCGTTTTGCATGGAGTTTTGCATGGAACAGGGAGTCCTTCCTTTTTCAGTCGAGTTGCGGCAGGATGATGTCCACGCCGTAGTCCTCTGCCGCATGGCATATATCGGCGGCGGGGCGCGAGTCGGTGATGAGCCCCGAGAGCGTGTCGAGCGTCACATAGTTGTAGTTGCCGTCGGAGCTGAGCTTTCGCGCTTCGGCGACGACGTAGGCGCGTTTGGAGACGCGGATGATCGCCGCCTTGTTGATGCCGTCCTCGATGTCGTAGGTCGATACGCTGTTCTCCTTGACGTCGACGCCGACGGCGCCGACGAAGGCGATGTCGGGCTTCAGGCGCGAGATGAGGTCGAGCGTCATGCCGCCCCAGAAGCCGTCGCGGCTCTTGTTGATGACGCCGCCGACGAAGACGACGCGGATCTTCGGGTTCTGGGCGAGGATTGAGAGGATGTCGATCATGTTCGTGACGACGGTCAATTCGCGCTCGTCGTGCACGAGAAGCTCGGCGATCGCGAGGTTGCTCGTCGAGATGTCGAGGAAGACCATGTCATGCTCGTGGATGAGGTGCATGGCGGCGCGCGCGATGCGGCGCTTGGCCTCGACGTCGATGTCACGGTGCTTGCTGACCTCTATGGTATGCGGATTCTCGCGCCGGATGACGGCGCCGCCGTAAGTGCGCTTGAGCCTGCCCTGCTTTTCCAACGCACCGAGATCCTTGCGTATGCAGTCCTCCGTCACATGAAAACGGTCACTGAGATCCTTGACGCGCACCTTGCCGTCGCGTGCAAGGATGTCAAGGATGGCATCATGGCGTTCTACAAGAAACATGTTCTCGCCTCCGTTGCTATTGGTTTATCGTATTTTTTCCAATTTTACCCGAAAGGAAAAAGTTTTTCAAGCCCTAAATTTTCTTTATGTCAGCGCATCAAGGTAAACTTTTCAAAAATGTTAAGTTGACAATAATCGTACAAGGGCGTATGATAAGGGAGATTTATGGAACGATAGATATGAAGGGGCGCTGGCGGATTCAGCGCTTCCCAAAGGGAGGAGTCAAATTTCATGAAAGTGAGAGAAATCGTTCTCTGTGCGCTCTTCATCGCGCTCGTCGCCGTCGGCGCCTTTATTCGCATCCCCGTCGGCACGGACGTCTACACGCTGCAGTTCCTCTTCACGCTCTTGGCGGGCGTCCTGCTCGGGGCGCGGCTCGGGGCGGTGGCGGTCGGCGTCTATGTGCTCATGGGACTCGTCGGCATCCCCGTATTCGCGTCGGGCGGCGGGCCGAGCTACGTCCTGCAGCCGACGTTCGGCTATCTCGTCGGCTTCATCTGTCAGGCGTATCTCACGGGGGCGCTCGTGCGCGGCGGCGAGCCGACCTTCGGGCGCGTGCTCGGCGCGTGCCTCGCGGGCATGGCGGTCGTCTATCTGTTCGGCATTTCCTACTTCTACATCGCTTCGAACTACATCGTCGACGCGCCCATCACGCTGTGGCTCGCGCTCTGGTACTGCGGCATCCTGCAGGTCGTGCCGGACTTTTTGCTGTGCCTTGCCGCCGCCTTCATCGGCATGCGCTGCCGCAAGGCGGGACTTTGGCTCTGAGATGCATCACTCGATGCTGTCTTTGCAAAGGAGAAATCTTTCATGGGAAAAGCATTGTTCATCACGGGAACGGGAACGGACATCGGCAAGACGTATGTGACGGGACTCATCGTCAAGCGCCTGAAGGAGGCGGGACTTCGCGCGGGCTACTACAAGGCGGCGCTGTCGGGCGCTGAGACGAGCGCGGACGGCTCACTCCTGCCCGGCGATGCGCTTCATGTCGCACGCACGGCGGCTCTGGCAGAAGACGAGGCAATCGTTTCTTATATCTATCGGGATGCCGTATCGCCGCATCTTGCCGCGAGAATCGAAAATCGTCCGATCGACTTCGGCAAGGTCGAGCGTGATTTTCGCGCGGCGAAGGAGCGCTTCGACTATCTGACGGTCGAAGGCAGCGGCGGCATCATCTGCCCTTTGCGCTGGGACGAGCATGAACACGTCGTGCTTGACGACCTCGCCGTGCGCCTCGGCCTTTCGGCTCTCGTCGTTGCCGATGCGGGACTCGGCACGATCAACGCCGCTGTCCTGACCGCCGAGCATTTGAAGATGCGAGCCATTCCACTGAAGGGATTCATCTTCAACAACTGGCAGGCGGGAGACGTCATGCAGGAGGACAACAAGAAGATGGTCGAGGAGATGACGGGCGTGCCCGTCGTCGCGTGCGTCGCGAAGGGGGCAGAGGAATTGCCGCTCGCGGCGGCGGCGCTCGCCGCGCTGTACGACTGAACATCCGAAATCATAGAGGGAGAGGATTTCATGCCAACGATTGAAGAACGCGACCTTCGCCATATCTGGCATCCGTGCGCCCAGATGAAGGACTACGAGGAGCTCCTGCCCATGGTCATCGACCATGCGAAGGGCGCATGGCTCTACGATGTGCACGGCAAGGCTTATCTCGACATCGTCAGCTCGTGGTGGGCGAACCTCTTGGGGCACGCGAACGAGAAGATCAATGCGCGCATCAAGGCGCAGCTCGACCGCCTGGAGCACGTCATCTTCGCGAACTTCTCGCACCGTCCCGCCATCGAGCTGGCGGAGCGTCTTGCTGCGCTCGTGCCGGCAGGGCTCACGAAGTTCCACTTCAACGACAACGGCTCGTCCGCCGTCGAAGCGGCGCTCAAGATGGCGTTTCAATACTGCCAGCAGACGGGACGCACGAAGAAGACGCGCTTCCTATGCCTTTCCGAGGGCTACCACGGCGAGACGATCGGTGCGCTCTCCGTCGGCTCGATGGATCTCTTCGCCGAGATGTACAAGCCCATGATGATGGACAACATCCACGTCGAAGCGCCCGACTGCTACCGATGTCCTTTTCAAAAGACGCGCGAGACGTGCTCCTGCGAGTGTTTTTCCTATGCGGAAAAGGCGTTTGCCGAGCACGCCGAAGAGTGTGCGGCGATGATCGTCGAGCCGCTTCTGCAGGGCAGCGCGGGCATGCGAATCTATCCGGAGCTTTATCTCAAGAAACTGCGTGCGCTCTGCGACGAGCATGACGTGCTCCTCATTGCCGATGAGATCGCGACGGGCTTCGGTCGGACGGGCAGGCTCTTCGCGACGGAGCGTGCGGGCGTCACGCCCGACATCATGTGCCTTTCCAAGGGCTTGACGGGCGGCTACATGCCGATGTCCATCACCGTCGTCAAAGAGAAGATCTACGACGCCTTCTACGCGGACTGGAGCGAAGGGAAGGCGTTCATGCACAGCCACACCTACGCGGGCAATCCGCTCGGCTGCGCGGCGGCGCTCGCCGTGCTCGACATCCTCGACGAGGAAAACGTCCTGGAGAAAGCGGAAGAGACAGCTCTTTGGCTGACCGCACGCATGGAGGAAGTCTTCGGTGCGCACCGAAATGTCGGCGAGATCCGTCATATCGGCCTGATCCATGCCGCAGAGCTCGTCGAGGACAAGCGGGAGAAGCGCCCGTTCGACGCGAGCCGCCGCCTCGGCTATGCCATCTACCGGGCGGCTCTTCGCAGCGGCCTCCTGCTGCGCCCTCTAGGCGACGTACTCTACTTCAACCCGCCGCTCAACATCGAGAAGGAAGAACTCGATACCGCGATCTGCCGCATGAAACAGGCGATGGACGAGGTCTTGGAAGCGTAGCGTGAAAGCTGCCGCAAATATTGGAAAGAAAAGCCGCCGTCGCAGAAGATGCGACAGGCGGCTTTTTTTACAGGACATATAGGAAAAAATTTGCTATAATAAGAATGATAAGCACTGGATTTGATGCTTGGGCAAAAGCTCAGCTGGGGGGTATGGATATGTTTGCAATCATCGTTGGCACGCACGGCCGGCTGGCCGAAGAGCTGCTCTCTTCCGTCGAGATGATCTTCGGCGAGGTGCAGAACACGGCGGCGGTCACGTTCCTGCCGGGCGAAGGGCCGGCCGACATCACGGCGAAGTACGAAGCCGCCCTGGAAAAGCTCGATACGTCGGGCGGCGTGCTCTTCCTCGTCGACATCTTCGGCGGCACGCCATACAATGCCGCCTGCCGCATCGTCATCAACAACGAGCAGTACGGCATCGTCACGGGCGTGAGCATGCCGATGCTCGTTGACATGGCGAACACGCAGGCGATGGACGAGGGGACGGACATCCGTACGCTGATGGAGAAGGCGGCGGGCGTGGGTCAGAAGGGCATACGGCTCTTCCACGCGAGCACGGTCAACAATTAGGAATGAGAGCAGCAGGATAGGAGAGAGATACATGATCAGTACGATTGGTGTTGTGACTTCGGGCGGCGACAGCCCGGGCATGAATGCGGCGGCGCGCGCCGTCGTGCGCACGGCGATCTCCGAGGGCGT
>ERZ773042.1481-NODE-1481-length-13745-cov-3.937838_pt1 | contig 13745 bp, 9 predicted proteins | sample MGYA00511664_ERZ773042 | MGnify/ENA primary metagenome ERZ773042 (study PRJEB29015, sample SAMEA2737984) | human oral metagenome | biome: human oral; feature: human-associated habitat; material: dental | place: China | collected 2036 ... | reverse complement strand
GCGGCGGCACGCCGACGTCGCTTTCGGCGGAAAACGCCGCGCGCGTCCTCAGCACATTGCGCCGCGTCCTGCCCTTGGCGAACGATTACGAACTGACGCTCGAAGGACGCATCCACGACCTCGTTCCCGAGAAGATCGAGGCGTGGTTCGCGAACGGCGTCAACCGCATCTCGCTCGGCGTGCAGTCCTTCGATACAAAGGTGCGCCAGTCGCAGGGCAGGATCGAAACGCGCGAGGAAGTCCTCGAAAGGCTTAGGCTCCTGAAGTCTTACGAGCAGTGCTCGGTCGTGCTCGACCTCATCTACGGTCTGCCCGGACAGTCGATGGAGGTATGGCAGCAGGATCTCGACGATCTCATCGCCTCGGGCATCGACGGCGCGGACTTCTACCAGCTCAATGTCTTCGAGGGCAGCGACCTCAACAAGCGCATCGCCGAGGGCAAGCTCGCTCCTGCGGCGACGACGAAGGAGCAGGCGAAGATGTACGCCTTCGCGCACGACTATATGAAGAAGCGCGGTTGGCGTCAGCTCAGTATGTGCCATTGGGCGTGCAGCAGCCGTGAGCGCAGTCTCTACAACGCGCTGGCGAAGCGGGGTGTGCCGATGTTCCCGTTCGGCAGCAGCGCGGGCGGCTTCCTCGGGGGCTACGCCGTCATGCTGCACCGCGTGCTGCAGCCGTACGCGATGCTTGTGGCGAGCAATCAGAAGCCGATCATGGGGCTTGTGAAGCAGTCGGAGATCCAGCCGTTTTCCAACTGTGCAGTCAATATGCTGGAATACGGGCTTATGGATCTTTCGCGCCTTGAAGCGATGGATGAGCGTCTTACGGGACTTCGCTGGCTCTATGAACTTTGGGAAAAGCGCGGACTCGTCGCTTTTAACGGCGTACAGTATGAGTTGACCATCGCAGGCAAATTCTGGGAGGTCAACATCGCGCAGACGACGGTTGAGTGCATTCAGTACCTGTTGACGGGGGAGAATGCGATGAGCGTTGAGCGCATCGCGGCGCAGGATAAGAAGCACGGGAACGAAAAGGAGAAAATGCACGGCGTCGGTATGAACGGCGTGCCGTCCATCGAGATGATGCAGCGCATGCAGAAAATGGCGAAGGGCGGCATGCCGTCTTTGAAGGTGCTCAAGGAGTTCGCTAAGGAAGTCGGCATTCAGGGCATGCCGACGATGGAAGATATGCGGCGTCTTCAGAAGATGATGGAAGAGCGGAAAGTCGAGGAGAAATAAGGATTTTCGGGGCGGTGCGGATAGGATGAAGTCCGTCCGATTGGCACGGAATTTCTTCGCGCTTCCTCAGGGCAGGGTGCAGTCGTTTCACGGCTTGCCCTGCCTTTCTTTTTCTTGACTTTTCCATTTCTTTCATATACTATTGAAAGTTATAAGGGCGGTTCTGCCCTTCCGAAAGGTAAAAAATTTTGAAGCGCCCCGCAGTCTCGGAAAGCAGGCGAGGGGAAGAAGGGGGCAGAGGAATCTTGTTTTTCCTACAGAAGAAAACGGGCGGTTTTTCCATGTTTTTGGCGGCATCCGTTCTCTCTTTCGCCGTACTCTTGAGCGGCTGCGGCGGACAGCAGGGCATGCAGAAGGGACCGGCACAGGTCAAGGTCATGAAGGCCATGCAGCAGGATGCGCCGATCACGAGTGAGTATGCGGGGCAGATTGCGGGCAAGGACGAGGTCAAGGTGCAGTCGAAGGTTTCGGGTGCCGTCGTCGAGAAGTATGTGAAGGGCGGCGACTTCGTCACAGCGGGGCAGCCGCTCTATCGCATTGATTCGCGTCAGTACGAGTCCGCTGTCTGGCAGGCGCAGGCGGCGCTCGCGCAGACGGAGGCGACGCTGAGCAACGCGCGCGTCGATCTCTCGCGCTATGAGGCTCTCTACGAGGTGGCAGCGATTCCGGAGCAGACGGTGGCGACGCAGCGTGCGAACGTCAGCGCCTACGAGTCGGCGGCTGAGGCGAACGCAGCGCTCCTTCGCCGCGCGCAGCAGGATCTTGCCGACACGACGATCTACGCGCCGATGACGGGGCAGCTCGCCGTCGACGATGTTGCCGTCGGCACGTTCGTCACGGCGGGCAATACGACGCTTGTGACGGTCGGCACGAACGATCCCGTCTACGCGACATTCAGCATCAGCGAGACGGATTACTTGAAGTTCATGGGCGCTGCCATGCGCGGCGAAGGCGCTCCTTCGGCGCGTGTGTCGCTGACGCTTGCGGACGGCACGGCATATCCGATCGACGGACGCATCGTCGAGACGGATCGCGCCTTGAAGGACAATACGGGAACCTTGAAGATCAAGGCGCTCTTCGACAATCCTGGCGGCCTTCTGCTGCCCGGCATGTTTGCACGCGTGAAGATCTCGGGACAGACGGTGCCGAACGCCATTCTCGTGCCCGAGCGCGCCGTGCAGCAGCTTCTCGACAAGTCCTTCGTGATGGTCATGGAGGACGGCAAGTCGAAGGCGCGCACTGTGACGCTCGGCGACAAGGCAGGCAGCTTCTACATCATCAAGGATGGCGTCTCGGCGAATGATCTCGTCGTCGTCGAAGGTCTGACGAACCTGCAGGAGGGCGTCGAGCTTTCTCCGACGGAGGTCACGGCAGCCGACATGGGCTTCTCGCTCGAAAACGATATGAAGGCATTTGACTCCAGTGTGAGCACGTTGGGCAAATAGGCATAGGAGGGCATAAGCTTGGCAAAGTTTTTTATCCATCGGCCGATTTTTGCCATCGTCATCGCGCTTTTGATCGTCATCTGCGGCGTCATCGCGGGGCTTCAGCTGCCGATTGCGCAGTACCCGCAGATCTCGCCGCCGACGGTCACCGTCGGCACGATGTATACGGGTGCGAGCGCGAGCGTCGTCAATCAGACGGTCGCGCAGATCATTGAAGATCAGGTCAACGGCACGCAGGGCATGGACTACATGAGCTCCAACTCGGACGATACGGGGCGCTACAGTCTGACGGTCACGTTCGAGACCGGATCGGACGGCGACATGGATTCGGTCAAGGTGCAGAACAATGTCGCCGTGGCGACGGCGAGCCTGCCCGACGACGTCAAGACGGTCGGCGTCACGACGAAGAAGGCGTCGAACGACATGGCGATGATGGTCTCCATGTATTCGGATAGCGACCTCTACGACAGCACGTTCCTCAAGAATTACGCGACGATCTATCTCCTCGATAAGATCAAGCGCGTGCATGGCGTCGGCGACGTCCAGATCTTCGGCTCGGATTATTCGATGCGCGTCTGGCTCAACCCAGACAAGCTCGCAGAACTCGGACTCACGGTCTCCGATGTCGCAGCCGCGATCAAGGAGCAGAACATGCAGGCGCCGGCGGGTACGATCGGTGCGATGCCCGTGCCCGAGATGCAGGAAAAGCAGGCGACGGGCAAGGTCAACGGCCGTCTCGTGACGCCCGAGCAGTTCGGCAATATCATCGTGCGCGCTTCAGGCGACGGCAGCTTCGTGCGCCTCAAGGATGTCGCGCGCGTGGAAACGGGCGCGAAGACGAACAACATCGTTGCCAAGGCGAACGGACATCCGGCGCTTGCCATGGGCGTCCAGCTCACGAGCGACGCCAATGCCATGCAGACGGTCGCTGCCGTCAAACAGGTCATTGACGAGGCGAGGCCGAACTTCCCGCCCGAGATGCGCTGCGATACGATCGTGGACAGCACGAACTATATCCGTGAGTCGATCACGGAGGTCGTGCACACCTTCGTCGAGGCGCTTCTCCTCGTCGTGCTCGTCATCTTCGTGTTCCTGCAGAGCTGGCGCGCGACGCTGATTCCGCTCCTGGCCGTGCCCGTATCCTTGATCGGCACGTTCATCGCGTTCATCGCGCTTGACTTCAGCATCAACACGTTGACGCTCTTCGCGATGGTTCTCGCCATCGGTCTCGTCGTCGACGACGCCATCGTCGTCATCGAGAATGTCGAGCATCACATGGAAGAAGGGCTGAATGTCATCGACGCGACGGAGCGCGCGATGGACGAGGTGCAGGGACCTGTCGTGGCGATCGCCTTCGTGCTCGCCGCTGTCTTCGTCCCCGTCGCTTTCCTCGGCGGCATGATGGGCGTGCTCTACAAGCAGTTCGCCTTGACCATCGCCATTTCCATGGCGATCTCGGCCTTTGTCGCCCTGTCCTTGACGCCGGCTCTTTGCGCTTTGATCTTGAAGCCGCACGCGAAGGACAAGGCGGACAAGAAGGGCATTCTCGACCGCTTCTTCGCCGGCTTCAATACGTGGTTTGACAAGACGAAGAGCGGCTACTTGGGCATTGTCGCCAAGATGATTCGCAAGTCGCGTTTCGCCATTCTCTTCATGGTGCTCGTCTGCGCCCTTACGGCGATCGTCTACAAGAACATGCCGTCGACCTTCGTACCGGATGAAGATCAAGGCTTTTACATCGTTTCCGTAAGTCTGCCGCCCGGCACGTCGACCAACGTCACGCAGGAGAGCATGGACAAAGTGCAGGCCTCCCTCAAGGAACTGCCCGGCGTCGATATGGTCATGGCCATCAACGGTTTCGATATCCTGTCCTTCGGCGCGAAGTCGAGCGCGGGCACGATCTTCGTCGGACTCGATCCGTGGAGTGAGCGCACGACGGTGGAGACGAATATCAACATGCTCATCGGCAAGACCTTTGGCATCGGTGCGAAGGTCGCGCCTGAGGCGCAGGTGATCGCGTTCAACATGCCGGCGCTGCCGGGACTCGGCATGGTCGGCGGCTGGACGATGCAGCTGCAGGATATGTCGGGGCATACGGATGAAGAGCTTGATACGATCACGAAGCAGATCGTGCAGGCGATGAACCAGCGTCCCGAGCTGCAGGGTGTGCGGACGACGTACAGCGTCAACTCGCCGATTTACGACTTCGAGATCGACCGCGAGAAGGTCAAGCAGCTCGGCGTGCAGATGAGTGACGTGTTCACGGCGCTGCAGGTCAACTTCGGCGGCTATCAGGTCAATGACTTCAACCAGTTCGGCCGCACCTACAAGGTCATGATGCAGGCGGATATGCCGTATCGCTCGGAGGTTGAGGCGACGCGTTTCATCTTCGTCAGGTCGAGCGCGGGCACGATGGTGCCGCTTGACACGCTCCTGAAGCCGAAGCGCGGCACGGGCGCACCGATCATCTCGCGCTTCAACTCGGCGCGTGCCGTTCAGATCCAGGGCAACGCAGCCTCGGGCTACAGCTCGGGCGACGCGATGCGTGCGGCGGAAGAGGTCGTCTCTGAAGTGGCTCCCGCGGGCTTCAACATCGAGTGGTCGGGTCAGAGCCGCGAGGAGAAGACGGCGGGAAGCTCGACGCTTCGCGTGCTTGCCCTGTGCCTCGTCTTCGTATTCTTGTGCCTTGCGGCTCTCTACGAGAGCTGGAGCGTGCCGTTTGCCGTACTTTTGACAGTGCCTACGGGCATCCTGGGCGCACTCCTTTCCGAGTACGTGCTCGGCATGGGCGGCATGATCCTGTTCCACCACATGAATTCGGGGCTGCAGGACAGCATCTACATGCAGATCGGCATCATCATGATCATCGGTCTGGCGGCGAAGAACGCGATCCTCATCGTCGAATTCGCGAAGGTGCGCGTCGACCGAGGCATGGAGCCGGTCAAGGCGGCGATCGAGGCGGCGGGTCTGCGCCTGCGCCCGATCCTCATGACGAGCTTCGCGTTCATCATCGGCTGCCTGCCGCTTGCCGTTGCAACAGGCGCGGGCGCTTCTGCGAGAAACGGCATGGGCGTCGCCGTCGTCGGCGGCATGCTGTTTGCGACGATCCTCGGCGTGTTCCTGATCCCTGTGTTCTACGTCATTGTGGCATGGATTTCCGCAAAACTCGGCACGCTCAAGCAGGCGAAGAAGAAGACGCCGCTCGATTATATGTGATAGTGTTGGAAGATGCAGCTGCACTTCCGAAAAAAGAAGCCGTCCTGCGGGGCGGCTTCTTTTCACGTAAACTATACATACAAATGTTCGCTTCAATAGCGCGAGACGGCAAAATATGATATACTGTACAAGTTGCCGCCCCTATACATGGCAATGGAAAGGGGGGTATCGGTGTCAATCATCACATTCATTCTCTCCATCTTGGCTGGCGTAATTGCCAATTACGTTAGCAAACGGCTCGATGAGAGGGAGACCGACGGCGATGAGCCTAGGGATTAAGCCCACCTGCAATAAGGGAACAGAAAAGCCCCCAAGGTGCAATTTGGGGGCTTTTCGTGTATCGGTTATGACAATCATCACATTTGCCACTCGTAGTATAGCATATTTCGCTAATCGTGTGCAAGTCGTTTTTCCTGCGGACGACGACGCTTCGTGCGTTTCCCTGTGCTGCATATCTATTTTCTCCTAAAAATATGGGCGAAAGGGAAAATTTGTGATAAGATAGAAGGGCAATCGTCGGAGCGGCGCAAAAAGCGATGCTTCCGAAAATAAGGAGAGAAATCTATGGAACAAATCATGGGGACGGCGCTCTTGATGATGGAGGGCGCACAAATCACGCTGGAAATCTTCTGCGTGACGCTCCTCTTGTCACTGCCCTTGGGGCTTCTCGTCGCGCTCTGCCGCATATCGAAGCTCGGGCCTTTGCGCCTTCTGATGGAGTTCTACATCTGGCTCATGCGCGGCACGCCGCTGATGCTGCAGCTTCTCTTCGTCTACTTCGCGCTGCCGATGGTCGGTATACGCCTGCCCGACATCGCGGCGGCGCTCCTCGCGTTTACGCTCAACTATGCGGCGTACTTCGCGGAAATTTTCCGTGCGGGCATCCAGTCGATCGGGCGCGGGCAGTACGAGGCGGCGAAGTCGCTCGGCATGACGTACACGCAGACGATGCGGCGCATCATCGTGCCGCAGATGATCCGCCACGTCCTGCCGCCCGTGAGCAACGAGACGATCAACCTCGTCAAGGATACGTCGCTCATCTACATTCTGGCGATGAACGATCTCCTGCGCGTGGCGCGTACGATCGTGCAGCGTGAGTTCGACATGACGCCGTTTTTCGTGGCGGCTGTCTTCTATCTCGCGATGACGTTCGTTCTGACGTGGGGATTCAAGAAATTGGAGGCGTACTATGGCAAGTACGATGAATGAGCCGGCAATTCGCATGCACGGCATCCATAAGAGCTTCGGGGCGAACGAGGTGCTGCGCGGCATCGACCTCGCAGCCCAACGCGGCGAGACGCTTTCCATCATCGGGCCTTCCGGCTCAGGCAAGTCGACGCTGCTGCGCTGCATCAATCGGCTTGAGGACATCGACAAGGGGTCGATCGAGATCGATGGGGATTTCCTCGCTGCGGAGAACGAGGACGGTCATACGGAGTACGCTTCGAGCGGGAAGTGCCGCACCCTTCTGTTGAAGATGGGCATGGTCTTTCAGCAGTTCAACCTCTTCCCGCACATGACGGTGCTGCAGAATCTATTGGAGGCGCCTGTCGAGGTCAAGGGCATGAAGCGCGAGGAAATCCTGCCGACGGCGGAGGAACTTCTCCGAAAGGTCGGACTTTTTGACAAGCGCGACGCCTACCCTGCACGCCTGTCAGGCGGGCAGCAGCAGCGCGTCGCCATCGCGCGTGCCCTCGCCATGCGGCCCGAGATCATGCTGTTTGACGAGCCGACATCGGCGCTCGACCCCGAGCTCACAGGCGAGGTCTTGAAGACGATGCGCGAGTTGGCGGCAGAGCACATGACGATGGTCGTCGTGACGCATGAGATGGCGTTCGCGCGTGAGGTGTCACAGCAAGTGGTGTTCATGGCGGACGGTACGATCGTGGAGCAGGGAAAGCCCCGAGACCTTTTCCAACAGCCGCAGGAAGAGCGCACGCAGGCGTTCCTGCGCAACATGCTTTGAGGTTTGACAGGAGGGTTTCGCATGAACGTGTCGTTTCGTTGGCTTTTCTTTTTCGTTTTCGCTGTGGGCGCTTTTTTCTTGAGTTTCTTGGCATTTCCGACGGCGCAGGCGGCTTCTTTGGCTCAGATCAAGAACGTGCGCGTCCATGCGGACAAGGAGAAGGTGCGCATCGTCGTCGATGCGGACGGCGAGGTTGACTACAAGTCGATGACGCTCGCCTCGCCCGGACGCGTCGTCGTCGACCTCTCAGGCGCACGTCTCTCGCCTTCCGTTGCAAAGAGCCGGGAGATCGAGAGCCGGTTCGCGACGAAGGTGCGCCTCGGGCAGTTCAATCCGACTACGGTGCGCATCGTCGTGGAGACGGAGATGTACAAGAGCAGAAGCAATTACGACGTGTTCTCCTTGGAAGGCGGCTCTGTGCCGTACCGCGTGGTCATGGACTTCGGCAATCTTTCGGGCAGCGCGGGCAGTGCATCCTCCGCAGGCGGAACTTCTTCGGGCGGTTCGAACATCGACTTCGAGCGAGGGGTGAACCCGTCGGGCGAGATGGAGACTGCGGAGGGAGCGGATGATGCGTCTTCTGCAGGGGCGGCCTCCGTGCCGGCGCGGCCGAGAAGCCAAAGCAGCGCAGCGCCGGGCATCGACGGCAAGCGCATCGTCCTCGATCCCGGACACGGCGGCAGCGACACGGGCGCCATCGGGCCTACGGGCGTGACGGAAAAAAGCATCGCGCTCCGCATCGCGAAAAGGCTCAAGGTTCTCTTGGAAGCCGAGGGCGCGGAGGTCATTTTGACGCGCACGGAGGACACGGAGGTTTCGCCGAAGAAGGCACAGGCGACGGATGTGGAGGAACTGCAGGCTCGCTGCGACATCGCGAATCAAAATTCGGCGGACATCTTCCTCAGCATACATCTCGATGCTTTCTCAGGGCCTGAAGCGCATGGCACGACGGGCTACTACTACGAGATGGGATCGGCTGACAGCACGCGTCTTGCCGACTGCGTCAAGCGCGGTGTGCTGCGCCGCCTCGGTACGCTCGACCGCGGCACGAAGCCGTGCGCCTTCTATGTGTGCCGTCATACGGATATGCCCGCGATGCTCTTGGAGACGGCCTTCGTTTCCAATCCGCGCGAGGAGCAGATGATGAATTCGGAGGAAGGCGTGGAGAATGCCGCGCAGGGCATCGCGGCAGGAATTGCCGAGTATTTCCAATGAGATGGGATGCGCCCGCTGCGGTGGGAAAGCCACGTTGAGAAAGGAAGATTTCATGGAGAAGAAGGCGAGATTGGATGGAATCCTGATGGGCGAGGAGGAGCGAAGGAAGCGCTTTTATCGCCGTGCACTGCCCGAAAACCGCACGCTCAAAGAGGCTCTGGGCTGCCTGTCGCGCGAAGAACTGGACGACTTGGCATACAACCTCTGCCTGGAGGAGACGGATGACATGACGTTGCCTGCGCTCATCGACACTCTTTTGCCTGCCGCCGTGCAGTTTGCCGAGCGCTGGCTGCCGTCGGCGTTTGAGGAGCAGTACCAGGCGTTTCGCCATATACAGGAGAAGGGCGGGCTTGCCGATGACTTCCGCGAGGACGATGTGCGCATCGACTACCTGTGCGGACTTGGCATCATGGCGGTCGGTGCGGATGAGGGCAAGCTCTATTGGTACATGCCCGAGGAGATGACCGAAATCTTTAAGAAGCTCGATTCCGCAGCTTATGAGGATGCCGTGCGTCTCAATACGGAGATCATGCGCCTCGCGACAGGACTTCTCTTCTACTATGGCTTCCTCGACTACGATAAGCTTTTCGCCATGGTCAACGCTTATCTCGAAGAGGGTCAGCGCCTTGACTTCGCCGCTTTCATGGGCGTGATGCTCAACGGCTCCTGCTGGCACAAGGAAGTCGTTGGCACGGAGCGAGGCTTGGCGTATCATACGCTTTTGAGTGCACCGTGGCTCGAAAGAGAGCAGAAGGAGAAGGAGGATCTTCCTTTTGCCGAGATTCCTTACGGCAAGGTTTACGATGCGGGAGAAGAGGGCTATATCGAGGCGACGCTCGCCTACAAGAAGCTCGCGCAGTTCTTCATGGCGAAGCTCTCGATGGAGGTCTTGCAGGCGGCGGAAGCTGTCGGGAAGATCCTCCTGCTCTTCCAGAACGGCGGCAGCATGAAGGACGTCGCCGCGTTTTTGGAAACGTTGGGCAAGCTTGACGATGAGGCGGCAGAAGAGGAGATGACGAAACTCGTGATCGCTCTGCACGCGACGACACGCCTGTGGCGGCTCAAGGGTCATACGCCGGATGAACTCAAGGAGAATGCACGCGAGATGGCGCGCAAGATGCATTGAGGGACGCGGGTGAAGAGCGGGGCGATCTCATGGAATACGGCGGCGGCTTGCTGCGCTTTCTCGCGCCGACGCGCTCCGCTCTCTCCGTGCTCGTCGTGGAAAGCCTCGCCTATCTGCCGAAACTGCGCGAGATGATGCCCGCCGCTGCTCTCTTCGCCGTGGCGGCAGAAATGGATGATGCCGATGCGCCCGAACTGCAGGGGCTTGACGTCTCGTGGTCCTTCCTCGACTACCGCGATACGCCCCTGCCGTTTGAGAGAGAGAGTTTCGACTATATCCTCGCCGACCGCTGTCTGGAAACGGCGGGAAATCCGCAGGACATCGCTGCAGGGTTCGGCCTCTTCCTGCGGCCGACGGGCTATCTCCTGACGAGCTTCTTGAATGTGCGCCATTGGAGCGTCATCGAGGATCTGCGCGACGGGCATTTCTATGCAATCGTGCGTCGCCTCTTCGCCCTGCCCGAGATGGAGACGCTGCTCGCGGCTTCCTTCTATAAGGAAGTTTCTTTTCTTCCCGTATGGCGCGAAGCGCCGCAGGGCGTGATCGAGCGGTTGGAAGCAGCGGAATTTGAAAATTCGGGGCGCGACTTGGAAGCGAAGTTTTGGCTCTGCCGTGCGCGGCGCACATCGGACGAGGTCGCACCTCTGAAGGAGTGCTTCACGCCCGCTGTGCGCCGAACTCTTGTGACGCTCCTGCGCCGCCTTGAGTACGGCATAGAGGTGGAAGAAAATGCAGCGGCGCTCTGGCAGCTCTGCCGTGAGGAAGGAATCTTCCTCGAATACCTCGTGGACTTTGCCGCGCAGACCATCGTGCATCAGAAGGATCTCTTGCGCGCGCTCCTGCAGACGGCAGAGCCGCAGCTGGCACGAGAGCTTGCCGAGGCGGTACGGCGCAGACTTCCGCGCGGCGAGGTGCGGGAGGCCTTGCAGGAACTTGCGGCAGAAAGTGCGAAAGGAGCGGCGGAAGATGAAGGATGAGAGGGCGATCGCCTTCATCACCTGCGTCAACGACGAGGCATGGTACGCCGAGTGCTTGCTCTACCTGCGTCATCTGCATTTGCCCGAGGGATTTCGCGCCGAGTGCATCGCCGTGCGCGGCGCCTCGTCGATGGCGGCGGGCTACAACGAGGGCATGGCTAGGTCGAGGGCGCGCTACAAAGTCTACCTGCATCAGGACACGCTGCTCGTCAAAAAGGATTTTCCACAGGCGATGTTGAATATCTTTGCAGATGAGAGCATCGGCATGATCGGCGTCATCGGCTGCCGTTCGCTGCCCGCAAGCGGCGTGTGGTGGGACGGGCTTCGCTGCTATGGGCGCGTGCTTCATGCGTGCGAGGCGGAGAGCATTGTCGACACGCGCATGAAGGAGCCGGACGGCGAGAGCATCGACGTCGAGGCGGCGGACGGACTCTTCCTTGCGACGCAGTACGACGTGCCTTGGCGCGAAGATCTCTTCACGGGCTGGCATCTCTACGACACGTCGCAGTGCAAAGAGTTCTCCAGGCGCGGCCTTCGGACGGTCGTGCCGAATCAGGAGGCGGGATTTTGGTGCATCCACTGTCCCGTGGAGAAGCCGCTCGCCAAAAGCTATAAGGAGTATCAGAAGATATTTCTTCGAGAGTACGGCGCGGAATTGTGCCCGGAGGTTTAGACTATACTTGTTGGAGCGTGTGCTTTATGGACGATAAAGAGAATTGGATCGGAATAGCCAACCGATTTGCAAACCAGGGCGATTTTCGCGGCATGCGCGCTTCGGCGAAGGAGATTTTGCAGATCGTGCAGGAGGACGCGGACGCCTATGCCATCATGGCAGAGGCGTCTTTCTATATGGATGAGCGAGAGAGTGCGAAAGAGTATATAGCGCGTGCCGAAGAGCGCGAGCCAGGGAACTTGCGTGCGCGTCTCGTACGCGCCGCATTCTTCTCCGCGGATTTCGCCTTGGAAGAGGAAATCAAGGAGCTTCTCGCCATCGTGCAGGCGACGGAGGCGATTGCCGAATCGCTTTGGACGCAGTCGCTTCGCTACGTGCGCTTCAAGGCGCTCGCATGGCTCTCCGACGCGTGGCTTCTTGCGGCGGAGCCGGAGTTTGCCATGAACACGCTTCTGGCGGCGAGTGATATGCTGACGGGCGAGGAGGCGGCGGAGTGCTACAGCAAGGCGCTCTTCTGCTCGAATTACCGCACGAGGACTCCCGCTGAATCCCTGCGACTCCATCGCGGCTACGAAAAATTTTTCGAAGGCGTCAAGATCTGTCATCCGTATCGCACCGAGGCGGCAGAGGCGGGGGCATTGCAGCCGAAGGCGACGCTTTCCGTCGGGGAGGCCATGGCGGCGGCCAGAGCGGAAGCCGATCACGAGCGGCGCGGTGCGGCGCTTGTGGAACAGCAGGCGAAACAGGAACGCGAGCCTATTTCGCGTCTCGCGCAGAAGGCCTTGCCGAAGCCGCAGAATGAGGATTCACTTCGTCTCTGGGCATGGGAAGCGCGGGCAAATCAAAGGCGCATGGAAGAGGAAAAGGAGTACGAGGCGTTCAAGAAAGAATTGGAAGAGGAGCGAAGAAGCAAGACGCGGCGAGAGGCGCGCGTTGCCTCGCTTTTTGGCGGTAACGCACACCTTTCGCCGTCTCCGGTGCCGAGAGCTCAAATGGCGGCTTTCCGCATCCAGCCGACGGCGCCGCCTGTGGGAGAGAAACGCACGCGTACCTTCAGCCGCAAATTGCGCATCGGCTACATCTCGCCCGATTTCCGCCTTCATGCAGCGGCGTATTTCTTCATGCCGCTCGTGCGCGATTTTGACGCCGCTTCGTTCGAGGTCACCTGCTATGCGCGGGGCAAGCGCGACCGTGTGACCTCGCTCTTTCGCCAGAAAAGCGTACGGTGGAAGGACATCTCGCGCCTTTCGGCGAGGGATGCGGCACGGCTCATCGAGAGGGATGGCATCGACATTCTTGTTGACCTCGCCGGGCACACGCAGGGAAGCGGTCTGCCCGTGCTCGCCCGGCGGCCTGCGCCCGTGCAGATGACGGCGATCGGCTACATGGCGACGACGGGGCTTCGTGCGGTCGACTACTTCCTTTCCGACGTCTATTGTTCGCCGTGGGACATGGGTGCGCGCGGCTTTTCAGAGAAAGTGCTGCGCATGCCGCACAGCCACCTTTGCTACGCGCCCGTGCTGCGCGATATGCCGAAGAGCGGCGGGGAGGCGCCGTTTGTGAAGAATGGCTATATCACGTTCGGCAGTTTCAACAATTTCTCCAAGGTGTCGGACGATATGCTCGCCTTGTGGCGCGGCGTGCTTGAGCGCATGAAGGGGGCGCGGCTCGTCATCAAGAGCAAGATCTGCAGCATTGCGGCGGGCAGGAAGATCGTAAAGGAGCGTCTGCACCGCTTCGGCATACCGCTCGCGCAGGTCGAGCTTCGCCCGTACAGTCCCGATTACCTTGAGCAGTACAGGGACATCGACATCGCGCTCGATACGGCTCCCTATACGGGCGGCGTCACGACGTGCGAGGCGCTCTACATGGGCGTTCCCGTCATCACG
>ERZ773042.1479-NODE-1479-length-13762-cov-3.180784_pt1 | contig 13762 bp, 11 predicted proteins | sample MGYA00511664_ERZ773042 | MGnify/ENA primary metagenome ERZ773042 (study PRJEB29015, sample SAMEA2737984) | human oral metagenome | biome: human oral; feature: human-associated habitat; material: dental | place: China | collected 2036 ... | reverse complement strand
ACTTGCTGCAAGTTTGGCAGCGCTGTTCCGGCAGTACCAACTTGGCGCATTTTTGCAGCGCTGTTCTGGCAGTACCAACTTGGCAGCACCAAGGTAATCAAAGAGCTTCAAGCATCTCACACAAAAAAGGTAGCCGCCATAAAGCGACTACCTGCAATTTCATGGAGCCAGCTACCAGACTTGAACTGGTGACCCCCGCTTTACGAGAGCGGTGCTCTACCAACTGAGCTAAGCTGGCACACGATACGTTGTAAGGTCTCTTAAGACAAACCGTACAAACATGTGCGGCTAACAACTATACGGGGAACACCGGCGCATTTCAAGCCATAATTTAGAGAAGACGCAAAATACCCCTCACAAGCCGCTCAAAATCATCCGCGTAGTGCTCGGCTGCTTCAAGAACGCTCTTGTGCGTAGTACCCCGAGCACCGGCGGGATTGGCAGCCAGTGTAAGCCCCAACACATTCATGTTCAGCGCGCGAGCCATAATAACTTCAAGCGCCGTTGAAACGCCTGTGTACGAGACATTCATGGCTCGTAGCATATTCACTTCTGCCGGTGTCTCAAAGTTAGGGCCGAGAAGACCGGCAAAAATTCCTTCCTCTACCGTAATACCCAGATCGTCGGCCACGCCTCGTGCAAGCGTACGGAGATAGGGAGAATATGCATCATTCATATCAACAAAGGGAGTTTCAACATTCTTGAGGCCGGCCCACTCAGCAAGAGGATTGGTACCGGTAAGGTTAATCTGATCGGTAATAATACCAAGACCGGTACCGGCATTTCCCGGAACGGCTCCCGTGGCACCTGCAAAAATGATATCACGACAGCCCAAATGATGTGCATGCTGCACCAACGCCGTAACTTCAGCTGCGGAATATCCCTGGTAGAGATGTACGCGACCCGGATATACCACAACGGGAACGCCGTCGATGGTTCCTATGGTAGCCTCAAAGCTATGTCCGGTAACCGGTTGAGCATCTACCGGAAATCCCTCAATATCACGGTAATCAATGCGACGCACCGGCTTCACGAGGTTTGCTAAATGTCCAAGACCGGTTCCCAACACAAGAGCAACAGGATGCTCAACGGATGGCTTTATCTCTTCAACGGTCTTCTCAGTAACCACACAAATCCCCTCCTCTTTTAAGTGACGGGCAAAAATACCCTCACCGGGAATGAGTTTTCCTGAATATGTACCATCATAGACCTCATGCACGCCGCAAGACGGGCTTTTAGCCTTCAAAACGGCAAGCGTTGCTCCAAATTCTTGAGCGGTAGCAAGGGAGCAGAGCGCTCCTTTCTGAAAGCTATCGGTAACCTCAGTGCCGTCCTTAAGCCATATACGACCATCCCGCTGTTCTGCCGGCGGCCGTGGAGTTGGCAGTCCGGAGCGAACTTCCGGACACAAGTGCATTGCTTCAACTTTTGAAGCGAGCTCCTGGACCGCATGAGATGTTTTTGCGCCGCCATCGTATCGAACAGGAAAGCCAAGCAGACATGCACTTATTACAACCTTCATCACGCTTCCCATCTCCAAAATAAAACCTGTAATCATGATACTGATTACAGGTTTTATGAATTAGTTGCTACATGATTTTGCCCTACAAATTACACGACATACATCGCAGAGCATAAACCACCAAAACTCAGACTATAGTGCGAGAGAGTAAATAGACACGGAGGACTTTTCGAGCAATTTATTTGCCGCATTGCGCCACTCTGCAGTTGCCTGAGCTGCCACCTGCTGGTAGTTGCTGCCGGCGACCTTGTAAGCTGCCAAAGCTGCCTCATACGTTGCAGAATCGTTAGAAATGGAATAGCCATTCAGCGCCTTGTAATAAGGACCATCGGTAGAAGCCCACGTATTCTTATCGGCACTCCACTCATCGCCTGCAAGATCGATAATGTACTTGGCATAATCCGCGTTTGCCGTATCTTGCTTGCCGTCGGATGGTGCGGTTGGCATGGTAGGAGTAGCAGGAAGTTTGGTGGTAATAACGGACTCGCGATACTTCTGTATGACTACCGCCTGGCGGAGAAGTTCCTTGGTAGCATCAGCTGAAAATCCGTACTGCTTACCGATAGCCTCATAATCATCGGTCTGAAGGTTCTTCTTGGCGTATTCGCTTATCTCATCGTCGGATGCGGAAAAACCAGCCGCCTCGGCGCCCTTGAGAATAACCTGATTGCGGGCATAGGTAAAAGCCTTATCCATGGACGGAAGCGTGTACGTACCGTCTTTCTGCTTAGCGCTATCTACGCCGGTTGAGGATTCAAGAACCTGTCGAGCGGTGATGTTTTCAGTCTTTCCGTCAACCGTATATGAACCGATAGGAGAATCAAGCTCGGCTTCGGAAACAGCGGTCTTACCAAGTACTGAAGTGGCTCCGGCTCCTCCCGGAATGGGAAGGAAATGACCAATTACCACTCCAATAACGAGAGCAACCACAATCGCCACAGGCAGCGCGATTTTGATGTTCATGTGCTTTACATCTACGTTTGGCATAACAAACCTTTCATACTCATACATTACATACTTCAATTACTTACTTCGTAAGAAACCGTAAGAAGTGTACCCTATTGTGAAGGGTTATGTACCTCACGCACACTCTCCTTCACATATACATGCTCTTTTCTCCTTACACCAACCGTGGCGAGAAGAACTTCTTGCAGCAAAATAAAGCTATTGAGCAGCCGCCACAATCTCAGCAGAGAATTTCTGTATATATCCCGTTGCATTTTCTGCGTCGAACGCAAAGCGCTCTTTAAGGGCTGCTTTCGTCTCTTTAGAAACAACGCCTTTCGCAAAATTCAGAGTTCCGACAAGCATGTCATAGTATTCTGCATCACCGTGGTAGCACTGAATTGCCTCATTTAAAAGCGGCCATGCCTGATCGGAATGCTTTTGCGATGTTGCACCATAGCGTGTCAAAAACAGAAACGCCGCAAGACGAACCGTTGATGAAGTGTCATCAAAAAGTGATGCCTCTGCACCGTCAAACGCTTTGATAACTTCATTCCCATAAGGCTCACTTAAGCTTGCTAAAGCGGCAAGAATCTCCCAACGAGTCTGAGCTTCCGGTCGATACAGAGCATCAATAAGATCTTCAACCCTACCTTCAAATGCTTCGGGAGTTGTCTGCGCAATCTCTGCAATTTCATGAGCTGCTTCTTGACGCCGGCGGCGGCTTGGGTTTGAAAGACTTTCAATAAAGGACTCAATTTCTTTCTTCTGAGTGGCAGTGAGACCCTTTGATTTTGAATCCTTTTTTGTGGGACTCACCGGAGCAGAAGATTCTCCTTTAGGAGCCTTTTCTTTAGGGGACTCTTCTTTGGAAGCCTTTTTAGCCGCAGACTTCTTAGTGGGAGTTTTCTTAGCCGCAACTTTCTTAGCTGCGGGCTTCTTAGTGGAAGTCTTACTAGCCGTAGATTCCTTGGCATCCGCCTTCTTAACAGTAGACTCCTTAGCAGCAGGCTTCTTGGCTGCGGGTTTCTTAGTAGTCCCAGAGGCCTTCTTGCTCTTTTTATCGGTCTTCTCGCCGTCCTTATGGTCGGCTTTCTCAACGACCTTCTTATCAGTCTCTTTTTTAGTAGCCATCGAAGCAATTCCTTTCTCTGCTCTTCGGCTTACTCATCACTAAAACCGTCTACCATTGTTCCAGTTTTTTCATCCTTATGAATTTTAATAAATCCTAATCGCGAAGCTTCCTGAAGTAAAGCAGTAAACGTACGATATCCATATGTCGTTTCAGAGAAATCGGGACGCTTGCGTTTCATAGTCAGCTTAAGTTGTGAGGCATAAATTGCCTGGTCATTTTCGCTTTGAAGCGAATCAATTGTCTGGAACAACAGCTTATAGCAGCTCTGTTTATCTTTTGCGACTTTATTCTTGTAGCTTGGGAAACGAGTAACTGCGCTAAATTTCTCTTTTTCCGCAATATCTTCATAAAAGATAAACTCATCACATACATTTTCAAGCAGGGATGCCGTTCCCTTTTTACGTCCAATACCAATAACGGTTTTGTCATACTCCTTGAGCTTTGCCACCAAGGGAGAGAAATCCGAATCTCCTGAAAGGATGGCGAAGGTATCGATGTGATCTTTGGTAAGACAAGCCTCCAGCGCATCAACAGCCAAATGAATATCGGCAGAGTTTTTTCCCTTTTGAGAGTTATCAGGAATTTCAATAAGCTCAACGCCAAGCTCGTGCAGGGCAGGCTTTACCGCCTCGTGACGACTCCAGTCGCAGTATGCGCGTTTTATGGTAATTCGCCCTTTGTCAACAAGCCGCTCAAAAACAAGCTTTAAGGCATCTCGAGACCCATTGGAACCTACCGGAAAATTTTCATAATCAATAAATACCGCAATGGAACTCTGCGGAGTTGTTATATCGCTCAATGTTGCTACTTTCTAGTGTTTATGGTGGTGATCGCAGGTGTGCTCATGACTGTCGTGGTGGTGACCACCGCAGCAATCATGGCCTTCATGATGGTGACCACCGCAGCAATCATGGCCTTCATGGTGATGATTGCCGCAGCAATCGCCGTCCTCGTGGTGGTGACCGCCACAGCAGTCGTGATCCTCGTGATGGTGGCCACATTCCTCTTCTTCGGAATCAAGCAGCGACCAATCAATCCCGGCGGCAGTTCCCGTTTGTTCATCACTATACAAAAGGGTAAGAGCTTGCGTACCCATACGGGATCCACCCACTTGACACAGCATATCAAAGAGGGCAAATGCCGTCTCAGTGCCCGGAAGCGTAATATCCAAATCCTCAGATTGTGCAAGTGCCAGCGCAATATCTTTGCGGAAGTGCTCGGCCAAAAATCCGGGAGTAAAATCACCCTCGAGAGACTTAGGTGCAAGTTCTTGAAGTGCGCGAGAAGAACCCATGCCGGACGCAATCATCTCAAGTGTCTGTTTGACATCCAGTCCTCCTTGCTGAGCGAGAGCCATTGCATCTGCATAGCCAATCATGCAAGACGCAAGGGAAATCTGATTGCACAATTTGGCAATCTGACCCATACCTGCTTTGCCCATGCAATAAATTTTTGCAGAAAACGTTTCAAGAAGCGCTCGTATGGGCTCAATATCTTTCTCTTTAGCTCCAGCGATAAGCGTGAGCGTTCCGGACTTTGCACCGGCCTCACCACCGGTAACCGGACAATCTATTGCGTGCTTGTCGTCAATCTCTGCGGCATCATGAATATCACGAGCCAACTGCGGAGACGAAGTCGTCAAATCAATCATCCAAGCTCCACGCTTACTTGCACGAAGAATGCCGTCAGAAGAGAGATAGACATCCTCAACGTCACTCGGATACCCAACCATAGTAAAAATCACATCGGCATCGGTAACGGCATTGACAACACCATCAGCCCAATGAGCCCCCTTGGCGAGAAGTCCCTCAGCCTTAGATTGCGTTCTTGTGTATACCGTAACGTCGTACCCGGCATCAAGAATATGCTCCGCAATGGGCGCACCCATTATTCCTGTACCAATAAAGGCGATTTTGGAACTCTTGCCTAACAACATGCGTAAACCCTTTCATATACAAAGAAACCGCTTATGGTAAATCCGTTCATTTTTGCCCGCATAAAACAATTACGTACTATTGCTTGTTACCGCGAACCTTACTTGCAATTTTATCGGCAAGAGAGAGCTTCTCGCGGCGATCGGTACCCCAAAAGACAACCGCAACCATACCGGGTCCAACATGAGAGCCGATAACCGGGCCAACGGTACTCTGGATGATGGTGATACCCTCACAGCCTTTCTCTTTTCTCAGCTGCGCCTCAACCCACTCGGCGTCTTTCTTTGCGTCTGCTGAGACGATAGCCACGGGAAGCGAGAGATCGTATGAGTAGTTATCACGAAAGTCCTGGATAATAGCGCGGAGCGCTTTTTTACGACCGCGACAAATACTCTTGAGCGAGAGTGCTCCGGCAGCATCGTAGGATATCTCAGGCTTGACATCCAGCTTGCCGCCAATATTTGCCGCAGCAGGCGGGATGCGACCTCCCGCTGCAAGAGCGTCAAGCGTTTCAAGCGTAAAATATCCATGCAAGAAGTAATGAGCATCGTTTGCCCACTTGGCAAGCTCATGTGCCGTGAGTCCCGAATTTGCCTGATGAACCGCCTCAATGGCAAGTAATTCTGCTGCCACTGACGGAGCACCATTGTCTACCACGTATAACTCAAAATCCGGGTATTGCTCCTTAATCATCTGAGCTGCCTGCTGAGCCGCATAAAACGACGAGGAAAGAGCCGCCGGAAAACAGAGATATACCGTTGGTATACCGGCCTTTGCCGAACGCTCAAAAACCTCAAAGTAATGACCAGGGGTTACCGCAGAAGTTTTATAGTGAAGCTGCTTGTTCTTGCGCATACTTTCATAGAACTCATGCGCGGAAGCACTCTTCCAACCATCGTCGAACTTCTCGCCATCAGGTCCTGTATACGGGAACTGGATAACCTCAACTCCCAGCTGTTCAGCAACCCCTGGCGCAAAATCTGCGGTTGAGTCCACAATAATGTGGACACCGCTTGGTTTATGGTAGGCCGTACTGAGCGTATGGTTTTGGTTAGCCGTAACCTGCTCGGTTGCAGAAGTTTGTACACTCGTCTCATCGACGTGTTTAGTCATTCTGTTCCTCAATCCTTGGTTTAATGATGCCGTATCCACCGTTCTTACGATGGTAAATAACATTCGTCAAACCTGTTGTAGAGTTCACAAAAACGTAAAAATCATGGCCGAGAAGATCTGTCTGAACGAGTGCTTCCTCTTCTGTCATAGGCAACAGATCAATGTACTTCTCACGTACAAGCTGATCATCAAGATCTTCAGCCGGTGTTTCAATGAGGCTGGCCAGCTCTTCTTGAGACAGCGCACGTCCACGCGTATTTTGGGCATGATGGTGCTTATCGACAATGCGCGTCTTATACTTGCGAAGCTGACGCGTAACCTTTTCTGCGGCCTCATCAATGGCACCATACATATCATCGCCACTTGAAACCACACGTACAACGCTGTTTCTCACAAATACCGTTACCTCAACCGACTTACGTTCAAGATTTGAGGGGTTTTTATCCACACGAAGTACAACGTCACACGTCATAGGTTGGATATCAAAAACCTTTAATGCGTCACCAATTTTTTCTTCAACATGAGAACGCAGTGCATCAGAAACCGTTACCTTGCGTCCGGAGATTTTGATATCGACCATTCGGACCTCCTATCGATGACAAACACAATCTTTGATACAAAGATTGTTGCTCATTTGATACCCATTAGTACCCCAGATGTGTCCGTAGATACCAAAATAACGGTAAACGGGAGAGGATATTCGGCAGACGTCTTTTGTCGACGCTCTTATACATGCCACATCGACACACGTTTCTCGTATGCTCACAACACTCATATAGCGTTTTGCATCAGGAAATGAAAGTGCCTTTCCAGCTGACCTGGTATTTGACCCCACACTCGCGCACTGGAGCGTTTGCTCAAGAAACACTATCACTGAAAGCTCTCTCGCCTGCGAGACTACCTGTCTCAAACATATCAGACGGTGCGACTTACTTCTAGGACGAGCCATGCTCGTTTGGAACCGCTCTTGGGTTTCAAACTTACGTGGATCCTTTTGACCTCGTCTGCCTTGGACTAAAGCGGACACCTGCGCATTTACGTCGTTTGTGTATTTACACATCCCTGCAATCACACATTCTCGCCTGCTCGCAACCACAGACCTGGAAAGGCTTCTCAAGTATACTCTTTGTGCGCCAAGCATCTCCCGCCAAATACGTGCAGATATCCCCTCATACACGCCAGCAGGTTGACCGAATACCTTACGTTTCACCAAACGCGCGCAAGTGCCCCAACCGTTACCGATTGCGCACCGTGAGCCAACAAAACGCGAGTTGCCTCTCTCGTTGATGAGCCTGTTGTAATGACATCGTCAAGCAGCAGCAAACGGGCGCCCTCCACGTCAGAAACTGAAGTTATCGTTCCGCGTAAGTTTGCGGCGCGATCGTGTGCATTGAGAGTTCGCTGATCTTGTGCGGTCGGGCGCACAAGTACGTCAATGAGCGGCAGCTGTGATTGTTGGCAAAATGCCTGAGATACCAGGTGCATATGGTCAAAGCCGCGGCGGATAAACGCCTTTCTCGTAGCGGGTACAAAACATACTCCGTCAATACTCCCTGCATCCCATCGAGGCAGACCGTCACGGGCTTCCCACTGCGCCGCCTCCTCCAATGCAGTCAATATTGCGGCAGCCACAACAGGGACAAGCCTGAGTTCATGAGCGTCTTTGAGATTGGTTACAATGCATGCGGGAGGTCCTTTAAACCCCATCGCACAAACGGTACTTCTACTCTCCCATACCACATGAGGTTCTTTTCTGGTTATACACTCCGAACAGACAAGAGAGCCAAACGGAGCACCACAATTTGGACAGGCCCACCTTTGTTCAATCCACGGCAGCTTGGAGATGCATTCTTTACAGAGGAGCTCTCCGGGCATGTCACACGCCACACAACGCGTTTGCCACAAAAGCTCGGATACGCCATCAGAAACGTAATGAAACGCCGGAATTAAAGACATACCAACCCCCGTATACTGGGGGTCTTTTCTTGTAAGCACTATAGCACAACGCCCTTGCTCAAAATCCCAAGACAGCACTGAGGAAGCATCCGGCACATTTGATATGCACAACCATGCCAAGACTAGCTGCGACACGGCCGCTTCTACGCCGTCAGCACAACCATTCCTAAGATAAGCCCGAACCCAATGAAATCGGTCACGCTAAAGGAAGTCCCCAGGACAATAACGGTCGTAATCGTAGCCATTACCGGCTCAATGGTCCCAAGGAGCACCGCACGCATGGAGCCCGCATCCTGAACGCCCTGCAAATATAGCCCGTATGCTAAAAAAGTGCCGACGGTAATACCAACAACCACAAGAATCCAACCAAAAGAATCAAGCGGTGGCATATGGTTCCACGGTTGGTATACAACGGCAAGACACACTGAAGAAAACAAGAACGCAATCCCGTTAAAGACAAAGTTGCCCCACTGTTCCATAAGTTTTTTGGGCAGAATCGACAGCGAAGTTTGTGCACAGGCACACAGAGCTCCCCAAAATACGCCGCGCAAAGGTAAACGTAAGCTTGAAAGATCTCCGCCCGTAACCAGCAGATAAGTGCCGATAAGAGCCATGGCAATCCCAAGCACTTCTCGCTTACGAGGCCCCCTGCGTGCCTTAAAACATACAAAGAATAAGACCCCAAGCATGCCGAGTGCCTGCATGATAGTTGCCGTGGCTGAATTTGTAGCATCAACCGCATATATGTAGGCAATCTGGGAAAAAAGAATTGCCGTAAAACTTACTGCAAAGATCTTACCCAAAGCCTGTCTGTCATGTATCGCCTGCGTCAGACGTTTGCGATCAACAACAGTCGCTGCTCCTAAAAAGAGTAATGCCGAGAAGAACTCACGTACGTTAATGAGCCAAAGCGGTTCAACGTGATACACGTCCAGCAGATATTTTGCCGCCGTACCAAAAGCTCCCCATGCCGCGCCTCCAATAAGCACACACAGCATACCTCGGTGAATGCGCGCCTTATGTCTATCCGATACAAGGCCAATGGAAGCCTCTGCTGCCTCCTGTTCAAACGTTTGGGCGTCCTCAGAGGTCTCTTGCACCACGCGCTCTGAAGTCGCGTCAGATTGAGGAGACATGTAAGACCAAGAAGACGAATCTGATGGAGAGGGACAAGTCATAGAGATATAAATCTTTCGTTACAAATGGCGCACAAGCCATACTATCGTGCGCCAAACAGGTACAGTTAAACGTATAGGTAACCATACACGACTCAACCTATGTAATACGCGAGAATCACGCGAGAATTCAAGGAGCGTTCCATGGCAACAGATACATCGCAAAAACTCCACGTCAATGACCATATCGGTGACTTCGTTGTTACAGGCATCGAAAAGTTGCCTGAGATATCCGGAACCGCGTTTGTCTTTTCCCACATGCCCTCAGGGGCTCGCTTGCTCTGGCTTGCCAACGATGATGAAAACCGCTCATTTGCCATCGGCTTTAAGACGCCTCCTCAAAACGACACCGGTGTCTTTCATATTCTTGAGCACTCCGTACTGTGCGGATCAAAAGCCTACCCGGTTAAAGAGCCATTTGTAAACCTGCTGAAGACTTCCATGCAGACGTTCTTAAATGCCATGACGTTTCCTGATAAGACGGTCTATCCCGTTGCCTCAACAAACATTACCGATCTTGAAAACCTTATGAGTGTTTACCTCGACGCGGTTCTCCATCCTGCAATCTATCAGCGTAAACGTATTTTTGAACAAGAGGGTTGGCATCTTGAGGCAGACGACGAAGGGGTCTTATCCTACAACGGCGTTGTCTTTAATGAAATGAAGGGCGCCCTGTCAGACCCCGACCGCGCGCTCTATAGCCACATCAGTGCCCGCCTCTTTCCCGATACCGTATACGGAAAAGAATCGGGCGGGATGCCACGCGCCATCCCTCAGCTCACGTACGAGGAGTTTCTTGATACACATGCGCGTCACTATACTCTTTCAAACAGCTATACCATTCTCTATGGAGACCTTGACATCGCGCGTGAACTGTCCGTTATTGGCGCACATTTTGCAGGTGCCGAGAAGCGCAATGCCGCTGCACCCAACCCTCTCCACGCACAAACGCCCGTCTCGCCGGAGCCTGCCAAATTTGAAATGGCAACCACGCCCGACAACTCTGCCGTAGGCCTTGGGTATGTTTTGGGAAGCGCAGATCAGCGCACGCGCATGCTTGCCGCCGACATTCTCTTTGATACCCTCATGGGCTCTAACGAGGCTCCTCTTAAACGTGCCGTACTCGACACAAACCTTGCCGACGATTTCAGCTACTACTTATCCGACGGCCTTCTTCAGCCCTTCTTGTTCCTTGAGATCAAAGGCCTTCGCAGCCAAGAGGCTCCGCAGAGCTTCCGCGCACTTGTCGAGAATACCTGCGCAGAAATTGCAGCCGCCGGCATCCCGTATGCCAAACTCGAAGCGTCCGTCGCGCAAGCCGAGTTTAATCTGCGTGAGCACGACCTACCTTTCTCCGACGGCATCGAATATATGCAAAAATCGCTTGAAAGCTGGCTTTATGACGATGCTCGTCCATACGATTACATCAAGTATGAGGATGCCCTGACAGAAGTTAAAAAAATGCTTGCCGGTTCTGGGTGCCCCGGAGGAGCTTTTGAAACGCTACTCCTTGAACTTGTCTGCCACAACTCCCACTGTGCCCAAGTCGAGCTCATACCAACAGAAAAGGAGCAGGTGGATGAAGAAGCAGCGGAACTCAAACGGATTCGCCAGCAGATGGATGCAAACGACATCAAGCGCATCCGCGAAGAGGTCAAAGAACTTCGTAAAGAGCAGGAAACACCTGACGATCCTAGCGATATTGCAAAGCTTCCGTTTCTCTCGCTCTCTGATATTGGGCCCGCAAAACCGCAGCCACAGCCGATTGTGGTAGAGGCGCCGCTCCCCTGTCTTGCCCATGAGCTTGATACCCATGGTATTGACTATGCGTACCACTACTTTGATCTCACACACGCCGTCTCCTACGATGAACTTCCTCTCGTAGGAATTCTCTCCGATGTGCTCGGCAAGCTTGATACCGATCAACATTCGGCTTCTGACCTGGACACCCTTATTGAAGCAAATCTAGGAGCGCTTGCATTTTTTACCGAAGTTTATTCGAAGGATCGCACCGACTTTGTACAGCCGGTACTTGTTGTTGGCGCCTCCGCTTTGGCCAATCACACACAGCAGCTTGCATCCATCCCCGCCGAAATATGGAGCAGTACAAACTTTACCGACCTCACGCGTCTAAAAGACATCCTTACGCAACGACGCATAGGCCTTGAGCAGTATTTTATAAGTTCCGGACACGCCGCCGCAATCAACCGCGCACTCACTTCGTACGCCGCCTCAGCGGAGGTTACCGACATGCTCGGAGGTATCTCGTTCTATTGCTACCTCAAGGATCTTCTCGCCCACTGGGACGAACGTGTACAAACCCTTCCCGCACAACTTGCCGATCTTAGTGCACGCATCTTTTGCGCCAATGCGGTCACAGTCAGCTTTACCGGATCGGCGTCAAGCCGCGAGAAGTTCTGGCAAACCGCGGGGACTCTTGGACTTCCCACACAACCCGCACACGACCACACGCTTATTGTGCCCGCACCGACACTCAAGCGAGAGGGCTTCACTATCCCCTCAAACGTCAGCTATGTGGGCTTTGGATTTTCCAACGCGCGCGATGGACAACGTGAAACCGCCGGCGCATGGCAAGTTGCAAGCCGCGCCATCACCCTCGACTATCTCTGGAATGAAGTGCGTGTCAAAGGCGGAGCGTATGGCGTTGGCTTCAGGCCTTCTCTTATGGGTCTTGACTCGTTCTTCTCGTATAGAGACCCATCCGTGGATGCCACCCTTAATCGCTACCTTGGCACTAATGAGTGGCTCTCACAGTGGACTCCTGACAAAAATGAGCTTGAGGGCTATATCGTTGCCTCAGTTGCAACCGTTGATGCTCCCGTTCGCCCTCGTGCCCTCGCACGTCGTCAGGATATTGAGCGCTTCAATGACCGTCCTCAAAACCGCCTCGATCAGCTCCGTGAGCAAATGTTGCATACCGATGCCAAGAGCTGCCAAGCCCTTGGTCGGTCGCTTCCGACGAACGCTACAGACAAGTCCATAGTGGTTTTTGGTCCGCGAGAAGCGCTTGAAACGTCGGAGCTTGACCTTGAAATTATTGATTTGATGTAGTTTGTCAGATTGTTTACGTGAAAAAGCCTCCCGTTATAAAACGAGAGGCTTTTGTACCTTACATATGGCCGTCTTAGCTCTTAATCACGAAAGTGTTTGGCCTTATATGTGCGCACCGCAGAGGCACCGACAAACGCTGCACCAAGCAAAGTAGCGGCACCGGTGCCAAGTGCGCCGGCATCGCCTGTTTCAGGCAGGATCTGCGCGTTCTTCTTACGAGCGCTCTTCTTGCCTGCCTTTTTCTTAGCTTTTACTTCTTTTTTCTGCGAATCTTTAGCGGGCTGAGTCTGTGGGGTTGCCTCTTTTTCAGCAGCCTGCCTGAGCATATGAAGATTTACCTCGGCAGCAAGTTTGTCGGAATCTGCCTGATCAGCTTTTGCTTTTGCATCATCATAAGCAGCTTTCTTTTTGGAAAGAGCTTCATCCGCTTGCTGAGCAGCATCGACGGCACTCCTCAGACGCTGAATATACTGATTGAGATGGGTAAATTCGGCATCGGTTATATTGGGGGTGTCTGTACCCTTATAGTCAAGCGCTTGCGCATGCGCATTGGTATCGCGAGCGGAACGCAGACGAGCTTTTGCAGCAGCAAGACGTGCGGGAGCATCGGCAGCATTCTGCTGTGCGTCTGCAAGTGCAGTCTGCGCCTTTGCAAGCTCCTTTGACGCCGCATCCGCTGCAGCGCGCTTGTCAAGCACCTCCTGCCAGATACCTAGATGCTCATCATAGTCATCTCGGAGCTCCTCGTACTTCTCCTGAGCGGAAGCAGACTTTGCAGCGGCGTCATCAGCCTCAAGCGTTGCCTTATCCAGATTCTTTCGAGCAACTTCCTCTGCGGCACGAGCTTTATTCAATGCTTCCTGGGCGGCTGGACGATCCTCAAGAGCCGCGTCTCTTAAAGCCTGCTCCT
>ERZ773042.1478-NODE-1478-length-13763-cov-3.671287_pt1 | contig 13763 bp, 15 predicted proteins | sample MGYA00511664_ERZ773042 | MGnify/ENA primary metagenome ERZ773042 (study PRJEB29015, sample SAMEA2737984) | human oral metagenome | biome: human oral; feature: human-associated habitat; material: dental | place: China | collected 2036 ... | reverse complement strand
GCAGCCCTGCCGTTCGCCGTGACAGACCGTAATCGGAATCGGACTGCGCAAACTTTTTATTAAAAAGTTTGCTTGCCATCGGTCTGAGCGGCTCGGCGTCAGTGCCGCTGCCTCGCGTTCCGCCTTTTTTATGTTATTATACGCTTCTTTCCCGTGTATACATTTCCGATGCCCTTGCCCTGCCGCCGTAGTTTACAGTATAGCACAGATTACGAAATTGCGATATAGGATTTTTCGGCGGCGGCACACACAGGCGGAAAGCCCCCGTTTACAAAAAAACCGCCCGCAAGCCGAGGTTTTTCCGGCATACGGGCAGTTCGTTTTTAGGCAAGGCACGGGCGAAGATGCGGAGGATGTGCGGGAAAATGTGCTCTGTACTCTCTCACAGCTTTAAGTATAAGGCACAAAACGGGAGTTTGCAAGTAAAATATCCGGTATTTTTACCGTGCCGTCATATTAAACGGCACGGATTGCAAAAGCACCGAAACCTCGCACATGTGCCCGTTAATTACATTAAATTTCCTCCTGTACTTCAGCTGCATTACGCTTATACATCTTCCACTTCTTTTCGGCTTTTGCCTTGCTAAAGGCTGTTTTCAGATCCGCCGGGGCAGTTGCTGAAGTAAAGTCTTTACAATTGCCTTCGGTAACGCCGGTTTGTTCAGTGTACAGTGTACATTGTCCGCCTGCATGTACAGGTAAGGCGTTCAAAATCTTTGTAAATGCGGCTGCGTCAAGCTTGTTGCCGTAACAGTCCAGAAATCCCAAAGAGGTACAGCCTTGTACGTTGAGAGAAGTAAGCTCGTTTTTCGCACAGGACAGCATTGACAAAGCGGTACAACTCTGCACGTTAAGAGTTTCAAGCTGGTTGCCGGCGCAGCCCAGCCAGGATAAAACTGTACAGCCCTGTACGTTAAGAGAGGTAAGCTTATTTTCATCGCAGCGCAGACTTCCCAAAGCGGTGCAGCCATGCACGTCGAGAGAGGAAAGCCCGTTGTTTTGGCAGGACAGACCTGTCAAAGCGGTACAACCTTGTACGTTAAGGGAGGTAAGTTGTTTATTTCCATCGCAGCTTAGACCCGTCAAAGCGGTACAGCCATGCACGTTGAGAGCGGCAAGCTTATTGTCATTGCAGCGCAGAGTTGTCAAAGCGTTTACGCCGCCTTGCACGTTAAGTCCGGTAAGCTTATTGCTGCCGCAGGACAGCTCGGTGATTTTCCCCGTAAGCTTTACCGTCGTGCCGTTTGCGTTCAGGTCGGTTTCGATACCGCTTTTAAGTTCCGTTTCGGTACAGCCTTCTACCGTAACGGGAGTACCGTCGTCGGTTGTGACCGTAACTTTAATGCCAAGCGTATCGGAACTGAGGGTAAGTTCGGCCGTCCATGACCTTACGCCTTCGTCCGTACCGTCGCTGTTGTTGTCACTCGGGTCTTTGCATGCGGTCACACCGAACAGTGCCAGCGCCAAAGCGAGCGTAAAAAATGTTTTTATCGTGTGTTTCATAAAACAACCTCCTTCTTGTTAATTGATACCGGACAATTCCGATATCCGTTTGCGTAGGGATATAAAAAAATACACGGGGGCGATATGCCCTTCGTGCGTATTGCGCGGTGTATATGTTGTGCGCCCTTTATGTACGGGCGGGCGGGCGTATACGCGGAAAGATGCAGTCTGTACTCTCTCATAGCTTTAGTATAAGACAAAGAACGAAAATCGGCAAGTAAAATATTCGGTATCTTTACACCGCCCTTTTCCGTCAAATAAAATGCTGTACCGAATGATGCTCTATCATGTGCGTTTTTACTCCGACGATATAGCTTCCGAACATCGCGCTCAAAACATCGAAGGCTGCGGCAAACGAACAGAGGATCGGCGCGACGGGACGCAATAGGAGATAGCCCGTTTCAAAACCGCGGCCGTAAAGCGTGCACAGCACCGTAAGCGCGATAAAGGGGCCGCCGGAGGGAAGTCCGCCGAGCAAAAACGATAAGCCGATCGACATGCAGTAAATCCACAGGATATTGCTTACGGGAATTCTCTGATATGCGTATGACCGCCAGATGACGACGAAACCAACCGTCACGATGAGCGCCGCTCCTCCTCGCGCAAAAATCGAAAAGAGCGGATATGCGATGCCGTTGATCCTGCGCCTGATGCCGAGACTTTCTTTACCCGCTCTCATGTTGATCGGCAGCACGAAATTCGTATCGCCGCTGAAAAACGCGGTGATGATCGAACAGAGGCTCGCATAGAGCACGCGGTACGGGTGCGGATCGTGACAAATATAATGCAAGAGCACGGGGTAGATGCCTCCGGCGACGAGTATGAATATGCCGAACAGGAGGAGGATGAGCGGAACGAAAGTGCCGCCTGTGACGACCGTGCGGAACTGAATCGCCCAGCTGCACATGACGGCTATCATGCCGATCGAAAGGACTTCGGTAAAGAGCGTTACGATATTGTAGCAGAGCTTTGAAAGCGCGTCGGTAATCGTCACGATCGGACGAAACGCCGCCTGATCGCCGGTACACGCGCCGCCTGAAAAACACGCGAACAAAAATGCGGGAAACAAAAACGTACCGTTTATGAGCGTTTCAAATGCGGACGACGGAAAGAGAGCGCGTATCAAATCGTTTATGTTGAGAGAAGCGGCTTCGGCGGCTTTATCCGCAGTGATGGGAATGCGCGGCAGACGGATCGCCAAAATCGCAACAAGACCGATAAAAGTCAAAAGCAATGCCGAAACGACCGTTACGGCTGCCGTCCATATGCCGGTTTTTAAAATCATCTTCGATTCGCGCAGTTTGTTGACCGCCGTCATCGCGGTAAAAAAAATAAGCGGCACGACGATATATCTGCCGAATCTGACGATCACTTCCGTAATAAAAGCGAGCGCGGAAGACGCCGCTTCCGAAGTCGACGGCACGGCAAACGAAAGCGCGATACCGAGCAGCACTCCGATCAAATATTTGAGCCAAAGTTTCATACGGTCAGTATAGCACAGCGCCCGCACTTCGTACAATCGCACGCACGCCGTACGTTGTCGTCCGGCCTACGCCCGCGTGGAGTACCGCGAAGCGTTCCCGCCGCGAGCGGGAGCGACGGCGGGAATGAGGGTTACCGAAGTACGGAAGGCGGGATGGCAAAACGGCGCCGTCCGAACTATCGGTTGGAACGGCATCAAGCGGATACATCCGAACGACAAACATGCGACAACATGCGAACGACATGCGAACGACGGCTTTTTATTTGCACAAGAGTGTGGTATACTGTCGCATCTATGGAAAAGACAATTTTAATTGCGGGAAAAGATTTGCCCTACGGCGGAGACTTTGCCGACGGCATGGCGCTTGCAGGATACAATGTCGTCGTGACGGGTAACCCCGAAAGCGACAGCGCTTCCGTTACGGCAGGCGATATCGTCATCGCATCGTGGAACAGACCTTCGTCCGTTTCCGCCCGTTCTCTCGTACTGCAGGCGGAAAACACATTTACGGTCATCGATGAAACGGTGCTCTATTTCGATGCAGCCGTATACGCGCAGCAGTTTACGGCGCTTTCGCCCGAAGAATGCACGCGCGCGATCGACACGATGATTGCGGGCTATTGCTATGTAACGATGGAAATATTAAACCGCATCGAACAGCGCAAAGCAAACGGCAAACTCATATATATCGTGCGTCATCATCCGAACATGGCCGACGTCATACGATCTTCAGCGCTTCGGAGCAGCACCGCAAACGCTGCAGGCCCCTTTGTCGCCGGCGCCGAAGCCGCGTTTACCGCTTTTGCCGAAAATATCGCAGCTTATGCCGGAGACAAGCAAAACGTTTCGGTCGTACTCGTCTCATGCGACGTCCAAAATGAAGCAGCCGAAAAAGACGGCGCGCTCGCATCGTGGCTCGCCGATTACCTCGCCGTCTTCGACGGCGCCAAAAGCAGGCGCAGTGCAAAACAGTCGCTTTCTTGGATAAAAGCCGGATCGAAAGCGCCGGGACTTTTATCGCGTTTTATATAGCAAAAACGCTTGGGAAAAACGACCCCGATACCCTTATACGGGCATCGGGGTTTTTTCGTATGCAAAAAAAATACGGCGGCCGAACGAATCGAAGCCGCCGCACATCGCTTTACACCGCAGAAAGCGGAGCAAAATCAACGTTTACGTGTGCGCGCCGTCGAAACTTCGCGCTTACGTGCTCGTTGCGAGGCACGCGCACTGATTGCACGGCTCCTAAATCCGAAGATTTACTCACCGTGCAATTTTAAAGAACGTAGAGAATTATTAAATTTATTTTGTTAAACCGGCTTTTTTCATTGCCGTCGCGAGCGCTTCTTTGAACGCGGTTGACGTCATCGTCGCACCGGAAATCGTGTCGAGATCCGCGCTTTGTTTTTGCAGCGCCTGCTCGGTCAGCTTTGCGATCGCTTCGGGGCCGATGCCGGGCGTTTCGGCGTGTTTGATCACTTTGATGTCCGTCATCTTGCCGTCTTTAACGGTGATCTGAACGCGAACCGTTCCGCCCATACCCTTGTCGGATGCGCCCGTAAAGGTGTTGTTTGCGACGACCTGTACGGCGGTCGTATAGTTGAAGATGGAACCGGAGGCAGGGGCGGTTTTTTGACCGGATGCGATTGCCGCCAATTCGGCTTCTTTTTCGGACTGAGTTTTCGTCGCACGCGTAGAACCGCGGTCGCTGAAGTACGAAGCTTTGTCGGTCTTCGTTTTGTAGTTCGTTTCGTCTCCGGCAAATGCGGGATCGAGCGCCGTGCTCGCCGTCGCAAATCCGTCTTTATCGACGGACGCGGCCGAGCGGCCTGCGATGTAGCCCGCCGTGATAACGCGGCCGAGTCCGTGCACTCTCATACCGCCGGCGGATTCGCCCGCGCAGAAAAGGTTCGGAATAAGTTTTCCGTGCATGTCGACAACCTGCATTTTGTCATCGACGCGCAAACCTGCAAGCGTGTCGTGAATGTTCGACACCGCCCACAGCGCGTAGAAGGGACCGGTTTTGATTTGGTTCTGGAGCGTCTTCTTTCCCCAGTCGCTGTCTTTTCCGGCCGCGACAAAGGAATTGTAGCGGTTGACCGTGTCGGCGAGGATTTTGGGATCCATCTTGATGTTTTCGTAGTATTTGTTGACGACTTTTTGTGCGAGTTCTTCGATCGTATCGGCTTTGAACGCATAGCCGCCGTCGAAGTCGAGAACGCCCTGTTCCATAACCCAGTCGTTGCGTTTCGCTGCCGCATCGTCGACGATCGCCCATACCGGGCCGCCGTAGCATTCGGCGTTTCCGTCGCCGTCCGCATCGATAAATACGCTCGATGCGGCTTTATTAAAGAAGTTCTGATATTCGGAACCGGGGAATACTCCGCGGTAATCGTCTTCATTGGCAAAGCGCTGACCGAGCATATTGACGACGATCATGCTGTTGAGATCCATTTCGATACCGGTCGCTCTCGAAAGCGCCCAGAGTTTGCTGTCTTTCATAAAGCCGCGGCCGTAGCCGTACTGGCATCCGATGCGGCTCGGCGCTTTCATCTGCGCGCCGCCTTCGGACATCTGGTAGGACGACGCCGACAAAAGAGCCGCGCCGATTTCCATCGCGGCGATTTCACCGGACGCATCCTGATCGGAGAAGGGCATACCGCCGAGGCCGTCGTATTCGGGACCGAGGCGCGGATCGAACATCGTGCGGAACTGCACGTTGCCGGTCGAACCGCCGGTTGCGATGATAACGGCTTTATTGGCTTTGATGTTCAGCATTTCTTTTGTGCTGTCGATATTACCGTCCGACATAAGGCTTGTAAGCGGTTTGCTTTCGCCGGGCAGAACGTGGGGCGTATAGTGAGCCTGCACGCCGAGCACTTTTCCCGACTGACCGTTTTCACGGTAGATTTTGTCCATGTGATAGTTGAGCAGGAATTTCGCACCCTTTTCGCGAACCGATTTTTCGAGCGGGCGGGTAACCGCAACACCTGCAGCCGTCGTGCCGGTGTATTCGTTTTTCCATTCGCCGCTGTCGGAATAGGTCATGCGTCCGACGCTGTCCGGATCCGTTCCGCCGTCGCGGTAGTAGTTGCGGACCATCGGTTCGATTTCCAATACCTTTACGCCGTTCTTTAAGATAAAGTCGTACGCTTTTGCCATACTGTTCGCAACGGAACGGACTTGGGAAAATTCGTTAAAGCGCGCATCGACCGCTTCGCCTCTGGTATGATCGTAGTAGTACAAGTCGGCCGAATCTTCGATGCCCCATTCTTTTTGTGAAACCGTGCTGCCACCGGAGTGAAGCTGACCTTCGCTCACCGCCGCGTGTCCGCCGACATCCCAGTTCGTTTCCACGAAAAGAACGGATGCGCCGTCTTCGATCGCTTTAAGACCGGCGGGTAAACCCGCTCCTCCCGCTCCGATGATGACGACATCGGCCTGGTAGTCCCATTTGACTTTCGAACCGCTGCCGCAGCCCACAGCAAGTGAGAGCATCATTGCAACGCACACAGATAAAACCGCAATTTTTGATAAAACGCGATTGTCCGATACTTTCATATAAGGCCTCCTAATATAAAACCTTGCCAAAACATACGCGCGAGCACATTTTTATGATATTATATGTCTTTTGCATATTTTTGTCCAGAATACGATTGATAATTCTCAAATCAAAACATACTGAAAAGGTGATTGACAAAAGGGTAAAACTAATCATATTATCACTCCTACATAATTTTTTGAGGCGGATACAGTGAAAAATACGTACAAAACAAAACTCTATCGTGTACTTTTAAACCTCGTCTTCGGAACGGCGGCGGCATTGTTTGTCGCGTTTATCGCATCGATATGGCTTAAAAGCGCGCTATTGTTTGTTTTGATTTTTGCAGCGGTTTTGGCGCTCTACATTCGGACGGTCATCATAGGTAATATGATCGTTATAGAAACGGACGGCTCAACTCTGTCCGTAAAACAAGGTAAAAAAATCGATACGTATTCACTGGACACCACATCAGTCAGAGCAAAAACGGTTACTTCGAACGGCGAAACGGAATGTACGCTCTACCTGACGCGGCAGGGAGAAAACGAAACGACCGTAAACTGCGAACTTATCGGTATCGCGCAGTTCGAAAAATTGTTAAGCGATTTGGGTATCGACGGCGATCCCGTCACCAAACTGACCACTATCACGGAAAGTCAAAACAAATAACCGCTCCGAATACGGGACGGCAGGAATGTTTCGAGTTTAAAAAATCGAAATTTTCAATTACTAACATCAAGGAGAATATGATGGACAGCGCTCTTTCCAATGCAAATAATATCGGTCACGTATATTATTTTATCATTATCCCGATCGGGATCATCGCCTATGCGGCGTATATGTTTTTCAGGCTCAAAGGCGACCGCCGAAGAAAGCAGGATTGGCTCACAGCACATCCGAATGCGGCAAAAGTATACATTGGGAAAAACAATTCAATTCTAAAAAAATTGATGCACAAAATACAGGTTATATCCGTCGATGGCGAAAAACCGATTTTCTTTACGGAAAAAATGGTAAACGGATTTTTTGTCGCGCCGGGAACGCATGTCGTCGAATCGTCGTTTTCAAAAACGCGACCCGGATTTTTCTACCGAAGCGTTACAACGACCTATCGGCCGAGCAAACAGGAAATCACCGCACAAACGGGAAAGTCATACAATTACACATTTGACACTGAAAGCGAATCCTACCGCTTCGAAGAACTCGGCGTTTAAAACGAATGCGGGACGCACCGCGCGGCGTCCCGTCAAAGCGCGCTTTCACCCGCAGCACTCCGTATCGTTTTTTGCGAAAATCCGTGCTGCCGCAAATAATTGATAATTTTATCTTCCCGCATGCGGCGGCGCTTGCATTTTTCGAGCGCTTTTTTGCAAATCGCCTCTTCCGAATTTTCCGAAAAGAATTCGTCGAGCGCCGCATCGGCGACATCGCGCGCTATGCCGCGAAAAGCAAGTTCGGAAGAGAGTCTCGCCCTTCCCTCCGAGTGATTGATTTTCCGCGCATTGAGCCACGCGCGCGCAAAGCGCGCATCGGAAAGTAAGCCTTCGCGTTCGAGGTAATCGAGCACCTTTTCGATGCAGCGCCTTTCGAAACCTTTTGCACCGAGTTTCCGCGTCAAATTAAAGCGCGACTGCTCCGCCCGCGCCAAATACGAAAGCGCTTTCGATTCCGCCGCATAACAAAATCCCGCGTCGATAATGTCTTCTTCATCTTCGCCGGAAAAAACGCCGCCGTCTGAAATCGCTTCGGGGACGACGCGCGTCAAATACGCTTCGCGGATAAAAAAAGCAGGTCCTTCTTCGGTCGTAATTTTTATACAACCGGAGGATACCTGCTTCGTTTTTGAAACGACCACCGCTTAACGCTTGCTGAATTGGAATCTTCTGCGTGCGCCGCGCTGACCGTATTTTTTACGTTCGGGCATACGGGAATCGCGCGTCAGGTATCCGTTCGCTTTAAGAGCGGTGCGGGAATCCTGATCGATTTGAACGAGTGCGCGCGAAATGCCGTGGAGGCAAGCCGCAGCCTGACCGTTCATACCGCCGCCTTCAACGGTGATGAGGATATCGTATTTGTTGTCGTTCGACGTGACGAGCAGCGGCCGGCGGACGATCTGCACCTGTTCTTCGGTGATAAAATAATCTTTCGGTTCTTTTCCGTTGACGACGATTTTACCCGAACCTTCGCGCACGAAAACACGCGCGACCGCAGTCTTTCTTCTTCCCGTACCGATTGCCAAATTTTTTACCATATTGAAACTCCTGATCAAACTTCAAGCGGCTGAGGATTCTGCGCTTTATGCGGATGTTCCGCGCCTGCATACACTTTTACATTTTCGAAGAGCACGCGGCCGAGTCTGTTGTGCGGAAGCATGCCTTTGATGGCGCGCTCGAGCGGCTCGGACGGATGGCGGGCAAGCAATTTTTCAAACGTATAGTGCTTGAGGTTGCCGACAAAACCGGTATAGTTGTAGTACATTTTCTTTTGCGCTTTTCCGCCGGAAACGGCAACTTTGTCCGCATTGATGATGACGACGTAATCGCCCGTGTTTTGGTGAGGCGCATACTCCGCCTTGTGTTTGCCGCGCGCGAGAGAAGCGGCTTTCGCGGCGACGCGGCCGAGCGGTTTACCCGCAGCGTCGATCACGTACCATGCGCGTTTTATATCCTGCGCTTTTACAAAAATCGTATCCATAATAAAATCCTACAAAATAAAAGTATGCGCGTTCGATAACGATGCATCGCGCCGTCGAACGCAAGACGGCGGTGAGCGGCCGACGTCTTTCAATACGGGGAAGCTTATTGTATCTTATTTTTTATCGCTTAGTCAAGTATATTGTTGACAGTATATTGCCGTCTCGTCATAAAATCGATCTACCGAATATTTCTTGCTTTTCCGACAGGATAGTTTATAATAACGCTATGACTTCAATACAAAATGTTGCCGAATACTACGACGAATTATACCCCGTAACCGCCGAACAAAAAGATTTTTACGCACGCATCGGAAAAAACTATCCCGCGCCCGTGCGTTTTTTACAAATCGGCTGCGGTACCGGATCACTGGAACACGTTCTTGTCAAAGACGGAGCGGATGTAACGGGCATTGAAGTTTCAAAAGATCTCATCGAAATAGCGACTCTGCGCCGAAGAACGCAGCTTATGCCCATACGTTTTTTTCAGCTTTCAACGCTCGACATGAAACGTTTTCTCGGAAAAAATTTTTACAATGTCATCTCGTGCTTGAACAGCCGCATTGCGTTTATCAAAGACAAAACGCTGTTGAAAAATTTTTTTTCCGATTGCAAAGCGCTGCTTTCCGAAGGCGGTACGCTCGTACTCCATCTCTATAATTTTTCGACGGTCTTAAAAAGCGGCACAACCGCTCTTCCCTGCCGCAGCAGCATCAGAGTAAAACTTTCATCTTCGATTTCGGCAGGAAAAGACGATAGATTTTTCCTAAATCAAACGCTCGAAACCGGAAACGGCACAATTCTTCCCGTTATGCAAAACGAAGAACTGTATCCGCTCGTAAAAGACGAAATCATCCTGTTCGCGCGGGAAGCGAGTTTTACGGATTTTTCGTTTTACGGTTCATACGGCATGGACGAATTCAACGAAGCGGACAACGAACTCGTCTGTCTCATACGGTAAAAACGATCGCGCGGTACAGCGGCCGTCAGCCGATGCGCCAGCGATTGTTCGAATCTTTTGTAAAGCGTTTTGCGTTCACTTCGAGCAGCCGCCCGTCTTCTCCGAGCATTTTTACAATCGATGTAAGCGGATTTACTTCGGTGATTTTAAAATTCGTTCCGTCATAAAACAGATGAATACCTTCGGACGGCAGATTTCTCCGCGCATCGCTGTACCAATCGAATTCGTACGAAAGACAGCACAAAAGTCTGCCGCACTGCCCCGAAATCTTCATCGAATTGAGTGAAAGATTTTGATCTTTTGCCATGCGGATGGATACCGGTCTTATTTTATCGGAAACGGAATGGCAGCAGTACGGGCGGCCGCAGACGCCGAGCCCGCCGGTGATACGCGCTTCGTCGCGTACGCCTATCTGCCTGAGTTCAATGCGCATTTTAAATACGGAAACCAAATCTTTGACAAGTTCGCGAAAATCGACGCGGTTGTCGGAACTGAAAAAAAACAGCGCTTTTTGCTCGGCGACGAGAAAATGCACTTGAATCAATTTCATGTCGAGACGATGATAGGCGACTTTTTCTTTAAAAATTTTTACAGCATCGCTTTCTTTTACTTTCAATTCTTCCGCGCGCTTTGCATCCTCTTTCGATACGATACGGTCTATATCGACGATATCGTTTCGGCGCACACCGCGCGGTCTTTTCGTTTCACCGAGCACGAGTGCGATATCGCGTCCGTACCGCGTCGGAACGATAACCCGCATACCCGCTTTTACGCCCTGCACGTTTTCCGCCGTCGCATAGATACTTTCGCGCGAATATTCGAGTTTTAAATGATACAGCGGTTTATCGGGAGTAAAATCCGCTTCTCCCTGCTCGCTTTCATCCGCAGCATCTTCAAGCGCTTCAAGATTTTCTCTCTCGTCATCTATATCGTTTTCAAAAATATCGCTCATGACAGCCTCTTCCGCACGTTTTCGGTTTTAACAATCTGATTATTAATTTTTACGGCAGCATCAGGATGCCAATACATCGACGAGCAATCCCTGAATCTCTTCAACCCGCTTCAAAATAAGCAGTTTGTCGATTTGATTCGCAAGGATTTCCGACGCAAGATCGTTGAGTTTTTCATCGACGATCCGCAGCTGCACAACAACTTTTTCTTTTTTCGTCCGCCGATTCGGCATCCGAAATTCTTCAAGCTCAAAGCTGTACTTTACAACGTATTTCATAAGAGCGCTTACCGCACGCCGGTATTCGACAAAGGCATCTTCCGACATGGAATCGACAAGCTTGTCACCGGCGGTCGTCACACGGTCTTTCAAAAAAACGACCGCATCTTCAGCGGACATACCCGCAATTTCGGCCGGAAGTCCCGCCGACGCAAGTTCATTCGCTTCTTCGTTTTTTTTCAGCATTGCGGAAAATATTCCCGCTTTTTGCCGTGCACCCGATTTTTCTTTTTTTTTCGCTTCCCGCGCCGCCTCTCCCGCAGCCGAAGACACTGCGGTAAAATAAAGCGATTGATTAAGCGGGTCGACCGTATTCATGCAAACGCCGCCTTTGTGCGAATGACTTTAGCTTCGAGGTAGCGCTCCGACGACGCAAGGTACTTCGCTTCGTCTTTGATGGAAATACAATGACCGTGAAAAATCACCTTTTCTTCGATCAGTACTTTTTGTGAAATGATATCGCCGATGACGGCGGCCGAGGAAAGCAGCGTTACGCTTTCTTTTGCAATGATATCGCCGAGTACGATGCCGCCGACAATCGCGGACTTCGCGGTAAGATTGCCGCACAGCCGAGCACGCTCGCCGATCTGCACGTTACCGTCGGTATAGAGATCGCCGCGCACGTCGCCGTCCAAACGGACTGAACCGTTTATCCGCAGATCGCCTGAAACAGCCGAACCTTCACCGATAACCGTGTTGATCGAAAAGTCGTCGGAGCGCAGCGCCATAAATCAGTTCGAAAGCTTTACGTTGATATATTTTGCGGGATCCACGACATCCGAACCGATGTGCACTTCGTAATGCAGATGCGGTCCCGTCGTAACGCCCGTGTTGCCGACATAACCGATGACATCGCGCTGAGAAATAAACTGTCCCTTCGTCACGCGAGATGACATGAGGTGCGCGTAGCGCGTGTAGATGCCGTGCTTATGTTTAATAATAATATAGTTGCCGTAGCTCGCATCGTAACCTACCGTAACGACTTGCCCGCTCGCCGTCGCGATGACCGGATCGCCCGAACGATAGGTCGAAAAATCGATACCCTTATGAATATACCACTGCCCCGAAATCGGATGCACGTTCGGACCGAATGCCATTGAAATATGCGCGTTGACGTTTTTCAGCGGCCAGATACTCGGAATCTCCGTAAAAAGCGTATTTTGATTTTCGAGCATTTTACCGATCTGTTCGACAGGCTGTACCGCATTTTCAAGGTAGGATGCAAGCTGCTTGACGTCTTCCGTTTCGCGCATGGACCCCGCTGCCGTTTCCTGCGTGCCGAAAAGCGAAGAAAGGTCGCTGTTCGAAACCGACGCACGCGCAACGTTCGAACTGTCGGTAATGCCGAGCAGCGCAAGCGACTGCGACAAGGACGTTTGGAAACGTTTTGCCGCCTGCATGAGATTCATATTTTCGTCGCGCAATTCGTCGAGACTCGCCTGCGTCAAACGGTTTTGCGATGACAGGCGCGATATCTCTGCGCGTGAACCGATCGCCTTTCGGTCAAAGTAAAAAAACGATGCGACAATACCGAAGACAAGCACGACGCCGAGACCGAGCGCGAAAACGTTCGTTTGAAAATTAACAACTTTACTCTGCGAATGCGGAACGATCATTATCGTCAGCTTGCCGTCGAGTATCTTAAATATGCGGAGTACCGCATCTTTTATGAAAGTCAAAAAAGAAAAAAACGCGCTGCTCGTTTTTGAAGCAACCTTTTTTTCCAGCTTTTTATATTTTTGCGTCCGAGCCACAATCTCGCTCCTGTTCCACCCGAAAATAAGCCTGCTAATACACAGGCTCCAACGCTCTATTTTAGCACATTTGACGCCTTTGTGTCAAATAGTTAAAATCTCCATTTTTAAGCAAGTACATTAGCGGCATCCTTGCCGCCTTGAAAAAGTCGGAAGGTAAATTGTGCGAGCTGCTAAAATTCTGTGAATATAACATTCCGACTACAAAAGACACAAGAAAACCCTCGTGTAAATATATTGATATAAAAGATTTTACTATATATATGTTTTTGAACTTTATAAGCGTTATACTCCCGATAAATTAAAACAGGGAATTCCGGGAAAAGAGTTTGTAAGCCTGTTTTTTTACAATGATTGTTCTGTCAGTTTCCGAAAAAATCCGGAACGCATACGTACTCATCAACTCAGCACACGTAATTTTGATGAAATATACGCACCGATTCTAGATGCATAAATCCATGTCACGGAAACCGTGTGTTTTGTCACACTTTCCATGCATTTTGTCTACAGACAACCGAGCGTTTTTATACGAAAATCCTCTTAGAAACCGAAACAGGCAATAGGATTTCCCTAATATCTTATGAGTATCTTTCGGAGTTCT
>ERZ773042.1470-NODE-1470-length-13790-cov-3.091154_pt1 | contig 13790 bp, 9 predicted proteins | sample MGYA00511664_ERZ773042 | MGnify/ENA primary metagenome ERZ773042 (study PRJEB29015, sample SAMEA2737984) | human oral metagenome | biome: human oral; feature: human-associated habitat; material: dental | place: China | collected 2036 ... | reverse complement strand
TTACGGCGAGAACTTCGTTCGGCTTCGCCTCACTACCGAGTTTGCTCTGCAAACTCGCCTGTGTGCCGGAACCTCGCCTCCGCACGATTTTATTTATTTTCAAAACTCGACCTTCAGCTGATGCGCTGACGGAAACTTGGAATTATTAGGAGCAATCGTGTATAAGTATGTGACGATGCCGCCTCGATGCGACGATGAAGACGACGATGAAAAGAAAAAGATGCCGGAGATGCCCGATCCGCTTACGGAAAAATTCTTAAAGACGCGGCAGATTATCCTGTCGGGCGAAATCAATAAAGATTTGGCGGATAAAGTCGTGCGCCAGCTGCTCGTGCTCGAAGCGGCAGACGATAAAAAAACTATCTATATGTATATCGATTCGCCCGGCGGAGATGTCGATGCGGGTTTTGCGATCTTCGATATGATCCGCTTTATCAAAGCGCCGGTAGTCCTCATCGGCATGGGACTGGTTGCAAGCGCGGCCGCCCTCGTGCTGCTCGCCGTTCCGAAAGACAGGCGCGCGGGGCTTCCGAACAGCCACTATCTCATCCATCAGCCGATGAGCGGTATGAAAGGCGTCGCGACGGACATCGAAATCCATGCGAAAGAGCTCGCAAAAACGCACGCGAAACTCAACCGCATCATCGCCGAAGAAACGGGTACGAGCGAAGAGCAGGTCGCAAAGGATACCGACCGCGATCACTGGCTCGACGCCGACGAAGCGAAGCAATACGGCCTTATCAGCCGTGTCGTCAAAACGCGGGCGGAAATTGTCAAAGGTGATTCCGGCGCGAAATAAATCGATATGACATTCCTTTTGACCGAAGAGCTTGCGGACGCAATCGTATCCGCGCTCGAAAATCAAGAACGGCGTTTCGTCGTGGACGCTGAAAAAGAAGCGCTTTCGGATGCGGCTTCGGTCGAAGCGGATGAAGTACGCTACTATGCATTGCCCGAATGGGATTCCGCGGCAGGTTTTACATTGCGGGAAGCGTTCGCCGCTTCCGTATATGCGCCGCTTGTTCGTGCCGAGCTGCAGGACGCTTTGCATTCGGGAAGGGGGGTGTTCAGAAATTTCAAGACTGTCTTAAAAAAATTTCCTGAAGTCGAAAAACGGTGGCATCGATTCAAAAACAAAAAGCTCCGTGAATACATCGGCGGATGGTACAACGATTTGCGTGAAATATGGGGTTTGGAAAAGCTCGATCATATCGTCGAAGAATACGACGATTTGCTTCGAAACGACTTCACCTTTCAGGCATACGATTCCGCACGGGACGCGGATTGCATCCTTCATTCGGTATGCGTGCGCGGTTTTTATTCCGCTTTGCCGGACGATACGGATTGCGATGAAATCGAAAAAGCGGCAGACGAATTATGGCGGCAGCTTTTCGCATTCGGAGAATCCGTACATCAAATCGGATTCGTTTGCCGCACACCGGACGGTGATTTTGCCGGATGCATTACGGCGGCGGACGTTTCGTCCCGAACGGAAACGACGGCCGTATTAACAAGTTTTTTCGTGCCCGAAAGCTATCGAGGCTTGGGCATCGGAAGCGAACTTTTTTCACTGTGCCTCGCCGGCCTTCAAAAGCGTGGCAAGCGTTATGTAGTGACTGCAAATACGATTATACCCGACAGCCTCGTCGCTCTGTTCGAGCGCAACGGTTTTCAAAAAACAGGCTCGGGTTTTGCAGCGAAGATTCAGTAATTTTATTTTGATTTGAAGAGGTAATGATATGGCATTCCAACGAGAGATTGAAATCGACAAAGAGCGCGTAACGTCTTTTTTGAAAAACGCGCTGAACAAAGTGATGACCGAAGAAAATCCGGATCTGCTCAACGATTTGAAGAAAATATTCAAACGGACGATTCCGTTTTCGAAACGCATGTACGTCGCCGCATATCTGACAAAAGAGATGCAGGGAAGATTTCACGGCGCGCCGAACGCGAGACGAAACGATATTTTCATGCACGGCGTGCGCGGCGGAAGAAATTTCAAAGATGCATCCTACGGCAGACCCTCATACAACGACCGGAGGGGAAACGGAGAATCTCTTTCCGATGAACTCCGCGCCGAAGCGCATACCCCGCACCCGCGCGTGCAGATCGACGAATCGCTTGCCGCGACGATATTCATCAGCATCGGGCGGAACAGACGCGTGTATCCGCGCGATCTCGTCGGCCTCCTCGTAAGCGTCGCCGGCCTCGATCGGGACAGAATCGGCGATATCCGCGTACTTGCAAATTATTCGTTCGTGCAGCTGTTCAAAGACGACACGGAAAAAGCGATCGCCGCGCTCAACGGCTACGATTACCGCGGACGGAAACTCGCGGTAAGTTTTTCCCGCCAAAGAGACGACGCATCTGAAAACGGCGGAAACGTATATCCCTCCGATGACGTGCACGATACGGTGCAAACGACCGAAGACGCGAAAGCCTACGCCGCTGCGGAAAAGGCCGCTCAGGACAAAGAGCCTTTTACCGCTCCTTCATACAAGAGTGAAGACGAAAATGCGAAAGGCGACGGCTACCTCGTTTGATCGTATCGCATTCGTAAAAGTCGTCTTCATATGGAAGCATTAACGATTTTACGGACGGGACCGCTCGGTGTAAACACGTATATCGTGCCGCTTGCAGGAAATGCGGTATACATCGTCGATCCCGCCGCCTGCGCTCTTTCCGGTGATGAAACGGAAATTACCGGATGGCTCGCCGAACACAAAAAAGAGCCGCGCGCTATCGTTTTGACACACGGGCACTTCGATCATATTTTAGGGCTTCCGATTTTAAAGCGTGCCTACCCCGCCTGTCCGATCGCCGTTCACAAAGACGATGCGTGCCTGCTCGGAGGCGCTTCGGCTCAAATCGAATCGCTTCGCCTCATGGGGCTTGAAGCCGTAGCCGCTGCCCTTCGCGATATGCCGCCTCCGGATCTGACGTTTTCGGGAGGAGAGACGCTCGGAGAAGTCATACCCTGCGAAAAAGAGGACGTACGCGCTTCTCTTTCACAGTGGAAGACAGTGCACACGCCCGGTCATACGCCCGGTTCGGTTTGCCTCTACAGCGCCGCGCGGAACGAACTCATCTCGGGCGATACGGTATTTTACCGAAGCTCGGGCCGTACCGATTTACCGGGAGGAGATGAGCACGCGATGATTGCAAGCCTCGCGTCGATCAAAAAAACGATCCCGCCTGAAACGCTCGTATATCCCGGACACGACTACTGCGGTTTTCCGATTCGGGAAAATTATTAATATAATTTGAGAGAGTTCTCCCGGCCGATTCGAGCGCCCGCACAATTCACAGGCCGGTTGCGATGTCTTCAAGTGAAAAATCTCCGTGCGGAATTTCCGAAAACTCGTCATGCCTGACATAATAGAGCACGCCGCGTACGTTTTTTTCCGGCACATTGAGGAGAGTTGCGACCGCTTTTCTGTAGCACGCTTGCTGACGGTAATAGCGCGCAGGATCGATTTCGTGATCGGTTTTGTAATCGACGATCGTATACGTGCCCTCTCCGTCTTCGAAAACCAAATCGATCGAACCCGTGACGATATAAGAGTCGATGCACATCTTAAAGGCGTATTCGGTTTTTAACCACGCGCCTTCTTCCCGCGCGCGCAGGGCACGCGCGCCGTATTCGGACGCTGCAAAGCGCGCACAGATTTTTTCACACACGGCGCTCAGTTTGTTTCGCTGCGCTTCGGACAATTTTCGCATATATTTTTCGGAAGCGAGTTTTATCTCGGCGGGATCGAAACCGTTTATAGCATTTTCAAGGCAGGCGTGAACGAGCGTGCCGAATTCGTCGAAGCCGAAGCGCACGTTTTCTTTTGCAAGCTTTTCGAAGAGTTCGTCGATTTCGGGGTAGAGCTCGCGCTTTGATCTGCTTTCAGCGTCTGCAGCTTCCGCAGTTCCGGCCGTATCGTCGTAGAGCTTTTCCAACGAACTCGGCGTAATGCGTTTCGAAGGCACTTCCGGCATTTTAATAAAATCGATATCGGGAGACGAAAAGACCGCGTCGGCATCCCGTATTTTACGATGCCGTACCGCATCGATCGGTTCGCTCATGCGGGATCCCGCGTATATTTCCCGCTTTGATTTTTTTTCGATGCGCTCGAGGTCGAAAGGTGCACCGCTTGAATATTGCACCGCAGCGTCCGAGTCGAGAAAATCGGGATAATAGTATGCGATGACAGGATCGAAGACGGACGCGTCGCTTACGCGATGTTTGTGATCTTTGTCGTACGAATACGTTCCGACAAAATAATAATCTTTAATTGCGCGGGTTGCCGCAACGTAGATCAAACGGCGGAATTCGGCGATGTCTTTCGCACGGTTTTCGTCACGCTGTTTGATAAAAAAATAATTCCGCTCACCTTCGGCGGGTTTCAGCGAAACGCCCGCTTCTTCGCTGAAAAAATATTTTTCTTCGCTGTCGTTTTTTACGTTGTCGAAAGCGCCGAGAACGAACACGTGATCGAACTGCAAGCCCTTGCTTTTGTGAACGGTCATTATCTGCACGGCGTCGATTTTTTCGAGCGGATAGGATATGTCGCTTACTCCCGTATCGTCGTTGCCGAAGCCTCTATCCGCTTCTTTTTGAGATGCGAGCATATCGACAAAATACGCAGCATCTTTCCCGTCCGCATCCGCCTGCCGCGCCGCTTCGAACAGCAGATCGTACTGTTCGGCAAAGAGACTTACGGCACGGTTCAGCATCGTTTCATAGCGATAGCCCATGTCGTACCACAGCGTATTGAGCGTTTTCGTGAGCGGTTCGGCGAGCACGCGCTCCTTATGCGTTTTAAAAAAATCCGCTGCGCGGATATAGCGCTCTCTTTCGATCGACCCCTCGGCAAATACGGCAGAAACTTTTTCATCGTCCGAAAACGGGGTGAACACGAAATCTTTACTGCGATAATCCGTCGCGGTTGCCAAAATGATTTTCACATCGTTTTCGGTAAGGCCTGCGAAGGGCGAACACAAAAATGCCGCAAAGGCATTCATATCCGACGGATAAACGCAGAGTCTGAGGAACGCGTATATATCGTTTGCCGGAGCATCGGCAAAGAGGTCGATTTGGCGGTCAATCACGTACGGAATGTGAAACCGTTCGAGCCGGCGCTTCAAATAATTTCTGTGCGTGCGCGACCTGTCGAGTACGACAAACGACGCGTAAGGCTCACCCGCTTCGTGTATTTTAACGATTTTTTCCGCGATGTAATACGCGAGCTGTTCCTGCACGTCGGGCACGAGACCCGATTCCTTTTCGAGAGCGTAATCGTTTTTATTGTACGGCAAAAGCGCGAAGTGAGATCGGATATTCGATTTATCGAGCGCAATCGGAGCTTTGCGTTCGTGAGTGCTTTTATCGACATGGCGGGCGACGGTATCTTCCGTGTACAGCGCTTCATAAGGAGCGCCGAAGATTTGCGGAAAAAGAGAGGGCACACCGTCTTTACGAACATAGTCATCGCCTGATTTATAGAAACCGCCGAAGATTTGATTAAAGCTCGTAAGCAGTTCCGGAAACGATCGGTAATTGTACACCATGCGGAGTTCCGCTTCGTCTTCGCCGCGGGCAAGGTCGCGCTTCAATTCATTGAATACCGACACATCGGCTCCGCGGAATTTATATATCGACTGTTTTTCATCGCCGACAAAAAATAATGTATCGCCGGCAATATTCGGCACGAGCGCTTTTCGAATCGCAGCCGGATCATCTGTGGAGACTTCAGTATATTCGTCGAGGCGTTCGGCGAGGAGAAAGAGAAGATCGCGATTTCGACCGTTGTTGTCCTGAAATTCGTCGATCATGATTTTATTGAATGCGGCCTTTTCCTGATTGCGGATATCTTTTTGTTCGATCAATATTTTCAACGCCATATCGCTTACGTCTTTAAACGTCAGCGCGCCCGACGTCCGCTTTTGCCGGTTTACAAGTTCGAGCAGTTCATCGAAGAGACTGCACATATCTTTGATATACGGAAACTCTTTGACATACACGGCAAGCGACGCAAGTTCGTCGGCATACTGCTGCAAGCCGCCGGTACACGCTCGTATCGCTTTGAGCGGGGCAGATGCGTTTCCGGGCTTAAAGGCGGATAAAACTGCGACCCAATTCGCAAGGGGAAAAATTTTTTCGTACAACGCTTCGCTCGCCTCCACGTCTTCGGGTGAAAACACCGTCGAAGCGAAATCGGGAAGCGGCTCTGTTTCGAGAAAGGAAAAAAGTTTTACGGCGGCGGCGTTTTTTTGCCACTTGCATGACGCATCGCTTTTCGCTTCGGCGCACAGCGAAAGGGCGTTTGAGAGGATATCGGAGAGGGAGCCGTCAGTCTTATCGCTTACGATTTTTTTCCACGCATCTGAAATTATCGATTTTTGCGTTTCGAGGGAGCGCGTAAACCGGCCGCTTTCGGTTGCAAGAGAAGTGTAGTCGCCGATAATCTTTGCGACAAGGGAATCGGAAAACTCCTGCACTTTGCCCGCTTCGGCAAAATGACGGATGCACGGGCGCGAAAGATTTTTCAACACGAAGGGCAGCGCAATTTTTTTAATATTTTGTTCGCTGTCCGCGCTTCCCGTCGTAAAATCCGGGCGAATGCCGTAACGATTCGCAGCTTGACGCACGACGGCGCCGCAGTACGAATCGAGCGTTTGGATGCGGGCGTCGGCAAATTCGTTTACCGCCCGTGCGGCGTTTTTTCTTTGGCGTTCGGGCACTCGTTCGTTTTTTGAAAAAAATACGAGCGTTTTGTAAATGCGCGCGTACATTTCGGCGGCGGCTTTTTTCGTAAACGTCAGCGTCAAAACAGCCGGCGCTCTGATATCGTCGAATTCCATAACGAGCCACGCAAAGCGCGTCGCGAGCACTTGCGTTTTACCCGAACCCGCTCCCGCAGCGACGACGGCATTTTTTACGGAGCAGCACACTTTTTTTTGCTGATCGTCGAGCGGATGTTCCAAAAGGTCAAGGTATGCGTAATCGTTTTTCATCGCAGGCTCCCGAGTTACAGTTTGTGAGATGCGACCGTATAGGCCGTGCGGCAGATCGTTTTAAAATCGCATGCCATACAGTCCGAATACACGTCGGGTACGATAAGCGCGTCGTCTCCGTGCCGCACTCCTCGAAGCGGTTCCGGATTTCCGTTTTCGACCGTTTCGTAAAAGAGGGAAGCATAGCGCTCAAATACCGAAAGCGTCGGCGCATAGGACTCCGGCAGCTTTTTATCGTCGCCGTAGTCGATGACGACGGTATTGTCGCCCGCATTTTTTATCGAACAGAAGACCATTTTATCGACTTTAACGGGATCGGCAAGATTCCACAAGGTTACATACATCGCGCATTGAAAATTTTTAAGCGTACCCGTCGTTTCATCCGCGCGGCACGAAGCGATCGACGGGGGAACGGTATTTTTATAATCGACGATGATAATCCTGCCCGCGTCATCGGAAAGCACGCAGTCGATTTTTCCGAAATACTTATAGCGCTTTCCGCTCTCCCACGCTTCACATGACGCTTCCGTCGAAACGACGCGGCAGCCGCCGAATCCTTTCCCCTGTTTGCAAAACTCGTGCAAAAAATCGATGATGATCTTTTCGAATTTACCGCTTTGCGCTTCGAGTACGCGGAGCGCGATCGGGCTTTGATAAAAATCGAACGACTTGTCGCAGATCGCTTCCCCTGTTTTTTCTTTTATTAATTTTCGTATGGCGTTTTCACGCTCTCCGAACGTTTCGTCTTCACTCGTAACCGGCAGCGTATCAAAGCTTTTAAAAAGCAGTTCGAGGATTTTATGATTGATATTTCCCTGATCGTATTTTTCGAACAAGGACGCGTCGAGGGAATCTTCACGGAGTTTGACGACCGATTTGAACAGCCATTTCCGGGGACACGGAAAAAAATCGCGCATATCGCTTTGGGTGATCTTTACTACCGAAGCATCTTCACTTGAAGAGCCGTTCAATGTGCGGCGCTCTTTTAAAACATAATCGATTATTTTTTTGACGCCGGTATCTACGGATTGCGCGCAGGGAGTGTTTAGGGAAAAATCGGAAGACGCTTTCCAGTTTTCATACTGCGCTTTTTGCAGATCGCTCAAAGCACGGGGAGCATCCGATTCCGATAAAAACCATTTTCTTTCGTTAAGGATAAAATCGTCTGCATCGAGTTCGTCGAAGGGCGTGTGATTTTTTTCGACGGGAGCGATATTGAAATACGTATGCGGGATCGCAAAACCCGAGAAAGTTTGTTCGCTGCACGAAAAGACACTCCGCGCGCCGCCCGCATTATTAAATTTTCCGTACAGTCTGATAAAGGCGGTAGACGCCGCATCGGAATCCCGTATGCCGAGCGCGCGGCGTTTTTGCGTATTGAGAAAACCGAGCGGCTTACGGACGACGGTGAGCGCGTCCTGCGTACAGTTTATGACGATGTTGACAGGATAGGCGGCGCATGCGGCGACTTTATAATCGAAGACGGAAACGCCCGAAAGCGTATCCTGCGGACGATAGGTTTTACTTCGCAGCTCGTTGATAAAAAAAGAAAACGGCGAGCGCAGTTTTAAACCGAGCGGTTCGATATAATCTTTTTCGATAGCGACAAGCGTTTCGAGTTCGGCAATGCAGCGGCCGAGGATATTGTTCGCTTCGACGCTGAACTCGTCATCGACAAGGAATTCGTTTTCAAACATGAGCCACGCCGTCCGCAAGCCTTCGAAGGACTTCGCACCCGTAACGGCTTCGATCGATTTTTTCAAGCGCTTGTACAATTCAAGCTCGCGCTCGCTTTTCCCCGATTTGCCGAGCGCTTCGATCCACACGTCTTTTTCACCGTAATTGCAGATGCAGTGCAGCCGGTTTCCTTCGCGCACGAGGCTTTCGTTGAGCGCTTTGTTTTTCCACGGCACGCGCCCGTCGAGCACGAGGCGGCGCACGCTGTCGTACGAATAATTATTTTTGCGGCATTCGTCGATATCTTCAAAAATGCTTCCGGCGCTGCCGACCGTAAAGCGCTCGCCGCTTCGAACGACGAAGGGAATGCGGTAGTTCGCAAGTTCCCGTTCGATATACGGCCGGTAAGTTTCGAGTTCGGGAACGTGCAGCGCGATATCTTCATACGAAAGTTCTCCGCCGCTTTTTCCGACGATGTTCCGAATGCAGAGCGCCGTTCTTCGAAGCTCCGTCCTCGCATCGGGATAAACGAATACTTCGCCCGTATGCACTTCTTTTTCGGGAAGCACGTAAGAAGTTATGTTTTCAACTGCGGCAAAGACCGCTTCGTATTCATCGAAATCTTCAAGCTGTTCCGGATAAAAAATAATAAATTTTTTACGCTCTTCCGTAAAATCAGGCATGAGCCATGCAGGCTCGAACATCGACTCTCCCAAAAAATCGACATAGCGCCGGTAGAGCGTGAGGTAGTCTTCATCTTCATCGTCTGCCGCTTCGGGATGATCGCTTGCATAGCGGGAAAATTTTTCATACCACGTTTTCAAAAGCGGAAGATTTTTTGCGATCCAATCGGCAAACGAATCGGCGTCGTCTGCAAACTGCGGGTTCACGATGCTTTTAAAAATCGGTTTGCCGCTTCGGACGCCGGCTGCATTTTCTTCGATGAGATTCCGGACGAACACTTTTCGGAGCACGGCAGGTACGGCATGACGGCCGCTCTCTTTTGCGACGGCGTATTTTTCTTTAAAAGTATCCCACGCGATAAAGCGCTCGAGTGCGACCGCCTTTACGCCCGACGCTTGAGGATTTTTTACGCACCATTCCGCCCACGAAACAAGGGCGACATCGGTCGAAAAGACAAAAATCGTATCTTTATGTTTGAGATTTTCTTTCAGCACATCCGCAATACGCGCCGGTTCAAGTTCAATACGTTTCATAATAATATTGCTGTAACCAGTATAGCACATAAAGCATTTTATAGATACGGCATGATTCAGGTGCCCTGTCACGCGCTATAAATTACCATAAGGAGGTTTTTATGAAAAAATTAATAATCGCGGGGCTTGCAGCGGCGATCGCATGCGGAGCGTTCGCACAGCGAAATGCGCCGGCCTTCGACGACTCGAAAGCATCCGTCATCGACGTTTCGTCCGCCGCAGTTCCGGGCAAAATGAAAGACAATATCAAACTTATCAATCTGTCGGACGACGAAAATATTTCGTTTTGCGTGTACATCTACGATTCAAAAAAAGCGTCGTGGAATTTATACGGCAAAGCGCTGCTTAAAGAATTTTACGACGGCGATACTATCGATTCGGATTTTGAAGGCAAAATACGCAAAGTAGAATACGTCGCCGTCGTTCCCGACGGAAACGGTGTATACAGATACGAAGCCGAAAAAAAGCACAACGACTTGCGCATCAAAGTCTATTCGCCTGACGGATCGACCGACGAAAGCTATAAAAAAGACGCGGTGATAGCCGACGTACGGAGCGTTCCCGGTGTCTTTAAAGACAACGTCAAATTCGTGAGCGAAACGCGCGATGAAAATATTTCGTTCACACTGTACGCGTTCAACGATAAAAACGGTACGTGGCAAAAAGCAGGCGTCGCCGTTTTAAAAGGCTTCGGCGATACGGATACGGTCGATTCTCCGCTCGAAGATTCGCTTCCGTCGTACGCTTATTTCGCCGTCGTTTCGCGCAGCGGAAACACATACGCATACGATTTTAAAAAATCGAATAAAGACTTTATCATTACGGTGCGCTGACAAGCGGTGTAAACAAGCGCACGGAACACGTGCTTTGCTTAGGTATATTAAAATCTTTCGCCATGGGGCTGTCCAAAAACTTCAGTTTTTGGACAGTTTCCTTAATATGCTATGCGCGCATTTTTACCGCTCAATCAACTTCGGATATTTGACTTTCGGCAACGCCGCATGCTATAAGCATTGATTTTATTGCGCTGCCCTTTTTTACCTTAAACGCGGCCGCGTTACATTCAGTAAACGCACCGCCAGCGATTGAAATAAGAGCCGTACACTTTGAAAAATCAAAGACGGTAACCTTACCGCACTGGAAAAAAGCGTTCTCGCCGATTTCCTTAAGATCTGCCGGCAAAACCACCGTTCCGCTCATTTCCCTACAGGTGAAAAAAGACTTCCCTTCCAATGTTTCAAGACTTGCAGGTAAAATCAACTGTGTCAAGCTCGCACATCCGAAAAACGCATCGGTACCGATTGTTTTAAGAGCGGTACAGCAAGAAAGATCTGCCGCCGTTAACTTCTCACAACCTGAAAAGGCTCCTCTCCCTATTTCCGTAATATCCGCGGGAAAGTTAAACGATGTTATCGCCCGTGCACTGCACAACAGTTTTTTCCCGCCTTTATCGTAAACGGTATTATCTTTAACCGTAAAGGATGCATTTGCAGAATCCACTGTAATCGTTGCGAGTTCCGTACAGCCCGAAAAGGCATTGCCGACGATTTCTTCAAGTTTTTCGGGTAAGTGTACTTCCTTTATTTTCATACAGTTTGCAAACGCACGACCGCCGATTGAGCTAAGCTCGTTACACTTTGAAAGATCAAAGCCGGCAACGTTGTTACACCCGTCAAAAGCACCGATACCGATTGTCTTAAGATTTTTAGGCAGATGCACCGTTCCCATTATTCCGTCACATCCGTAAAATGCCTGAAAATCCAAGGTTTCAATACTGGCGGGTAAGTCTAATGCGGTTAAGCCCGCACATCCCTTAAAAGCACCTTTCGTTATTTTCACAAGATTTTTAGGAAAGTCAATCGATTTTATCGCCCGCGCACTGCACACTGCCTTTGTTTCGTTGTAGTCGTAGATAATATTATCTTTAGACTTAAAGATTTTGTTATCGGAATGCACCGTAAGCTCTTTAAGCTCCGGACAATCGTTAAAGGCATCGCCTGCAATCGTTTTAAGGCTTGCGGGTAAGTTCATCTTCGTTATTTTCGTACAGTTTGCAAACGTAATACTGCCGATTGAACTAAGCTTGGTACACTTTGAAAAATCAAAGCCGTCAATGTTGCTGCACGAGTAAAATGCACCATCGCCGATTGTCTCAAGATTTGCCGGCAAAACTACCGTACCGTTTATTCCCGTACATCCGAAAAAAACACTGTATTCCAACGTTTCAAGGCTTGCAGGTAACCTCAAATTCTTTAAGCCCGTACAGCCGAAAAACGCTTCGGCGCCGATTTTTGTAAGGCGGGTACACAAAGAAAAATCCACCGCCTGCAAATCAGTGCGGTTTTTAAAAGCTTCCCTTGCTATTTCCGTAACGTCCGCCGGTATGACGAGGGTGCCCGAGGGCGTTTGCCCGCCTTTAAGCACGCCGTTTTCGATCTTCAAATTCGGGTCGGGACCGCTCGGTTCTGCAGACTGCGGACAGCCCGTAATAAACAGCGCGCACAGCAGTACGAGTGCCGGCGCAATCCATAATCGCTTCATATTTTCCTCCATAAAGAACTTTTACGGATGCTTGCAGCTAAGCTTCAAGCAAACTGTGACTTCCGAAAGAGTTTTTAGTTGTACGCATATCTCGTGACAAGTGCGTCAGCGCGCAGTTTCGATCGGCGCACCCGTTGATATGCGAGTTTTCAAAAGAAAACTCGGTTTCCTTGATCGGCATACCGTCTCCGAAAACCGATCGGACTATCGGAGACGGCAGTATGTAATTAACGGCCTTTTACCTTTGCCCACAAATCGTTCCAGTGCTCAATCATCTTATCTTTGTTTTTACTCAAATAATCGTGATCGAGTTCGATAAGCTTAAAGCTGTCCGTTGGGGGCATATTCGTCGGCTTGCACCGGCTGTTGGTCGGACGGCCGAAAATTTTTGCGCGTTCATCCTGGAATTCTTTCGATGCGCACAGATCGAGCATCGCTTTTCCGGCCGTAACGTTCGGCGAGTTTTTGCATAACGCACCGCCGGACGCCATCGCCGTATTTCCTTCGACGGGATAGACGATTTCCATAACCGCGCCGCCGAGCGAAATGATACCCGCCGGAGTCGATTCGTAGGAAAGCCCTACCGCATATTCGCCTTCGTTTACAAGATTGAACACGTCCTTTGAAGAATTGGTTTTAAAGCTTTGCCCCATAATTTTTTCGACATAGGCCCAGCCTTTCGCATCGTCAAAAGTATCTCCCATGCACGCGAGCATGGTCTGAAGCTGCCGCCAGCCGGATGAAGCCGCCGCGGGGTCTGCAAGGATGATTTTACCCTTGAGCTTCGGATTGAGACAATCCTGATAACCTTTTACCGTAACACCCAAATTTTTTAAGATCTTCGGATTCACGACGAGACACATGAGCTGAACATCCCAATACGTATAGTAGCCGGACTTGTCGTGAAAGAGCTGTTCGTTTTCGACGGTCGATGTATAGGGCTGAAGCACATCGTGATACTTCGTACCGTCCGCGGCGAACATACCGCCGACGATGCAGTCCGCCTTGCTCGACGCATCCGCGCGTATCTTCGTTACAAGCGTACCGACGGAATCGGCTACGATTTCGACTTTGCATTTCGGATAGAGTCTGTTCCAGAGATCGAGAATAATCTGCTGCTGCGTTTCTTCAAAGGTCGTATAGATTGTTACGACACCGGTAACTTCGTCGGCGCTCTTTGCCCATGCGGGACGAGGACCTGCGTTTTCCGCCGCCTTCGAATCGTTCGAACCCAGTGCATACACACACATTCCCGCTGCAAGCAGCATAAAAGCGAACAATGTTTTTTTCATAAAACCTCCTATAAAAACTTTTGCAGGAAATATCAATTTCCGAAAAAGTTTTTAGCCG
>ERZ773042.1468-NODE-1468-length-13812-cov-5.491386_pt1 | contig 13812 bp, 5 predicted proteins | sample MGYA00511664_ERZ773042 | MGnify/ENA primary metagenome ERZ773042 (study PRJEB29015, sample SAMEA2737984) | human oral metagenome | biome: human oral; feature: human-associated habitat; material: dental | place: China | collected 2036 ... | reverse complement strand
CATATATCGTATGAGTCGTTTTTCATAAGTTATCCCCAACTGTGCAGAACTCTGTGGATAAAATTGTTTAAAAATCCGAAAATCCCTTTATCCACACATCTTTACACAGTGTGTATAATTTTTCCGAACGATTTTCCGATTTCTGTGGATAATGTGGAAAACTCAGTGGATAACCCCATATATTGAATCAAATTTATTTTTTATTCCAGATTTCGTATGGAGGAGGGGCAGACTTGTCCACAACTGCCGTGGATAATCCTTGCTTTTCCTCCGCTGTCCACAGGGTATAGGGGTGCGCCGTCAGGGATGCGTTATAGCAGCGTTTGATCCCCGTTACCTCCGCGCCTGCCCACGCCGGCAAAACCACATCGTCATCCGCCGATGCGAGTTCCACCTCGGCGATGACAAGCCCCTCGTTTGCCCCGCGGAAGACATCGATCTCCCACAATCGGCCCGCGACGCTCTCGGTGTAGCGCGTCTTCTCGACCAGCGGGGCATCGCAGAGCGCGAGCATCTCACGCGCATCAGCCGCGGGAATCTCATACTCATACTCCGCGCGGACAGCGCCATGATTTTCCCCCTTGATCGTCAGGAATCCTCTGCCGCCTGCAATGCGCACGCGCACCGTGCGCCGCGGGTCGCGCGAAAGATATCCCTGCGCCATCTCCGTCCCCGCGCCCGACGGCCGGAAATCCGCGTTCACCGTGAATTTACGCTCGATTTCAACACCCATGAACTCTATTCCTCTCTGTATTCTTATGGGAATGCCTTGCATATTCCGCACGTTTGCTATATATTATTTGGTACTGAGCGGATGAGGACATTTCATACAGTATAATCCACCGGGCAGGGGAAACGCAACCGCGCCCCGCTGAATACACGCATCCGCATGCGGTAGGGAATATCCATATAAGGGAGGAAAGGACCGATCCCGCATTGACGAAACTGCCACCGAAGAGAAAAACAGAAAAGAAAAAAACCTGGCCCTATGTCGTGCTCGGCACGATTCTCATCTTTGTTCTCGCGGCCATCGCGGGCGCATTCTTCGCCCAGAGCAGTCTGCTCGACCACACGCCGACCGAACAAAAAGAGGAGCTCCTGACGGCCAAGGACAAGGCGACCATCATGATCATGGGCGTCGATCAGCGCGAGGGCGACATCGGCCGCAGCGACACACTCATGGTCGCGGCCATCGACCCGGCAAAAAAAGAGACCGCGCTGCTCTCCATCCCGCGTGACACACGCGTTGCAATCCCGCGGAACGGCTACGACAAGATCAATGCCGCGTACGCCTACGGCGGGGAGAAGCTGACCCAGAAGACCGTCGAGGACCTCCTCGGCATCCGCATCGACCACTACATCATCATCGATACCCGCGCCTTTCAAAAGATCGTTGACGCCATCGGCGGCATCGACATCGACGTCGAAAAGCGCATGTACTACGAGGATCCGTGGGACGACGACGGCGGACTCATCATCGACCTGCGTCCGGGCCTCCAGCACATGGACGGCAAGACCGCCGTCACCTACGTCCGCTACCGTGACGAGGACGGCGACATCGGCCGCGTGAAGCGCCAGCAGAAATTCATGCGCGCCTGCGTCGACGCCGTCACCACACCCGCCATCCTGCCGCGTCTGCCGGGCATTATCTCGAGCGTCATCGACAGCGTCAAGACCGACCTCAGCGTCCGCCAGATGCTCGAGTTCGTCGGTACGCTCAAGGAGTCGCAGGCAAAGGGCCTGCGGACCGAGATGGTGCCCGGACGCCCGCTCTACATCGACGAGGTCAGCTACTGGATCCCCGACATGGCACAGCTGCGGCGCGGCATGGCGAGCGCGCTCGGCGTCACCCTCTCAAGCAGCGACCGCACCCGCATGGAGCGCGCCGTACAGGAGTACGAGGACTCCATCCCCGCAGGAGCGACCGAGATCCCTGAGGGAGATACCTCCGTCGGCCGTGCCGTCAGCGCCGATGAGGCACTGGGCAGCCGTCGGAAGAAATCCGACAAGGAGGACAAAGACGAACGCAGCACCTCCTCCAACCACACCCGCACAGGGAATCGTGAGAACAGCGAGGAGCACACCACGCGCCCCGGGCGCAGCAGCGAGACCACCCAGTCCTCCGACGCGGGCCGTCACGCCAGCACCCGCCAGAGCACAGACGGCCCCGTCGATCAGCCTGCGCAGCGCACAACGCGCAGCGAGGGCAGCGATGTGCCCACGCGCGGCGGCGCGGCTTCCGGCAAAGAAGAATAATCCCTTCATCTTACTCATACACAGAGCAATGTACTTGTGCACCACACACGGCGCGCATTCCAGAAAGGAAGATGCATCATGGCAAGCAAATTTGACGCAGAGGCACTCGAACTTCATCAGCGTTATCACGGCAAACTCGCCGTCACCCCGACCGTCCCCCTCGATACGCGCGATGACCTCAGCCGCGCCTACACCCCGGGCGTCGCGGCGCCGTGCCTCGCCATCAAGGAGAACCCGGACAAGATCTACGACTACACGACCAAGGGCAACATGGTCGCCGTCGTCACCAACGGCACCGCCGTCCTCGGCCTCGGCAACATCGGCGCGGGCGCAGGTCTCCCCGTCATGGAGGGCAAATCCATCCTCTTCAAGGGCTTTGCCGGCGTTGACTCCGTTCCCGTCTGCGTAAACAGCCAGAAAGTCGAGGACGTCGTGAAGGTCTGCCAGCTCATTGCCCCCACCTACGGCGGCATCAACCTTGAGGACATCAAGGCACCCCAGTGTTTTGACATCGAAAACGAGCTGAAGAAGACCCTCGACATCCCCGTTTTCCACGACGACCAGCACGGCACCGCCATCGTCGTTGTCTCCGCTCTCCTCAACGCGTATAAATACCTCGACCGCGACCTGCGCGCGGCGAAGATCGTCATCAACGGCGCGGGTGCGGCGGGACAGGCGATCGCACGCCTCCTCTTTGCCTACGGCATCCAGACCGTCGTCCTCTGCGACACCACCGGTGCCGTCTACGAGGGCCGCAATGAGAACATGAACCCATACAAGGACAGCCTCGCAAAGGTCTCCAACCGCCAGAAGGAAAAGGGCAGCCTCGCACAGGTCATCAAGGGCAAGGACATCTTCATCGGCGTCTCCGCGCCCGGCAGCCTCACCCCCGAGATGATCAAGAGCATGAGCCCGGAGCCCGTCATCATGGCGATGGCGAACCCCGTCCCCGAAATCCTGCCCGACGAAGCAAAGGCGGCGGGCGCACGCATCGTCTGCACCGGCCGCTCCGACTTCCCGAACCAGGTCAACAACCTCCTCGCCTTCCCCGGCATCTTCCGCGGCGCACTTGACGTGCGTGCCAAGGAGATCAACGACGAGATGAAGATCGCCGCGGCAAACGCGATCGCCTCCCTCATCTCCGAGAGCGAGCTCAACGAGACCAACATCATCGCGAGCCCCCTCGACCCGCGCGTCGCACCGACCGTCGCCGCCGCCGTCGCAAAGGCTGCGCTCGACACCGGCGTCGCTCGCCGTACCGACATCACCCCCGAGGACGTCGCTGCCCATACGCGCGAGCTTCTGGGGCACGCGGCAGGCTGAGCCGCACAGAACATACCGACAGGACTGCAGTGCAGTCCTGTTTTTGTGTGCATAGATACAGCTATAAATGAATAACAGGGTTTGCGGTTCATTTTATAAATAAAATATATTTTCTTAATCTCATTTCAGATGATATACTTCGATTTAATGTGCTTATTTGCTTGTAATCACGGCAAATAAGCAGGTATTTCAATTCTATAAGGGGGATCATAATCTATGGCAGGCAATCGCATCAGTATGTGGAGGTACAGGGGGAAGAAAAGGGCAGCAATCCTAACGGCTCTTTCCCTGTACCTCCTCAGCAGCACAGGGGCGGTATCCGCAGCGGACATCACGGTCAACAAGCCGGGCAGAGCGGCGACCGGCGTCGCGCTGAAAGACAATGAGGACAAACTCTACAACGAGAATCTCAATGTCAATGTTCTTGGCAGCGGCGGCGGATGGAAGAATGAGGTCACCGGCATATCGCTGAAAACCGGCGCGCAGATGACGGTCAACGGCGACTTCAGCCTCGTCCTGCGGAACGAGGCGCCCGCCGTTCAAGGAAAGACGTCCGCCTCCGGACCGGATGCCGCCCACTACAATATGAGCGGCGTCTATGCGGGATTTGGCGGCGGAACATACCGCACGACCAAGTTCACCCTGAACGGTCTGGCAAATATGGATGTCGTCGGCGTGGCGCTCCAGGCCAACAAGGACGCCCAGATCACGCTGAAGGGCGGCACGATCCGCACGCGCATTGTGAAGACCTCCGAGACGTACGCCATGCTCGCCGAGGATGGGGGCAAGGTGTTCATGAACACCGGTACGGACGGCAATGCACCGGGGACGGCAGATGTGGATGTCTACGGCAACCTCGGCGTGCTGAACAAGAACTACGGCACGAATCCGGCACCAAGCTCCGATCCGAATATATCGCTCATCTCGCTCGGACTGACCACAGCGAACTCGAAGCTCGTCGGCGGCGTACTGAACGAGTTTGCGGAAAACGGCACGAATCCAAAGAACTCCGGTATCGATCTCTATCTTTCGAACGGCGCTTCGTGGGAGAATCGCTGGCTCTGGACGCAGCGTTCTGCGGCCAAGGAGGAAAGAGCGGACAAGGACAGCTATCTCTATAAGGGCAGCAAGATTAGGAGCCTCATCGGCGGCACATCGGAGGCGGCGCGCGGCAATATCTTCCAGCGTGAGGACAAGCCGATCACCGTCGATCATTACAGCGGATATCAGCGCGTCTTCTACGGACGCAGCGCGGACGGCGGCATCTTCGGCGGCGACTTCATTGTGAAGAATGCGGCGCCCGGCTCTTTTATCACGCTCACAACGGACAGGACATGGCTGAACCCCGCCTCCGCGGATGCAGCGGAGCAGGGTAAGGTCAACTATACCCTCAACGCCCTTGCGAATAAACTGCGCTATCTGGGCTACGCCAACGGAGAGCGGAATCTCACGGGGCAGGTAGAGATCGCTGAGGGACTGACGGCGCCCTCTGCTGTTCTCAAGGTTGGAAATATCACCTACAAGGCGGACGGACAGGGCTCCTACGTCTATTCCGGCACGGGGACGAAGCCCTCGCCGGCGGATGCTGCCGGCTGGGACAAAGAAATTAGGAAGCATACATCGGGTGCGGCAGTCGGACAGGCATTCGGAGAACGCGACAATGCGGTCTGGACGGGGAATGTCCTCGTTGATGTCTCGGGCAAGGGGGTCGCAGGCGCCGTTAAGAACAACGACGTGACGGGACTCTCCCTCACGGACGGCAGCTCTCTCACCGTGCGCGGCAAGCTGAAGGTGAACGTTGCCAACGATGCTCCTGCGACGGAGGGCGCCGGCGGCGGCGCGGATCTTGCCCACTCCTGCATGAGCGGCATCTACGCAGGGCGCGGCGGCGGCGCGAACGACGACACGCGCTTTACACTGAACGGCAGCCTCGATATGGATGTCGTCGGCGTTGGTCTGCAGGCGGCCAGGAACGGCAGGATCACCGTCGACGGCGGCACGATCAAGACGCGTGCGCTCACCACATCGGACACCTATGCGCTCCTCGCCGAGGAGGGCTCCGTCTTTATGAATACGGGTGCGGACGGCAAAGTCCCCGGAACGAACAAAGTGAACATCCTCGGCAACCTCGGCATGCTCAACAAGAACTACGGCACGGACAAGAATCCGGGAGAGCGTGCCTCCATCATCTCCCTCGCACTGACGACGGCAGACTCTGCGCTCACGGGCGCCATTCTGAACGAGTTCGCAGAGAACGGGAAAAACACGGCGGAGACAGCAGACTCGGGCGTTGATCTCTATCTGGCGAACGGCGCCTCATGGCAAAACGAGTGGCAGGGCGCGCACCGCATCGCCGTCGCAGGCCGCCCCGCGAGCAAGGGCGCACCGGACACCTACCTCTATACGGGCAGCAAGATCCGCAGTCTCTTCGGCGGCACCTCCGAATCCACGGCGGGCAATATCTTCCAGAAGGAAGCCGCGCCGATCACCGTGGACCGCTTCAGCGGCTGGCAGCGCATCATCTATGGACACGCGGCGGACGGCAGCCTCTTTGGCGGGGATTTCATCATCAACCATGCAGAGCCCGATTCCCACGTCATCCTGCGCACGGACAGCACGGGGCTGAACACCGCTTCGACCGCGCCCGCCGATCAGGCAAAGGTGACGCAGGCATTCAGCGACCTCGCAGCCAAACTCTATTATAAGGACTACATTCACGGCGGCGACAACCTCGCGGGCACCCTCGAGATCGCCGAGTCTCTGACGGCGCCCTCCGCTGCGAAGAAGGGCTACATTGCCTTCGAGGAGGGGACGGGCAAAGGCCTCTACAGCACGGAGCCGACCGATCTGCCGTTCACGGCGGTCAAGACGGTCGAAAAGCACACGGATGGGGATGCGGTCGGTGCGGTCATCGGAGAGGATGCGCAGGAGACATGGGAGGGCAATACACTCGTCAACGTCTCCGGCGTCAGCGTGTCAAAAGGGCGCAAGAATCGAAATGTCACCGGTCTTTTCCTCGATGAGGGCGGACAGCTGACGGTCAACGGCGACCTCAAGGTGCGCGTGAAGAATACGGCACCCGCAACGCAGGGGGAAAAGCCTACGGCGGCGACCGCACACTATCACATGAGCGGAATCTACGCGGGGCTTGGCGGCAGGATTCCGGACGGTCACGGCGGCTATGAGGATCACGATCATACGCGCGTCACCGTCAACGGCAGCGTGGATATGAACGTCATCGGCACCGGCATGCAGGCGGGCAAGGACTCCCATATCACCGTGCGCGGCGGCAAGATCCGCACGCACGCACTGGAGACCTCGGACACCTATGCGCTGCTCGCCGAGGAAGGAACGGTATTCATGAATACCGGCGCGGACGGCACGACGCCGGGGACGAACGACACCGATGTCTACGGCAACCTCGGAACGCTCAATGCGAACTTCGATCAGGCAGGGTATCGGAAGAACCCCGGCGAGCATCCATCACTTGTCTCGCTCGCCCTCACAACGGGCAAATCCAAACTGACGGGCGGCGTGCTCAATGAGTTCGCAGAAACCGGCAGGAACCCGCATGACTCCGGCGTTGACCTCTATCTCTCAAACGGAGCGCAGTGGCAGAACAAATGGATCGGCACAAAACGTGCCGCCGTGTCGGACCGCCCCGCAGATCAGGGACCGAAGGAATCCTACCTCTACACGGGCAGCAAGATTCGCAAACTCTTCGGCGGCACCACGCAGGGCACAGCCGGCACAATCTTCCAGCAGGAGGAGAATCCGATCACCGTCGACAGCTACAGCGGCTGGCAGCGCGTCATCTACGGGCGCAAGGCGGACGGCAACCTTTTCGGCGGCGACTTCATCGTGAAGCATGCCGCACCGGGGTCCCACATCATCCTGCGCACGGACAGCACCGGGCTCAACACGGGCTCGGCGGATGCGGCCGACCGTCTGAAGGTCAACGACACGCTCAGCAGCCTCGCGCAGAAACTGCACTATATCGCGTACCAGAGCGGCGAGCGCAACCTCACGGGACAGGTGGAGATCGCCGAGGGGCTGACCGCGCCGGCAGCCGCGCTCAAGGTCGGCGAGATCAGCTATACCTCCGACGGCAGAGGCGCATACACGAGCACGGACACCCTGCCGCTGCCGACCACCGAGCGCAAGATCGAAAAGCATTCGACAGGCGGCAGCATCGGCTATCGGGTGATCGACAACAAAAAGGTTTTCTGGAATGACAATGTCACCGTCGATGTCTCCGGCTCCGGCGGCGGCAGCGCACACAAGAATGTGACGGGGCTCTACCTCCTCGACGGCGGACAGCTGACGATCGGCGGCAATCTGAAGCTCCGCCTCGCCAATGCCGATCCCGCAACGCGCGGCGCAGCGCCCGGCACGGATGTCGCCCACTACTACATGAGCGGCGTCTATGCGGGCTATGGCGGTACAACCGGCGACGGAAACAACGAGAACACGAGATTCACCCTCCACGGCGACCTCGATATGGATGTCGTCGGCGTCGGCCTCCAGGCGAACAAGGACGGCTACATCACCGTCGGCGGCGGCACGATCAAGACGCACGCGCTCACGACCTCGGATACCTATGCGCTCCTCGCCGAGGAGGGCTCCGTCTTTATGAACACGGGCAAATCGGGGCAGGAGCGCGGCATGCGGCGGGTGGACATCACCGGCAACCTCGGCGTCCTCCACAAGAACTACGGCATGGATCCGAATCCGGACAACCACGGCTCCTTTATCTCGCTCGCGCTGTCTACGGCGGACTCCGTGCTCACGGGCGGCATTCTGAACGAGTACGAGGAGAACGGCGCGAACAAGTACGACTCCGGCGTCGATCTCTACCTCTCGGAAGGTGCACAGTGGAACAACCAGTGGCTCGGCGCACACCGGGAAAAGGCTGTGCAGCCGCGTGCCGATGCGGAGTCCTACCTCTACAAGGGCAGCAAGGTACGCAATCTCTTCGGCGGTGCGACGCTGCGGCAGCAGGGCAATATCTTCCAGCGGGAGGAGAACCCGATCACCGTGAACAGCTACCGCGGCTATGAGCGCGTCATCTACGGACGCAAGGCAGACGGCAGCATCGCGGGCGGCGACTTCATCGTCAAACACGCCGCACCGGGCTCGTTCATCACCCTGCGCACGGACAATACGGGGCTGAATACCTCCTCAGAGGACCCCGCAGAGAAGGCAAAGGTCAACGAGACGCTGAACGAGCTCGCGGGCAAGCTGCGCTATCAGGGCTATGCCAACGGCGAGCGGAACCTCGCGGGACACGTCGAGATCGCCGAGGGACTTACCGCGGCATCGGCTTCCCTCCGCTTCGGTGAGATCAGCTATAAGGCGGACGGACAGGGGGCGTTTACGGGCGCATCCAAGCGTTCGGTACAGGCGTCCGACATCATCTACGGCGATCGGGAGACGCAGATCATGCGCGGTGCCAAGAGCGCAGCGACAGGTTCTGCCATTTTCTGGCGCGGCAACAACAACGACCTGCAGCGCCGCATGGGCGAGCTGCGTCTGAGCAGCGCGGAGCGCGGCATCTGGGCGCGGTACCTCGGCGGCAAGATGAGCATGGACGAGCAGCGCATGAACGTGAGCCAGCGGTACAACATCATACAGGTCGGCTGCGATCAGAGCGTCCGTGACTGGACGTTCGGCGTCGCCGGAGAGTACGGAAAATCCAACGTCTCCTACGAGGGCGGCAGCGGTACGGGACACCTCGGCGGGCTTGCCGTCTACGCGCTCCATCAGGGCAAGCGCGGCGACTATTTCGATGTCATCGGCAAGTTCAGCAGCATTCAGAACGAATACAAGGTGTTCAATGACATGGGACACCGTGTCGAGGCGGACTACCGCACAAACGGCGTATCGCTCAGCATGGAGTACGGCAGGCGGATCACACAGCCGAACGGGTTCTACATCGACCCGAGCGTTGAGCTGACAACGGGCTATCTCGCAGGCAGGGACTACGATGCCGCGAGCGATATCCCCGGCAAGGTTCTGCACGTCCGTCAGAACGGCATTCGCTCGACCATCGGACGCATCGGCATCGGCATCGGTCAGCAGACAGAGAAGAGCAACATCTTTCTGAAGCTTGCGCTCGCGCACGAATTCAGCGGCAAGGTAAGGAACACCTACAGCGCACCCAGCGAACCGACGAGCACAACCGAGGTCAATCTGAAGGATACATGGCTCGACCTCGAGTTCGGCGGCAGCTGCAAGATCAGCAACAATGCCTACGTCTACGGAACCCTCACGAAGGATTTCGGTGCGTCGCTCAAGAACAACTGGCGCGCGGATGTGGGCGTGCGGTTCAGCTTCTAAGGACTCGCTGACAACATAAATAATAAGGGCTTCTCTGCGAGGATGTTCCGCAGAAAAGCCCTTATTTTATTGCGTATGATCTCTGACAAGACAGACCCACCGCTTCATACCGGCACATCTCACATTCTGCCCGCAGCGTGTACGAACCGCTCCCAGATCTCTGCATACGCCGCCTCCACGTCACGGACATACGTGCGTGCATCGGTCAGCGGAGCGTGCGCGAGGATCGTGCGCAGATTCGTCCGCAGGGAGGCGAGGGTCTCGGGTGAGAATGCAAGTGTCACCGCGATCTTCACATAGTCCGCAGGGGTATCGGCAATCAGCTCCGCGAGGTTTGCATTTGTCAGGAGGCTCTCCCCGAACCGCGCGCCGTGGCTCGCCCCGCGCAGGGTGATGACGGGCACGCCCATCGCCAGAGCCTCGCAGGTGGTGATGCCGCCCGTGTAGGGGAATGTGTCGAGCGCGATGTCCATATCCCCGTATTCTGCGAGATGGCCGCGGCTGAACGCACGCATCTCCACGCGTTCTGTGGAAATCCCGCAGCGCGCGAAACGCTTCGCCGCGAGCTCTCTGCCCTCCACACTCGCAAAGAGTTTGCTCTTGACGAGAAGACACGAGCGCGGCACGGCATCGAGCACCTCTTTCCAGAGGCGCAGCACCTCGTCCGTCACCTTACTGAAATTGTTGAACGAGCCGAACGTCACAGAACCGCTGCGCTCCATCGGCGACGGGACAACGAGGGGAAGCCCCTCGGGCAGCACATAGCAGAAATGGCTGTGCGGCAAACGGATCATCTCCTCGGTGAAGGAGGGATCTGCCGTCCCTATGGGATCGACGTGCACATCCGAGAGCATATAGTCGATGGTGGGAAGCCCCGTCGTATTGAAATAGCCGATGCCCGTCACCTGCACGGGCGCAGGTCGATGCGCGAGCACGGGAAGGCAGTTGTTCTGCGTGTGCCCCGCGAGATCGATGAGGATATCGATCTCATCCGCACGTATGCGTGCCGCCACCTCCTCCGCGGGCATTCCCTGTATGTTGCGCCACGCATCCGCCGCCGCACGCAGTGCGTGCGAGAGCGCGTCCTCCATGCAGTTTGCATAGCAGCAGACGGTAAAACGCGTGCGGTCATGGAGCGCGAGGAGCGGGCGGATCAGCGTACCCACAGGGTGCGTGCGCAGGTCAGGCGAGATGTAGCCGATGCGGATGCGGTCGTGCCCGCGCATAGCGTCCGCACGAGACGCGAGCGGCGTGACATCCGCATAGAGCGCACCGTAGCCGCGTGCGAGATCTGTGTACGAGGAGCGCAGGCCCTCGGGCAGATAGTTCGCGGCAAAGAGCGCGTTGCTGTACTCCTCCGCCCTCTGCGTGGGGCGTGTCTCATGACGGCTGGATGCGAGGAACGCATCGACCGCCGCCGCGCTCTCACCCGTGATCGTCAGAGCTTCGCCGAGGAGGCTGTAGGCACTCGCGAGAAAGACCGTATGATAGGCGATGTTATCCCCTGCGGCAATCCTCCGTTCGAGCGCGGCAATCAAGGTGCGCAAATGCGTGATCTCGGTGCAGAACTTCCCCTCCGCACGGTCGATGTAGACCTCCTGCCGCGCCGCCCCCACATGATCGGGACGAATCGTGCGGATGCGTGCGATCTCCGCGCGTGCCTCCTCGTATCGCTCCAGCCCCGTCAGTGCCGCCGCACGGATGTAGCGCATCTCCACATCCTCGGGCAGAGCCGCGAGCAGCTCCGCCGCCGCCTCTGCCGCGTGTGCGTACTCCTTCGCCTCGTACAGCGCATTCGCCCGCATCAGCATCTCCTGCCGTCGCGCTGCTATGTTCTTCATGCGTCCACCTCCATCCGCTTTATTCGACGATGAGACACAAAATCCCTTTTAGCACGCAAGTAGAAACGCCCCCCACATTCCCCGCAAACATAGACTTTTCCCCGCGAAAATGCTATAATCAACGTGGCATTTTATGGAACGAACACAAAGAGGTGACATTTTGGATCTGGATTTTGGACAGGGGCGCATCGTCCCGGTCAACCTCGAACACGAGATGAAGAACTCCTACATCGACTACGCGATGAGCGTCATCGTCGCACGCGCCCTGCCTGACGTGCGCGACGGTCTGAAGCCCGTACATCGCCGCATCCTCTACGCGATGCAGGGCTCGGGCATGACGAGCTCCAAGCCGTACAAAAAGTCGGCGCGTATCGTCGGTGAAGTGCTCGGTAAATATCACCCGCACGGCGACACCTCCGTCTATGACGCGATCGTCCGCATGGCGCAGGACTTCTCCATGCGCTACATGCTTGCGGACGGGCACGGCAACTTCGGCTCGGTCGACGGCGACTCGGCGGCGGCAATGCGCTACACCGAGGTACGCATGTCGAAAATCGCGGAGCTCATGCTGCGCGACATCGACAAGGAAACCGTCGACTTCACCGACAACTACGACGGCTCGGAGAAGGAGCCGACCGTTCTCCCCGCGAAATTCCCGCAGCTCCTCGTCAACGGCACGGCGGGCATCGCCGTCGGCATGGCGACCAACATCCCGCCGCACAATATGGTCGAGGTCATCAACGGCACGCTGATGCTCATCGACAATCCCGAGACGACCATCGAGGAGCTCATGGGCGTCATCAAGGGGCCCGACTTCCCGACGGCAGGCCTCATCCTCGGCACCGAGGAGATCCGCAAGGCCTACATGACGGGCCGCGGCGTTGTGAAGATGCGCGCACGCGCCCACATCGAGACCATGAGCAGCGGCAAGCCGCGCATCATCGTCAGCGAGCTCCCGTACCAGGTCAACAAGGCGCGCCTCATCGAGAAAATCGCCGATCTCGTCCGCGACAAGCAGATCGACGGCATCACGGATCTGCGCGATGAATCCGACCGCAGCGGCATGCGCATCGTCATTGAGCTCCGCCGCGACAGCGCGCCCAACGTCATCCTCAACCAGCTGTACAAGCACACACAGCTGCAGGACAGCTTCGGCGTCATCATGCTTGCCCTCGTGGACGGCCAGCCCGTCGTCATGAACCTCAAGCAGATGCTCAGCCACTACATCAGCCACCAGGAGAACGTCATCACGCGGCGTACGCAGTACGAGCTCGCAAAGGCAGAAGCGCGCGCCCATATCCTCGAAGGACTCACAATTGCACTCGATCATCTGGATGCCGTCATTACAACGATCCGCGAGAGCCGCACGGCAGACATTGCACGTACCGCTCTCATGGACGGGTTCAAACTCACGGAGAAGCAGGCACAGGCGATCCTGGACCTCCGTCTCCAGCGCCTCACCGGCCTCGAGCGCGAGAAGATTGAGGAGGAGTATCAGGAAGTCCTGAAGATGATCGAGGAGCTGAAGGGCATCCTCGCCGACCGCATGAAGGTCCTCGCGATCATCAAGAACGAGCTCATTGAGGTGCGCGACAAGTACGGCGACGAGCGCCGCACGGAGATCACCTTCGATGCGAGCGAGATGGACATCACCGATCTCATCGCCGAAGAAGATGTGGTCATTACGCTCACGCTCAACAACTACATCAAGCGCATTCCGCTCGACACCTACCGCCGCCAGCGGCGCGGGGGCGTCGGGGTCAAGGGCATGGGGACGAAGGAGACGGACATTGTCAGCGACCTTCTCATCACGACCACGCACCACGACATTCTCTTCTTTACCAACCGCGGACGCGTCTTTGTTCTGAAGGCATACGAGATCCCCGAGAGCAGCCGCCAGGCAAAGGGCACCGCCATCGTCAATCTCCTCGCCGTTGAGAGCGACGAGCTGATCACCGCCGTCATCCAGGTCAAGGAGTTCAAGCCCGACCGCTTCCTCTTCCTCGGCACGAAGCGCGGCGTGGTCAAAAAGACGCCGCTCGCCGAGTTCGCG
>ERZ773042.1465-NODE-1465-length-13830-cov-3.623230_pt1 | contig 13830 bp, 10 predicted proteins | sample MGYA00511664_ERZ773042 | MGnify/ENA primary metagenome ERZ773042 (study PRJEB29015, sample SAMEA2737984) | human oral metagenome | biome: human oral; feature: human-associated habitat; material: dental | place: China | collected 2036 ... | reverse complement strand
GCACGGGCGTTGCCGTATCGCAGAGTCGCAGGGTCAACGATATTGTCGATCAGGGAACACACGTCAAAGTGTATTTTGAGGCGACGTGAATTGATCGGCGCTTCATCAATGCGGAATTCTTTCCGTCGCTTTTTCACTGGAGATGGGACATAAGACCTTCCTCAAAAAATACGTTCTTTTTCACCTTTGTTTAGGCATAGAAGGGACAATCGTCCTTTCTATGCTTTTTTATCGAAAATTGATTTATTTAGACTATTTAATGCAACATGATAATTCTTGACAGATTTATTTGAAAACACTTGCGAAAGATGGCATTGTTTTGTATAATGTGCCTATACTGAAAAAGGTGAGTGACAGGAGGTTCACCATGGTTGGAGTTATCGTATGTGGTCATGGAACTTTGCCACAAGAATTCGTACGTGCCGCCGAGATGATCTGTGGCATCCAGAAGAATGTCTGTGCCGTTTCCTTCCAAATGTGGGAGGATCCCTCCCTTGTGCGGCAGCGGTATGAAGAGGCGATCGAGCAGCTCGATTGCTCGGACGGGCTTCTCTTTCTCTGCGACCTCTTCGGAGGAACGCCGTTCAACGAGGCAAGCCGATTGGTTGCCGCAGATGAGGGCTATGGCATTGTGACAGGGATCAATTTGCCGCTCCTCATTGACCTTCTGACCTCACGGCGCAAGCTCAACGGCTCAATGGCGATGCGCGATCTCCTGGCGGAGGTCAAACGCTTGGCGCATGAGGGCATTGCAAGCCTGCACATGGACGATCTCGATGCAGAGGATCTGGCGAGTGGAGTCGCCTCCTAGGGAATCGCTGATAAAATGAAGTCCGTCAGATTAGCGTAGATGGCGTGGCTGAATTTATCAGTGCTTTCCTAGGCAATGCATATTGTTGATCGGGACTGCCGCATGAAAATATTTTCGTGCGGCAGTTTTTTTATGTCTGCCCCTTGACATCCCATAAAAAAATGAGTAGTATATAAACATACTTTTTCTATATGTTTAATAAGTTGCTGTGAAATAAAGGAGTATGGATTATGGCAAATATCTATCAGTCGGTTACAGAGCTCATCGGACGCACCCCGCTGCTCGCGGCGAAGTCCTTTGCCAAGGCGCACGAGCTGTCGGCGAATATTGTGGTGAAGCTGGAGTATTTCAACCCTGCAGGATCCGTGAAGGATCGCATTGCGATTGCGATGATCGAGCAGGCGGAGCGCGAGGGCAAGATCGCGCCGGGCGCGACGCTGATTGAGCCGACAAGCGGCAACACGGGGATCGGTATCGCGTCGGTCGCGGCAGCACGCGGCTACCGCGCGATCCTCACGATGCCCGAGACGATGAGTGTCGAGCGTCGCAATCTGCTCAAGGCGTACGGTGCCGAGATTGTCCTGACAGAGGGGGCGCAGGGCATGAAGGGCGCAATTGCGCGTGCGGAGGAGCTGCAGAAGGAGATTCCAAACTCCTTCATTCCGTCGCAGTTCGAGAATCCCGCAAACCCTGCGGTGCATGAACGCACGACGGGACCTGAGATCTGGGCGGATACGGCTGGGAACATCGACGCATTCGTTGCGGGTGTCGGCACGGGCGGCACGGTCTCGGGGGTCGGTCGCTACCTCAAGAGCAAGAACTCCGCCATTCATGTTGTTGCGGTGGAGCCGACGGACTCCCCTGTGCTTTCGGGCGGAAAACCGGGACCGCACAAGATTCAGGGCATCGGCGCGGGATTCATACCAACGACCCTCGATACCACAGTCTATGACGAGATCATTCAGGTGAAGAACGAGGATGCCTTTGCCTATGGTCGGGAGTTTGCGCGGCGCGAGGGCGCGCTTGTCGGTATCTCCTCGGGGGCAGCTCTTGCGGCTGCCGTGGAGCTGGCACGCCGACCGGAGTTCGCGGGTAAGACGATTGTCGTTCTCCTGCCCGACGGCGGCGACCGCTATCTCTCGACGGATCTCTTTCTTGACCGCTGATCAACAAGGCTTCTGTACGAAACGAAAACTTCGTGCAGAAGCCTTTCTTTGTGCCATTTCCAATGTTTTTCTGCTCTGTATTTTCCTCGAAAAGCCTATAGCATAGGATAAAAAACTCATATAAGAGAGGTGCTGAAAAATTACATTTAGATAAATGAACTTATCTTTATCTTGCTACATACGATGAATCAATATATACTAAAAAAATAGATATCATTGCATACATGAAAACATGGCTATATGAGAATATTTGCACGAGCCGTATTTTTCTGTGTACAATGGGAGTGCAGGCATAGGGAGCGTTGCTGTGTCTGCAAAGCGAATGGGGTGTATAGGACAATCGTATGAGTACTTGGACAAAAAAAGTGATGTTTGTGGGACTGCCGCGCTATTTCGAGCAGCTTCTCGCCGCCTGCTTCCGCAAGGAGGCATGGGAGATCTGTCGTCTGCGCGGCACGGCGGAGGAAAAGCCGCCGCAGGGTATTCAGACGTATGACTGCGATGTGGATAGCGATGAGGCAAAGCAGGTTTTTGCCGTTCAGAATCTCGATCTTCTCATCTATCGTCTGGAGCGTGAACCTTCGCACGCGATGCAGCATCTCGATGCGCTCCTGCGCTTGGCGCAGCAGACGAAGGTACGGCGTGTCTTTCTGCTCTCGGGGACTGAGGTATTTGCACCCGGATCCACCCCCATGGAGACGGATGCGCCGTCTCCGCAGACGGAGGAGGGACAGCTGCTCGTGCGTCTTGAGACACTGGCGAATGCCTATCGTGAACAGGGGCTTCCTGTCTCCATTCTGCGTATGGCGGAGCTGTATGCACCGGGGCAGACGTCCGATGACGGATTCGTCGGGCGTCTTTTTGGTGCGTCCCTGATGGGGCGTGCTCTGCCGCAGTATGACGACCCGGCACAGGTATCCTACGGACTTCTGGATGCACGCGATGCGGTCTATGCCGTCTGCCAGGCAGCGGAGCGCAATTTTGAGGGGCCATATCTGCACATTGCAGCACCGCACGGGACGACGATGGAGGAGTTCTATCGGATCTGCACGTGCTTTTTTCCGTCCATGCGTATGGGAGCGAAACCGCGCGCACCGCAGGGGCATGCTGTCCTGCACAGCGCGATCGTCGAGCGCGAGCTGGGCTGGCGTTCACGGCGACCGCTCGCCGAAGGTCTTAAGGAGACGTATGAGGCGATGCAGGCGGCGCGCAGCGCCTATATGGATGATATCCGTGCGCTCTCGCGGCGCGCATGGCTCGAACGCGTTCGCCAGAAGGTTGTTCCGTATGCGGAAAATCTCGCGGGTGCGCTTGTGACTGCGGGGGTGTCGTATTTGCAGGGCGGCACTTCGGTCAACAGCATGACAGCGTTCGACTTTGCCTTTCTCTACATCGGTTGTATGGGGCTGCTCTACGGAAAGCAGCAGGCACTCATCGCGGCAATCTTCTCCCTCATCCTGCTCATTCACAGCCTTCTCGCACAGGGCGGTGATCTCGTTGCAATGCTTTACAACCCGCGCGAGTTCCTGCACTTTGTATCATATTTCTTCGCCGCCGTCCTGACGGGCTACTTTGCCGATCGTGAGAGTTACCGACAGCATGCGGACAGCCGTATCAAGCGGCGGCTGCAGTATCGCTATTCGTTTCTCGAAAATATTTTTAAGGAAAATCTTGCGGTGAAGGACCGCCTCTATCGTCAGATTGTAAACTCGGACGACAGCATCGGGCGCCTCTACCGCATCGTCTCGCGTTTGGACTCCGTCGAGACGGAGAACCTCTACACGCAGACGGCATCGGTGACGGCCGACATCCTGAGTGTGAAGGACGTTGTGGTCTACATCGTTGGCGAAGGGGGCTGGTATCTGCGCCAGAAGGTGCGTCTGGGCAGCCAGACGCATGAGCTGCCGCGCTCGGTACGCGTTGAGGATAATCCCTATCTCGTGCAGATGCTCCAAGAGAAAAAAATATTTGTCAATCGGGATCTCGTCAAGGGGCTGCCCGATCTCGCCGCGCCGATCTCCTATGAGGGGCGCGTCATTGCCGTGCTTCAAATCTATAACCTCGACTTTGAGCAGTGGAGTCTCTATCAGCAGAACCTCCTATCGATCACGGCACGTCTCGTCTCGAGTTCACTCGCTCGTGCCTACGCATGGGAGCAGGAGACGGCAGATCAGAAATATCTCGATAATACACGCATCCTGCGCAGCGAAGAGTTCCAAAAGGTCATCGAGGAGTTCCGCGAACGCCGCCGTATGCAGCCGGATTATCCGGTCACACTGCTCGCGCTGAAGGTCAATGGCCTCAGCTACAGCGAGCTGGATCATCAGATCGCTCACAGCATTCGCGGCGAGGACTTCATGGGGGCGACGGAGACGGGGGTCTCCGTCCTCCTGCCCGATGTCGCGGGCAAGACGCTCGATATGGTGCGCGAACGTCTGGCGAAGGTGGGCATAGAGACCGGGGAGAGTCAGGCACTATGATGGCGAGTATATTTGCAGAAACGGCGTACATCTTTGCGCTGAATGCGGTGCTCGCTCTTCTCTACGCAGCGGTCGAGGCGCACCGGCGCGGGCGTATCTCAGCAGTGGCAAAGGGCAGCTTTGCCCTAGCGATGCCGTTCATGGGGCTCCTCATCCTCGTCCTGTACGAGCTCTTTGGGCAGATGCTCGGCCTCATGAAGCGAACGGGGCCGAAGGAGGAGGAAGAGGATCTCAGTATGTCCTTCGGCGAGCATGCCTACAGCGGAGACATCGTGCCTCTGCGCGACGTGTTCCTCGTCGATGATCCGAAGCTCAAGCGCAAGTTCTTTACCGATGCGATCAAGCAGGATGTTGTGGAGCGACAGGCGATCCTGAACGAGGCGGTGCACGACAGTGACCGCGAGATTGCCTACTATGCCGTGTCGATGATGACGGCGCACATGGAGCAGCTGAGCGAGGAGATCTACGCGCTTGAGGAGGCAATGAAGCGCGGGGCGGATGACGATGATCTCCTCAACGAATACGTGGACAAGGTACGCGAGTTCCTGCTGCGTCAATACGGTGACTCCGTGACGCGGGAGCAGCAGCGTACGCGCTATATGGAGATGCTGCGCATCCTCGCGGAACGTCATCCCGATCATCCCGCCTATCAGGCGGAGGAGATCCGCGGGCTGATTCGCAATGGGCAGCTGGAGGAGGCGGAGACGGCGTGTGCGGCATTCCGTGCACAGCACCCCACAGAGGAGCTGCCCCTGCTCCTGATGCTCAGTCTTTTTCAGGCGGCGCATGATATCGAGCGTCTGCAGGAGACTGTTCAGGCATTGAAAAAACTGCCGACCCGCCTCAGCAATGAGGCGATGCAGGCGATCCGCTACTGGGATGGAGGTGCGCCTCGTGAATAAACGCAGTCTGTGTATCCTGCTCGGCATTGCGTTCCTGCTGGGGCTGTTCTTCCAGTACAGCCGTCTCGACGGCTTTCTCCATCTGGGGGCAGTGGGCAATCGTCCGCTCACGGAGCGTTTACTCACTCCGGCTCCGACGGAGGAGGATCTGCCGCGCGAGAAGTTCCTCATCATCTACGATCCGACGGATGTGCTGAGCATGTATGCGCGGCACAACATGGAGAAGATCCTGACGGAGAAGCGCAAGGCATTCGAGAGTCGTCCGCTCGACGACCCGCAGCCCCTCCTCAGCTCCTATCAGGGCATCGCACTTGCGACGGGGCATCTGAGCAGCATATCCGTGTTGCCGCAGATCATGGACTATGCACGCGCAGGCGGCACGGTGCTTGCCCTGCAAAAGATCGAGTCAGTGGAGGAGCGTCCCATCGATGCAGCGACGCTTGCGGACTTTGGCATCGCACAGTTGGGCGCGGTCGCGGATGTGTATGGCATCCACATTCATACGAATTTCCTCGTCGGCGGCAAGGATTTCCGCTTTGGCGAGGGGTTGGCGTTCACAACGCAGGCAAATGCGGTCACGCTGACTACGGATGCGACTGCTCACATCACGAGTGTCGATGGGACACCGCTTCTCTGGGAGAAGCCGCTCGGCGACGGGCACATCTATGCATACAACGGCGTGGAGCGCGACGACAAGACGAACCTCGGCATCTATACCGCACTGATGGCGCACTGTGGGACGGACACGATCTATCCCGTGGTCGGCGTGAAGCTCTTTGTTCTGGACGACTTCCCTGCGCCTGTCCCCGAGGGTGATTTTGAGCGCATCTACAATGAGCTTGGCGTGGATACGGAGACGTTCTACCGCAAGATCTGGTGGCCGTTCATCCGCCGTCTTGCCGAGGAGGAGAATATCCGCTATACGGGTGCAATCATCGAGACATACGGAAATCAGGTCAAAGGGCCGTTCCGTCCGCTCGGCGGCAGGGCTGCGCGCGACGGGCTCATCATCTATGGGCGTGAGCTGCTGAACATGGGCGGCGAGCTCGGACTGCACGGCTACAACCATCAGCCGCTCGCGCCGGAGGGCTACGGTCAGCCGCGCCTGAACTATGTCCCGTGGGAAAGTCAGGCGGACATGGAGGAGGCACTGCGCGAGCTGCGGAACTATATCAAGTCCGTCTACCCGGACTACGAGTTCCGCTTCTATGTGCCGCCGTCGAACATCATGAGCCCCGAGGGCAAAGAGGCGATCCGCAAGGTCTTCCCCGAGGTCATCGCCTTTGGATCGCTCTTTGACGGCCCTGCGAATGAACGTGCCTACTACCAGAACTTCGAGCGCAAGGACGGCGTGTTCGAGCTTCCGCGCATCAGCTCGGGGCACGAGGACGATGGGCTCATGCTCTGGCAGGAGATCAGTGCGCTCAACTACATCGGTGTGTTCTCCCACTTCATCCATCCCGACGAGCTGTTCTATGAGACGGCAGCCAATACGACGTGGCATGAAATGGAGACCGGGCTGAAGTCCTTCATGCACAAGATCAGCACGCGTTTTCCGTGGCTGACGGCGGAGACGATCTCAGACAGCCTGCCGTTTTTCTCGGACTACTTTGACATGGATTACCGCGTGCAGCGGATGACGGACGGCATGGAGCTCTATACATGGGGCTGTGCGGGCGAGCTGCGCTTCCTCCTGCACACGGCGCATACGATTGAGCGTACGGAGGGCTGCACGGCGGAGCCGGCGGATGAGGGGGTCTACCTCATTCGCACCCATGCCCCTATGGCGCGTATCTACTGGAAGGAGGTGCCCTGATGCGGATCTGTATTCTCGCGGAGGGGTGCTACCCCTACGTCGTAGGCGGGGTGTCCTCGTGGGTTCAGATGCTCATGACGGGGCTGCCGGAGCATGAGTTTGTCATCTACTCCGTTGGTGCGGAGGCGAAGGATCGCGGTAAATTCAAGTACAAGCTGCCCGAGAACTGCATCGGGGTCGAGGAGTCCTTTCTGGATGAAATTCTCTCCCTGCGCGGCTCGGAGATGATGGAGAACATCCTCACGGGGGAGGAGCAGCAGACGCTCTACGAGTTTGTGAGCGGGAAGCGGGAAGTGCCGTTGAACCGCCTCGCAGAGATTTTTCACTACGGACGCTGGAAATCGCCGCTCGCAGTCTTTATGTCGAGCGATTTCTTTGATATCATTGTGCGGATCTATCGTGAGGGGTATAATAATCTCCCGTTCACGGATTTTTTCTGGACGATGCGCTCGATGCTCCTGCCGCTTTTTTTCCTGCTTCAGCAGAAACTGCCCGAGGCGGATGTGTACCACAGTGTTGCAACGGGCTACTGCGGTGTGATCGGTGCGATGGCGGCGACGATCTACAACAAGCCGTATATGATTACCGAGCACGGGATCTACTCGCGTGAGCGCGAGGCGGAGATCATCAAGAGCGACTGGGCAAAGCCGGATTTCAAGGGGGTCTGGATTCGTTATTTTTACTATCTCGCCAAACTTTCCTACAATACATCGAACCGCCTCTATACGCTGTTTGAGCACAACGGTCAGATTGCCGCTGACCTCGGATGTGCGCCGGAGAAGATTACGATTGTCCCGAACGGCGTGCATATGGAGCGGTTCACACACATCCCAGAGCTCGTCAATCACGGCGGGCCGATTACGATTGGTGCGGTCGTGCGCGTCGTGCCCATCAAGGATATTCTGACACTGCTGCGTGCCTTTGCTATCGTCAAACGCGAGATGCAGGACGCACGGCTCGTCGTTATGGGCGGGCTTGAGGAGGATCCCGACTATGTTGCTGTCTGTCATCGGACGGTGCGGATGCTGGGACTCGAGGATGTGACATTCACGGGCTCTGTGCCCGTGGCGGAGTATCTGCCGAAGATGGATATTCTGGTGCTCTCGAGCATCAGTGAGGGGCAGCCGCTCGCCGTGCTCGAGGGGTTCTCCGCCCACCGTCCCTATGTGACGACGGATGTGGGCTGCTGTCGCGAGCTGATCTACGGCGACAGCAACGATACCCTTGGAACGGCGGGTGCTGTGGTCGCTCCGATGGACTATGAATCGATGGCATATGAGATCCTGCGGCTCGCGCGCAGCTATGAGCTGCGCCGCTCGATGGCGGCGGTCGGCTTTGCACGGACGCAGGCACACTACACCTACGAGCAGTTTATTGACGCATATCGGAATGCCTACGAGCAGACAGCAAAGGAGGGCGCGCATGGCAGGCGTCGGATTTGAACTCAAACGACTTTTCAGCGCACGCACGGCGGCGGGACATATCAAGGCGTATTCGTACTCTGCGATTGTCACGACGGGGCCGTTCGCCCTCCTCACGAGCATGGTGCTTGCGATCCAGACGCTCTTTCAGCTCTATGGAGTAGGGTGGGATGAGTCGGCGGTCTTTTTGGGGGCGGTGGTTTACTCCTTTGTCTTCTCGCAGATCCTCTCCTGCGGCTTTACCATCGTCCTGACGCGCTACCTCGCGGACTGCATCACGGTTCAGTACTATCGTGATGTGACGCCGTCCATGTTCGGCATGAGTGCGATCCTGCTCGTACTGGGGACGATCGCATCGGTTCTGTTCTTCTGGGGGAAGCCGCTCGCGTTTGAGCTGAAACTCCTCTCCCATCTCTTTTTTTCGGCGCTCATCTTGGTTTGGGTCGGCAGTGTCTACCGCGCCGCGGTGAAGAAGTTCAAATATCTGATTCTCGGCTATGTTGCGGGCGTTCTCATCAGCCTTGCGCTTGCAGCGCTCTTTCTCTATACAGCGTGGCTCACGCCCACCGCCGGTGCTCTTCTTGCGATGGATGTCGGGATGGGGGTGCTCGTCCTCTTCTTCTTCCTCTATGTGACGAGTCGATTCGGCCTGCCGAAGGACGGGATGCTCTTTGCGTTCCTTCCGTATCTCGGGCGGCACGGGCGTCTCTTCGTCGGAGCATTTGGCTATACGCTCGGTCTGTTCCTTCCGAACATCCTCATCTGGCAGGGGCCGTGGGGCGTTCTGATCGCGGACACCTTCCTCTACGCACCGCGCTATGACGTGGTGGTGTTCTATGCGCTGCTCTCCATCCTGCCGCTCACGACGATGTTCGTCGTGAAGGTGGAGACGCATTTTTATGAGCGTTACGCCCACTATTTCACAGCGATAACGCATGGCGGCAACTTCCATATGATCGAGGATGCGCGCAAGGATCTGCTCTATGTCATGTGGTTCGAGCTGCGGCAGGCACTCGAGTTCCAGTTCGTCTTTAGCCTCGTCTTTCTCGCGTTCGGCAACTATGTGCTCTCGTTTGCGGGGCTGGACTACAACTCGGTGAATATGTTCAACGTCATGCTCTTCGCCGCATTCTTTGCGGGTGCGCTGCAGGTGCTGATGATTATGCTTGAGTACTTCGACTTTCAGAGCGGCGTGTGGCGGATTGGCGCAATCGCGGCGGGGGCGAATCTCGTCTTCGGCATTCTCAGCCTGTATCTCGGGGAGAAAAGCTATGGATTCGGCTTCTTCCTCGCGACGGCACTCGCGCTTGCCTACAGCGTGTGGGCTCTCATGCGCTTTGGGCGCGGGATCAACTACTATGTGTTCTGCGCACAGCCTGTCTTTTATCAGGCGAATGCGGGGATTTTCTACACGATTGCAAATTGGCTCTATGGGGATGCGCTTCCGGATCTGGAAAGGATGGAAAAGGCATGAGTATGCTACGACGGCGGATGCGGCGCAGCGGTTTCGTGCGCCCTGCGGCGGCAGCAGTGTGTGCGCTCTGCGCCTTTGGCACAGGGCATGGGACGATGGCGGCAAGTCACGATACCCTGCACGATGTCCCCGGCTACTTTTCCTATATGTCGAATGTGGAGGGGGAGATCCGCTCCTACCACGCGGCGGTGGATGGCCTTGCACAGGCGAAGGTCGACCTCGAGAATGCGCGGAACAACCTTGCGGAGGCGCGCGCGGCGACGGCGGATGCGGCGAGAAACCTCGTCCTCGTCGGGCAGAATCTCAGAGCTGCCGAGGATCATCTCGCTGCTGTCCGCACCGCTCTCGCGGTTGCCGAGGAGGCGAGCGCAGCACGCACGGCAGAGGCGATCGCCGCACAGCAGGCGGAGGCGGACTATGCGCCGCAGGTCTATGCACAGCGCGCTCAGGTCAACGCGCTGAGTGCGCAGGAGAGTCGTCTCACGGATACGGGCACGGGCAGTGCTGCCGGCTCTCGCCGTGCGGAGGTCGTTGCCCGCGTTTTGCGCGAAGTCGGCTATGAGCAGAATCGCATCGTGGACGCGCAGATCATGGTTGAGGCAGCACTGGCGGGCGGCTCTGTTGGCACGGGAGCGGAAGGCGGTACAACGCAGATCGATGCCATCTCGGCGCAGCTGACGGCGGCGCAGGCGGCACTCGATGCCGTGGAGGCACATTTTGACGCGCTGACGGCGGCACGCGAGATGGCGGAGGATGCCGAGCGCGACGCGCGCGAACTGGTTGCGGAATATCAGCAGGAGCTGACCGCGAGCACGGCAGATCTTGCGCAGCTGCAGAGCGACCGCGTCGAGGCGGAGAACTATGACCGCGAGGCACGGGCGTGGGCATCCGAGGCGGCACGCGACGAGGTGACGGCACAGAAGCAGCTCGCACAGAGCGAGCACGAGCTGAAGTACCTCGGCGAGGGCAAGGGCTATCAGACGGGGCTCGAATACTATGCGTGGCACGGCGACCATGCGGGGCATCAGCTCTATCTGCCATTCTCCTACTTTGCACGCACCCATGCGGGAAAGACGAAGCTCGACTATGGACTTTCGACGGGCTATGTAAAGTCCGATACGGGCTATGAAAATGGCAGCGTCTCGGGCTGGACAGATACGCAGCTCAGTGTTACACTACGCAATGAGAAGCCGATCAATCGCGTTTACTATGGATTTGGTGTTAGTGTGCCGACGGGGCAGAGCCGTTTTGCCCGTTATGCGGTCGTGCCCGAGAGTTTGGCGCGCTTTACGGACTTCGGCGCGGGCTGGCAGTACATCCCGAGCGTAGAAGTCGTGCATCTCATCACGGAGCGTGATCGTTTGACGGGACGCTTGAGCTACACCATGCGCAGTAGTTACGACTACTCGAAGGAAGTGCCAAGTGCACGCGTTTCTCCCGGCAATATTTTTTCGCAGGAAGTGGAATACCTTCATGCGGGCGAGAAGAAGCAGTACATGGTGCAGCTCTATCACAATATGACGGGGCGTGCGGAGCAGGATGCGGTGGATACGGACAGCCGCACGATCACGGGAAAGAACAACTACCGCGACGGTGACGATTGGGAGCTGCGCTATTTCCACAATCAGAAGGTGTCAAAAAAGGATGAAGTGCGCTTCTATGCCATCTACGCGCTCACGGGTGCGGCGAGCGGCATTGCATCGCAAAGTGTTGCGCGACAGTACTACGGTCTGGGGCTGCGCCACCTCGTCTCGCCCAAGCTTGCATGGCTGCTCATGGCGCATTACTCGGATGTCAGCAGTACATCCGACCCGCTGCGCACGGCACTCAACACAGGCGGCGGCTTCAAGCGCAAGTCTCTCGTTGCGGGCGTGGAGCGGAAGATCACCGAGCGCAAGAATTTCACCTTTCAGGCGGAGCGGTACGTCCGCAGTGATGACGGCGGATTCGGCTACAATGGCTGGGGTGTTACATTCTGGTATCAGGAGACGTTGTAAGGAGGATGTATGGGGACTATCAAAAAGGGGCTTGCTGCATTTCTTGTCGGTGCGGCGGGGCTGTTCGGGCTGAATCAGCTGCCGCACGCCTGTGGAAGCAATGTCAATGAGGCTGCACGGCAGACACGCATTGTTCCGGAGACGGCGATGATCGATCTCACGGCGCAGCTCGGTGACTATGCCCGCGCGAAACAACCGTCGTTTCTCCTTGTCGGAAACGGACCGACGGGGCTCCTTGAAGCGACGGAGGATAACTCTGAGGAGAACGTCGCGCGTCTCATCCGCGCCCTTGACGGATTCTTTATGGAGTCGCGCTTCTATGACGGCTACGAGGAGGACGGGGAGAAGGCGGAGCGCAACGATGTGGAGACGGATGAGTTTCTCGCTGCGATGTTGCGTAAGCCCCTCCTTGCAGGTAAGCAGGTCTTTGTCCTCGACTATGTGAAGGGTAAGAAGATCCGTCATGTGCAGGAATGGGGCGCGGCGGAGGGCTATATCGCCGACGGCGGCGATCGCCTCCTCGATGTGATCCCCGACCGCCGGCCGATGAACGAGAACGCGAACAGCGTCACGCAGCTGCGGCAGGTGAAGAACTTCCTCGTGCTGCTCAACCCCGAGCACTACAAGACGCGGGAATCGTACATCAAGGCACTCTCTGAGACAAACTACGATCTGCTGATCGTTGATCTCTACTATGACGACCAGCCACTCTCCAAGGAAGAGACGGCGCGGCTGAAGCGCAAGGCAAACGGCGGCGAGCGGCTCCTCCTCTCCTACATGAGCGTCGGTGAGGCGGCGGACTATCGCACCTACTGGCAGAAGGACTGGGAAAAGCATCGGCCGCACTGGCTCGCGGAGCCGAACCCCGAGTGGCCGGGCAGCTACAAGGCACGCTATTGGTCGCAGGAGTGGCATGACCTCCTCTACGGCAGTCCCGATGCCTATCTTGACAAGATCATGGCGGCGGGCTTTGACGGTGCTTTCCTCGATGTCATGGATGCGTGGCAGTACTTTAAGGAACATGAGTAATAGAATAGACCTCCTACGGAATGTGGGAGGTCTTGTTTTTTACACCATTATGGTGTAAAGTTGAAGAGAGAAAGGATGATGGTGTTGGAGAGAAAAATTTATCCGATTATGGACAAATATACGCCGACCTATGATCTTGAGAAATTTAAGCAGTCAAACTTTTCGATCACGACCACGGCACTTCTGTCAGCGCAGGAGCTTGGTTTTGAAATGGAGGGAATTCGCGCAGTCGTAGCGGCAATGAAGAAGGATCAATTCTATAAGTCCATGACCTCGAAGTATAATCATAAAGTCTGGCAGGATGTCTACCATGTGCCGTTTAGCGACTACCTCCTCTATATCAAGTTTACAGCGGAACAAGAAATTTCGGAATTTCGATTACTGTCCTTTAAGGAAAAATAAAATGAAATGGAGTGAATTATGATGGAACAAAAAGATACGATCATTGATCCTGAGACAGGTGAAGACTTGCGTCGTGGGGTCAGAAAAGTTACATTTTCTTATAAAGGGGAATCTATCGAAGTCGATATGCCGGGGTGGTATTCGGAGGATGGAGTGCGGGGAGTACATTCTCAGGAAGATACAAAGGTATCCGATCATGCGCTCAATATCATGAAGGCAAGAGTGGAGGGGCTTCCCCTCCCCACTGAAATCCGCTCGATTCGGAAGAAGTTCCGTCTGACGCAGGAACAGGCGGGGACGATTCTCGGCGGCGGAGCGCGCGCATTCCAGAA
>ERZ773042.1459-NODE-1459-length-13899-cov-5.108278_pt1 | contig 13899 bp, 4 predicted proteins | sample MGYA00511664_ERZ773042 | MGnify/ENA primary metagenome ERZ773042 (study PRJEB29015, sample SAMEA2737984) | human oral metagenome | biome: human oral; feature: human-associated habitat; material: dental | place: China | collected 2036 ... | reverse complement strand
CCAGTGAACAAAACAGCAAAGGCCACATACACAGGCCTCCGCGGACAAAATATCCTATTGCCGAATCAAAAATCCCCATCGTGTTCCCTCTTCCTTTCTTCCCGGCACTCTGCCGTCCATAAAAATTACACTCATCATAAAAGGCACAGCCAAACTGAAATGAGAAAAATTTTCCCATCTCCCATCCGGCTCATGCCTCGCGAGTCTTTTGATGATGAAATCAAACGGCACCCTGGCTCGGTTCATTGTCTGCCTGCCCCTCTGTGAAAGGACCACAGCAGGCCGACTTCCCTTACAGTTGCGAGACAGCTCCGGCTTTTCACCGGATTCCCCGTTATTAGATTCCGTTATCTTGTTTTTTAATTATCAGCTAATTGAATTCTATCATAGAATTTTTACATATTCAATTTTATTTTGTAACTTTTTGTGGATTTATTTAACCCCCATCCAATGTTATTGATTCTTAAAAAAATGCAAAAAGAGTATCCCGGGGAAGCAATCCCGCCGGATACTCTTTTATCGTTCTGTCATTATTTCATATTTGCTTTTACAGCATCTGTCAGATCGATACCGCCATAAATAACGTCTCTCGCGTTGATGACCATATCTACGCCTTTATCTTTAGCCGCTTTCTCCACAGCCGCCCGGAACTTTGCCTGGATGGGAGCCATGACTTCATTTTCCTTTTGTGCCAGCTGCTGGTTCAGTTTCTGTCCGAGTGCCTGTTTATCCTTATCTGACATATTTTTAGATTGTTCATTGAACTGATTCTGTAATTTCTGCTGTTCAGAAACCACAGTCTTCCCTGCCTGCATAAAAGCTGGCGTGGAAGACAGGACATCCTCCACATTGACATAACCGGACGCCGCGTCAGCCTGCGCCATCATTCCAAGAGAAGCAGCTGCCATCATCATAGAAATAAGAATCTTTTTCATATATAAACCTCTTTTCCAAAATAAAATACACGTCTCTTTCACTCTTTATTTCTTCCAGAGCTTTTCCATAATTGTCGGATACACCGCATTTAAATGCCCCTGGATCTGGTTCAGGATCGCCACAACGAGCGGCGCATCAAAATGATCAAGCCCCGCAGGGATGCAGCAGGTCAGCAGCACGTTGCCGGCTTCATCCACACTGTATTTCAGCATACGGTACTGGTCATTCAACGCATTCAGCTCTTCACAAACGGTCGCCTTTTTCTCTTTTGTTACAATCGCTGCCGCCACCTGTACCTGGATGATCGTGTAAACACTGTCATCAAACAAAATCATGAAAGGAAGGTTCTGTCCGGCTACAGGAAGGTTACTGCGGAAAGCCTGGGAATGCACGTCATCCTTAAAATCCTGAATACCGAACCCGCTGATTTTCGCATCTTCCAGATGCTTCTTAAACAAAGCTACCTTTTCAATCCCTACCTTCACTTCCGGCACTGCTGTTTCCGCTTTTACCGTATTCTTATTCTCCGCCATTTTGTACACTCCATTTCTCTGGTCACGCCAGAACTCAAACAATAATTCTGTGATATCCCTGTACACTTTTTCTTTTTCTTTCAAAGGAAGATTCCAGTCATTTGCCATATGGGCTTTAAAACGCAATAATTTGATTTCTTTCAGTAAATTCAGATATAACTGTTTGCTGACAGGAACAACATTGCCTTTTACCGCTTCCACCCGTTTAATCTCATCCTTTAGTTTGATCATGAATGATCTCTCCGATTTTTAAATACATTTGCTGATTATTTACTATCCTGCCGGCATTTGGGATAAATAAAAATCTGCGGGACAAGCCAGACAGTTACCGAATGTACAAGTATCTACTGCCCCCTATCCTGCAGGTCATTAGAAAATTGAAAACAAGCGGTATCCGACTGGGGACTCTCACCCTTCACGGCTGTAAAACAGTTCCGGATTCCCACCGGATTCTCCACACAAGCCTTTCGACTTTGTCTTCTCTCTGAAATTGTTCTAAACAAAGGTTGTTCAGATATTATTATATTATCATAAGACATATACTATTTGCAAATTATTTTTACTTTTTCTTTTCCTCTTATGGTAATTTTATTTTCATTATTTTTAAACTTTCTTTCATCTTGGATACCAAGGGACGATAAATCCCTGCTGGGATTCTGACCGCTTTTTGCCTACCAGTAAAGTGTCACTCATGTCAAAACGTCATCCGGAAGGCCAGCAAGGAATCCTTTACCATCACACTCAAGCCGGTAAGACGTCATAAAAGTAAATAGATTCTTCGCTCAGTGTCATATTGCTGCTTCCCATCTTTCTCACAAGATATTCTTACCCCTGCTCAGAATGACGGCGGACGGTAAGACGTCATCCGTAGCGTCGGTGAAGGATCTATTACCGTGATGAGGAAGCCGGTAAGGCGTCATCAGAATAATAGATTCTTCACTTAATGTCATGTTGCCGTTTACCTGCTTTCTCACACAGCATTCTTGCCTCCGTTCTAATGACGGGGTACGGAAGTCATCATAATGACAGAAAACGTTAAGCGTCATAATGACGAGAGACGAAAGACGTCATCCTGAACGCAAGCGAAGGATCTATTACCGTGATGGAGAAAAAGATAAACTGAAAAGGACTGCCTTCCCATACCCGGAAAGGCAGTCCTTTCGTTTCTTCTTATTCAGTTCTCATAACAAAGTTTTGTTCCATTCCCCTTTCGAAAGCGTTCATCATCCTCAGAAGCTGAAGCGGATGCCTGCGTCTATTCTCCACTTGCTGGAAACATCAGCTCCAAAGTTTCTCGTGTAGGTTCCGTACAGATAGGTGTTCCTGTTCACCAGCCAGCTTCCTCCTACTTCTACGTCTACCCAGCTGTCTTTCAGGTCTACTTCTGTCCCGCTCGTCGGTTCGTTTTCCGCACTGAAGATGCTCTTCACTTTTCCTCCGAATTCATGGGCCAGCGCTATCTTCGCAAACAGGTTGCTTCTTTCTGTCTCTTTTCCTATCCCCAGTCCGATTCTCCCTATCACGCTGTTTATTCCGTCCTGGTGGATGTGCATTTTCTTCCCCCCTGCATAGTCGCTTACGGCGTCATAGTCTTTTCCTCCTAAGTGCCCTGCGGTGAGTTCAATGCTCGGGTCTATGTAGAAGCCGTTTTCTTTCTTCATCCGCTTCCCGTATTCCATGCTCAGCGACAGGCCGTTTGTCCTGTACTTCCCTTCCAGGCGGTGGTTCATTTCGTTGTATACGGTGTAGTCGTTCTTGATGTGGCTTCCTTTCAGGATGACGTCTATGTACTGCCCGTCTTCTTTCTGCATGGTTCCGTACAGGGCAAGGCTTGCCAGCTTCCCTTTCCCTGTCCCGTTTGCATAGGTGTCCTTCCCTGTTCCGTAGTCCAGGGCCGCCCCGATGGTCCAGTTTCCTTTTTTCTTGTCGTAGCCTACCTGGGCTATGTCATAGGTTTGTTTGAGGTAGGTATTCTGTTTGTCCAGTTTGTTCTTTCCGCCCAGGTATCTGGCCCAGATGCCGTTTTCTTCTTTGGCCAGTCTTATGTCTCCCATTCTTCTCTGCAGATCGTTGTTGTTTCCTCTCCACAGAAGGACGGCAGAGGTCATGGCTGTTTTAGCGCCTTTCATCATCTGAGTTTCTTTACTTCCATAAATAATAGGAGGCTTCGGCTTGGGATTCGGATTGGGATTCGGATTGGGATTCGGATTGGGATTCGGACTTGGGTTTATTTCTTTTGCATATCCTTGTCCACTTGCTTCATGGAAATCCATGTCCGCCATCTTCAACGTTGCAGAGGATGCTGTCAACCCTTCCGCAATCGTCGCCTGCCCTTTCAGGTTCTTTTCTCCGCTTTTATAGGCTTCGTAGTACAGTTTTCCTGCCAGTGCGTTCAGTGTCTCGCTCACCAGGTTCTTGTCGGCCGCTTTGCCCGAAGAGGTATTCAGCCCAGTATTGTCTGTACGAAGAGTAATACCACTTCCCGCTGCCGCTTTCCGAACAATAAAATCGCCGCCCTTTATCTTGGAAGGATGTAATTTATCATGCTGATAGAGCACTTTCACATATCCGGAATAATTTTCTACCGTAATGGGCTTTTCATTTTCCTGGAAAATCACACCGGCCTGATCTGCATTCTTACCTCCTACAATAGAACGCAGTTTACTGCCCGTAAAGGAATGAGAAACACCACGCCACGGCTCTGACGGTACCATGGTTCCCCAGACCTCATTATGCCAGGAAGCGCCATTTTGCAGATACATGGATAATCCTGTACGTTCACGAATGTCTTTCTTATCCGGTTCGTTTTTATTGTGTTCTTTAAAATCATCTAAAACGACACCATGCAGGACAGAGTCAGATGTTGTCAATCCCAAATTGATAACTGTCGGTCTGGAACCGCTGATATTGGCACTTTCTTCTCGGTCTATAATGCCGATGTTCCCATACACTTTTGTTGTACGGTTTCCTGCTCCAATCATTTCTCCCGCTTGATTGAGCTTGGCATTCATGTTAATAATCCCTTCTTCCGCATTAAGAGCAAAATGGGATATATTTTTATGCTTTTCTGTCCGGATCATCCCACCGCCGCCGATGGTAATTGTCGAACGTGCGCCGGCATGTACGCCTGTTCCGTCAGTGGAAATATTGGCATCTCCACTGATGGTGATACTGCTGCCCGGCTGATCCTTGTCATAATTTAAACCTGAGAAAATACCATTGACAAAATAATGGTTCAGGAAAGAAGCATCTTTTAACGCCTCCTGCCCCGGTACTTTTACTTCCATATTGACATTACCATTGATCACTACACGTCCATGATGGACAGTGGCAATCCCATTGGTAAAAGTCGGTTCCGCCTCTCCGGTTGCATCAGGTTCCTTGTAATATTTATTTGTGACATGAATATCGACATCACCATTAACAGTGACAGTTTTTCCAGGAGAAGAACCGGAAATAATACCAAACGTGTCTTTGCCGCTGGCTTTGGACTTCAGCTGGTCAACATTGAGTATTAATTTTTTTGCGGTAATATTAACATCATGAACCTTTTTATAATTATTATCAGCTTTATATCCACGTCCGCAATAACTCTGTATCCCATACTGATCCTTGGAATTCAGGGTAAGTGTCACCCCCGGTGCATTGACAGTGATTTTATCTTTTTCACCAGTAATAGATTTCACATTCAATATACTGTCTTTCGTAAAATCATACGTCTTTGTATCACTGTGCCAGACTTTATATTTAACAAAATCACTTGATGACGCAAAAGCAAATTGACCATTAATAACACCTTTATTAAATACCGTTCCGGTCTGTCCTTCCGGAGGAGGAGTCGGATCAACTGCCGGAGTATAAATGTACTGGCCCTGCCCGTCCGCATCTTTGTAGGTTATTTTCCCTTCTCTGCTCGCGGACGGTGCTGTCAGCCCTTCGGCAATCTCTACTTTTCCGGTAAGATTTCTTTCTCCATCTTTATAGGCACTATAGTACAGTTTGCTTGCCAGTTTGTTCAGTGTAGCGCTCACAAGGTTTTTATCCGCTGCTTTTGTGGATGAAGTATTGAGACCGGTATTATCCGTCCTTAAGGTAATGCCGGAATTGGCTGCTGCTTTGGCAATCTTGAAATCGCCGCCCTTCATCGCGAAGCCTTCGTTCGGATTTGTCGGCACCGTAGCGTCATGTTCATAAATTACGGTCGTATGCCCTCTGTAATTCTTTACGTGGATATCATGCGCATCCTGCTGATAAATAGTACCTGCTCCGGATACGGCATCCCCCCCCTGCAAGAATTCTACGTGGCTACCCAATGTATTGGCGGATGCTCCGCCGCCTGCAGAAGAGGAATTATTCCTGTTTTCCCAAACCGCACCGTTTTTCAAGGTCACATAATTTTCACCAATTCCTCTCCATGTAGTACCGCTTACAAGACCTGTAAGTTTAGACTCTTTATTCGTAAGTGAAACCCCGGTTCTGGCATGCTGCGTAGAAATAATATTGCCCTTGATTTCCACGATATTCTTTTCATCCAATGGTTTCGCCATATTTCCTTCAGCACCGGATGATTCTAAGGTGCTATTGACCAATACTTCCGCTGCTTCCCGTTTCTTATCGTCAGACCATGATTCCGCCATGATGGAATCAGACGCATCAGTCACAATTCTGCCGCTTCCGATAGATATCTGTCCTTCCGTAGCACGGATAACACGAGATGTATCATTGCCTTTATTTTCCAGATCGACACGGCCTTTGATATCAATCTTGGCGGCCCCGTCAACTTCTGCTTTAGCTTCAATCAACGGATAATGCTCAAACTTTCCTGTTGTCCGTATCTTTAAAGTGTCTTCCGCCGTATTTTTATTTTCAATGACCAGTTTAGCCTTTCCGCTTCCGAAATATCCGGCTCCCATACTGGTCTGCCCATGCACGACGATTCCCCTTTGTTCCAAACCGTCTTCTGCAGATATATCTATCCCCTTTGTATTTTTAATAGTAAGAGTTCCACTGTGCATCAAAATACCATGCGGGAATTTTACCTGGGTTCCTTTAAGAGCGACCAGCTTCAACGCATGATGATTCATATCAATCACGCCTTGTCCGTCCCCGGTCCACATAATAGGCGCAAATCCTTTGTTCATGTGCACTTCTGTAGAAGAATCAGTTCCCTCTACAGTAAGAACCACATCTTTATTGAATAAATAATTCCTGTCGCCTGAAGTAATCCCTTTACTCTTCCAATACTCAACAAACCGTCCGCCTTTCAGAACCCCCTCAACAATTTGATGATTCAGTTCATTGATGGTACCTGTATCCGGGGATTTCACATATCCCTGTCCGTTTTCTTTCTTGAACAGGAGGTCTTTCATTTTTACTGTCTGGGATGATGCCGTCAGACCTTCGGCAATCGCCGCTTCCCCTCTCAGATATTTCTCGTCTCTTGTATATGCTTCATAATAGAGTTTCCCCGCCAGGGTATTCAGTACTTCATATACCTGGTCTTCATTGTCCGTATTGATGTTGTTTCTGTCTGTGACCATGGTGATCCATGAGTTTTCAGTCGCATTGGCGATATGGGTGTCTCCTGCCTTGTAGTCTTCTGCCTTTGTCCCTGCATTCTCATGCGCATAGATCAGTTTCATGTTCCCCGCATAGTTCTCGATACGGATCGGGTTTTCGTCTTTCTGGAATATAACTCCTGCTTCTTCTTTGCTCTTCCCTCCCTGGAGGTAGTATACTTTGCTTCCTTTGAATCCTTCCGGTGTCATTCCATAGGCTTCATTGATCCAAGTCGCACCGTTTTTCATAAACAGGCTCAGTTGTCCTTCGAATCCGTCCGCATTGTTCTGTTTGGTGTGGGTGTCAACGGCCAGACCTCTCCACAGGGAATCTCCTGTCCCCAGCCCGAGGTATATCTGGCTGTATTTCTGCGGTTCGGACGGATTTACGGCTCCGTTAAGGACTCCTACATTCCCTTCAATGGTTACTTTCTTTGTCCCTGCTTCTATCTCGTCTTCATCTACATTGAAATCTATTTTTCCGCTTTCCGCCGCCAGTGCATAGTGCGCTGCATCATCATTGTTCTCGATGGAAACGGTGCCGCCTCCTTTGACCACGACGGTTGAGCTGCCTCCATTGGCCAGGATGCCTGTTCCTTTTACTTTCAGGTCCACATCGCCGTCAACGGTGATACGGCCTCCTTTTTGGATGGCATAATTGGATCCCGCATAGAGTCCGGCTGTGCTGTAATGGGCATAGGCGCCTCCCGGATTGGCTGTATTCTCTACGCCCCATGTTCCGCCTTCTCCTTTAATGGTCATGTTCCCATGGATATCCAGGCTGGAATTTCCTGCCACATAGGCACCTAATGCATAGCCTTTGCCTTTTGACTGTATGGTTACGTCTCCGGTGATGTCTGTTTTATAAGCATTCTGTTTGTTTCCGTTTTGAAGGTGGATACCTTCGGAACGGCCTCTCTTATTTCCCGCTTTCACCACCAATTCTTTGGCCGTTATGCTGAGACTGTCTTTAGAACTCTGCTGCACGGTGGAAACGGTACCGTTCTGATCTCCGGCAGAGGTAAATGCCAGTCTCTTCCCTTCCGCTTTAATGACTACCGGCTTTTCACTTCTGACCATCGGTTGCCCGTCGGTCATCTGCAGGTCGGCGTCTTCTTTGAAGAGATAGGTTCCGTCTGCCTGGCGTATTTTCTTTTCCGCATAGTACTTATCTTTGCCTGCATCCCCTGTAATCGGACTCAGTTCGGCTGCCGGCTGAGCGGTAACTTTTACATCTTCACTCTTTACGGTACCCTGCCCTTTATCTTGAGTAAAAGTAATATTGCCAAATCCAAGTTCCGCTGATGAAGCTGTCAATCCTTCCGCTACGACCGCCTTCCCTTTCAAATTACGCTCATCTGTGACATAACTGGAATAATACACCTTCCCCGCAAGAGCATTCAAAGCCTGAGAGACTTTTTCCTTATTCCCCATATCCAAACCGCTATTGCTCGTAACAACGGTCAGAAAAGAATTCTGCCCTGCCTTATCAATGATAAAATCCCCGGCTGTATAATCTTCAATTTTCGTTCCATCATTCTGGTGATCATATATCAGTTTCGCATTTCCGCGGAAATCATCTATTTGTATCTTACGCTTATCTTTCTGAATAATAACCCCGCCATCGGCATTTAAACGCGTCAAATGACTGTCTCCGACATCTATTCTCCTGTTTTTATCTCTGCCGGTTCCATATTTTTCATGTTCCCATGTCGCGCCGTTTTTTAATGCAAGAAATCCTTTGCTTCCTGTCAGCACCCACTCGTTATACGGCCATGTGTGCAAATCTGTTGTAAATAACCCTTTCAATACAGATTGAGAATTTCCAAGCCCGATAAAAACACTCGAATTCTGTTTTGATCGTATGTCCCCCAGAACTTGTACATTTCTTTCGGGATGGGCTACCGTAACATTCCCTTCAGTGTCCACACCTGCGTTCATGTAAAATTTACTCTTAGCATTGACAGAAACCGCTGCTTCGCCTTTGGAGTCAATTTTCCCTCCGCCGACAGCCGCCTCACCCCTATCAACAACTATACCGGAAGGCGCTTCTATATCGACGTCTCCGTCTACGGTAAGACGAGCCGCTCCGGGAGTGCTTTGAAGATAGATTCCTTTCCCCTCAGACCGTATCTTAACCGCACGGTCAGCACTTCCTCCATTTCTAATCCATAAATTGGAATTAGCTGCTTCATCATCAGACCGTTCCGCAAACAAGTATATGCCATAATCAACACCGCTGACAGATAAACTTCCCAGATTTTTCATCGTCAGATTGCCGCTGCGCACAAATAACCCGGCGGATCCTCTGCCACCCCATTGGAAAGATCCTCCGATTCTATGTAAATCACCTTTCCCTGCACGCAGGGACAAATCATGCCCATTCATGTTGACAGTTCCGGTTTTGCTGCTTCCCCAGACCAAAGCGCCAAAAGCATAAAGTTGATCCATAATACCCGGATCTGTCTTATGAAAAACAAGATTTCCCTTGCTCAATTCGGTTGATATAATGGTATTTTTATTAAATGTATAATCAGAACCGTTTCGGATGCCTTTTCCTGACCAAAAATCCTGCTCTGCTTTCGCACCATTCCAATCGGCTTCAGCAATCTGATGATTCTTATATTCTTCGCCCGATGTTTCCGCATTTATCTGGGAAGGCAAGATAAACAATCCCGACAAGAGACTCAGGAGCACTGCTCTCTTTAAATGACACGGCCAAGTTTTACTTATTCTGGATCTCATTATTTCTCCTCTTTTCTGTACATACTAAAAATAAAACATAAACATGCATAACATACTTACAGCAGATCATTCATATAATCGAAAACACAAAACCGCTTTCATGATTGGCAACACAATTCCGACAAAACACATTCCATATCATCTTTTATAAACACAGAGGAGGTCTGCCGATAACAAACCGGCAGGCCTTCTGTTTTCCTAATATTGATATTATTTTGCTTTCCTGTCTATTTACAAAAGATTATTCTGTCCATATCAGAAGCTGAAGCGAATGCCTGCGTCTATTCTCCACTTGCTGGAAACGTCAGCCCCGAAGTTTCTCGTGTAGGTTCCGTACAGATAGGTGTTCCTGTTCACCAGCCAGCTTCCTCCTACTTCTACGTCTACCCAGCTGTCTTTCAGGTCTACTTCTGTCCCGCTCGTCGGTTCGTTTTCCGCACTGAAGATGCTCTTCACTTTTCCTCCGAATTCATGGGCCAGCGCTATCTTCGCAAACAGGTTGCTTCTTTCTGTCTCTTTTCCTATCCCCAGTCCGATTCTCCCTATCACGCTGTTTATTCCGTCCTGGTGGATGTGCATTTTCTTCCCCCCTGCATAGTCGCTTACGGCGTCATAGTCTTTTCCTCCTAAGTGCCCTGCGGTGAGTTCAATGCTCGGGTCTATGTAGAAGCCGTTTTCTTTCTTCATCCGCTTCCCGTATTCCATGCTCAGCGACAGGCCGTTTGTCCTGTACTTCCCTTCCAGGCGGTGGTTCATTTCGTTGTATACGGTGTAGTCGTTCTTGATGTGGCTTCCTTTCAGGATGACGTCTATGTACTGCCCGTCTTCTTTCTGCATGGTTCCGTACAGGGCAAGGCTTGCCAGCTTCCCTTTCCCTGTCCCGTTTGCATAGGTGTCCTTCCCTGTTCCGTAGTCCAGGGCCGCCCCGATGGTCCAGTTTCCTTTTTTCTTGTCGTAGCCTACCTGGGCTATGTCATAGGTTTGTTTGAGGTAGGTATTCTGTTTGTCCAGTTTGTTCTTTCCGCCCAGGTATCTGGCCCAGATGCCGTTTTCTTCTTTGGCCAGTCTTATGTCTCCCATTCTTCTCTGCAGATCGTTGTTGTTTCCTCTCCACAGAAGGACGGCAGAGGTCATGGCTGTTTTAGCGCCTTTCATCATCTGAGTTTCTTTACTTCCATAAATAATAGGAGGCTTCGGCTTGGGATTCGGATTGGGATTCGGATTGGGATTCGGATTGGGATTCGGACTTGGGTTTATTTCTTTTGCATATCCTTGTCCACTTGCTTCATGGAAATCCATGTCCGCCATCTTCAACGTTGCAGAGGATGCTGTCAACCCTTCCGCAATCGTCGCCTGCCCTTTCAGGTTCTTTTCCCCCTTTATGTATGCATCATAGTACAGCTTGCCTGCCAGGGTATTCAATGCATTGTACACCTGCTTATCGTCAGTCATCGTAATTCCGCTGTTATCCGTCATCATGGTAACTGATGAATTTTTTGCAGCTTCTTTTATGTGCACATCTCCTGTCTTATAATCTTCCGCCTTCGTACCCGCGTTCTCATGTTCATAGACCAGCTTCATGTTCCCTTCGTATTTATCGATGGTCAGTTTATGCGGATCATTCTGCAGCAGTATGCCTTTGTCCGCGCGCAGGCTTGTTACATGGCTGTCAATAGATTCTCCCTTACCGCGATTCTTGTAGTTGAAATCTGCGCCTTTCTTGTGATAGTATCCTACTCCTACCTGCTTGTGTTCCCAGACTGCTCCATTTGCCAGCACCATAGATACTTTTCCGGGTATCTTTCCCCATTTTTGCGTATCCGGATTAATTCCCGATATATCCGTGGTTACCAGACCCTTCAAGAAGGAGTCTTTATTGTTCAGTCCCAGCATGACATGACCGCCGCTTTCAGCACTGACATCCCCGGTAATCTTTACCGGACGGGTCGCAGAAGTAGCTTCTACCTTATTCTCATCATTCAGCTTTGCATTGACGAGTATCGAGCCGCCTGTATAAGCAGCCAAGGATGCGACATCTGTTCCTCTAATCGTTCCTCCTCCAATAGATACTTTTGCTCCGTGAGACTCAACAGCTCTCCACATCTTGGAGTCAATATCCACAAGTCCTTTAATGTCTACGAGCGCACTTCCATTATGTTTCTGCGCTTCAATAGCACCGAAATCTTCTCCCGTGTCTTTTACACGGATTTTTACTGCATGTGCCGGATCATCATCATTTTCTATGATTAACTTTGCATGGCCGCTTCCGCTTTTCCATCTTTCGTCACCACGTACCCCTGCTACCAGGATTCCTCGTCCATAAAGGCTTCCCTTCGGATCGGATTCGATGTACATTCCGTTGACATTCTTAATTGTTAATGTACCGCTGTAGACGGTAATTGCATTGGGGTTTTTCTTCGGCAGGCGCTCCGTAATGGATTTCAGTTCCAGCCGGTGTCCGGTCATGTCGATATCCCCGACCACATCACCATTCCAGTAGATATTTCCGAACTTATTATCGTTTACCGTTGTTACAGGATCATCTTCCGCATGGGTTACCAGTGACAAGTCATGATCAAATTTATAGTGGCCTTTTCCGTCATAAACTCCCGCTTTAGACCAGAAATCCCGCGCTTCTTCAGCAAAATAGTTCGCTTCCACGATTTGATGGCGTACCGGATTAACCAGTGGCGGCGGCGTGGGTTTTCCCTGCACATATCCCTGTCCGTTTTCTTTCTTGAAGAGCATGTCTTTCATTTCCAAGGTCTTGGATGATGAGGTCAGTCCTTCGGCTATTGTCGCCTGTCCGGTCAGTTTTTCTTCTCCGGTCTTGTAGGCATCGTAATACAGTTTTCCTGCCAGAGCATTCAGTACTTCATATATCTTGGCTTCATCAGTCATGGTAATTCCACTATTATCCGTGATTACGGTAATGCGTGACCCTTCTGCCGCAGATCCGATGTGTACATCTCCCGACTTGTAATCTTCCGCCTTCGTACCCGCGTTCTCATGCTTATAGAACAGTTTCATATTTCCCTTGTAGTTCTCAATGGTTATCGGTTTCTCATTTTTCTGGTAAATGTTGCCGCCATCAGCCTCAAGGTTTTTGATTTTACTTTCTTTAATGCCGTCTGTCCGGGCTCCTTTTCCTTCATGGTACCAGGAGGCTCCGTCAGAAAGCATCATGTACGTTTGACCAGCTGTTCCGGCATCTGTTCCTATCAACCCTTTTATGTAGGATCCGTCCGTATTCAGAACCAGTCCCAATCTTCCTTCCTGAGCAAGTACATTCCCTTCTATCTGTACATCATGTTTGACTGCTCCTGCCGTAAGAACATTTCTATCCGACAAATTGCCGTTGATCTGGATTTTACCGTCATTATTTATCTTCAAACTGGACGCCTTATCCCCTTTGGCTATTATTTTCCCGCCGCCGATTGACACATCGCCCTTATTTGCCTGAATTACGCTGACATCATCATTCTCAACATCTACCAAACCTTTTATGACAAGCTTTGCGCTTCCGCCATCCTTTACACTCCTGCCGTCCACAAGTATAGCTGCGTCTTTTTCCGCTGCCGTATTACGTATCTTCACAGCATGTTCCGCTTGATTATCATTAGATATAGTGAGGCTCGCTCCATTTCTGCCCTGTCCCCAGACATAAATACCGCTCTTTGCATTTTTATCGCCATGTATGTCAATATCTATACCTGCCGCGTTCTTTATTTCCAGATCACCGCCATGTGACAAAATTCCCGACGCATAATGCCTTAAATGATTTGCCTCAGAAACCAAGGTCAGCTTATGTCCGTTCATATCAATAAAGCCATCCGCTGTATAATCCGGATCTCCCCATATGATATTTGCTACATTGGCACCTTGATTTCCCCCGTATGTCAGAGTCTTGGGATTTGATAAATCAACCTTGATCGTGGTATCGGACTTCAGGACATAACGATGATCATCATCCTCACCATTTTTATACCCGTTATTCATCCAATACATATTCCCCGATCCCAGACCATCTTCAACAATCTGTTCACTTACATCCAGATTTGCCGGCGGCACGGGTTTATCTTCTACATACCCCTGTCCGTTTTCTTTTTTGAACAGCAGGTCTCTCA
>ERZ773042.1448-NODE-1448-length-13968-cov-3.339610_pt1 | contig 13968 bp, 17 predicted proteins | sample MGYA00511664_ERZ773042 | MGnify/ENA primary metagenome ERZ773042 (study PRJEB29015, sample SAMEA2737984) | human oral metagenome | biome: human oral; feature: human-associated habitat; material: dental | place: China | collected 2036 ... | reverse complement strand
CATTCAAACCGATTAGAACAGCAAGATTCGGTTGGACGGTGAGCGGGGACTCCGAGATCAGAAGACTTGACGCTGCCATCGTTCTCCACCTTTCTCAGACACTTCATCATTTCTTCTATAATGAGTGCCTGTCGTTGTTGACGTTGCTCCTTCGACATGAACCAAGATTTTATCTGTGCAATACGTTCAACAATATATTGATCAAAACGAATACATACCATACACATAGTTGCCGGAACAAATCTGATACAGAACTCACAAAACTTGTCGGGAACAAACATGACCTGAGCATCCCGATCACTTTCAAAGCGCGTATCATTTGTTCCCCACAGCCCGTAGCCTTTCGGCACAAGCTCCACATGTTTGCCATCAATCCACATATAACTTGCTCGTAGTTGAGTATTAAACTTGTCAAACCGTATGACACAAAGTCCTAAAATATATGTATAGACAACATTTCCAAAACCGTAGTATTCGCTGAACACGCGATCGCCTATATCCAGTCTATTAAATGGGTATCGAGATATTAGCGTTCCCGATTCCTGCATCAAGCGTCTATCCATCGTTATCCTCCTAAATTGCCGAAAACAGAACTACTGCCACAATATCAGCGGATTCGCATAGACATAATCACCATTCGCACCCCGAACGATATATTCGAGATGCAGGTGCGCCCCCGTTACATATCCTGTTGCCCCTACAAGCCCGATCACAGTGCCCTGCGTTATGTACTGATTGACGGACACATATACATCTGACATGTGCGCATACCGTGTATATGTGTCATACGCAGGATGATAGAGCAACACCTGATTGCCGAAGCCGTCCGCATAGTTGCCGGACTGGATCACGATGCCATCAAAAAGCGCAGGAATTGGCGTTCCCTCCGCATAGCCGAGATCAACGCCCGTGTGAAATTTCCACTCCCCTGAAATAGGATGCACGCGCCACCCGAACGCCGATGTCACGGGAAGATCGGCTGCGTGGACGCAAACAGGGAAAAGCAGGAGCAGGAATATCGCTGCTCCTACGGAAATGAATTTTTTGTTCATGACTGTCCTTTATAGAAAAACCAGATTCCCCATCCCATCACACCGAGCATTCCAATGATGACGTGAAAATCAACAGATTCCATCGGTACACACCTCTCACTTCATGTGCTCTTCTTAGTGTTTCCTTATAAAGTGATACACGGAATACAGAACAACAACAGCTGCTCCACCAAGAAAACTAAGAAAAACATCCATCACAGAAATTACTGTTTCCCTCGGAAGATCGCGTGCTAGATTAAAATAACTAACGAAACACATCATGACGGACATAATCGTTAGACGTAAGACATCCCCTCTAACTATAAAACAGAACATTAGAAGGATAAGAACAGTTACAGTCAACGATCTAGGGTCGATGGTGATCGTCACAACCAGCTCCCTCCATGACGGCAGCAGCATCTATATCATTTTCATCCTCTAATTCGATCCCCGTAACTTCCAGTTCCATATCCTCAAAAGAAGCCCTCGAATCTTCCAGCAAATTCTCGCATCTTCCATCATATTCATTCAGGAACGCTTCTTTTGCCTCTTCTTCGCTCTCCGCCTCGATATAGATGCTCCCCATAAGACTGTATTCAAATGACACGTTATAGGTAGCCATCATTGTTTGCTCTCCTCTTAGCCTTTTCTGCAACCATGAATTTTCTCATACGATGACCGCCTCTCGTGGTTCATATATGATTTCCTTGCCAAGCTGTGCTGCGAGAGCAAGCTCCTCGCGAACGCCTTTGCTGTGCTCCCAGTTTTGGAGCACATAGATGGCATCCGCTTCGCGTACCATCGCCGTTGTGATGCGAAGATACGCATCCCATTCCAGACCGCTCGGCGGCAGCACAGCAGGATTGAGTACCGTGCAATCCTGCTCAAGCAGCCATTGTTCCGCAGCAGCAAAAATTTTCCTATATCCATCAACACCAGTAATCGCACCGGAGATGAATACGATTTTCCCTTCAAGGTTCATGGTGTATCCTCCTATTGGTTGGAGCAAAGCCTGACCAAATATCCTTTTTTATGAACTCTGCAAAATTAAGTTCTTCCTTTACTTCTTTTTCATCTTTCAATTCCTCAACGACATAAACCAAATCCGCACACTGTATCAACGCCAGAGCAAGAACCATATAACTCTTATATGATAATGCGGAATAGCGCGAATCATGAGTTGTAAGAGGGTCTAAGATATATGCTCCTTCTGCTCTGAGATAGTTTTTTATATCCAAGAAATCCCTCTTTTGCGACTGTGTAATTGATCCAGCAATAAACACGAATCTTCCTTCAAGATTTGTAACAAACCCCATAGGTCGAGTGCCTTTTGTGACAAGAAAAGAGCCGTCACCATCATCTACCACTAATAGACAATTTTGGCTTAGACACTTCAACGTGTATGCCAATGTCTTTGTAATACAGCGTTTCACTCCCATATCTGCATGCTCCTCCGTAATTTAGCGGAATAAAACCAAAACGACAGCCCTGTTCTTTCCATCACATCAATGTGGCAATGATTGCGTCCAAGAAGCCACATAAGGGATTATGAATATACCTATTCCGCCTATCAGAACAGCCCCCACGAATAGAATCAAATAGCGAAAAAGATATACGTCTTTCATGCAGAGTAAAACAATCCGTATGATGTAAAAAACGATTATAGATCCAATGAATACAAGGTAAATTGTAGTCATTTTCTCGTTATTTGCTTGGGCTACAAACATTGCCAGACACATTATGAAAACAAAAAATATAAGATCATTCGTTTTCATTTATTATCCCTCCATTTATCCATTCCATAAAGGGCTGTTAGTGCCTTTGAGAGAGCTATACCTTCCCTGTGCCGACCTTTCTTTCCCAATTCATCACACAGATTCAAGATAATCTCAGCCGCTTCTTCGGTTGTCATATATACGCTGGAAGTAAATTCGTTGGAAATGGGGAAAGCTACCTCTGTAGTATCCCCCTCTTTCTCCTCTGCGATCGGCAGCCGCTCCTGCCCCGCCTCCTCTTCAAGAAGTGTTTCAAGGGGCTTCCCCCGTGTCTCGTCATAAACATCTGAAATGCTCTCGTCCTCTTTGATTGAAGCGATCTCATCGCGCGTATCATCTTCTGTATAGGAGGATATTACAGGGGAAGTGACCTCATACGCCGTGTGTCCTTCTTGCTGCTGTGCTTGATCGGGAGCTTCCTCCACATCTGCAAAAGCCTCATCCTCTTGGGTGGATTCATCCGTCGTGTCAGAAAATGTTGCTTCTTCAACAAAATAGATTTCTGCTACATTTTCTTCCGACTCTGCCTCCGGCTCCGGATTCGATGCTTTCAGATGTGCTGCCAGATCAGAAAGCGTTCCGGAAAGCCGTCCTGCACGAATGGAGGCGACGAAACTGTTTTGCAGCTCCTGATCTAAAGTGGCAATCTCCACTGCAACACTTTTACCAATCAGCCCCTCCTCAAACGCATTTTTGGCTTCATCCGTAAGCTGCGAGAGTGTCTGTAGACGCTGTAACGCCGATTTTGAAATAGAGAGTATATGCTCGGCGAAGAACGTACGAAACTTCATATTCACTCCGTTTGCATCCGCGAGTTCGCCCTTTTCTTTTGCCTCCTGATAGATTGCCCGTGCAATCGGCTCAAGCTGCTGAACCTCGTTCAGCTGATCTAACACCGTCTTCTGACGGTAGTTGTTGGCGAGGATGATGGAAAGTGTCTCCATCTGCTCTGCCGTAAGTGTTCCCTCCTCACGAAATGCAGGGAGAACATGACAGGGCAGCTCGGCACGCTCCATCTCGCCCCGCTCCATCCGAAAAAGTGTCGCCGAAAGACGGCGTTCACCGGAAATGAGTCGGTATGTCCCATCGCCATTGTCCACGACATCGAGCGGAGGAAGCTGACGATCCGACACCGAAAGAGAGTTCGCCAGCTCTTCAATTCCTGTGATGGAATAAAAGTTCTTTTCATTCGGGATGATCTTTGTCACGTCAATCTGTTTGACTGTATAGCCCGTCTCAAGTGTGACGGCTGCCTGACGTGTCGCAGGGTTCAAATAAGCGACAAGATTTCCTTTATGCTTTTTCATGCCGCACCTCCATCCAGAAGTTCCTCCGCAAACTCCATCAAGTCGCGTGCGATGCGACAGCTCGGACAGACCTCGAAAATACTCTTCTGCCCCTGACTTGCCGTCATCAGATGGTACTTTGCAAGGCGTGTCGCATAGGAAATTCGCGTGCGGAAAATCGGGAATCCGGCTTCCTGCACCCCCCTATAGATGACGGACACATCAGGAAATGCAATATATTGATTGACCAAAACTCCCCGGATCGCAAGGCGCGGATTGAACTGCCGCACATCCTCGACTTGCTGCGCCATCTTGTAGATTCCCTCCACACTGTCCGTTTCAAGTAAGGTTACAACGACGACATCATCCGTCACTGTAAGTACGTTGAACACGCTCATGTTCACGTCAGGAGGATTGTCGATGATACAGAGATCATAACTTTCCGCGACCTCTTCCAGCGCGTTTTTCAAGATGACATCCTGCCGCGTCTCCTGATTGGCAATGACAGCGTAATTGGCTTCGATGAGTCCCATGTCTGCTGCAATGAAGTCAATCCCTTCATAACGTGAGTGCTGAATGACTTCGCCCGCCTTTGCCCCATCCATCAAAATATTAGTGAGTGTTCCCTTTTCCTCATCTGCACCAAACCAGCGGGAAGCATTGCCCTGCTTGTCATTGTCGATGAAGAGGACGCGCAGCCCCCATGACTCAGCGACCAGATAGGAAAGATTTGTTGCGATTGTCGTCTTACCGACACCGCCCTTCAGGTTGATAAAACTAAGCGTCTTCATGTCCTTTTCCTCCCGTATATTCCGATTCGTCCTGTGTTGCGGCAGGATATAGAAAGCGTTCCAGTTCTGCAATAACGTGCTGCAAATAGTCAATGAGATCACGCACGCGCTCCGCATTCTCCGGATCGTATTCCATCGCCTGAAATTCTGCTGCAACCTGTCGAAGTCCGGATCGGACGTTTAACTTGAATCTGTGTAAATTCTCCTCGAACGTGCAGATATTGTGCAGTTCGATGACGGTTTCTAAATATCGGAGTTTTTGCTCCAAAACCTCATTCTTCTGCCGAAGCGATTCGACGGTCTCCTGCTCCTCCAACATTCGCGCCCCCCATGACAGCTTTCTAATGCACGTCCCCCTTGTCCAATTCATACACGTTTGCTATAATCAAATAGCGGTTTGTTTTTCACTATGAATATAGATGTGGAAATTCTTGTTCCGTGGAAACAAATGTCTTTTTCCGACCCCCTCATGCTAATGTCGATAGCATGAGGGGGTTTCTGCCTCCTCCCGCCAAATCTCACGCAGATCCTGAACGCCTAACGCATCCGCTATCCGAATTGCCGTTAGGACATTGGGGAGCATATCGTGACGTTCGTACTGCCAGTACGCCTTATGGGTGATATGGCAGAGATGTGCGACGTCAATTTGACGCAGCTTTCGTGCCTCACGCAAAACACGTAATCGGTTCTTCATTTTGTCCCCCTATCGTATCAACAAAGCCCCTTCTAAATTCCCTCTCCAACAAACTGCTCCCACTCTGCTTGCTGCGCATCGCAGTCAGTTGAATAAAGCTGCCCATCAACAGCTTCAATGAAAAAAACAATTTCCCCTTCATTCGTATGAACGGAAACGTTCGCAATATGGCGACCGGCATACATTTCTGCATAGCTTATTGCGTCAAATAGCGATTTCCCTCGGTAAACCCCCGGTTTTCCACTTCCGACCGTCACAACATATTCCGTCATTGCGCCATCTCCTCACCAATGATCTAGTTGAGTTGATCGCCCCATATCTCCATGACATCCGTGTCCAGATAGTCGGCGATCTTCATCGCAACCACGAGGGACGGAATTTCCGCATCGTCTTCGTACTTACGATACAGATATAACGGCACGCCGCACGCCTCGACTACCTTTCCCTGTGTAATTTTTTTCTGCGCCCGTATCTGCCGCAACCGATTGCCAAGAGTCCGCTGATGACTTCCGATAAAGGGATTCGGCTCTGCAAACGTCTTCCCGCAGTCTTTACAGCGATACCTGCGTCTTTTGTAAATATATGTTCCAGCCGAGGCGGGAAGCCCGCGCAACCGCTGCGGATAGTAACTGTCTATACTCACATAAGACGAGCCGCAGACAGGACACTCAACAGATTCCTTACGCGGCAAGTGAAATTGTATCTCTTGTGCCGTTTTTACTTCGATACAATCCTCCGGCAGTAAGGAGACATACTCAAGAAAATCCTTAATCCGCATCATTCTCTTATCCCTCCTTTCAGGCAAAAAAATAAATGCTACGATGATACTCAAGGTATCTTCGTAACATTTATCATTTTGCAATGCTACTTCGACCTTAGAGTGTCTCCGTAACATTTATCATAGAGCCAGAATTCACGAAGTAGTAAACAATAAACTATACCAAATGGATGTCACTCATGCTATTGTATTGAAAATAAAGATTGTATTTTCTAGGATCGTAGCTATTTATCTGTGAAGTTTGATGGATCTTTTGTAATATTCTACATATCGGATCTTGGCAGCGACCGTAGACATTGAAGTATCGCATCCCATAGCAGTCCAGCCCATAGTGCATCGTATACTGATGCGTATACTCCTCCGCCACAAACTTTGTCACCGCATAGGTTGAGAGACACCGTTCGCCGATCTCCTCACGCTACGGCATCGTCTCATCGTCGCCGTAGACCGTAGCACTTGACGCATAGGTGAACTTCTTCATGCCTTTTTTGCCGCTGCCTCCATCATGCTGACCGTGCCCACAATATTCGTCAGCGTGTACTCCACTGGCTGCTCAATGCTCTCCGGCACACCCACCGCCGCCTGACGGGGCACATAGTCCGCCCCTTCGCACACACGATTACAGAGTGCCGCATCCCTGATATCACCCTCCACAAACTCGAACTTCGGATTCTCCCGAAGTCCCGCAATATTCTTCGCATATTCCGTCGACAGATTATCCAGCACACGAACCCTGTGCCCCATATTGAGCAACGCCTCAGCTAGATTTGAGCCGATAAAACCTGCGCCACCCGTGACGAGGAACAAACTGTTTTCTGAAAAGCGATTGTACGATAGTTCACGATATCTCCCCCAAATAATAACACTTCATTCAGTACAGCATTACGACAGTATTATCCTTGAATCTTTATAAGTTTGAATTCCAATTCGTAGTATTGTGACAAAATAATAGCCCCTTTCTTTAGCTCGGTAGATTAGACCTTGCTATTACGACGTTAGTTTACCACAACATAACTTTTCTATATCTTTGTTAATTGTATCAAATTCCTTCCCCCCTTTTTTTAAAGTCATGTGTGGTACGGTTGTCTTTCCAAGAGCTAATCTATACAAGCTTATCATGGCATAGTGTTCTGTCAACAATACAGCCATGGTGTTAAAATTAGGATTTAAATGGAGTTCAATGTGATGGTCAGGATACTGTTGTTTATATTTTTCAATATGATACTCTATTACGTTTTTTATCTTGTTTGTATAATAATCCTTGTCATGTCCATTTTTCCGTCCCAAAAGACTCATTAATTGGGAATCTCTATAGTCTAGCAACGCAATATGTGTGGTCTTTCCATCGCCACAAAACCTTTTAGCAAACAAATCTTCGTTATCGGAAAATAAATTTTTAGCATCATTCATAACAATGTATACAACCTCACTGTGGAGAAAATCATTTTTTATATGCTCATCCTCCAAGGGGAATCTCGAGTCAATTCTTATTAATCCATAATCTTCAATATCCTTTAACAAACGAAATATCTCTTCCATCATTGTTGCCACATTTTCTCTCTCTAACTTACTTGATAAAAATGAAAACGTAGCTGTAGTTAGACCTGAAACAGCCAATGCAGTCAGAAAATTATTTACTAATTCATTTTGAGGGAAGTTATAAACTATAACCAATACAAATAAACTCACACCAACATAACTCAAGAGTAATCTATCTGTCTTTAAATTATGTATTTTTTTATACATAATGGTTTCCTCCCGACATGATTTACCATAATGACATATTTCCTCAAACTTCGCACAGAAAACATTCGGCAGTGCTTGAAAAACATAAATTTATGACTGAAAAAGACATTCGCTATGGGCGGATTGCAAGAATAAGTTGCACAGGAAAAGTAATTAATTAGAGGAAGCCTTTCGGCATTCTTCGATAGAGAGGAATACCGTACTCCTCGTGCAAATATGCGGAAACAAAGGCTATCACTGAAAACGTATCTCGTCGGCACGGCTCTATAGAGATATTCACCTCATTACCTAGCTGCCAACGGATCAAAGAATACTGATTCTGCACAGTGACAACAACGATATGGATGTCAGCCACAGCACAGTACATTTGATGGAAAAGACATTGAATCACGGACTCACAAGCACCATCCTCTTACTTTAAAGGGCGAGGAAATTGCTTGGAATATAACTTATTGGAAAGGGTTTCCCCCCCTACTTGAAAGCAATAATTTGCATACCGCTCTTTCGCTTCATATCCTTATTTTTTGGCTCTACTCCAAAACTAGTGGAAAAGTTATTTTCAGAACAGAACGGGTGTAGCTAATTTTAATTTTCCTGCAACCAAGTAGATCATTGCGTCATAGCCTTCAAAGGTATGAAAACCTCTTGCCTTGCGCTTCGCCGCTTGAATCATCGCGTTGATTCCTTCGCAAATCGCGTTCGTCAGGCGCGTATGAAAATAGTTCAGTATTTCCTTGCTGTGATTCCTGAGCGTCAAGGCGGAATCCTTCATCGGTTTCAGTCGGCAGCGTCGCATCCATGAACACAGCTTGTCCGGTCGCTCCTGCGCCTCCACCATGGAGGTCGACGTATAGAAGTCATCCGGAGACTGGACAATCCGAAAGGCACGTCCCGTCTCCTTGTACTGCTTGGAAAGTTCCGTTACCATTATCCGTTGCTTGTCGGTCATGCGTCCTTGCGGCACCATGAACAGTTTGCGGCACAGGAACAGCTCCTTTTTCCGACCGGACTCTTTTTGCTCATCCTTACGTACCGTATCCAAGGCTTTGAGCAGCACCTGTTTGACGTGAAATTTGTCGATGGTCTGTTTGGCGTTCGGAAACACTTCCCGGACGGCGGACAGGTAGCTTGCGGACATGTCGCTGGTGACAGAATTGACACTCTTCGTGTTGCCGCCGTTCCTCTCCAGTTTTTCGCCCACGTTTTTGACCGCCGTTTTGTCGCGACCGGGTTCGACATCGAAGACACGGCACCTTACTGCGACGGTGACGTATTTGTGCCCACGCCGAAAGGATGTCTCATCCATGGCGATGGAGCAGATATCGGAAAGATCCATACGATTTACCGCGTCATGCACCCAATACGTAAAGATAGCGGCGAGCGACTTTTCGTCACAGCGAAGCAGACGGGAGGCTCTGGCACGAGGAATGTCTTGCAAGAGTAGCATGGCGTAGCCTTCGAACAGCAGGGTAAAGCGACTGTTCTTGCGCTCAAACGGCGCGCTCATCTGCATGGTGCCACATTTGTTGCAGAGAACACGGGGACGCTTGCAGTGGACATAACAGGGATAAAACAGGCAGTCCGCATGACGCCAGATACGTTCCTTCGGCTCGTAGCCGTACCGTTTGGTCGGCGCACCGCAGACAGGACAGCACAATGCAGCCGTCTTGTCTATGCCCACATGTATATGGATTGCCGGCTCTTCCTCGTTAAATTCTGCGCCTATGATATACCATGGATCCTCTAGACGCTGTGATCCTGCGAGCATCTTGTCAAAATTCTCGACCATTTGTCATCACCCTGGACGATTATACCATTTCCACTACTTCGGGAGTAGAGCCGAAATCTTGAAGACCTAAATTGCAACATAATATAGGTATTTTTATTTCTGAGTTTGTTTTTCCATACACAACTAATGATTAGGTATACAAACATGCATGATTTCTCTTTCTGCGGAAGTAATAGATGTATCAAAATCATCATTGTATTGCGTGAGTCCATACGACAAGTCTGTCTGTTTTGGATGATAAAAATTCCATATTATAAAGTTCAGAAATTGGTAAGGTGAAATGCCGGAAGAGACTGGTATTCTGCAATGTTCATATTGCCCTAGGGTCAAATGTGACTTCGGATGCTTAAGCGAAATAAATGCGTCTGCATCAAAATCAAATCGCAACGGAACCGCAACAATCCTTTTATCTAAGATATCAAGATAGAATTCATCGTTCATGTAGAGTTCCGGCTCATTCTGAAACACTTCTAAATCAGGTGCAGGGAAAAAAGATAAACGATGTGCAACTAATACACCTCCCTTGAATCTATATAAAAGTGTAATCAATGCACCATCCAACATTTTTAAGTTATACTGTCTTTTCTCATCAAGTTCTCTATACATCTCTGCATAGGGAATACCCTTGAGACAAATTGAATGCTCTGCATTTGTAATGCCTATCTCAACAAAATTCCCTTTAACCATTTTCATAGCCGGAAAATTTTGTTCATTACAAAGCTCTAGGCTAATAATATCTGCAGTTAATCGTTTGATTTGTTCTAAAACATTTTTATGACTCAACATATATATCATAGCCCCCTTGATTCAAGGAGTCTTTGTAGTTGTTCTATTTGGCTTTTATCAAAATCTTCCGGAAGTATATCTCCTCTCTCCAATGCCGCAATAAGGCTATCAAGATTCCCTCTATTTTTCACTATTCTTTTTTTCTCAGCTTCGCTCATATCTCGATTGACAACATTCATACGCTCCCGCTGTTGCCGTGTAGGATAAACAAAATCTAACTTAAATTCATGTTCTTTTATTTTCCCATATTCACTAATGAGGCTATCCATTTCTTGACCAACACCTACAACTCTGACCCACGCTTTACTCCGTGTTATTGCGGTAAACAATTGATTGCGAATTTTAGCCAAACCATAAGAAGGTGCATCGAAGCAACTCTGCGCATTGACAATATACACCATAGCAGCTTCATTTCCTTTTGCTCTATATATACCAGTAAATGCTATCGAACTATTATCTTCAGAAAAGAATACATCCGGAGCCATATCCACTCCAGCTGTATGAGTTTGTATTTCCTTTTCAAATAAAAGCGCTCGAACAGACGCAACGTTTTTTCTAGTCGTTAGTGGATCAGGATTTATAACAATAATATCATCTAGGCGCAACTCTTCATAACGAATATTTTTTTCAATTTCATCCGCAACCCAACGATCTTGTTCCTCCTTCGTCTGAAATGATTTAAACATGATTAAATCGTCTATTGCAGAATGCTCTTCTAGAAACAAGGGACTACTCTTCTGAGTCCTGCTTAATACAACTCGTTCTCCATCTGCAAGCTTCCCCTCTACAACATCATATCCTATATCGCCCCACAAATTACTTTGATCAAACATCTGAATCAGCCCTGACTCTCCATGATTTTTAGGCTGATGATATATCCCAAATCCCAATGCATGTGCTGTTACCAGTGCCGGTCTAGAATTCCTATAGCATTTTTCTAAAATAATATCTTGTTGGGGGCTCCCCTGCCGATGTGAACTAAACGACACCTTAGGTTCACCATCTTTTTTGACGCCAAAAATCTCCTCAGGAGAAGGCAGTGATTGCAGACGTAGATTTTGGAGCTCATCATAAGCGTATCCCAAACGTTTAGGCTCATTGAGCATTTCATAACAAAGCTTAAGGAATGCAGCCGAAAAATCCTGTGCTTCATCAACCATGATAACATCATATTTAGGTGTATAGCTTTGCGCATCAGATAGGGCTCGAGCACATACTTCTCCGAAAGGATCCCTAGTGCCATAGTGATTTTTCGCTGCCATAAAATCACTATATTCAACATTATTTGTACTACAGAAAAGATAATACATGCCTGTTTTTTCTCCGCCACCCGGAGCCCCCCATGCATGTATTACATGTATATTCCCCCAATTAGGTTCGTCACCAGTTTGTTCAATATAAAAAGTATTGATTAAATGTCGTAACTGACCTTTCAACGCTCGACTGTTAAATGTAACAGCTATTTTCCAGTCAGGGTGCTGTGCATGCAAATATGCAGCTTTTAAAGCCAATACAATTGTTTTTCCAGAACCTGCAAGTCCCCGTATGCGTTGCACCCCTTCCACGGTCTCGATAACAGCACGACTTTGCTGACTATCCAAATTCGCAATCGAATCCTCTATCTTCTTTAACTTACTTCCTCTAGACTCGGGTATATTTGTTTCCCGCTTCTTTCTTCCCTTACGAATCATAGATACAGCTTGTAGTACAGACACTATTTTTTCATAATATTCCCTGTTTTCCCACGTTAATGATTTAATATATGTATCAAGTTCAGCGTCATTAATACACAATGGATAATCAACAGCATCTTCATCACAGGAAATATTTCGAAGCAGTGCTGGGGCAAATGTAACAACATTAATATTGACACAAAGTTTTCTCTTTTGCATCAGCTGCCGATAACCTTTAAGTTTTGCTTCAATTTTATTCGCACAATCATCCTGTATTTCCTGATATCCATCTATGGACTTTCCCTCTATGAGATTAAAGACAACCATACCTCTAACTGGGGAAATCCACAAAGCATCAATTGAATATGCCCCCTCCACCGTTCCAATGATAGGATATCCTATATAAAGATATCCATCTAACATTTCATGGTTCTTAAAGAAGTTTTTTAAAGCATCACTAGATATCGGCTTATTGTTTGTACCAGTAATAATCGTAACCATTTGTCTCCCCCTCATCGTGTTTCTTTTGTCCCTATTGTAATCTTTCGAAATGGAGTTGTGCAACAAAAGAATTTAACAGGGATCCCCTAGTCGTTTTCCGATTTTATTTTACAGCACTCATCCAAACATTCATAATCCGCTTATTTTTTTAAAGTATTCGTGGTGTATACAAATACTATAACTAGCACCAACTTCTTCATTCACGAAATATAGCATTCTCTGATGAGTGTATATGTCATCTTTGAGCGCTTCTTTGGGATGACCATATCGGTTCGTCATCCCATAAGAAACAAAAAAAGAAGCTCTTGGGAAATCATAAATGATTTTACGGTTCCACGAATCATTTGATCCATGATGTGGTACAAAAAAAGCTCCGACTTGTTGTAGTTCATCTGTATAATGATTTACAAACTTTTCATATAATTCATCATCCATTAAGGATATATCACCTGTTAAAAGGCTACCAACAGGTAATATACTCGTATCCTCCCAAAAAACCTCATTCAGATTCGCTCCTCCGGTCAGTCGAGAAACAGATATTGTTTGTTCAATAGGAACCACAGGCCCGTGAAACAAACACAACGAGGTATCATTGCTACCATATTTTTTTCCTCTAATTGGTTTTATATTGTTCTCGTAGATTTCTTGTAGCTCTTTTTTTACAGTCTTTTTCTGTAACAATGTCTGAAAATCTGCACAACGTTCTTGACAGAGTAAAGTGTCTATCTTCTGTTTTATTATTTTCACACTTGGCGATTGAGCCGGATTATTGTAGAACTTGAACGTCCAAGCTAACCAGTCTTCTGATTTTATCGGGTTTTTTTCAACCGTATATTTTATGTTAAATATATTATATAAATCATCAGGTTTTTCAGCATCACCTACAAACACAATTTTCTCTATTCGATCATACAAATCAAAGAAATCTATCCAAAGTACTACAAGCAAATAGTCATCAAGGCTATAATAGGGTATATATACAGTCTTTACTTTAACGCCCCCCTCATTCCTCAACAAATAATTAACTCCTTTTACATGATCTGAGTCAAAATGTGAAATCACGAGCATATCTAGCTCGTAAGAAGGTAAATCCTTCCTAATATACTGATCAATCATCG
>ERZ773042.1447-NODE-1447-length-13972-cov-5.546526_pt1 | contig 13972 bp, 10 predicted proteins | sample MGYA00511664_ERZ773042 | MGnify/ENA primary metagenome ERZ773042 (study PRJEB29015, sample SAMEA2737984) | human oral metagenome | biome: human oral; feature: human-associated habitat; material: dental | place: China | collected 2036 ... | reverse complement strand
AAGAACGAGGACATCCGCCCCCTCCATCGCCTCCTGCACTGCATCGGTCACAACGCCAAGATCGGTCGCGATCGTGCAGCAGTGTGACCCCTCAATGCGAAAGCCGCATGGCTCTGCCGCATCGTGCGAAATCGCAAAAGGCCGTACTGTCACATCACCGATCGTGAATACGTCTGAAATACTCTGCATGTCTTCCTCAAACGCCGCACCGCCGTCAATGCTGGCGAGTGTCCCCCGTGTTGCAAGAATCGGCAGATGATACTGCTTTGCGAGCATCTTCAAACCACGCACATGGTCGATGTGCTCATGTGTGACGAGTACTGCGTCGAGGCTCTGCGGCTCTATGCCGCGCGCACGCAGCCCCTTCGTAATCCGCGCTGCACTGATACCGGCGTCGATCAAGAGACGCGTGTTGTCCAATTCTACGTAGACCGAATTCCCCTTGCTTCCGCTCGCCAATATGGATACCTGCAACGAACATCCCCCTTTCTATGGTTCATAATATTCCTTTTTTCTGTAAATATCCTGCATACGCCTGCCCGCGATAAAATAAGCCGTCCATCCTGCACTCTGCCAGCAGTTCTACTGCTGCAAAGAACGAGATTTGACGGCTGTATGCTACATCTTGCTGAGTTCATCCTTCATCTGTGCGATGTGGGACATGATTTCGGCGGAAAATATGTCGAGTGCCTCCTTGCTCTTGCGGTCACCCTGAAAGGACATCGGCGCGCCGTACATAATGCGCAGCTGCGGGAGCAGTCCGCCGTTTGCGAAGATACGGTGTGTGTTCAGGATGGCAACGGGTACAATCGGAGCGCCCGTCATAGCGGCGATCAGGGCGACGCCTGCCTCCGCCTTTTGCAGCTGTCCTGTCTTGCTGCGCGTGCCCTCAGGGAACAGTCCCAGAACGCGCCCCTCCTTCAGTACCGTGACCGCCGCCTTGATCGCACCGCGATCGGACTCGCCGCGCTTCACGGGGAATGCATGGCAGCGGCGGATTGCCGCGCCGAAGATCGGGTTCTCGAACAGCTCGATCTTCGCCATATAGCTGACAGGACGCTCAATGAGGCTCGCCATGAGCGGCGGGTCGATGTTGCTCGCATGATTCGCAGCGAGAATTACCGCGCCTTCTGCGGGGATGTTCTCGCGCCCATAGACGCGCGTGCGAAAGACGATGTAGAAAAAGATCCGAAAGACAATTTGCAGAAATCCGTACAACATAGTAACCGCCTATTCCGAGAGCTTTAAGATACGAGTGACAACCTCATCAATCGTGAGCGAGGTCGAGTCGAGCAGAACGGCATCCTCTGCCTGACGCAGTGGGGAGATCGCACGCTCACTGTCCTGTTTGTCACGTGCGGCAATCTCCTGTTTCAGCTCATCGAAGTCCACCGCATACCCCTTTTCCTTCATCTCGTCATAGCGACGGCGTGCACGTTCCTCGACGGATGCCGTAAGGAAGATCTTCACGTCGGCGTTCGGAAGCACGTTCGTACCTATGTCGCGTCCATCCATGACGACTGCGCCGTCCGCTGCCATCGCGCGCTGCAGCTCCACCATCTTCTCGCGGACAGGGCCAAGCGCTGCAACGCGGGAGACAATGTGCGTGACCTCAGGTGTACGAATCTCACGCGTCACATCCGTATTGTCAACCGTGACGCGTGTACCGCTCTCCGTACAGGTAAGTTGTACATCAATATCCTGCACAGCACGAAGGATATCTTCGTCCGTCGCTTCCTTGGAATGTTGCAGTGTTTTCCACGCGACAGCACGATACATCGCCCCCGTGTCGATATAGGTATAGCCGAGTTTTTTCGCCACAAGCTTTGCAACAGTGCTCTTGCCCGCGCCGGCGGGCCCATCAATTGCAATCACACACTTCATATCAAATCCTCCTAGCTCAGCCGCTTGATTTCAGAAAAGAATGTTGGGTAGGAAATATTCACGCTGTCCGGCTCCTCGATGAGAACTCCATTTGCCGACGCACCAAGCACAGCGAGCGACATTGCCATACGATGATCGCCGCAGCTGCTCACCTGCGCTCTCTGCATCTCTGTTTTTCCATGAATGATAAGCCCATCCTCGCGCTCCTCAATACTGCCGGGGGCAAGCTTTTGGAACTCCGTCGCAATCGCAAGGAGACGATCCGTCTCCTTCACGCGCAGTTCGCCTGCGCCCGTGATGACAGTATCGCCCTCGGCAAAGAGCGCGGCGACGGCGATAATCGGAATCTCGTCGATGAGGCGCGGCATAATCTCTGCACCAAAAGATACACCATGCAGAGATGCAGCCTCAACGGCAAGGTCGGCAACACGCTCACCGCCGCTCATGTGCTCATTCTGCACAGAGATCTGTGCTCCCATCTCTGTAAGCACATCCAGAATGCCGGTGCGCGTCGGATTGACGCCAATATTTCTGAGCAGCAGGCGACTTCCCTCAATGATACTGCCTGCAACAAGGAAATACGCTGCCGAACTGATATCCCCCGGCACTGTGATCATATCGGGGGCACAATAGCCGCCATCCTCCACGGGGAAGACAGTAACGCTCGTTCCCGTGCGCTCGATATGTACGCCGAAGCCCGCAAGCATCCGCTCTGTATGGTCGCGCGACACGTACGGTTCCGTGACGGTGGTTGGTGCATCCGCATATAGTCCCGCAAGAAGAATTGCCGACTTAACCTGCGCACTCGCGACAGGGCTTTCGTAGTGAATGCCGTGGAGCTTCTCCTCCGTCGGTACAATTGTAAGCGGAAGGTTGTTGTTCCCGCTGCGCCCGAAGATCCGTGCCCCCATCTGAGAGAGCGGCTGACGCACGCGTCCCATCGGGCGGCGTGTCAGCGAGGAATCTCCCGCAAACACCGAGAGAAACGGCTGCGGCGCGAGCAGCCCCATCATCAGGCGCAGCGTCGTCCCCGAATTTCCCGCGTCCAGTACGGTCAGCGGTTCTGTCAGTCCATGAAATCCTCTCCCTGTAACAATCAGTTCGTTTTCGTTCCGAAATTCAATATTTACACCGAGCGCACGCATCACACCGACTGTTGAGAGACAGTCCGCCGCGTGGAGAAAGTTTCGAATATGCACGGGCGTATTGACTAACCCCGCAAACATGACGCTGCGGTGTGAGATAGACTTGTCCCCCGGAATCTCAACCGCTCCCCGCCATCCGTTCCGCGTAGGTTCGACTGTCTGTATTTCTGGCATTCACTACCCCTCCATATTCCATACGCTGTAACACCCCGCCGCGTGCCCCATCGAAAATGCCGCCTGCAGATTATATCCGCCCGTATATGCGTCCACATCAACCAGTTCGCCGACGAAATAGAGATTCTTTACAAGTTTTGATTCCATCGTACGCGGGTCGATCTCACGCGTTGCAACGCCGCCCGCTGTCACAATCGCCTCGGCGATAGGGCGCGTCCCCGTAATTGTGAGCGGAAGCTCCTGCAACGTGCACGCAAGACGTTCGCGTTCCTTGGATGAAATCTGCCCGACGACGTAGTCCGGAGAGAGATGCGCCGCTCTCAGAACAACATCGATCAGTCGCTTCGGCAGAAGGTCAACCATGGCGTTGCGCAGCTGCTTGCGCTCATATTTCGTAAAATCCCGTTCTATGCGCTCGCGCAGAACCTCATGCGTCAGCGCAGGTTTCAGATTCAGACGAAGCTGGAGGTCACCCCCCCTCTTTGTGAGCAATTCCGATACGCGGCGACTCATCTGCAAAACAATCGGTCCCGTCACTCCGAAATGTGTAAAGAGCATCTCGCCAAAGAACTCCTGCTCCTTCTTCCCCGCATAATAGAGACTTGCACGCACGTTCCGCAGCGACAGTCCCTGCACATCCTTGACCCACGCTTCCTGTGTCACGAGCGGAACAAGCGCAGGAAAGATTGGGGTAATCGTATGCCCCGCCGCACGCGCAAGTGCGTAGCCGTCTCCTGTCGATCCCGTCGCAGGATAGGAGGCTCCGCCCGTCGCGAGAATCACAGCAGATGCAGCAATCTTTGTATTGTCCACAAGGCGAACGCCGTCCACTTTGTTGTCCTCGATGAGAAGTTCGCTCACAGATGTATTCGTACGAATCTCTACCTTTTGGTCGCGTAGGTAGCGCACGATGGCATCCACCACATGGGCGGCACGGTCACTCCGCGGAAAGACACGGTTGCCGCGCTCGGTCTTCAGAGGAACCCCAAGCCGCTCAAAGAACGCCATCACATCTGCATTGTCAAAGGCACGCAGGCTGCTGTTGAGGAATTTTCCGTTTCCTACAACATTCTTGATGATGTCAGGAATCTCGTCGGCGCTTGTGACGTTGCAGCGCCCCTTTCCCGTAATCATCATCTTGCAGCCGACACGCGGCATCTTTTCGAGGAGCAGAACGCCTCCGCCGCACTCTGCCGCAGCTGCTGCTGCCATCATCCCCGCAGGTCCCGCGCCCACAATTACGATTTGATTCACCATCCATCACCCCCGCACTCCTCCGCAGTTCATCGATCTCCTCCGCAGTCAAAAGGCGAAATGCACCTGTGGCAAGCCCCCGCAGTGTCAGCCCCGCAAAACGGACGCGCCGCAGTGCGCAGACATGACAGCCGATCGCGGCAAACATACGCCGCACCTGACGATTGCGTCCCTCATGGATGATGGTCTCAACTACGGTACGCCCCTCTTCGCACCGCAAGACACGAACTCTTGCCGGCGCCGTCATCCCGTCTTCAAGGAGGATCCCAGAGCGCAGCCGTGCCAGTCCATCCGCTTCGACCTTTCCACTTACCTCTGCATGATAGACCTTGTCGATCTCGTAGCGCGGATGGAGCAGCTCCTGCGTCAGAGCCCCATCGTTTGTAATGAGCAGAAGCCCCTCCGTATCGGCATCGAGCCGCCCCACAGGGTAGAGCCGCGCAGGAAAATCGGGCAGGAGATCGAGTACCGTTTCACGCCCTCGATCATCGCGTGCCGTCGAGAGATATCCGCGTGGCTTGTTGATCAGGATGTAGAATTTCTGCTCATTAGGCTCTATACGGACACCATCGACAGCAATCACATGACACCCCGCGTCAAATTTACATCCCAATTCCGTAATGACAGAGCCGTCCACCGTAACCCGTCCCGTGCGAATCATTTCTTCTGCCGCACGACGCGACGCTACACCTGCATGGCTGAGAATCTTCTGCAATCGTTCTTCCATTTCGCCCCCTATCGTACCTTGACGGCACTTTCCCCCATGAGCGCCCTGAGTTCCTGCCGTACCGCAGCTGATCCGTCAATCCAGTAGTGTTGCTCGAGCTTTCGCCAGCGACCCTCACTCTGAACGAAAACAGGGTGCTCTCCCCTGTGTGCGGCAAAGAGTTCCTGCATCGCCGTCCACAGTGCGCGCCGATCGGCATCTGCAGGGGGAATCAGATAGAAGGATGCACGATATTCACTCATCCGCCAGATCTCATCCGCAAGCAGCTTCGGCTCCTCGCCCGTCATATCAACGCGGCCCTGCACGACAATGATACTGTCCGGCTCCAGATCAGACACATGCGCATAGAACACACGCGGAAATACCGTCACCTCGATCTTACCGCTGAAATCTTCAAGTTCTGCGAAGAGCATGGTGTCGCCCTTCTTCGTTGTAAAACGCTTCGTGCTCGTCAGAATTCCGCCGATACGGACAAGCTGCCGCTCCTTGCCTACAATATGCGTAATCTCACCGATGGAGAGCAGGGAAGAGAGTGTTTCGCTGAAGTCATCCAGCGGATGCCCCGTAATGTAGAACCCCGTCGCCTCCTTCTCCCACGTCAGTCGCTCACGCACTGTGCTCGGTGGAATGTCCTCCGAAACGCGTATCTGCTGAACCTCTTCCATCGTTTCTTCGCCAAAAAGACCTCCCTGTCCACTCAGGAGGTCACGCTGCCGCCGCGCCGCATCCTGTATCGCTGCATCAAGTGCTGCAAGCAGTTGATTGCGCTCCGTACCAATACCATCAAACGCGCCGCATTTGATGAGGCTCTCAATCGCACGTTTATTGACCGTCCGCAGATCGACGCGCGCACAAAAGTCCACGAGTGAGCGGAACTTTCCACCCTCCGCTCGTACGCGTTCCATGCTCACGATCGCATTCTCGCCGACGTTGCGGACAGCAGCGAGCCCAAAGCGGATCGCACCATCCTCGATACCGAACGAAGCCGCACTCGAATTGATGTCCGGCGGCAGAATCTTGATCCCCATTCGGCGGCAGAGCTGAATATAGACGGGAATCTTGTCCGTCTTGTCCATGATGCTCGTCAATACGCCCGCCATAAACTCCACAGGATAGTGGGCTTTAAGATATGCGGTCTGCCATGCGAGCAGCCCATAGGCAGCACTGTGGGACTTGTTGAATCCATAGTCCGCAAAATGCGTCAGAAGATCGAAGATATGATTTGCAAGTGATGCTTCGAGCCCGTTTTTTGCACACCCCTGCAGAAAAATTTCCTTCTGCGCCATCAGAAGATCGTGCTTCTTCTTCCCCATCGCACGGCGCAGGAGATCCGCCTGACCGAGGCTGAACCCCGCAAGCACCTGCACAATCTGCATGACCTGCTCCTGATAGAGCACGACGCCGAACGTCTCCTTCAGAATCGGCTCCAGCAATGGATGCATATAGACAACATCTTTCTTGCCATGCAGTCCGTCGATGAAGTCCGTCACCATGCCGCTGCCCAAGGGACCCGGCCGATAGAGTGCCACTGTCGGAATCAGATCGACAAACCCCTTCGGCTGAAGCTCTTTGACGAGGTTTGTCATGCCCGCTGATTCCATCTGAAATACTGCTCCTGTATCTCCGTCACACAGCATTTGTGATGTTTTTCCATCCACAAGAGGAATGCTGTCAACATCCACTGCAATGCCATGTACCTCACGTACATGATTGATCGTATCCGCAATAATGGTCAGCGTGCGCAGTCCCAAAAAGTCCATTTTGAGAAGCCCCAACGCCTCCACATCGTCCTTGTCGAACTCCGTGACAAGCGTGCCCTCCGAGACCCATACGGGTACTTGACTCGTCAGCGGCATTTTTGCAATCACGACACCCGCCGCATGGATTGATGTGTTGCGCGGCAGCCCTTCAATCTTTCGTGCGAGGTCGATCACTCTGCGGACATTCTCGTCCTCATCATAGACACGCCGCAAATCCGCCGACTCTTTGAGCGCACGCTCCAATGTGATATTCAGTTCGGTCGGAACAAGCTTTGTGATAGCTGATACTTCACTGAATGGCATTTCCAGTACGCGTCCGACATCACGGATTGCGCCCTTTGCTCCCATCGTACCGAACGTGGCAATCTGTGCGACATGATCTTCGCCGTAACGTTCCTTGACATACGAAATAACCCGCCCGCGATTGATATCGTCAAAGTCGATATCAATATCCGGCATGGATACGCGCTCGGGGTTGAGAAAACGCTCAAAGAGAAGTGCATATTGAAGGGGGTCGATGTTTGTGATCCCAAGGAGATAAGCAACAATACTGCCCGCCGCCGAACCGCGCCCGGGACCGACTTCAACACCGTGCCTGCGCGCATAGTTGATAAAGTCCCACACGATGAGAAAGTAACTGGCATATCCCATGTTGTGAATGACCCCAAGCTCATAGGAAAGGCGCTCTCGAATTTCATTTGCTGCATTCGGATAGCGCATAGGAATACGCTCCTCACAGAGAGCGCGCAGATAGGCATCATCACTCTCAAAGCTCGCAGGGATGGGATAGAACGGCAGCTGCAGTTCACCAAAGGTAAAGTCCACCTGACAGCGCGCAGCGATCTTCGCCGTATTCTCGATGGCCCCCGGATAGTCCGCAAAAAGTGCCACCATCTCCTGCTCTGATTTCAGATAGTAGTCGGGACCGGAGAAACGCATCCGGTCAGGATCGTTGATTGTTCTGCCCGTCTGTACACAGAGCAGAATGTCATGAAACTCACTGTCGTCCGCATAGACATAGTGTACATCATTCGTTGCAGCCAGCCCTATGCCATGTTTTTCGGCAAGATCGCGCAGCGCACGGTTGACTGTCTTTTCCTCTGGCAATCCATGATCCTGTATTTCGAGAAAAAAATGTTCCCGTCCGAATATCTCCACATATTCGCGAACGAGTTCATCAGCGCGCTGCACATTCCCCCGTAGAACTGCCTGCGGTATCTCCCCTGCCACACAGGCAGAGAGCGCAATAATACCCTCATGATATTGACGCAGCAATTCCTTGTCAATACGCGGCTTATAATAATATCCCTCGATATTGGCGAGGGATATTAGTTGAACCAGATTGCGGTAGCCGTGATCGTTCTCGGCGAGAAGGATCAGATGATAATAGCGTGTTCCGTCCACCTCGGCACGTTCCTGCCGCATCCCCGGCGCAAGATAGACCTCACAGCCGATGATGGGGTGAATACCCTGGGCCTTTGCCTCCTTATAAAATCGTACGGCACCGTACATAACGCCGTGGTCGGTAATGGCGACCGAATCCATCCCAAGTTCCTTCGTACGCCGGACGAGTTCCTTGATCCGACTCGCGCCATCCAGCAGACTATACTCCGTATGCACGTGGAGATGGGCAAAGGCCATTCTCTTCCCCCCTTCCTTCTTTCTTCATCCCTCGTCACACAAAGGATTTTGATGCACAAAACTTTTCCCAGATCTCCTGGTATCCAGACTCCAATTCCTCCATATACCCCTGTACATCCATCAAATGTGAACGTTTCATATTCGCACGCAGCCCCATATGATATGCCTCAAGCAGCTTCGGTGCCTCTGCCAGCTGAACGGCACGACGTACGTAGTTAATGTCGTTTTCCGCAATGAGTTCACGCACCCCCGCATTTGTCAGGATGGACGCACCAAAGCGAGAACCATGTGTCCGCCCGCGCAAAGAGATGACAGGAACCCCCATATAAAGAGCCTCGCAGGTTGTCAGCCCGCCATTGTAGGGCGCGGAATCCAACACAATATCAATATCCAGATATTGCTCCAGATAGTCCGGACTGTACGGACGGAACTCCACACGCGCAAGATCATAGCTGAGCATGGAGAGCCGTTTCTTGACGAAATGAATACCTGAGTCAATGCTGGCAATCTTCCCCTTGATGATGAGTTTGGAGTCTCTGACAGACTCCAGAATCCCACGCCAGAGCAGCAGCATCTCGTCTGTGACCTTCGCAAAGTTATTGAAGCTGCCAAACGTCACATAGCCGTTCTTCCGCATCGGGGGCTCATAGCCCGCCTCTGGCATAGTTCGAATTGTTTCCGGTGCATAGCATAGGTGGGAATGCGGCAGACGCAGAATCTGTTCCGTAAACCCTGCCTCTGCTGCTGTATCTCCCTTGGGAATACAGACTTCATCGGAGAGAAAGTAGTCGATGGTGCGCAGACCTGTCGTATTCGTATATCCAATGCCGGAAACTTGAACAGGAGCAGGACGATATGCCATGATCGGCAATGCATTGTCCTGTGAATGCCCAGACAAGTCAACTAAAATATCAATTTTATCTTCTACAATAAGGCGCGCTGCCGTCCGCGGAGGACGCCCGCGCAGATCGCGCCATGTCACACGACGCGTGCGAAATCGTTCTGTTACAGCATCGCTTCTGCCCATTGCATAGCAGAACACCATGAACCGTTCCCCATTAAAATGACGAAGCAGAGGTGTTAGAAAGTATGCGACCGAATGCTCTCGAAAATCCGGCGATATATAGCCAATGCGAAGCTTCTTTTGGGGCGAACGCTGAACGTGTTCATGCGCATAAGGACGCACATCCATCAGTGCATCATAGTGCTCCGCCTTGATCCGTCCGTCTCTTGCCCCGAGATAGCGATAGTTCCGCATAAAGAGGTACTTGCTGTAGAGCTCCGCCGCCTCATCCGCCTCATCCGCAAGACGGCTGGACATCAGGAGTTCATGGGCAGCCCCCTTTGCCTCGCCCGCAAGGTACAGTGCATCGGCAAGCCATCCGCGTGCGCGCTTCATCATCTGATGGTAGATGGAATAAGAAGGATCCTCTTCTCCGAGGATTTTCGCCTTGTAGCTCAGCTCCTCAATCAGATCAGCGAGCAATGGTATCTCATCATCCAGGCGAAACTCCAGCGCCGCAAGCCCGGCTAAAACCATGCGTGCACGGGGATGGCGCGGCTGAACACGCAGTACCTTCTCTGCGAGTTCCTCTGCTTCGTCGATACGCCCGCTGTAGAGTGCCACCTCGGCATTGACCGCTGTCGCATCGATATCTCCCGCCATGAGGCGATCAACCTCTTGGGCACAGGCACGCATCCCCTTCAAATCACCATCGGCAGAAAATTTTGTTGCGAGCTTCAACCAGTTGATCTTTTCCTCTGCCGCATGTTCAGCCTTCGGCGGCTGCTCCTGCATAGACGAAAACCTCCTTTCCACCTGTTTTGCTCAAACCTCTGGATGCAGTTCTGCACCATATTCATGCAGAAATATTTTCTGATATCGTTTGTATTCCGGTGCAAGAGGCTTCTCACGCGGACAGTGGATACACCAAAAGTCCTCCTCCTGGTTGGGAACAACGACACGAAAATCATTCCGCTGCATCTCCATACACATCGAGGTGTCGTAAAGATGCCAGCCCGTGAACAGATCTTCACGCCACGAAATATCATGCTGCGTTGCGAGCAGAAGGCCGTCCACCGCCTCCACATCGATATATGCTTCATCCGGTTCCATGCAGTGGGAGTCCACCACGCTCTCCGGCTCACAGTGATGCAGAACGCGCCCATAGGTACGCAGTCCATCCCACCAGACACCGGAACGCGGCAGACTGCGGCATCCAATCATGCCGACAAGTCCGACCGTCCTGTCCTCAAAGATCGCAAGCAGATCAGCAATGATATTCTTGTTGACGATCAGCACATCCTGATGCAGATAAATTTTGTAACGTGCCTTTGTCTTGCGTGCGCCCTCGTTATACCCCGCACACATGGAACAAGCATTGCGTATGGGAATATATTCCACCGTAATTCCATCGGGAATGTGCAGTGATTTTAGATACAGCAAACACTCACTATACATATCTTCATCATTGACACAGGAGATAAAGGCAACTTTATTTCGATCCAGCTCCATCATCCTTCGATCTCTTTTCCTTGCATATATCTTTGTAACCCGCGATAGCACTCTTGCTCCAATGGGTCAACGCTCTCCACCGCACTCACGCTCAGTACCGCCTGAATGAAATCATTCCGGGCATCCGAACACATTGATAAGCGCTGATAGAAGGATTCCGTATGAACAACCGTCTCACGAACCAATGACGCCAGATAGTCAGGAAATACCGCAAGTCGATCCAATATCTCCCACAATCCACGGACGGCTGTCAAAGCTTCCACATTGTACTCAATCCGATGAATCAACCGCACCATCTGCTCACGCTCCGCTGCCGTATACATGGATTTGAGAAGCGCCAACTCCGGCATGGAGCGATCTGCACGAACAAGGTAGAACTCCGTCTCAAGATCGTCACACTCGTTTTCAAAACCAGCAGTGACGAGGCGCGCAATGAGTCCCTCTGGAGCCTCACGCTTTTGTTGATGCACACGCACACTCTTATAAAACGAGGCATAGAGCAGATTTTCAAACTCAGCTCTCGCATAGAGGCGTGAAACAATATTATAATAATGCCCTTCCATTAGATTTTGCAGTACAGACCAATGTCTAATGTTGCGAAAACTGGTAAGGAATGCCCCTGTTTCTTTCAGAAACAGGGAAAAACCCGCAGCAATATCCTGCGGATTATCTGCCTGCTCCAAGGCAAGATCTGAAATAATATAGTCAAAAAATCCACGCGTGTACGGAAGCGGAACCGAAAGATAGTCGAGAATCTGCCAGCGAATCCCAACAGGAGCATCCCGCTCCATCTCATCCGGCTCAGCTGTAACGGCATAGAGTTCTGCCTGCGGAAACATTCTGCGCAGTTCATGCAGATATGTTAAGCTCTCGACAACTAGGATGCGCAGCGGCGCAGCATTTGGCTTTAGAAACGAGAGCAGTTTGGGACGAATTTTTTCAGCCAAGTGTGCTCCTCCATTTGATGACAGGTGATCCCACAGAGGGACACAGATATCTTCTATTATATCACAGAATGTAAAGAGCTCGTATCTCCCTTTTTCAGCTCAAAAGTGGAATAACGAAGATCTCAGGCATCTCATAGGGATGAACTGCACGGATCGCGGAAAGAGTCTCCTCCACACGAGCCGCTTTCACACGCAGTTCGACTTTGAGTTCCGGTGCCTCGGACAGCTCCCCGATGGTTCCCTCGTATGGTGAAGCTCCCGCAAGCGGACGCCATGATCCTGTTACGTGAGAGTACGCAAGACAGCCGTCATAGTTCCCAAGACGTCCCGCGTCCACAGACTGCAGCGCCTGCCGCAGCTGTGTGAGATGTGTCTCTGGAATAAAAATTTCGAGTTTTACATCCTCTATATGGTCAGTCATATATACGCTCCCTATTTATTATGTCATTCAATGTTCAGTCCGACATCAGAACGCAGCTGTATCGCCTCCGCGATATGAGCCGCCGTAATGGTCGGATATTGTGCAAGATCGGCAATCGTCCGTGCCACTTTGATGATACGGTCATGCGAACGTGCCGAGAGGTTGATGCGGTGAAATGCTGCCTCGAGCAGGTTTTCTGCATCCTTTTCGAGACGACAATATTTTTTTATCATACTGTGGTTCATCTGGGCATTGCAAAACAGCCCGTGTCTCTGCAATCGCTCGCGTTGAATGATGCGAGCCGCTACAACACGTTGACGAATCGCTTCGGAGGACTCCGCCCGGCGCGTAGTATGAAGATCCGCATAGTCCACGCGTGCGACACGAAGATGAAGGTCAATGCGATCCAGCAGAGGGCCCGACAGCTTACGCGTATAACGCTTGATCTCCCCAACAGAGCATTCGCATCCGTGATTCTTGTCACCGTAATAGCCGCAGGGACACGGATTCATTGCCGCTACCAAAATGATACTAGAGGGAAAGGTCAGCGTCGCGTTTGCACGCGACACCGTAATCTGGCGATCCTCAATCGGCTCACGTAGCACCTCAAGCGTCTTCTTGCTGAACTCCGGCAGCTCGTCGAGAAAGAGTACGCCGTGATGGGCAAGCGTCACCTCACCAGGACGCGGGATACTCCCGCCGCCGATCATCGCCACCGTCGAGGACGTATGATGCGGACTGCGAAAGGGGCGCGTCGTCACAAGCCCCGTATCCTTGCCGAGCAGCCCCGAGATACTGTAAATCTTCGTGATCTCGATGGCTTCTTCCTTCGTCAGCTCCGGCAGAATCGAAGGCATCCGACGTGCCAGCATCGTCTTGCCCGAACCGGGTACGCCAACCATGAGGACATTATGTCCGCCAGCCGCTGCAATCTCAAGCGCACGTTTCGCCTGATACTGCCCCTGTACGTCCGCAAAGTCATCGGTGAAGGCCGCATCCTTTTTCTGTTCTGTTGCATGTGGCACAGCAGGAGTCAGCATCTCCGTGCCCGTCAGATGGCGCACGAGCTGCGCCAGATTCTCGACGGCATAGACCTTCAGCCCATCAATGAGGAGTGCCTCGTCTGCATTGGACGGCGCAACGTAGAACTCCGTCAAACCGTGTTCCCGTGCCGTAATCGCCATTGGAAGGATACCGCTGATCGGACGACAGTTCCCGTCAAGAGAAAGCTCCGCTGAGAAAAGTGCGTTCTTCACTGCCGTCTCGGGAACCATACCGTAGGATGCAAGCAGACCAACGGCAATCGGCAGATCAAGCCCGGAACTGTCCTTTCGCACATCGGCGGGCGCAAGATTCACCGTCACACGCTCCTGCCGCAGCTGAATACCGGAGTTGCGAATGGCAGTCCGCACCCGCTCCTTCGACTCCTTCACCGACGTATCGGGAAGCCCCACCAGTTCAAAGCCCGGCAGCCCGGGCGACACATCCACCTCAACGTCGATAA
>ERZ773042.1440-NODE-1440-length-14019-cov-11.591664_pt1 | contig 14019 bp, 4 predicted proteins | sample MGYA00511664_ERZ773042 | MGnify/ENA primary metagenome ERZ773042 (study PRJEB29015, sample SAMEA2737984) | human oral metagenome | biome: human oral; feature: human-associated habitat; material: dental | place: China | collected 2036 ... | reverse complement strand
GATCGCAAGCCTACAAGGAACGCCAGAAGCGCCTTCGGGAAAAGCGCGAACGCAAAGGCCTGAGCAAGGAGGAGATCGAGAAGCTTGAGTCCGAGGACGCCGCTCGCGCAGGAGGTCGGGTTCAGCCTCTCGGCAAGGAAAGGTCGAAGAAGGCTGCGGCGAAGGCAGCCAATCGAGCGCTTCACAATGACGCCGACGACTCTGATGTCGATGAAGCCGACTCCGACAAACCTGAAGAGGTTCGCGGCAAAGACGGTTTGACCGAGGCCGAGCGGGCTCGACGTCGCTACGAGCGGCGCCAAGCGGAACGAGCGCGCGCGAAGAACAAGGCTGCCAATCGAAAGAAACGCGTCCAACAGAACCAGAAGAAGCGAAACTTCTGATCCTTTGCTCGCCTTACTCCAGCTATGAGTTTCTATGCATCAATGAGTCCTTCCCTAACCAACGATTCTCCTTGAGCCATGGCTTCACCCGAGCTTCGAAAGCTTCCCGGCCGGAGGTTTATACGCTTCCACGTCGGAGGAATTCCCAAGTTCGCAACTACCAATCCCCACAACTACAACTACTTTTACGCACTGCAGCGGTGCTTGCCGAAGAAAGGACGATCCGATGGCTGACAGGGCCGAACTCGTCAAGAAGTTAAACGACGAAGGCGATTTTGGAGCCGACTACATTGAGGAGCTTCTCAACATAGCCGACTTAGACGGAGACATCGAAATTGGCGTCGAAGCCGATCGCGCGTCTGTTGCGGTCGTGACGGAGGGCGTCGCTGACCGCAGGCTCAAACGTCTCATCGGTCAGGGAGGCGAGGTCCTTGATGCCCTCCAGGAGCTTACCCGTCTGGCCGTTCAAGCGAAGACCGGCGAGCGTAGCCGTCTCATGCTTGACATCGCCGATTACAGAGAATCACATCGTCAGGAGGTCGCAGCAATCGCTCGCGAAGCGGTTGCCTCCGTTTTGGCCAACGGGGAGCCTGTCTCCCTGGCGCCGATGAATCCGTTTGAACGAAAGGTCGTTCACGACGTCGCCGCTGCCGCCGGCCTAGCCTCCGACTCCGAGGGACTCGGCAATGCGCGCCATGTGATTGTCAGTGAGGCTGCTGCCGCCGATGAATCTTTGGAAGAAGGCGAATCCTCGGAGGAAGGGGCAGTTTCCGATTCTGCCCCCTCTGGGTCCGATGACGTTGTGTCTGCTGGTGCGGCTGACGATGCTTCCGTTGACGTTGTGTCTGCTGGTGCGGCTGACGACGCTTCCGTTGACGTCGCGGGTGAATCGACAGATCCAATCGACGCCGAGAATGCCGGCAAGAGCTCAACGGCGTCGGCTACAAAGTGAACTTGATCGTGGACGACAACAGTGTGCTCGCGGAGGCCCCTCCCTCGGGAGGGGCCTCCCACTTTGGGCAGGATACGTGGCAACAGCTGGTGGACTATGCAGGAATGCTCGAAAGGGAAGGCGAGCTGCGCGGATTGCTTGGTCCTCGTGAACTCAAGCGCCTATGGACTAGGCATCTCCTCAATTCCATGGCAATCCTCGATTTCATCCCGTTTGAAGCGAAGGTCGTCGACGTCGGCTCCGGCGCTGGCTTTCCGGGTGTCGTCGCCGCGATAGTTCGCAAGGATCTTCGCCTTGTCCTTGTCGATTCGATGGAGCGGCGAGCACGCTGGTTGAACGACGTTGTCAAGGATCTCTCTCTGCCGAACGTTGAAGTTGTCCATGCACGATCCGAAGACCTTGTCGGCAAGGTAGACGCGGATACTGTCACGGCGAGGGCGGTGGCGGCGCTGAGAAAGCTGCTCCCATGGACAATGCCGCTACTCAAAGGCGGCGGCTCGTTGTTGGCGCTCAAAGGAGCCCGAGTCGATGAGGAGATTGATGATGCAATTCACCTTCTGCGAAAGTATCGCGCGAAATGGGCCGACGTCCATGTGGTGATTCCGTTTGGAACGACGGAAGAGACTCGCGTACTGGAAGTTAGGAAGAAGCAAACGAATAGACATAGGTGAGTATGTCCTACGTGTCATATACTCTTTCGACGCGTTGCCGCCAAACCTTATGTTTTCTACGTTTACGTTCTATGTATGTTGCTATTACATTATATGGATAGTATATTGTGTTGTCGATGATTGATTATATTATGACGTATATACCTAGACTATAGGATTGTTTCTACGTAGAAATCTCAATGCGAATACACATTGACTCCCTTCGATATGCTATTTGTTTATCCTATGGTTTTTGTGATTTAAATGGTGTATGTTCTTATGCTAAAGATTTTCTAGTTATGACTTTGATGCGCTTGCTGTCTACGTATTCGGTTCTAATAATTCTATTTTATTCACGTTGTGGCTGTAAATTTTTACTTATGTTCTTACCTAGTAGTCCATTCCGCCGAGTAGCGAGCTATTTGAACTACGGATGATTGAAACAGAATGTCAAAGACGAATCGTTGGTCCAACAACGTTCTATGTTTATCGCAACCAGCGCCATCGGCGAGGGCATCTTTTGCTCGTAAAGCAAATCTATTCGGAGTTAGCTGTCGTATTTTTAATGAGCGCTTGCCGTTATAATACTTCTTGAAGGCAGTTTGTTTAGTTTAACATATTTAGTTTGTCAGTTACGGTTTATGAGGTCGATGGGCAAAGCGGGTTTCCAATGATGATCATATTTGAAATTATCTGTCTGTCTCTGTGTCTGTGTCTGTCTCTGTGTCGAAGAGCTATGCCATCAAGTTTGCTTCCTAGTTATCCTCGTCTTAAACATACGTAATGTGCATATTTTTATTTATGATTTTATATTTTATTTATCCTATTAGAATATCGGTCTATACATTATGAGTTGTTTTGACGCTAGTAAGCGTTAGCAATGCAGCCACCGACTTTAACGTTTCAGCGGTTCAATTGATCGACGATCATTTTGTTTTGAATGCTCCAGAGCTCAGAAACTGCGACGGACTGCGAATCATCTCGTCTGTTACAGCTAGTGATGTGGCTGAAGGCGAGACTCATTTCTATTTCTACATACCTGGCAACGCGTATCTCTATGGGGGCTTTTAGCTATTTTATGGCAATGATTGCTCTTGTTTTACACTTCGTGTCGAGAAGTTTGTGAATGCTAGAAGACCAAAAGCCTCGAATTTTGTGCCTGCAGACTGCCAAAAGTCGTTTGAAGTAGGGTCATAGGTCATAAGGAAAGTGGCTACTTAACTCCTATCGCGGTGATCCTGATTGCAACGGTAGATATGGACAGCTGGTGCCGTGGACGGAAAGGCCGATTTGAATGATACTGATAACGGTCACTTCGATGACCTTGCCCGCGGTTGTCATCCTCCACTTCGGTTGTGGTTAGTGTTAAGTTTCAAGCGACTTTGTAACTGTCGGTATCGTCGCCGGATTAGTGCGCGGGCTGAGTGATGCTCAACTGATGGGTTTATACGGTGGTGACGCCCCAAGCCAGTTGGATCGATCTGATTTTGGGTTCTACTTTATCTGCGAGATAGCAGTTATCTGCGGTTCATTCAGGCTCAGGCTACCTACGTTTTAGAGACAATTTGATGATTCAAATGATGAGCTTCGTGGCCTGGACGCGGAGCATCGCGGTCTTAGGTCCGTTCAGAAGACTTGTCATTTTGCCGTTTTCAAGACCTTGTAGTTGGTCGTAGGACTGAGGCGATTTCTTTGCGTAGGAGCTTCGTTCCAGAGGTTCTCGTTGTATTTCATCTTGATCGAAGATGATCGATTGAGGCCGATATGTCTCAAGTTCGATACGCAGTCCATTTTCCTCTATCTAAACGCAGCCGACAGAATCGACCAGGTGGATTCTAATTGTCTGGTGCTTGTGTCGGCGAAGGGATTGGATCATTAACGGACGGTTACATACCACGCCTGAACAAGGTACACGTTTACCGTGTACGGGATGCCGCTGATTTTGCCGTCCCTAAGTCAGCTCACTCGCCGACTCAGTGTGTTGGTTTGATAGATCGTGGTTCGCCTACTTGTTTACAGGCAGAGAGGCGATCAGGCTAACCTTTGATCGATGCTTGACTACGACGCTCAAGTGAACGGAGTCTTTTGATGAGCCTTCATGCTTTTGACAATTGGACAGAGCGATCGCGGACCAGAGTATCTCGTACCAGAATGATCTCGGACAGCGCTGGCTAGGTCAGTTGGGTTAGTCCAGTTTCAGCTGTTCACTCAGTTTCGACAGTCGCTTGTTGGGTGCCCTACGCCGTGACTCTTCGACTCTTCATACTCGCTTACTTAACTTCGAACTATTCGCAACCATGTTTGCGAGCGAACTAGTACCCGACGATTTGAGCTTCGGTGAGCAAATAGTGCTGTACGAAGAATTACGGTGTATCTTCTATCTTGCCGGTTTCACGTGAAACGATTTTAAGCACTCGCAATATTCTGTCGTTACTCCAAACGTCGGGCGGCGAGTAACGTGACTAAGCGTGTCTGTGTGGCTCAAGTTTGCAAAATGATTTCTAGGAGCCGATTGAGCGATCGTGTTGCCGCCCACGGTGCCCGCCACGGTGCCGGTCGCCATTAGCCCATGGTCACAGCCTAAGGCATATACGTCAAGTAGTGTCATTAACGAGTTGACCAGCTTTTCGAATCAGAACAAGTGAACTAATTAGCGCTCGTGCTTTCGAAACGCGTCTACCGAGGGCATCGGCAGGATTAGTACTAGCTAAGCTCAAGTAAGTGCGCTTCCATTTATAGGAACGATATGGATGGAATCTGATGATGATTCCCGCTTTCGTACGGGGTTATGAATGCGGTTGTAGCGATAAACAGATAGACAGCTAATGCTGGAAGCTGCTTATGCTTCGCATCCCTGCGGTAAACTGGACAAGCTTGTACTACCGTGGGTGTTGAGTTTTATGCATACAGTCCGTGACGTACCAACACATTTCAGCTGTATGCGGTCACGATCTAGGTACCTTGTAAAATCACCATCCTACGAGAATCTTTGGTTAATCTAACTAGTTGATGACTGCTACTCAGTGCCTGTTGCGGCATTTAACTATGCCGTCGACGTTTCACGTGGAACAGTGTGGCGAAAGTGGTTCGATGTCATTAACGGCGATTGCGTGGTTATCACGAGCAACATAATAGTTATGTGCTATACCCTCCACCTGAGCTAAGTACTCCTATCACAATTAGAGTAACCAGTAATTGTTAACTCAGTTAAAACATGCGTCAGTCGCATGGGTTCAAGATTGCGTTGAGGTTAAGACGCCCGTCGATGAACATACACCTATGTCTGTTGCACAGAAGTGGACGACGGAATCAGCGACGGTAGTGCCATCGGTCTTAAGCCGGTTCGCCCCTTGAGTTAAATCCAAAAGCGCCTGTTTTCACGGAGAAGCAGTATGTAGACTGTATAAGAACACATAAGTTGCGTAGCTGATTAGCTGACAAACGGAGCAAGTATGGATGTCATAATTGAGCTTATCTAGATGCATTGCCGATACGACAGCTTACTTAGACTGTTGAGAGCGCACTACTGGAGATCGAAGGTCTGTGAAGCTCAGACGTTTTGGAGCTTAACAGTTGTTACTGGAACTGACTGGCAACTAGTGGATTGAGTAGCGACGCGATGGTGAGCTGTCGAGTCGGCCGGGCTGACTACAGGACACTGCGAGTTTGGGTCGATATCTGAAAAACGGGATCAGAAGATTACTTCGAAGTTCCGTACCTTCAACAAGATCTTTCCGCCTCAAATGGGTAAATGGTCTGCGCTCCAGGCAAGACGAGACGATACAAATCCGTTGCTCGGAAAACGGATTGAGCGTATAGAAGCATCTACTTCTGGTTTCACGTAAAACGGCTGATACACTATCCAACTGGTCGTTGCAACTATTCACTAACTCCCTCTGTGTTGGCCGGGCGCTTTACTTCCGGCTGTCGGCAGGAAGTGGCTGCTTGCAAGCTGCTTGGTTACGTACCGCTTACATCGATTGGAGACGCCCAAAAGTTTCCATAGGGATCCGAATCTGCAGTTAATCAAGGCGGAGCTTGAATTTACTTGCGCTGATTCACGTAATGAAGCTGGCTGCAAGTAGCAGTCGGTTATGGCACGCGAAATCGGCTGTGGCGCGCGAACGACGGGCGCTGCTCAGCGTTGCTCATGCAATACCTTAACGTTCTGCAGAATTGCTACCGTTTCACGTGAAACCGAGCAAGATTGAGGCCCACCTGGCTTGCTTGAGACGGGATGGGATCTTTACACCGACATGTAGACCGCGCGGGGCTCTGGTGGCACGGTTACGCACGTGCTTGTGCGGTATCGAGGAAATGAGAGCCGCGGTTGAGCCCTATTGGATTCTTGAGCCTGTAAGGCCGTAAAGCTCTAGTGGCGGTGGCTTCTAGAAGTAGCTGGCAACGCGCATAATAGCTGTCAGTGTGCATAACTGAGGTAACAACTACTCCATTGGTTTCGTAGCTTCGAACCAGGCCGCATAGCTGCGTCCATTTGGTACGAACGCTCGGAACTCGTTAGGACTTTCGTAATCACGGCGACACGTCCCCAGACGTCTTCGAATAGCCGCATTCCATTAGCCCGACCTCCCGTCATGTTGCGAAGCTCTGAAGGCGTAAGAGGCAAGAGGGTACTAGCCCACTAAACCCACGAGCCGATACTTATGTCCAACGTCAGCGAAGCTAGCAAGAGGCGTCGTCGGCCATCGGGTTTGACGTGCCGGCGGCCCGCGGAGTTTGTAAGCAGGGTGCTGATAGCCCATGGCGCAGCGTGTTTGGCAGCTATCTGATTGTCTCGGATACCGTTTGAAATAGTGGCTACGCTAGATCCCGACTAAGTTACGAAGTTTGAAAGCGGAAGTAGTGTGTCGAATCGTAAAGGCGCGCATCTGACGTTTCACGTGAAACGACCACCGGTCTGGGACAGCCGCTAAATAGTCGAATGATTTCATGACTATTGCATCATTACACGTAATAGGAGGTACTGACTGTCTATGTTTGACAGATAGCGGAAGGAGGTAGCAGTTAAGCTTCTCAACTTCGCTGAAGGAACCAGTTCACGATGGCGGCATTGATTGTCATCCGGCTATGCGGCCCAATTCTGGGTGACTTGACCACGGAAAGGAGAATTCCGTGGCAGCGCGCCATGGTTATGTTTTACATTGTTACGAGTTCGGCGGGTACGACTGCAGTTCCGAAGTCTAAGGGCGCAATCCAGTTCCCTAGTAGTGGCCGACTTTTAGTTACTGGGTGGGGTACGCTTTATAGTCATGATCCATTAGCGAGACTGTTAACTCCCCGGTTCTGCAAGGAAGCATGTTGATCCTCGGTGTGAGTTTCGAAGTGGTGATGGAATCGTCAACGCAGCAAGTCCTCCCACTGAATATTCTGGCTGCTACGCTCGGTGGGTACCTAGATTAGGTTCTAGGGCTAGCGCAAAATAGTCATTAGACCCTGCATTGACTGCGACTAGCGGGTGGTGGCTCGTTGTTCAGAAGCAGAAGTAGTTGTCGTTCTCAAGGAAGGTGCCAAATGATACGGCACTTGCATAAGTCAACGATTCGACGTTTCACGTGAAACGGCAAGTTGGCAAGTTTGCCAGTCTTAGAAGGGATACAAACGCTTCTGTTGGATATCGAATAGACTGCCAAATGTAAATCTGGCTGGAGCTAGTCACCTCAGCCTTCCCGATAGCGACCGCCGGCTTGCTTTCCGGGGTCACGACCTGACACGCAGTAAGCGAACCAGTTGGTCGTCGCGGAACAAGTCGTTGCTCTAAGTAGAAGTTCAAAGAGCGTCTATCACTACAGGTAAGTGGACGGCTGAAGTCCTCGTGTTGTGTAAATGCTGGTTGAGCATTCGGAGTAGGGCGCTGGTCTTGTTGATCTGTTCACCAAAGTTCGAAGGATCTAGAGTCTGATTGCGTTTCACGTGAAACATAGTCTACGTGCGGCGTTCGTTGGCGACTACCGAAAATGAAAATGTCATATCTAGCGTCTCCGAAGGGTGTGTGGATGTTGCTAGGTGTGTGAACTACGAAAGATCGTACGCTGCCAAATGACTTGATTAATTGAAACCAATAGATCGCTCGCCAAGTGGGAACGTTGCTGAAGGCCGGTGTCGCTAAACATAACTGGTGTCGATAAACGAGGCTGGTGCCGCTAAGTAAGGCTGGTGCTGATAAACGCAGGTTGTCTTCGCTGAATCGAGGCCTTACAAGCCATGCCAAATCCGGAACTTGAACTCTGGCGTTACGTGGTGTAGACAAAACGCACTTAGGCTTGGTTTACGGTGCGGCTCCAACTGAACGGCAATTCCGCTTAACGCATCGAAGTGAAGTATGGTGCTGCAAAAGCAATTTTCTACCAGCTACAAGTCGGCGAGTTCCTATCGGGATGAAGCTACTGTTTCTGGTATGTAAGAGCATCCTGAGTCAAGATTGCACGCTCAACACTGAAGTAAGTAAGTATATGAAGGTGGCTAGTGAGCTCAACGCGACGTCGGCTCAAAACGCTGAACTAATCAAAATTTGATTTTGTTACGCGATATCGGTTTGTGTCTATTCGATGTCAGCCAGATCGGAGGCGTCAATACAGACTCTTGTGACCCATAGATTTCTCCGGAGACGCCGCCATAGAACTGCTTGTGAGTATCTGACGACTTGAGACTTAAAGCTGTTCTGTACCTAAGGTAATGCGAAGCTGTAAGCAACTGCATTGCGACCGACGTCGTGGACATGCGACTGGAAACGTGGCGCTCCAGCGGAATGAAGATGGTCACGGAATAGATGCCGAAATTTCCGACCCTGTATCCGTATTTGTGGTTGAAGCCCCTTCCTTTCCCATGTAGGTAGGTGTCTTGGATCAAACTCTGATGGTTGAAGCAACAGCTCATTCGTTAGATCTATACCCCTATATCCGCCTGCCCTGTATGATCATTCAAACCCTGAACGTCTATCTCATTTGCCGATCGGCGCTACTTGGCGTTTCACGTGAAACGCCACTGCTTTGAAATGAGAACTGCTTTGTAACGAGAGGGCCGACAGTCTAGTCTCGTTGATGCATAGCAAAAACTATGTTGCTTCAAAGCCAATGACATAAGAGCGGTCAATTGTCTCCAGTTCGTCTTAGTACACTGCCTCGACACGATTCCTCTTTGGTGGCGGGTGGTAAGGCGCACTTCGATGACTCTGCGAGTTCAAAGCGTCTTCTGGTGCTGCTCAAATAATGGCACGTTTGAAAATAGAGCAGCATCCGCATATCTGATTAGTCGCGTCTACTTCATGTGCGCAGTTTGTATCTCTGACTCTAATGCTCTGCTTGCCGAGAAGCCGAACTGGGACTGGAGTGACTCCTAAACAGTTCAAGTGTCTGTGTGGACGGCATAAGTGTATTCTGCTATCCGGTTTCCATGAGTGCTCGTGTCCCTATTTAATTAGGATCTCGTGCTCCTATTTAGTACTAGGACTCTTCACGCCGTGATCATGTGACGTCGTCGCCTGACACGGTCGCTCCAGTCCGTTGGAGAGGTCAATCGCAGAATAGTCACTTGTCTTTTGTTTAGAAAGACACGAAGACCTGATGGCACTGGGAAAGAACGCAACGCAATCCCTGGGGAGTGAAAAGAAAACGAGAGATTTGGTTCAATATAATAGCGAAGTATGTCTCGGTGTTTGAATTTAGAGGAAAAGTAGGAGACAACGATCCTCTCGGTAGCTAGACTGCGAACGACCAGGTTTTAGCTTAGACAGATCTTAGACCGTGAAAGGTGGGATCTTAGACTGCGCACAAAGATGCCGACCGTTGCCTAGCGTGACGCACGTAAAAATACTGTGAATGAAGTAAAAACGATAATGACGCTAGGTCCGTTCACGCACTCCTCGAGTGCAAAATACAATCCAATATATAGAAGCGCGGACTGAGAACGCCAGGCAAATGTGAGGTTGCTTTGCAATGAACGTTTGGGAGATGCCGTAGTCAACCTGTGGAAAAGTCGGACGCGAAATGCGGTGTGGATAGGACGTCTTCAATCTCCGTTTTGCGTAGAATGTGATGAGACGAGAGGAGCGGATACGTGAGTGATCCCATAAGGAAGGCACGAAGGGCGGCCGCGCGGGTTACCGAGGAGGAAAGCCCGTGGGATCGTCTGCGAGGTGAAGGCTCTCCTCTTGCCAATAGCCTCGCTGAGGACATGAAGAGACTTGATGCGATCGGAGGGTCGAAGTTCAGAGTTCCGGCGTCGACGAGGATCATCGCAATTGCCAATCAAAAAGGTGGCGTCGGGAAGACCACCACGGCTGTCAACATTGCGGCTGCCCTGGCACAGGGCGGTCTTAACGTTCTTGTGGTCGATGACGATCCTCAAGGCAATGCGTCCACAGCCTTGGGTGCAAGGAGAGACGAAAACGTTGCGACTCTGTATGACGTGCTGGTTGGAAACGTGACTATGCGCGACGCTATGCAGCCGACGGAGAAACTGGAAAATCTCTTTGTGGTTCCTTCATCGATCAATCTATCGTTGGTCGACGTTGAACTTGCCGACCAAGACGACCGTATGACCAGACTTCGAGACACTCTGCGTGAAGGGCTTGCAGCAACCGCTGCCGAGGGAGCGCCATTTGACTATGTATTCATCGACTGCCCGCCGAGTATGTCTCTTTTGCCTATCAATGCGTTGATCGCCGCCAAAGAGGTGCTCATTCCCGTTCAGACGGAATACTACGCTCTGGAGGGTCTTACACAGCTTCTACATACAATTGAAGGTGCAAGTGCTTCTCATAATCCTGAGCTTCGAGTCAGCACTATTCTTCTGACCATGTCGTCAAAGAACACCAATCTTTCCGCAGAAGTCGCGGAGAATGTGAGAGACTACTTTCCCGAACAGACGCTTGAAACAGAGATTCCGCGGTCAGTTCGCATTGCTGAATCTCCTTCGTACGGCGAGACCGTCATCACATTTGCACCCCGCTCCAGTGGCGCTATCGCATATCTGGCCGCGGCGCACGAATTAGCTAATCGAGCCGAGTAAGGAGCAGGAATGGCCGAACGCAGACGCGGTCTCGGAAGAGGAATTGGTGCCCTCATTCCTTCCGCGCAAAGGGAGTCTAAAGACCGTCCCATTGACGTGTTCTTTGGCAGCGGTGTGACATCGACGGGTCGCGAGAGCGGCAAAAGTCCATCGTCGAAGCAGGAAAAAGCGAAGAAATCTGCTGCCCCTAAGACCGTTGATGATTCTAATGTCGAGACAGCTGTCGAGGCTCCCGTCAAAGTAGAGGGAGCCGCGAAGAAGTTGTCTGGTAAAAGGCGCCGTCCTTCTAGCGGCGATGATTCGTCGAAGACAAGCAGCTCGTCTCCCCTGAGGGAAGGGAGCGAAGAAACCGGCAAGGGGAAGGACGCCGGGAAAGACACCGGCAGGAAGGAAGAAGGCACCGGCGGAAAGGGAGACACCGGCAGGAAGGAAGTCACCGCTGGGAAGAAAGACACCGGCAGGAAGAAAGACACCGGCAGGAAGGGAGATGCCGGTGGGAAGGAAAACCCCGCTGGGAAGAAAGACACCGACAAGGGCCGATCACCCAGTCGGGAAACAGTTGTCGTTGGCACGGCAGCCATCGAAGACCCCGCCGGCGACAATCGTGCAGACGCCGGTGAAAAAGCTGTGAACGTCGGCGCGAAAGTCTCCGGTGATTTCGAAGAGGCCTCTGAAAATAAAGTGGTCGGGAAGGCAGCGTCGCAGGACGTCGATCATCCCGTAACACAGAGAACAAAACGGATGAGCGTAACCACAAACGTTGCGTCCGGGGCGACTGACGAGTTCGCGGAAGCGACTGCAACGCCGGAAACCGTCGTAAAGCGCGCAGAGGCGAAACCCGCAGAATCTGAGCCTGTGGGGACTGTCGTAGAGCGCGCAGGGGCAAAACCCGCGGAATTTGAGCCTATGGGGGCTGTCGTCATAGAGCCCGTGGAGTCCGAGCCCATAGAGCCCAAAAGCAAGGGTTTGGCAGGAAGCGGAGAGGATTCAACGGGAGACGGAACGCGAGAAGGGCTGAATCAAAGTCCGGTTGCGTCATTCGATGGCGAAGTACAGACATCCCCTGCCGATTCGAGAGGGAGCGAAGGAATGCATTCGACCTCTGCTGTTGAGCATAAGACGAGCGTTCGAGCCTTCGACCAAGCGGGTGCCGTCGAGTTTTCCGAAGAAGTCCCGTCCGTGGACGTGAGGCAAAACAGGACAAAAGATTCGAAGAGCTCCGCGTCTCGCGACAGTTCGACGTCCGGAACCACTCAGGGCGAGCAAGAGACAGCTGATTCTGCAACTCGACCCGTTGCTGCGAGCGCAGATGCTTCGAGCCGGGTTGATTCCTCCGGTGAAGACGGACATTCAAGTCGAGCTGAGGTCTCGGAGGCCCGCGATGACGTCGACGGTGCGGTTGACGTTGAAAACCGTGCGGTCGATGAGGATGGGAACGACAAGTCCGAGCTTGGCGGAGGCAACGAACCTGTTGAGAGCGACGCGGGTCAAACGGGAGGTGCCGGCCACGCACAAAACGAGCAGGGTGAGGCAGACGAAGGCCTCGTTGAGGTTCCCGGCGCCACTTACGCGGAGCTCCCCCTCGACCAGATAATCCCGAATACGAGACAGCCCCGAAACGTATTCGACGAGGAAGAGCTTGAGGAACTGGCAGCTTCGATTCGCGAAGTCGGAGTTCTTCAGCCCGTTATTGTTCGGCCGTTGGCGGCGCCGATTCCCGGGCAATCAAAAGCTCGCTACGAACTCATCATGGGCGAGCGCCGTTGGCGTGCCTCGGAGCTGGCTGGCATTGAGACCGTTCCCGCCATTATTCGGCATACGCAAGATGAGGATCTGCTTCGAGACGCTCTCCTTGAGAACTTGCATCGAGCGGAACTCAATCCGTTGGAAGAAGCGGCTGCCTACCAACAGCTGCTAGAAGACTTTCAGTGCACCCAAGAGGAATTGTCACGTCGGATCGTGAGGTCTCGTCCGCAGATCTCCAACACGCTACGATTGCTCAAATTACCTCCTTTGGTCCAGCGGCGAGTGGCTGCCGGGGTTTTGTCTTCCGGTCATGCGCGTGCATTGCTCGGTTTGTCTGACCCTGGCGCAATGGAGAGGCTTGCTCAGAAGATCGTCTCCGAGGGTCTTTCTGTACGACAAGTTGAAGAGATCGTGGCCCTTGGCGACGAACCGACTGCCTCGCCCGCTAGCGGACGTAGACGAGCCAGAAGATACGGCCCCGAGCTCGGTGAATTGTCGAGCCGGCTGGCCGATCGGTTCGACACCCGCGTCAAAGTCGAAATGGGAGCAAAGAAAGGGTCTATTAAGATCGACTTCGCGTCAATCGACGACCTCAATCGCATCCTGGGCGTGCTCAGCCCCGGCGAGACAGGCGTTGATATCACGGAGCAGAAACGCTAAGCAAACGCCGACGGCGAGGCTGAGTCAACGTCCGATACTGTATCACGGTTCATGACGATTAAGGTCATTTGTCAGTTTGCACCTCACCTGGTGGAGCGGGAAGACCGTGCGCAAGACGCTTGAGAACTCCGTGCGTATGTTTCTCACCTGGGTGGGGTGGGAACACATATGACGGCGAGGACTAGGCGCGGCGGGAACGCGCGTGCAGTGGTGGCGAAAACTTGCACGCGCGTGTGGCGCAGGGCGCGGTCTTAACTCATTGTCTATCAGGTTAGAGCCGCGTTTAGGATCTCCACGTAGAGATCGTCGACGGTTGTATCGCTTTCTAAAGCATCTGCTGTTGCAGCTTGAGGGAACAGCGAAGTCTCCGTCATGCCGGGGGCGACGTTGACGTCAAGGATCCACGCGCGACCGGCGTCGTCGAGAATGATGTCCGTGCGCGAAAGATATCTGAGCCCAAGAACCAAATGGGCGCGCTCTGCGGCCTCTTTGACGGCGGCGGTGTCCTTCTCGGAAAGGCGAGCGGGAACGAAGTATTCGGCGCGGCCGGCGAAGTAGCGCGCATCGTAATCGTAGGGTCCGTCAGCCGCGATCTCGACCG
>ERZ773042.1439-NODE-1439-length-14037-cov-6.383350_pt1 | contig 14037 bp, 7 predicted proteins | sample MGYA00511664_ERZ773042 | MGnify/ENA primary metagenome ERZ773042 (study PRJEB29015, sample SAMEA2737984) | human oral metagenome | biome: human oral; feature: human-associated habitat; material: dental | place: China | collected 2036 ... | reverse complement strand
GGGCCTGGCGATCCATGGGGGCCTTGTCCGTGGCCTCCTTCTCCGGGACCCGCAGCTCGACGGTTCCGCCGGCCGCGGCAAAGGTCACCTCAACCTCTCCTAGTTTGACTGGCTTTCCGAGATCGAGGACCAGCCCGACACCCGGTTTCTCCCCGCCCAACTTGGGGTTGTCCCGGTACTGCATGGTGGACCAGCCCGTGCTGGGGTCGCCGTCGATTGCGTTGTTCACCTGATCCGGGTGTTCATCGCCGCTGCCGTTGTCGGCCCGGGGATCGAAGTCGGTGACAGCAACCACGGGGATGACGGTGCCGGTCGCCGGTGCCTCCTGTGACTCGCTGGTTGTGGGTGTGGGGGAGCTGGACCCGGGAGCCTCGGGCCTGCCGATACTGTTGATCGCGACCACGATCAAGGAGATCACGAGGGTGGCGATCGCTGCCACCAACACCACCCACAACAGGGGCCTGCCCTCGTAGGTGGGCTTGGCGGATTTCACCTCCTCCACTGCACTGGTCTCCACCACCCGTTGGCGGGATTGCCGGGCCACTGCCGGCTGCACCTGCGTCGCGGTGGAGTCGGGAACCACGGGTGCCGGCATCGAGTCCAGTGAGGTGGGTCGCAGGTGGGTCGGGATGGGGTTCTGCGGCTGCCTGACTCGGGCTTCCAGGTCCGGGGAGGCATCTGCTGTTCCCAGCACCGCGGCGAGTTCCGAGGCCAATTGGGAGGCCGTTGTGATCCGCTGATCCGGTGCCAACTCCTGTCCCGCCAGGGCTGCTGCACAGATGCGATCCAAGGCGGGAGAGATACCGGGGGTCACGGAGCTCATCAAGGCGATCTCGCCGTCGACGAGCGGGGCAGCGGGAAGACCCAACATGTCTCCACCCGGCCAGTGCAGCACCAGCATCGCGTACAGCAGACTGGCGAGCCCTCGCACATCGGCCGCCTCGCGATCACTCCACTTCACGGATGCGTTCGGATGGAACCCGGCCTCGACCCCGAAACCGGCCAGCTTCACGGCGCCGAGGGTCGTGATCACGATGTTGTTGGGGGTCAGCTGCTCGTGAAACAGTCCTTGTCCGTGCAACGAGGTGAGGGCATCCGCCAGTTCCCGGACGACCCAGGCTGCTTCCAGCGTGCTGAGTGGGCCGTGTTTCAGCAGGTTGGCAAGTGAACTGCCATGCGCGTACTCACAGACGATGTAGCCGCCGATCTCGCGTGGATCGTTGTCAAGGCTGACGGCATCCAGCACCCGCAGGAAACGGGAATCGGTGGCGATCGCTCCCTTGCGGGCCGCCTGCAGCAGGTTGGTGGTGTGAGGACTGCCCTCCGGGATGATGTGTGCCATGACATCGCGGGAAAGCACCAGGTCGTGGGAGCGCCACGTTTCAATGCCGTCCCGTACCGCGATCAGTTCCTCGATGCGGAATCGTGTGGAGAGTAGGTCGCCGGTGCTCATCAAGCGCTGGCCCGAGGTGATTTCGTCGACTCCATCGAACATGGAGGGCTCGTCCGGGCCGATGATCTGCGCCTGCATGCTTGTCTCGACCGGCGAGACCGACGGTTCGGGAGCCGGGGTGTTCTGCACGGCGGGGGTTATTCGGGTGGCCAGGAGGTCATCGGTGGAATCCGGATCGACGTCTGCAGGATCCGGGGTGAGTTTGCCCACCAGGCTTGGTAGTTCGAGAGCTGCAGCCATGGACTCCTCCGGTATGCGTGCCGCGTTCCAGCCGTTGAAAGTACCGTCGGCGATGATCGTGTGTAGGCCTGTCGGCATGAGGTCATCGACCAGAGCGGCCGCGGTGGCGGGTTCCGCACCAATGGTGGGGATGTGTGGCAGGGACGGTTCCTTCTGTGGTTTCTCGTCCTCGGTGGGAGCGGAGGGTGTGCCCCGTCCGAGCCGGGAACGGATCATGTCGCCGAGGCTCGCGAGCTCCCGGACTTTCAGCGCCTTACCCACTACCAGGAAACCGGCCCCGATGATGCCGCCTCCCAGACACAGCGCCAGCAGGGGGCCGAGAATTCCGCCGGGAAGTGCATCCAGGATCAGGTTGGACAGGAACCACGCCACCAGGGCGCCGCTGCCCGCGCCGATACCCAAGCGGGCGATGTGCATCATGAGATCCCGACCAATCAGGTGGGGTATCTTCCGTTTGAGTTGACGCCAGCTGAGCTGGACCCCCACCAGGTAGGCCAACGAATAGGATCCTGCGAGTGCTGCTGCTGTCCATGAGGGATCGTTGATCAGATGGACCAGCAGCAGGGCGCCTACTGCGTTCACTCCTCCTATTACGAGCTGAAGCCGGAACGGGGTGCGGGTGTCCTCCAGGGCGTAGAAGGTGCGAAGGCAGATGAACTGTACGGTGAACGGCACCGTGCCCAGGGCGAAGGCCCCAAGAGCCCAGGCGATCAGGTTGGCGTCGCGACTTCCCTGGCCATGGCCGAACAACAGGGTGGCCATGGGGTCGGAGAGCGCCAGGAAAACCATCGAGGCGGGCACGAGGGCCACCAGAGACAGTCGCATTGTTTTGCGAGCCTCGGCCGCGACGCCCTCGAGGTCCCCCTCGGCGGCCAGCCGGGATGCGTTGGGCAACATTGCGGTTGCCAAGGAGACCGTGATCAGGGAATGCGGCATCATCCAGATCAGGCTGGCGTTTCCGTAGACGTTGGAGCCTCCACCGGATCCGGCGGCCGTCGCCGAGGTGGCCAGACGGTTGACCAACATCAGCACAGCCTGGTTGATGAGCACGAAACCCAAGGTCCACTTGGCCAGTTGGAAGGTCTTGCCCAGCCCTGCTCCCCGGAGGTCGAAACGTGGCCTGAACCGGAAGCCGACTTTTTTCACGAACGGGATCAGCACGAGGGCCTGGGCCGCGATCCCCAGCGTGGAGCCGATGCCCAGCAACAGTATCTGCTCCGTGGTGAACGCACCCGAATGGTCCCCTCCGGCGCCCCAGATCATCAGGTAGAAACCCAGCACGAGGATCGAGATGACGTTGTTGGCGATCGGCGCCCACATCATGGGACCGAACTGGTCGCGCGCATTGAGGATTTGCCCCAGCATCGTGTAGGCGCCGTAGAAGAAGATCTGAGGCAGGGTGCAGTAGGTCAGCGCCACCATCGAGGCGTACTGGGACTCGAGGTCTGGGGTGCGGTAGGCATCCGACGAGTAGAGGAACGTGATCAGGGGGGCCAGGAGGGTCAGGACCACTGTCACCACGCTGATGGCCAACATGAAAGCGGTCATGATCCGGTTCGTGAACGCTTCGCCGCCGTCCTCGTCATGACGGATGGCGCGCACGATCTGCGGTACCAGAACCGTGTTGACCGCGCCACCCACGAACAGGATGTACATGCCGTTGGAGATCGTGCTCGCCAACGACAGGATGTCGGCCTGCCGGGTGCCGTTGCCGAGGATGAAGGCCACCAGCATCGTCCTCAGGATCCCGAGACCCCGGGAAACGAGCGTCCCAGCCGCCATCAGGGCGCTCGCGGAAAGCAATTTGCGGGTGTTGCTCACACCGCTACTGGCACTACTGCTCACGACTCTCCCTGGCTCGTTCCCTCTGCACCGCCCTGATACGCAGGAATGTGCCCCCGACCACTACTGCACCCGAGATGACAATGATGATCCAGCCGACTCGCCCAAGGCCGGTGGCCGTGATCTCCACCGGCACCACCGACCCGAACGCGGTTCCCTGCTCGGTCGTCAGCTGTGCCCTGACCGTGACCACACCGTTGGATGCGGTTGACGGGGAGACGCTGACCGTCCGGTGCTCGCCGGGGCCGAGGGTCACCAGCTCGGAAGGGGCGACCCAGATCCGGTTGGGGGAGTCACTGACGAATTGCACCCGCACCTTCACGGTGGTGGGAAGCGGATTGCTGATTGTGACGGGGAAATTGTTGGTCTCAGAGCCCATCACGAACTGGCTGGCGGCGCTCAACCGGATCGTGGACGGGGCCAGTTTCTCGCTCGGGGTGGCGCCGACGAACTCCATGGCCTCCTGCTCGGAGTGGAAGGCGTCGTTGAAGGCCCGCGCGGCGGTTGCCGCATTCAGCGCGGTGCGGTCGGTATCCGTCAGTTCTTCCAGGAGCTGGGTGGAATCGAAGATGCCCTGAACCTGGGAACGCAGCTTGGACCACGCGCCTACCTGCTCCGTCGAGGTCCCGTAGCGTGCCTGATCGCTGGGTTCAGGCAGAGGAGACGTGGTTTCGGAACCGGCCAGGAGATCCGCGCGGCTGATGTCCGCGGCTTCGCGGACCATGTGGACCGTCGGCGATCCGCCCAGCAGCTCCTCGGCCAAACGGCGCCCGGAGATCTGTGCCTCCGTGAATGTGCTTCCGGGACCGATGCCGGGCAGGTCCGGGGAGGACACGCGCAGGGCATGGGCCTTGACGCCGTGGTTCGTGGTGTTTATCTCTCCACTGGAGGTGAAGTTGTTTCCAAAAATCTTCTGGAAACCGTGGAGGGCCAGCGTCAACGTCAGATCCTGGGAATCGTTCCCGTCCAGATCCGCAGCGAGTGGGGCCTCGGCTATGGCCCCCAGCTCTGCGGCCTTCAAAGCGGTTTCGGACCAGCCCAGGGCGGTCTCGAAGCCGTTCAGGTCCCCGGCGGTGTGCAGCCGCGCCAGGTTGGGATTCCCGAACGGTAGTCGCATCACCCGGCCCGTGCTGATCAGGTTGTTGATTCGGTTCACAAAGTTGCTCGCCGTCTCGCTCGGGGGGGCGGCCTGGCCGGCGACGGTGTGTTCCCCGGCCAGTGCCTGGGCCTCGACCAGCAGGGAGGGATCCAGCAACGTGTAGACCCCTGGTTTCTCGGCTGCCGTCAACAAATCGGACAGCTCTCCCACGATCCCGGATTCGAGGGAGTTGTCCTGGAAATCCGTGCCATCCAACAGAGTCGGCCGGGCGGTGAGCTTCACGACGGTCGAGACCTGCAGCGGTTTCTTCGCGGTGACGGCGAGCACCCTGCCGCGGCCAACCGTCACGGGATCCTGGTTGGGGGAATTGGAACGCACCTGGGCGCCGAGCATGTGGACGGAGTCCGTCTTGGACGACAGGGTGAGCTCCCCGATGGTTGCACTCACCGTGAACTTGACCGAGGCGCCCGGGGCCAGTTCACCCAGTTCCTGATAGTTCTCCTTGGAGTTCGTCACCCGTTTCCCCGAAGGTTGCGAGGCTTCGGAGATGAGTGCCTGCCTGAGTTCGTCGCGTTCCGTGATCGGTTTGGTTGAGCGCCAGAAATGGATGCTGGCGTTCTCCACGGTTTGGTTGGTGTTGTTGCGTACCGTCCCGGTCATGGTGATGCGCTGATCCGGCTGCGAACGGTCCAACAGCTGCGGGGAGAGCGACTCGATGTTCACATCGAGGTTTCCATCCGCCCGGGAGGGGGACGCAACGATGCCGACGACCGCGGCTGCCAGCAGCAGCATCCAGGTCATCAGCCTTCTCATCACCGGGCCATCGTAATAGGAGGTCCCGCCCATTCGGGAGGTCGTGGTCGAGATGCATCGCCGAACCTTGGCCGGTAGAGTTCACCGGAGACGACAGGGGAGCGCAGTTGCGCTGAGAGTGCGGGAAACCGCAGACCCTCGAACCTGAACCGGTTAGCACCGGCGTAGGGAGTCGGGAATCTCCGGTCGCGACGGGTGTGCCCGACGTGACCTCCCTGAGGAAAACCGGGCCAGACCGGCGAACCACAGGAGTTGACATGGCTGGAACAGTCAGGATGACGAAGACGAGGACACAGCTCGCGGTGGGAGGACCCGTCGCGTGGCGTTCCGTGGATCTCGTGACCACCGCCATTCTCGGCGTCGCGTTGGGCGTTGCCTTCTGGGGATGGGATCTGTTGCTGTACCCTGCGGTGTCCGCGTTGCTCAACACGGCCTTCCCGCCTCTGGCGAGTCTGACCCTAGGCGTGTGGGTGCTGCCCGCGGTCGTGGGCGGCTTCGTGGCGCGCCGCCCCGGGGCGGCCCTGTTCTGCGAGATCGTGGCCGCCACCGTCGAGGCGTTGCTGGGAAACCAGTGGGGACTGAACGTGATGATCTCGGGTGCGTTGCAGGCGCTCGGGGTCGAGATCGTCCTCGCGGTCTTCCTGTGGCGGGGGTTCCGTCTCTGGGTTGCGATGCTGGCCGGTGCGTTCTCCGCCATCCTTGAACTGTGTTGCTGGGAATGGTGGGTGTACCAGGGCGAGTACACCCTCGGCATGAAACTGGTCGCCCTCGGGTGCGCCGTCGTTTCCTGCAGTGCGATCTCCGGTGCCGGGGGCTGGGGCCTGGTCAGGGCGATGGCCGCGACCGGGGCGCTGAACGCCTTCCCCGCCGGCCGGGAACACCTGGCCCGGCGTGGCTGAGCGGGGCCAGCTGCGGGCGGTCGCGCTCACATGGCAGCCCCTGGGCGTCGATCACCCGCTCCTGAACAATGTGGACCTCGAGATCGGGGCGGGGGAGAGGGTCCTGCTGGCTGGAGTCAGCGGGGCGGGGAAATCCACCCTGCTGCGGGCCTTCGCCGGGGTGTTGGAGGATCACACCCCGGGGGAACTCTCGGGTGAGGTGACGGTCGGAGGAGTCCCGGCGGCCGCGGGTCGCGGTGACGTCGGCCTGGTGGGGCAGCAGCCCTTCGACTCGATCGTCGCCGAGACCGTGGGGCGTGACGTCGCCTTCGGGCCGGAGAACCTCGGCCTGCCGATCGCGGAGATCCGCGGACGGGTCGCCGAAGCGCTGGAACTGGTTGATTTTCCTTTTCGCCCCGGACACCCGACGGCGGCGCTGTCGGGCGGGCAGGCACAGCGGCTGGCGCTGGCAGGGGCGCTGGCCATGAAACCCGGCGTGCTTCTCCTGGACGAACCGGGTGCGATGCTCGACGCCCCCTCGGCCGCCCGGCTGCGGGAGGCGGTGAACGACGTGGTCACCCGCACCGGCGCCACCCTGGTCGTCGCCGATCATGACATCTCCGGCTGGGCCGGGATCGTGGAGCGGCTGGTGGTGATCGACTCGGGACGTGTTCTCGCCGACGGTCCTTTCGGGGATGTCCTGGAAACCGAGGGGGACCGCCTCCTTAGGCTGGGGCTCTGGGTCCCGGGGGCACCCGACCCGGAACCCGTTGTCGTCGACCTCGGAAGGAGCGCATCCCGGGAAACGAGGGAAGTCGTGGCCCGGGCCCGGGGAATCACGGTCGACCGGAAACCGCCGCTCACCCTGAGGAATACCCGGCAGGACGAGCCGCGGCGGGTGTTGCACGACATAGATGCGGAGCTGCGGCGAGGAGAACTGGTGGTCCTCAAAGGCGACAGCGGAGCGGGCAAGTCCACCCTGCTGGCCGCGCTCCTGGGAACGCTGCCCGTGACCTCAGGAGAGGTGAGGGTTGGCGGCGACGATCCGGCGCGCCTCACCTCGCGGCAGCTCGCGTCGAGAGCGGGCTGGGTTCCGCAGTTCGCGGAAGGCCTGGTGGTGGGGGACACCGTGTTGTCCTCCCTGACCGCCACGGCCCTGGCGCTGGGAGGGGACCGGGAGGACGTGGAGACCCGGGCCCGGTGGCTCCTGGCGGCGGTGGGGCTCGACGGTATGGAGGCACGCCATCCGTTGAGCCTGTCGGGTGGGGAACAGCGACGCCTGGCCGTGGTCTCCTCGGTGCTCCACGCGCCCGGGGCCCTCTTGGCGGACGAACCCACTGTTGGGCTGGACCGGGTGGCCTGGGCCGCAGTGGCGGGTGTTCTGATCTCGGCCCGGGAAGCCGGTACCGGGGTGCTGGTCGCAACCCACGACGCCGCGTTGACACGCCTCACAGACCGACGGATTTGCCTGCCCTCACCACCCACGGGTGGGGAGGAACACTCCCCGGGGACCTGGGAAGGGTCAGAACCCGGGGGACTGCTGGGGAGGGCCGGCCCGCTGTCCCTGCTTCTCGGGGCGATTCTCCTCACCGCATCGGGGGTCATCGCAGGGGGACTGCTGCCCCTGACGATCGGGGTGGCCGCCCTGGTGGTCACGGGAATGGTGCTGCTGCGGTTCCGCTTCCCACCCGGACGGCTGGTGGCCCCCGGCATCGCGATTGCATCCATCGCCTGGTCCAACTGGCTGCTCTCCGATCCCCGTGCCGTCGAACCCGCCTTGGTGGCCGCTCTGCGGGTGGCGTTCATCGTGCTGCCCGGTGTGGTGGCCGCCTCGTTCCTGGAACCCACGGCTCTCGGGGATCATCTCGGGGGTCCACTGCGGTTGCCGTCGCGTCCCGTCCTGGCGTTGGTCGCGGCCCTCCGCCGCCTCGACGGGTTCGCGGAGCTGTGGCAGGAGATCTCGCGGGCACGGCGGATCCGTGGGGTCGGTCCGGGTCGTTCCCCGGTGAGCAAGGCGCGTGAGTGGGGCGCGCTGTGTCTCGCGCTGCTGGTGGAATCGGTCAGGCAGGCCGGAAGGCTGACGATCGCCATGGATTCGCGCGGCTACTCGGCGCCGGGTCCCAGAACCTGGTTCGGGGAGGCCGGGTGGAGCCGCGAGGACACCGAACTGGTGGTGATGGCCGCTTCGCTGGCGGCCCTGCCCCACCTGCTCGGATTGGTCATCTGATGACGGATCGTTCCCGGCGGGTTCCCTGACGGCAGGTCTGGAGGGCCTCTTGGACCATGCGCACCGAATCCGGTCCGAGATCCCGTCCCGAGGCGCGTGCCGATCGCGTGAGATGCAGCACCTGCCGGTCCACCTCGGCCCGGTCGCCGCGTTGGGCGAGCGACCGAATCCGTCGCACCATCAGGGGCTCCACTTCCCCGGCGGCGCGGATTCCCTGGGAGATGGCCCAGTCGGCCAGTTCGTGTTCCTCGCGGGCCGTGCAACGATCCGCCAGCGTCGCCGCGGCGTCGATGATCATGCTCACCATGTCGCTGCGCAGCTGCTCCGCCCAGCTCCACTGGAACTCGAAACTTCCCAGTGGGGTTCCCCGGACCAGTGCCAGTGCCTCGGCCAGCAGCGATTCGCTGGCCCGGTTGACCCCACCCGCGAGCAGCGACTGGAACCTCTCCCAATCGCTCGAGACGGAAGCGGCGAGCCGGATGTGCCCGGAGTAGGCGTCGGGCAGGTGTTCTCCCTCCGGCCCCCTACCCAGCCAGCCGCGCAGCCTGGACATGTTTGAGCGCCTGGTGCTCTCGGCGACCATCAGTGACTCCCGCATCTGGGTGGGGGTCGCCCCGGGATTGGAGAGCAGCCATGCGCAGCATTCGAGGCAACGCCCGGCGGCCCGGGCTGGTCGCGGCCCGTCGCAGGCCACCAGGTCCACCTCCCCCAGGAGAAGCAGCGTCGGGGAATGAGGTTCGGCGGCCATGGGTGGATCCTTGACGGGGCCGCTGCCGGGCAGCGGGTTTTCATCGGGGGGAAGGGGATCGTCGCGCCACCAGGGGGCGGGCTCCGAGTCCGGTGCGATCGAGGATGCGAACAACTCGACCAGTGCATGGCGGGCCGGTCCCGGGATGAGCTGCGGTTCGAAGTCTTCCCCGGAGTCCAGCCTCGCTATCTGCGTGTCTCGCAACTCCAGATGACTTCCCGGAGCGGAGGGACGTTGCCGGGTCGGGGCCATCACGCTGACCCCGACCCGGCCGAGTTCGAGTGCCCGGGTGACGCGGACCATCTGCTGGTTGGCCAGGGAGTCGCAGAAGATGAACACGGTGGGGGCGAACCCGGTGGCCCGGTCCGGATCTGAACGCGCGGCCGTGAGCGGGTCCGAGCCGAGCGCTACGCGGCGACTGGCGCAGAGTCGCTCCAGTTGCGCCAGTGCCTCATCGGTGGATGGGAGAACCGTGAGGCGGGGATCGTCGATGGCTTCCGCCCAGGTCTCCCGGGGATGGGCAGCTATCACGTCTACCTCGGACGACCACTGCGCACACAGCAGACTGGTCCAGGTGCCGGCTGCTATTCCCAGGACCTCCGATTGGGTTCCGGAGATCCACAGGCAACGGCTCTCCTCCAGAGTGATCCAGACTTCCTCCTCCCCGCGCCAGCCCAGCAGGACGGAGGTGGGGGACAGATCGGCGGGACCATCGGCCCGGGGTTGCGTGCCACGGCGTCCCAGAGCAGTCCAGAAACGTTCGAGAGGGGGTGGGATGGGGATGGAGCGGCGCCCGAGGGGACGGGTGTGCAGGGCGTTCCTGTGGCGCAGCGACAGACCTGTGATGACCCCCGCCGCCAGCAGGCCCCCGATCGGTCCGAGGTAACCCGACAGGTCGGGGCGCTCGTCCACGGAAGGTGCCTCGGCCGCCGGGCCGGGGTCTTCGGCCGGGGACGGGGCGGGCGAGGGCGTGGGAGTTTCTTCCGGTGTGGGCGTGGGGGCTGGTTCGACGGTGACGGGCGGCTGGACGGGACGCGGCTGCGCGCCCGGGGCGGCAACGTCCGCCCCGGGCAGCGTGAGCACCCAGCCGGTGTCGATCTCGTCGGGATCGGCGACCCGGTCCCGGTTGGCCTCGTGGAGCTCGGGCCAGCGTTCGGGATCCCCGAGATGTCGCTCCGCGAGGTGCCAGAGGGAATCCCCCTGCTCCACCCTCACCGTCATGGGCAATCGGAGGATCGTTCCCGGGGGAGGGGGATGGTCGATGTCGATTCCCGGGTTCGCTGCCACGAGCTGGCGCCATCTCTCCCCGGCGCCGAGTTCGCGCGCTGCGATGTCCCACAGCTCGTCCCCCGACTGCACTTCGTACTCCCGCCACTCGGCGGATTCCTGCCGGACGGTGTGGGTGGGTGGCATGGTGGAGTCCTCGGGTCGGATCTCGGCCGGGGCGGTGATCGCTGCTGGCGCATCGGCCGGGGGCAGGGATGCGTTCGCGGTCAGCACCGGGGACAGGGCGGCTGTCACCAGCAGTGCAACGGCGGGACGAAGCCAGCCCGTGCCCGGTACTCGGAACCGGATCCGGCCCCGCGAAACGGTGTGCAGCAGCTCGCCCGCGGTGGTCAGGGCGAGCATCACCCAGGCCAGCCAACCCGCCAGCGACAGCACCCCCAGCGTGACCCGGCCGTCATCGGGACGCAGGAACAGGCTTCCCCAATTGATCGTCCCCAGGTCGGTCGGCCGACCCCAGCAGAGCAGCAACCAGGGCACGCCCAACAGCAGGGCGACGAGCAGAAGGGCGGCGGCAATTGCCGTTGCGACTCGTCTCACGCCGGGATTCCTTCCTGAGGGTTCGGTGGCTGGGGTCACTGGGGTAGTTTCGCCTCCACGAATTTCGTGATCACGCTGACCACGAGCAGGGCGATGGTCACGGCCCCCGCCAGGAGAATGGCGTTCTCAGTGGACTGCGACAGCCCGCGCTCGTCCCGTCGGGGAGGGAGCAGCAGGTGTAGTTGCTGTTGGAGGAGAATCAACAAGGGGGACATGGTTCCTTCTTCCCTATCTGGTTTCATTTTGGGCGGTGGAGAGTCGTGAACTCCGTTTTCCACAGGATTTTTCATGCCGGTTCTCACAGACCGGCGAGGATGAACAGCGGCGGGATGATGAAAGCCAGGCCGAGAATCAGCGCGGGCAGGGTCATCCAGATGGTGAGGGCCTCGGTGTCCGCCTGGGCCCGTGAGCGTTGCTTTGCCAGATGCCCCTCCCGGAGTTCCCGTACCCTGGCCTGCAGGGTCTCGGCGAGTGCCGCCCCCTGCTCCTCCAGGCGCATGATGTCGGCGAAATCACCCAGCTCAGGTACGTCCCACTCGTCCGCTATTCGGTGCAGTTCCCGCCACGGGGTGGTCTGCTCCAGACGACACCGTTCCAGGCCTGCCGCCATGCGGCGGAACAACGGCGCATCGGAGATCGTGGCCGCTTGGGTGACGGCCTGGGTGGCGGAGGCATTGGCCAGACGTTCCAGGGCGACCAGGTCGAAGAAGGTGTGAACCGCCTCGGAGGTGCTCCTGCGCACCTGCCGGGACGCCCTGGAAAGTCTCAGGTCCGCCAGGAAGTAACCGCAGACCCCCAGAACCGGTCCCAGGAGCAGGGGTGCCGGTGTCGTGGGGTTCCCCAGGATCAGCTGCATGACGAGCCAGATCGCGGGAGTGAGCAGTCCCGTCACGGACAGCACCAGCCTCTCCGCGAAGAAATCAGCGACGCTTCTCCCCGACAACAGCAGAAGGCGTTGCTGGTTGTGGGTGATCGGCAACCGGAGGGTGCGGTGCAGCCATTCGCCGACCGCATCCAGTCCCCGCTGCTCCGGATGTGTCTCCCGCGCCTCGGGAACTGTTCCGTCCAGGGCGGCGAGGGCGTCAGCCAGGCGGACGGGGGCGCGAAGGGTACCGACGATGACCAGGAATACACCTGCTCCGGTCGCCATTCCCGCCACCAAGAGCGGTCCCAGGGTTCCCATGTCAGTTCCCCTTCAGGAAGCGGGCAGATGGTTTTGGCAGGGTTTTGCGGCGAAGTGTCAACAGCGCCCCCACGTAGAGGACGGTCAGCGCCAGCGCCAGGATCTGCCCGGTGGGTGTTCCGTAGGGAGCGAAGTAACCGGGGGACAGCCACCGGACCACTACGAGGATCGCGAATGTGATGCCCACGACCTGCCGTACGACGGCCCGGGGTTTGGCGCGTTCCGCTGCGATCTCGCGCAGGGTGCGCAACCGCATCTGGGTGTTCTCCGCCAGTGCGGCGAGCATGGCCCGGGCACCGACCCCGCCTCGCGAGGAAGCGATCGCCAGGGCCGCCAGCACCCCATCGGCGTCGGCGGAGTCGAGTTCATCGGCCATCGCGATCAGGGCGTCCCGGGTGGTCCACCCCAGGTCGAGTCGGGCAACCGCTCGGGCGACGGGCGTCGTCAACACCTCGGGAACCTGGCCACGGGTGGTGATGATCGCGTCCCGGATCGATTTCCCGGTTGCTATCGAGGGTCCGAGGAAACGCAACCAGCGGTCCAGGGCAGCGAGGACCTCGACCTCCGGGTTCGGTGGTTCGCTCAACAGGTAGGGGATTCCGAGCAGCACCAACGGGACCAGGGCGACCGCTGCCAGCCAACCGGTCCAGACCCCGGTCACGACGCCAGCGGCCACACAGAGGCCGACCCAGAGCCGACGCCTCGTGCCCATGGTCCGCCAGCGGGCCACCGCCCGGGACGGCAGCGGCCGGGATTGCGGAACGGTCGGCACGTGGCGTCTCAGTCCCGCCGTCAACAGGATCACCCCCGCGACCATCAGGGCCCCGCTCCCCGCGGCGATCAGCGGTCCCATGACGCCTCCCGGAACGCCGAGAGCTCGGCCGACATCGTCGCCTCAGGCTGGAACAGTGGATCCGGATCGGATCGATAGACGAGGTGGGTGGTGGGACGGTTGTTCTCGACGACCCCGGTCAGTTGTCGCACCTCGCTGACGAAACGTCGCCTGACACCGCCGCGCCAGGTGTCGTCGCGCAGGGTCACGTGGACGATGAAATTGATGTTGTGGGCGATCTGCCGCATCGCCTCCTCGACGCTCAGTACCCCGCCCAACGCGACACGGGCCGCCAAGCGGTCGATGGTGGAAGGGGCGGAGTGCGAGTGGGTGGTCGACAGGGTACCGGCGCCCGCCTGCATCGCCTCGAACATCGCCCCCGCTTCGGCGCCCCGGACCTCCCCGACCACCAGCCGGGACAGGTTCTGCCGCAGCGCCTCGGGAATGAGATCCGCCACGGTCCACTCCCCGACGTGCCGGTCGCCCTGCTGTTCCCCGAGCCCCACCTTCGCCTGGAGGGCCAGCATGTTGCGCCGCCCGGGTTGCAGATGGGTCAGCAACTCGTAGTCGGTCTCCAGGGTTCCGAATCGTTCGTTCGGCGGGATCTCCGCGATCAGGGCACGCAACAGGGTGGTCTTCCCCGCTCCCTGGTCACCGGAGATCACTATCGACTTGCGGGCCAGCACGGCCTGGGCGAGAAGCCGGGCCAGCGGAACGGGCAGCATGCCGTCGTCGGCCAGCTCCTTCAACGTCACCGAGGTCAACGTGTGCTGGCGGATGATGACGGAGGGACGGTGACTCAACCCGAACCCGATGGCGTGCAGCCGGAAACGGCTACCGAGCGCGAGGGTCATCGTCGGGTGGGCGTCATCGAAGGGGCGTGGTGGGTTTGCGGTTT
>ERZ773042.1437-NODE-1437-length-14052-cov-7.048653_pt1 | contig 14052 bp, 3 predicted proteins | sample MGYA00511664_ERZ773042 | MGnify/ENA primary metagenome ERZ773042 (study PRJEB29015, sample SAMEA2737984) | human oral metagenome | biome: human oral; feature: human-associated habitat; material: dental | place: China | collected 2036 ... | reverse complement strand
TTCTGATGCTACTAAATTTTCTAATACTTTTAAAGTTGTAAGTGGAAAAAGTTTAACAGCAGAATTAGGACAAAATTCAACTTTTGGACTTTTAAATGGAGCAACAGGAACTGTAAATGTAGGAACTTATTTACAAAATAACTCTATTAATATTTCTACTTTTGGAAGTGGAGCAAGTATATTCTATACAACAGGTGGTGTAACAGCTAACTTAAATGAAAATCATACTGTAACAAATGGAACAGCAGCTTCAACAGCAGTCTTAGTTGGGGCAAATGGATCTACTGTAAAGATTGATACTGGAAAAACTCTAACAACAAATACTAATGTTGGGCTTATTGCAACAAAAGCTGGAGGAACAACAGGATCAACAGCACAAAATGATGGAAACATTGTATCAACAAGAGATTCAGGTATAGGGATTTATACAACTGAAAGTACAGGAAATTCAACAGGAACTATAACAATGCAAAATAAAGAATCTGTTGGTATACTTGGAGAAAATAATTCTACTTTAACTAACAGTGGAAAAATAGAATTACAAAAAGATAAGTCAGCAGGAATTTATGGAAAAGACTCAGATGTAACAAATAGTGGAACAGGAACAAAAGGTATATATGTAAAAGATGAAAAATCAGCAGGAATTTATGGTTTACTAACAAGTACTGCTAGTGCTGATAAAACTTTAAGTAATACAGGTTTAGTAAAAGTTGAAAATACAGGAAAATCTGGTTCAGCAGGAATTTATGCTAAGTTAAATACTACAGCAACAAAAAAATTATCAACTGTAAACTCTGGAACAATTGAAGTTGCACAAACTGGTTCAGCAGGAATCTATGCAGAAAATGGAAGTGCTCAAGCTAATACACAATCTGATGTAACAAATAGTGGATTAGTAAAAATGACAGGAGGAAGTTCAGTTGGTATTATAGGTGAAAAATCTCAAATAACAAATAGTGGAACAGGAACAGGTAAGGGTATAGAAATATATGGAACTGGTTCAGCAGGGATTTTAGCAAATAATGATTCAAAAGTTATTAATACTGGAAGAATAGAAGGAAGTACAGGAACAAGCTTGGTTGGAATTTCAGTAGATAAAACTTCAACAGTAACAAATAGTGGAACTATTACTATGAATACAGCTTCTAGTTCAGGTATATCAACTAAAGGTGGAGATGTAACAAATAGTGGAGCTATTACTTTAGTTGGAGCTACATCAACAGGAATTTCTTCTGAAAATGCAAATGTTACAAATTCTGCAACAACAGGAGAAATAATAGTTAAAAATGCTAATTCAATGGGAATTTACTCTAAATCTGATGGAACAGTAGCTAGAACAGTTTCTAATGCTGGAGAAATTACTTTGGAAACTCCAACAGGAGTAAGTGCTAATAAATCTGCTGCTATATATAGCTTATTGGATGCAGGTTCTAATAAATTAACTACTACAAATACAGGTACTATTAATGTAGGACAAGAAGGTTCAGCAGGAATCTATGCAAAAAATAATACAGGAACTAATACTAACTCAGTAGTAGAAAATAAATTAGCTATTAATGTAACTAAACAAGGTTCAGCAGCAATATTAGGAGAAAAATCTGATATAACAAACTTTAAAACAACAACAGGAGTTATTACTTTATCTGCTTTTAAATCAGCAGGAATAATAGGAAATAATGATTCAAAAGTAAGTAATGCTGGAAAAATAGAAACAACAGGTGTAAGTCCTACAAAAGCTGAAGAAGGTTTAGTAGGAATATCTTTGAATGCTTCAACAGGAACTAATGAAACAACTGGAACTATTAGTTTAGGAACAGCTTATTCAACAGGAATGTTTGGAGAAGCAAGTTCAACATTAACAAATGCTGGAAGTATAACAGGAGATAAACAAAAAGCAGTAGGAATGGCAGCAAAAGCTTCAACTGCAACAAATAATAGTGGAGCAACAATAACTCTAAGTGGAGCAAACTCAACAGGAATGTTTGGTTTAGCTGTTGGTTCAACTAAGTCAACATTAACAAATAGTGGAACAATTAATGGTAATGGTGAAGGAGCAGTAGGGATAGCTGTTAATGACTCTAAAGCAACAAATAATAGTGGAGCAACAATAAATTTAACAGCTAAAAAATCAACAGGAATGTTTGGAGAAGTAGGTTCAATTGTAACAAATGCTGGAACAATAGAAACAAGTACAGCAAATCCAGGAACTACAGAAGAAGGTTTAGTGGGAATAGCAGTTAATGCTTCAACAGCAACAAATGAAACTACTGGTCAAATAATTTTAGGAACAGCATTCTCAACAGGAATGTTTGGAGAAAATAATGGTTCAACTAAATCTACTATAACAAATAAAGGAAGTATAACAGGAAATAAAGAAAAATCAGTAGGAATGGCTGTAAAGGGTTCAACAGCAACAAATAATAGTGGAGCAACAATAACTCTAAATGGAACAAATTCAACAGGAATGTTTGGAGAAGCTAATGGAACAGTTAAATCAGATGTAACAAATAGTGGAACAATTACTGGAATAGGTGAAGGAACTGTAGGAGTTGCAGTTATTGGTTCAGATGCAACAAATAGCAATGGGGCAACAATAAGTCTACAAGCTAAAAAATCAACAGGAATGTTTGGAAAAACAAACTCAACTATAAAAAATGCTGGAAAAATTGAAACAACTACAGCAAATCCAACAGCTACAGAAGATGGTTTAGTAGGAATAGTTTTAGATAACTCAACAGGAACAAATGAAAGTACAGGAGTAATAAACCTAGGAACAGCTTATTCAACAGGAATGTTTGGAGAAAATAATTCAATATTAACAAATGCTGGAAATATAACAGGAACAGCAGATAATGCAGTAGGAATGGCAGCAAAAGGTTCTAATGCTACAAATAATGCAACCATAACATTAAATGGAGCAAATTCAAAAGGAATGTTTGGAGAAGCTAATGGTACAACTAAATCAAATGTTGTAAATAACGGAACAATTAGTGGAGTAAATGGTTCAACAGTAGGGATGGCAGTTGATGGTTCTAATGCTACAAATAATGCTGGAAAATCAATAGTATTAGAAGGAAAAGGTTCAACAGGAATATTTGGTAAAAATGGTTCAACAGTAAGTAATGCTGGAACAATAGAAACAAAGACAGCAGTTCCCTCAAATTCAACAGAAGGATTAGTAGGAATAGCTTTAAATGCTTCAACAGGAACAAATGAAACAAGTGGTGAAATAAAATTAGGAACAGCTCATTCAACAGGAATGTTTGGAGAAGCAAGCTCTACATTAACAAATGCTGGGAAAATTACAGGAGCTAAGGATATAGCTGGTATAGTAGGAATAGCATCTGATAAGTCAACAGTAGCAAATAATAGTGGAGCAACAATAACTTTACAAGGAATAAAATCGACAGGAATATTTGGAAAAGCAGGTTCAACAGTAAGTAATGCTGGAACAATAGAAACTGTTGCACCAACAGCACAACCTACATCTTCAACAGAAGGGTTAGTAGGAATAGCTTTAAATGCTTCGACAGGAACAAATGAAACAAGTGGTGAAATAAAATTAGGAACAGCTTATTCAACAGGAATGTTTGGAGCAGCAACATCAACAGTTATAAATGAAGGAAAAATTACAGGAAACCAACTAAAGAATGTTGGTATGGCTGGTAATGCTTCAACAGTAACAAATAAAAATATAATAACTTTGCAAGGAAAAAGTTCAACAGGAATATTTGGAGAAAATAATTCTACTTTATTAAATGATACAACTGGAAATATCACAGTAAAAGAAGAAGCTTCAGTTGGAATTTTCTCTAAATCAAATAGTAATAAAGCAGAAAACAAAGGAACTATTTTAACAGAAAAGAAAAAATCTGCTGGAATGTTTGGAAGTAAAGGAGAACTTGAAAATACTAACACTATAACTACTGCTGAAGAAGAATCAGCAGGAATGTATGTAGAGCATTCTAATGCAACAAATAAGAAAACTGTTCTTATTAAAGGAAAAGCCTCAGCTGGTATATATGCTAAATTAAGTGATGCAACAGGTGGAATAGCTTCAGGCACAAATGAAGGAACAGATGCTGTTATAACAATTGAAAAAGAAGGTTCAGCAGGAATGTTGGGTGAAGTAAAATCAACAGTGGCAACAGGAACTGCAACTACTTTAACATTGACAAATAGTGGAAATATTAATGTTAAAACTAAAAATTCAACAGGAATGATGCTTACTAATGATTCAGCTTCTTTAACAAAAGACAAGGTAAAAGCAGAAAATACTGGAATTATTACATTATCTTCTACAACAGCAACAGATAATAAAAATATTGGTATTCTTGCTAACAAAAAAGCAACAGGAATTAATAGTGGAACTATAAATGTAAATACTTTAGAATCAGTTGGAATGTTAGGTCAAGCTGCTTCAAGTGTTGTAAATAAAAAGACTATTAATTTATCAGCAGAAAAAGGAATAGGAATGTTAACAAAAGACACTGATTCTACTGCTACAAATGAAGATACAATAAATGTTAATGGAAAACAATCTTCTGGAATGTTAGCTCAAACTGCTGGAAAAGCAGAAAATAAGAAAAGTATTATTGTAACAGCAGAAAGTGGAGTTGGAATCTTTGTATCTGATACTGGAACAGGAGTTAATACATCAACTGGAGAAATAACATTAGAAAATAAAAATGCAGTTGGAATTTTTGCTAAAAATAATGGAACTACACATACAGCTAAAAATGCTGGCAAGATTGTTTTAGGTAAAGCTGATGGTTCAACAACACATGAATCTTTAATAGCTATGTTTGCACAAGCAGAATCTGGAAAAACAGCTAGTGTAAAAAATACAGGAACAATTGATGTTAATACAAAAAAATCAGTTGGAATGTATGCAAAAAATGATGCTACAAATGTGGGTGATGTTGATTTACAAAATATAGGAACAATAAATGTAAACAATACAGGATCAGCAGGAATTTATGCACCTAAAGCTAATATTTCAAAAGTAGGAAAAATTAAATTAAAAGACTCTGATATTACAAATGGTTCATCTGCTGTATATATTTCAAAAGGTGGAAAAGTATCTGATACTTCTAGTGCTGATATTAACTTAGGTAAAGTAAATCAAAACAGAGTTGCTTACTATGTAAATGGTCAAAATAGTTCTTTAGCTGGGGCCAATATTGGAAAAATCAGTGGATATGGAGTTGGAGTATATTTACAAGGAAACTCTAAAACTGATGTAGCAAAAATAGATACTAATACACCAACATTAGACTATACATCTGGTGATGATAAGGGAAATGGAATAATAGGTTTATATCTAAATGGAAATACAGATATTCAAGCTTATACACAAGGAATTAAAGTAGGAGATAGTGTTGGAACAAAATATGCAATAGGTATCTATGCTAATAAACAAGGAATACCTGGAACTCCATATAATATAACAACACCTATTCAAGCTGGAGCAAATGGAGTGGGTATCTATGCTGATAATGACAGCAATATCACATATACTGGAAATATGGAAATAGGAGATGGAACAACAGCTGGAACAGGAATCTTCATAACTAAAAAAGTTGGAGCAAATCGTGGAGAAGTTACTCTTGGTTCAAATACTATTAAATTAAAAGGAACAGGAGGAGTTGCAGTAATTGCCTCTGAAGGTACAAAATTTGATGGTGGAAATGCTACAATTGAATTAATAGGAACTAATGTTCAAGGTGTAGGTGTTTATGCTAAAAAAGGTTCTGAGGTAAGTACAAATCACTGGACTTTTAATAACCATGGAAATGCAGCAGAAGAAGTACGTTCTGAAGAAGGAGGAGCTTACGTAGATGCTGATAGAAATCTAAAACCAAAAATGGTTTTAACTCATGTTATTAATGGTGAAACAATAATATCTAGTGGAAAATCTGTTACATCAGTAGCGGATGGAAAATATAAGGCTGAAGCAAACATAGGACTTATGGCAGAAGGAATTAAAAATCTAATTGCACCAGCACCTCTTAATTGGAGAGAACCTAATTTTGAAGCAGTAAACCATGGAACTATTGATTTCTCTAACTCAGAAAAATCAACAGCAATGTTTATAAATTCTGCTAGAGCTCAAAATGATGGAGTTATTAAAGTTGGAAAGAATTCAACAGCTATTTATGGTTTCTATAATAAAGATACAAGAAAATATGATGGAGCTTCTACAAATCCAGATCCAAATATCTTAAAAGTAGAAACAACAGCAAATTCTAAGATAAGTTTAGGAGATAGCTCAACAGGAATGTATCTAATAAATGCAGAAAGTGTTAATAACATTGGTGGAGAAATAACTGCTGAAACAGGAGCTACAAAAAATGTTGGTATCTATGCTGTAAATGGACAAGATAAAGATGCAGCTAATAATAAAACTTTAACTATGACAACAGCTACTAATATCAAATTAGGTAATGGTTCAGTTGGCTTATATAGTAAAGGACAATCATATACTGTAAGAAATACTGTAACAAATACTGGAAATATAGAAGTAGGAGATAAAATAGCTGGTTCACCATCAGTTGCAATGTATGCTGAAAATACAAATTTAAATACTGATTCAAAAATAAAAGTTGGTAATGATGGAATAGCTTTCTATGGTAAGAATTCAGATATTACTGCAAAAGGTACTGTAAACTTCTCTAATAATGGAGTACTTGCATATCTAGAAAATTCTAAATTTATTTCTCACTTAGGAAATCTAGGAGCAACAAAAAATACTATGATGTATTTGAAAAATAGTATAGCTCAATTAGATGGAGCAGGAGCTAAAGTAGATATAGAAGTTGCAGATGGGTATACTGGAGCATATATTGAAGGAAATTCTCAATTAACTGGTGTAAAAACAATAAAATTGGGAGAAAACTCTACTGGACTTTATTTACAAGAAACAACTCCAAACTTTGTTTCAACAGTAGAAACAATAACAGGAACAAAGGATAGAGCAAGAGGAATTTCAGCAATAAATTCTAATTTTACAAATAATAGTAAAATTTCTCTAAGTGGAGAAGAATCAGTGGCACTTTATGCAAAAAATGATTCAGCTACTTCAAAATATATTGTAAATAATGGAGAGTTAAATCTATCAGGAAAGAGAACATTAGGAGCATTTTTAAGAGGTGACCAAACTTTTGAAAATAAAGCTAATATAAATATAGCTGATTCAGCTGATTCAAAGAATCCAACTATTGGAATTTATACAAAAACAACAACTGAGGATATCAAAGATAAAGCTGGAAATGTTATAGGAACTAGAATTTTAGAAGGTTCTAATATAAAACATACATCTGGAATAATAGAAGTTGGAGAAAAATCAATAGGTATCTATTCAAAAACTTCTGCAAATGTTGATATAGATGGTGGAAAAATTCATGTTAAAGACCAAGGTATAGGAATTTATAAAGAAGCTGGAAAACTTACTATAAAAGGTGAATTAGATATTGATCCACATGTTGCAACAGCAAAAGATAGTGAACCAACTGCTGTTTATGCAGTAAATGGAACACAAGTTGATGATCAAGCATCTAAGATTTCAGTTGGAGAAAAATCTTATGGATTTATATTAAATAACAATGATCCAACAAAAACTAATACTTATATTAATGGAAATACAGGAACCGTAAGTATGGGAAATGATAGTGTGTTCCTATATTCTAATGGAAAGGCAAACATTGTTAATAATAGAACAATAAATTCTAATGGTTCAGAACATTTAATTGCTTTCTATATTAAAAATGGTGGAGACTTTACAAATAATGGAACAATAGACTTCTCATCAGGAAAAGGAAATATAGGAGTTTATGCACCAGGAGGAAAAGCATCAAATAGAGGTAATATTTTTGTAGGAAAAACTGATGATATAGATCCAGCAACAGGAAAAGTATATTCTGATGTTTCAAAAATTGTTTATGGTATAGGAATGGCTGCTGATAATGGTGGACATATAGTAAATGATGGAACAATTAGAATATATAATAACAAATCTATTGGTATGTATGGTTCAGGAGTTGGAACTGTTGTAGAAAATGGAGTTAATGGTAAAATTCTTTTAGATGGAAGTAGAGCAACTGCAACTGATAAAATCCAAAGTATGACAGGAGTTTATGTTGATGAAGGAGCTACATTCAGAAACTTTGGTACTATAACAACAACAGATTCATATGCTGGAAGAGATGGAAAAATAAATGAAAATGTTTCAGGACTTACTGGTGTTGCAGTAATGAATGGATCAACTCTTATAAATGAAGCTTCTGGAAAAATCTTAATTGATGCTGACAATAGTTCAGGAGTTGTTATCAGAGGAAAAAGAGATGCAAGTGGAAACTTGGTAAGAAATGCAGTAATTAAAAACTATGGTGAGATTAAAGTAAGAGGTAAGGGAGCAACTGCAATTAGCTGGAAAGATGTAAGTGCAGAAGATATAGCTAACTTACAAAAAATGATTAACGATAAGATTACTTCTGATCCTAATGGACGTGAAATAGGACAAGCTGCTGGAACTAACAAAGATTTCCAAGGTGTTTCAATCACTGTACAAGATGGAAAACCTGTATTTAGAAGAAATGGTAGAATAATTGATGATGTAGCAGAAGTTGAAAAAATCAATGAATTAATTGGTAGTGCACCAAATCTAGCAATGTCAGATGTTGGTTTCTATGTTGACACATTAGGAAGAACAAGACCTGTTGAATTTGAAGGAGCAAATCCACCTGTAAATAGTCAATTGATTATTGGTACTGAATATTCAGAAAGAACTAATAAGAAAGAATGGTTTGTAAGTGGAAATGTAATTAAACCTTTCTTAGATCAAATCCAAGGAAGAAACTTTAAATTAACAACATTAGCTGGTTCATTAACTTGGATAGCTACACCAGTTTTGGATAACTATGGACAAATAACAGGTGTTGCAATGTCTAAATTATCTTACACATCTTTTGTAAAAAGAGAAGATAATGCATATAACTTTACAGATGGTTTAGAACAAAGATATAATATGAATGCTCTTGATTCAGTAGAAAAGAGAATTTTCAATAAATTAAATAGTATTGGTAAAAATGAAGAAGTATTATTGACACAAGCATTTGATGAAATGATGGGACACCAATATGCAAATGTACAACAAAGAGTACAAGCAACTGGAATGATTTTAGATAAAGAGTTCTCTTATTTAAGAGGTTCTTGGACAAATCCTACAAAAGATTCTAATAAGGTAAAAACTTTTGGAATGAAAGGTGAATACAAGACAGATACTGCTGGAGTAATAGACTATAAGAACAATGCTTATGGTGTAGCTTATGTTCATGAAAATGAAGATATCAAACTTGGAAAAGGTACAGGTTGGTATACAGGTATAGTTCATAATACTTTCAAATTTAAAGATATTGGAAACTCAAAAGAAGAACAATTACAAGCTAAGGTTGGATTATTTAAATCAGTTCCACTTGATGATAACAATAGCTTAAATTGGACAATATCAGGAGATATCTTTGCAGGACATAATAAACTAGAAAGAAAATTCTTAGTTGTTGATGAAATATTCCATGCAAAATCTAAATACTATACTTATGGAATAGGAATTAAAAATGAAATAGGAAAAGAATTTAGATTAAGCGAAGGTTTCTCAATAAGACCTTATGGAGCATTAAAAGTTGAATATGGAAGAGTATCTAAGATAAGAGAAAAATCAGGAGAAGTAAAATTAGAAGTAAAACATAATGATTACTTATCTATAAGACCAGAAATAGGAACAGAATTAGCTTATAAACATTACTTTGGAGCTAAAACATTAAGAACAAGTGTAGGAGTAGCTTATGAAAATGAGTTAGGAAGAGTTGCAAATGGAAAGAATAAAGCAAGAGTGGCAGGAACAACTGCTGATTGGTTTGATATTCGTGGTGAAAAGGAAGATAGAAAAGGAAATGTAAAATTTGACTTAAATATTGGATTTGATAACCAAAGACTTGGAGTAACTGGAAATGTAGGTTATGATACAAAAGGAAACAATGTTAGAGGTGGAGTAGGACTAAGAGTTATATTCTAATTCTAAAAATCAAAATAAAAGCTGGTTGGAGTGGAAACTTCAATCAGTTTTTTCTTTTGTTATAAAGTCAAAATATGATAGAATATATAATAAATATTCTAAATATTAGGGGGAATTAAAATGTTAAAAAAAGAAAAAGATTTTTCAGTTATTCAAAAATATTCAAAAGCTTTGGAACTTTTGGATAATTATGACCATCAAATAGTTATAAAACCAGAAGGTTTAAAAAAAGATACTTATCAATTAACTTATGAAGAATGTAGAGAATTAATAGCAAGTATGTCTTTTGGCTCAAGTTCAACAATATTTGGAAGAGAAAAAAGTGAAGGAGCATTAAAAGGAATTGTAGATTCTGTTTATCAAAGTGCTTTTGGAGAAGATGCTTACCCAACAGTTGAAGAAAAGGCAGCAAACTTACTTTATTTTATAGTGAAAGACCACCCATTTATTGATGGTTGTAAGAGAACTGCTGCTAGTATATTTATATATTTTTTAAATCAAAATAATCTTTTATTTAGAAATGGGGAAAAGATTATTTCTGATAGTAGCTTGGTAGCGATCACACTACTTCTTGCAGAATCTAAACCAGAAGAAAAGGAAATGATGGTTAAGGTTGTTATGAACTTTTTGGGATGGTAAAAGGTCAGACAATGTCTGACAAATTCAATTCCACAGACATTGTCTACAGAATATAGCGATTTACCTAACTTAAAAAAGTCATATATTGAGTGATTAATTAAGTTGGACATATTACAGATTACTTATGATGGAAGATACTTTTTTATAGATTTAATATTTTATAATTATCTTTTAAAATGTTTTGTACTGACAATTGGAATTGTACTATGTACAGATAAAAGTGATTCAATAGTTTATCAAAAAATAAAATATAAGTTTTGCTTAAAAGTATAAAACATATTTTATCTAGTGAGGAAGAATTGTTATCAGAAATAAAAAGAGAATGTAAATATATTGAAACAAGAAGAAAAATTAGGGAAAGATGAGTGAAGATAAAATCTCAGACAGTGTCTGAGGAATTTTAGAGCAATATAAAAGTCTATTGAGAAAAATTGAACTGCACCCAAAATCTTGGATACAAGATTGGATGTGCAGTTTTTTCATTTTATAACATGATATAATTATCTTTTAAATCCAATATTTTATTTTAGTATCTATTTAGTTTCTAAAATTGAATGTTTTTATATCTATTTTTTAGTATCAAAAGTAATATGAAAAAGTATGTTAAGATTTCCACAAACTATTATAGTTATTCATATTCTAACATTAAATTCTATTATCTACCCTGAGATATATTCAAGTGCAGCATTATACGCAACATTATATATTTTTCTAGAATTAATTGGACCTATACGGTCAGCTTTTTGTAAATCCTCTTCAGATGATTTAAGAATATCTTCTATAGTTTTAATTCCAATTTTTTTAAGTACATTTTTTTTATGTTGAGTTAAATCTAATGTGTCCAGTGATTTTTTTAATATATTATTTAGTACTAAAAACATGTCTTCTGATGCATTTTCTAAACTAATACTTTTATTTATATCATTAAAAGCTGGTGAATTTTTACCATACTCTGTATAAATTTTAATGGATAAATTATCAAATATTTCCTTGCTTCGTTCAACTACAGAAGTTGTTCCTTCACTAGCAACCACAACTCCCAGATTCAATTGATATCTATCATAAACTTCTCCACGTACTTTTGTTCCTTCTGTATGTAATCTAATAATTCCTGAATATTCAAGAATTCTAACAGAAGATTTCACTGATTCTGGTGCATCTTTGTGTATAGCAAAAAAAATTGTTTTCTTAACATTTTTTCCATTTTTATTCTTTGTTTCTTCTAAAACATCTCTTTCTATAAATATCCTTCCCCAATCTATCATTTCTTTATGTCCTGAATAAAATGATGACAATTTAGTATGTTCTTGCCAAATTTGAACACGATAAAAATCTTTAATTGTTGAACTCACATTGTTTTTTTTAAAACTTTTAAATCCTTCACTAGCTTGTTCTATACTCTTAAGTAAAAGCCTTGGATTTCCATCACAACACATAATTAATGAATCAAAGCATTGACCCTGACTTTCTAGCATTTTTATAAGATTAGCGTCATCTATTTGACACTTAACCATATCTCTCATGCTATTAATATAATTCTCATCATTAATATTTCTTTCAACTACTACACTATTAACATCATGAAATAACTGAAGTGTAGAATAATAACTTATTCCTGGATACACAGCTGCCTTACAGCAAATATATGGGCTTCTCAAATCTCTAAACATACTAAAAAATTCTCTTTGTTGCCTAGGTATAAAATTATGACAAGCCTCATCAAAAAAGAATATGACTTTTTCAATTGAAAACTTAACACAAAAATTTTTTATAATTTCTTTTATAAAATCAATGTCATCTACCACTTTAAAATTTGATTCATCTATTCCTAATATTTCCATGATTTCTGTTTTCTCAATTTTTTTCTGATTTCTCCAAGAGTTTTCTAAAACTGTTATAAACTTATCAAGATTACTTTCTTTTGATTTTTCATGTTTAAATAACATTTTAAATGGGTCACTATTTGCTGTAATAATACCTTTTTCAAGGATCGCATTTCTAAACTCATTCAAAAGCTTTGCATACATCCAATACTGAAAATTTTTATTGTCAAAAGGATTATTAACAAGCATACTTTTGCTAAAACTCAAATATACTGGCAATACTTTTTTAGTAGAATATTCACTATTTAACTCATTCTCAGCAACTTTAATTAGCATAGTCTTACCAATTCCCCTACTCCCTATAAGTAATAATTGAGAATTAGATTTTAAATTATTTATAATATTTCTGTCCGATTTTGTTTCAACATATATTTTTGTTATTTCACTTAACTTAATATCTTCTGTTCTTATAATTATATTCATTTAAATTACCTCATATTCCTTTAATAAAACATCTACTCTGTTAGTAAATTCATCAGAATGGTTCCCAAATCTAATACTCGTCCCAGTAATAAGTAATGAAAGTATCACTTTACACATTTTTAAAATATTTTCGCATATGTCTTTATTATATTTAACTTGAAAATCTTTTAATTGCTTCAGATATTCATCTTTTCCATGAACATATTCTGAACATTCTCTATAACAGTTATTTATGGTTATATTAAAAGTTTCAAAATTGCCTTTTAAAAATAATTCCCAGTATTTGTTAATTAATATACCTTCATTTTCTTTATTAAATTCACTCCATATAATATCTCTTTTATTATTTTTCCAAAGTAAATATTTGTAATTATTATCCTTAAATTGAAAAAGAGAGATCCCCATTTCTAAAATACATCTTAAACTAATATAGCTCTGTCTATAAAAACCTTGCAAACAAAAATATATTGATGCAAACGCATCATGTGTTATCTCTTTTAATAATTCATCAAATTCAAAATCTTTCCCTCGTTTTTGATAACAATTAATTAATAAATATATTTCTGAAATAATACTTTTATTCTCATCAATAGCACATAAAAAATTACTATCTATTTGTTTTTTTTGTTCTAACAAACTTTCTTTAATTTCAATTTCCATAAAAGTCACCTATTTCTTTATCTTTAAATTTCATAATATTATCTAATGCCTTATCTTAGTCCTTCCAGTATTTTTTAGATGCGAAAACTGTTTTACAAAAATTTCAACCTACAAATAAACTTCCTTATAAGCTTTTTCATACTTCTTATTCCCACTCAATAGTAGCAGGTGGTTTAGAAGAAATATCATAAGTCAATCTATTAATTCCCTTAACCTCATTCAAAATTCTATTAGAAACCTTTTCTAAAAATTCATAAGGTAAGTGAGACCAAGTAGCAGTCATAAAATCTATTGTATTAGCTGATCTTAAAACAGCTGTATATTCATAAGTTCTTTCATCTCCCATAACTCCAACAGATTTTACAGGAAGTAAAA
>ERZ773042.1434-NODE-1434-length-14065-cov-12.972305_pt1 | contig 14065 bp, 10 predicted proteins | sample MGYA00511664_ERZ773042 | MGnify/ENA primary metagenome ERZ773042 (study PRJEB29015, sample SAMEA2737984) | human oral metagenome | biome: human oral; feature: human-associated habitat; material: dental | place: China | collected 2036 ... | reverse complement strand
CGCCGGTCATCGTCGTCGGCCTCGGCGTCCTCGCCACGATGGTCGCCGGAAAGCGGCTCACCTGGCTTCGCTTCGGCGCCGTTCTGGGCGCCGCCGTCGCCGTTTCTTTCGTGTTCGCCCTCTTCGACTACCTTCAACCTGCCCCCAAGCGCTCTCACCTCGGCAAGTTCGTGGGGTCCTTCTTCGACGGCGGCGGCCTCGCCATCGTCTGGCGCAAAGTCACCCAGATATTCGGGGGAAATGCGCTCTTCATCCCCGTCGCCCTGGCGATCGTCGCGGCGATCTGCGCAGTCGCTTGGCTGCTGGCCAAGCGCGGACACTTCGCTCGGCTCCGGATTGAGGACGAAATCGTGAGGCGTTCGGCGGTTTCGCTCGTATCGGCGCTCGTCGTCGCTGCGCTGCTCAACGACTCGGGGGTCACGATGCCGGCCGTCGGGCTGATCGTTGCCGCCCCGCTGTGGCTCGTCGCCACGTTGCGCCGCGAGGGAGAGGCGACCGCCGGTCAAAGGGACGCTGCCGTGCAGGAAGGCGAGGCCGCCGTGCAGGAGGAAGAAAGCCCGGCAACGGCCTCTCGCGAATAGGCAGCCGCTGTCCGACGACGCAGGTTTGGCAGGCTTGAAGCCGCGGTCAGTCAGACCCCGAGCGGGCGCATGCGCGGGGTCTGGTGCGCGGATCGGTCTCGGTGGCGGGGGCGGACCTTGATTGATCGCATACGCTTGGTCACTGTCGGAGTATTAAAAATACTATTCTAATGTATTTGAATCATACATGCGACCTCCAGTGTATGTTGTTCGTTACGGAGGGGGTGTGGCTTTCTGCGTGGCGTCTCGCCCTTCGTTGCACAACGCCTTTCCTTTGTTCTTTTGCGGCTGTTTTCCACGGCTGTGGCCTGCTCGAAACGTCCGCCGCGAACTGGAGAATCTGTTCGCGGCCTTTTTGCCGCGCGAGACTGCGCGATCGATTTGCCGCGGAATGCCGGACCTCCGTTCGGATGTGAACAGACGTGCGCGACGTTGAAATGCGCACCATTTCAAGGAAAAGTCGGATTGTCCCGCGCCTTCGGCGTGCGAATCGCGCCTTACGGAGAAGATACAGTTTTTGACTGGCCTGTCGATCATTTAAGCTACTTTAGACCGCTTAAGGGCGGCGCCCTGTGAGGAGTCCGGCGGAATGTGCCTGTCCGAATGGCGGCGTCGCGCCGAATGTCCAAAAACTTGAAGGGAGTTTCGCGCATGGGACCAGGTGGGGCGGACACGCTGTCTGCAGATCCGAAGGAGCTCGCGACTGAGGCTGGCAACGCGCAAGACTGCGCCGCCAAAAGTCAGCGCATGCGGACGGAAGATACAGCCGGCAGCATCTCGGGGAAGATTTCAGGAGGCAAGGCGGCCTCGACCGTCAAGACGACGTCCGAGCATCTTTCGAACGAGCTCAAAGACATTGAGCATCAGCTGAGCGACTACTCGGACGATCTAGTGGCAACCATGAAGACGATCGAGCAAACCGATCAGAACGAGGCGGGGATGTATCAGGGCATGACCCCCTCCGGGGACGCCGGCGGCTTTGCCGAGGGAATAGGCGCCGGAGCAGGAGACGGCGGCGCAGGCGACGCCGGAGGCGGGAGCGGCGCTGCAATTGGCGGCGGTCACTCTTACGGGTCGGCCGGCGGCGCGTCTGGCGGCTCAGCTGGAGGCGGCCACTCGTATGGCTCCGCCAACGGCGGCGCCGGCCAGCTTTTCGGCTCTCCCGGCGGCGGCTCGGTTGTAGGCGGCCATTCGTACGGTTCGACCGAGAGCGGCCAGATCGTCGGCTCGCACGGCGGGCATAACTCGACGGGCGCTCTGAGCGGTATCCACAGTTTGATGAGCGGCGATTCCGATTCCTTCTCGTCTCATGCGGGAGGATCTCACCCCGCGCCCATGCCCCGCGTCGAAGGCTCGGGCGATCCCGTGCCCATGCCGCACGCGGAGACCTCCGGAAACGCCGCGCCGATGCCGCACGTCGAAACCGAAGGTGGAAAGATCCTCCCTTCCGTCGAGCAGGGGCACAGTTACGGGTCCCAGCTTTCCGGCAGCGGGAGCTCTCACGGAGGCTCCTTGGGCCCGGCGCCCATGCCGCAGGTGGAGGCTCCGGGCGATCCCGCGCCCATGCCGAATGCCGGAAACTCGGGGAATCCCGTTCCCATGCCCACGGCGGAAGGCTCGGGCAACCCCGTCTTCACGTCCCACGGAAGCGTCCATTCGGTGACAAACTCCTCCGGTTCGTTCGCCCCGACGCCGATGCCGCACGCGGCGCCTTCCGGCGACCCCGTCGCGATGCCCCACGTCGAAACATCGGGAAATCCGGCCCCAATGCCGCGAATCGAGCCTTCCGACCCGCCGGTCTTCACCCGCGGGGGAGGGGCGGACTACGGCCCGCGGATTCCCGGCGTCGGCGCCGACGGCGGCTCTTTTGCTCCATCACCCATGCCGCACGTCGAGAATCCGGGCAACGCCGTTCCGCTTCCCGGCGCGCAGGGTTCGGACGCTCCGGCTCCCATGCCCCGCGTGCACGGCTCCGGCGGTTCATCGTCGGCCGTGACCGCGTGAGGCTCGAATCACGCAACCGTGAAGTGCGCAAACCGACAGCGCATCAGAGCTCAATTGCCGACGTTTCGGCGCTAAGAAAGGACTTTCTCCATGAAATGGAGCGACATCACCGACTGGGAAGAGTCGACCCTCGAAACCGAGTATCAACAACTGTGCATTCGAGAGAAGGAGGCGGAAGACTGGGGTCGCGAGATTCTCGAGCTCAACAAGTCGACGAGCTGGCAGGGCGACGCCCGCAAAGCGGCGGACAAGAGGGTCGAAGAGATCGACCAGGACGTCGCCCAGTTCATCGTGAATCTGCGGGCGATGAAAACCGCGACGTCCACGATGCAGCAGGGCATGGGCGCCGTGCAGGGCCTCGTGAGAGACGCGAAGGCGCACGCCGAGGGCTCCGGTTTGACCATCTATTCGGACGGCACTGTGGAAGACACGAGCGGAACCGATTGGGGCGACGTGGCTCTCAGCACCGCGATGAACCCGTTGAGCTACGCGCTTCCGGGAGCGGGCACCCTCATTTCGGCCGGGACTTCCTACGAGATGAACAAAGCCGCCAGGCAAAAGGCGGTCGACGAGTGTGCAGACCGCGTCGATGAGGCCGTCAAGAAAGCCAACGAGATAGACGAGGCATACTCGCAAGCTCTCAGCGACATCGAAGAAGGCAAGGTCAAGCCCGAAGGCTCCCTCAAGCACACCGTGGACGGGCCCCTTCCCATGCCTCAGGACACCAGCGACACCCGCGCCGTGGCCGAATGGTGGGACTCGCTGAGCCGCGAGGAGCAGGAAAGGCTCGCCGACGAAGAACCGGATCGCATCGGCAACCTCGACGGCGTCGACGCCTGGGCTCGAGACAGGGCCAATCGCCATCGGTTGGACAGGGATTACGAGGATCTGAACAGCAGGAAAGAGTCCAACGAGAAGAAAGTCGCCGACTATGAAAAGTGGAAGGCCTCTGCCGCAATAGGGGTGCCTGCGCCCTGCAGCGCCGATGAATACAACCGTGCGAAGAGCGAACTCGACAGGCAGGCGGAACTCGACAAGCTCAAGACTGCTCTTAAGCAGGGCGCCCAATACAACGGCACGTCGCAGCTCCTTCTTTACGACCCCGTCGAACCCGGCGAGAATCAAGACCAGCTCCATGCGGCTGTGACGGTAGGCGACGTCGATAAGGCAGACAACGTTGCGGTTCACGTGGGCGGGTTGACGACGAGCGTGGACAACAACGTCGTCGGGTACACCGCCGAAATGGCCAATGTGGCCGGCACGGCCGGAGGAAACACGGCCTCGGTCATGTGGTTCGGATACGATCCTCCGCAGGCGGGAGCGGGCTCGAACGGCCTCTTCACCGTGTCCGAAACCGAGCGTGCGGCCGCGGGAGGGGCCGACTTGTCCCACTTCCTCGAGGGGCTGCACGATTCGCGGCAGGGCAGCGGAGAGGGCGGCGATCCGAGAATCACCGCCCTAGGCCACTCCTACGGTTCGACGACCCTGGGATACGCCCTGACGCAGGTGCGTGACGGCGTCGTCGACGCCGGAGTCTTCTACGGGCCGCCGGGAGTCCCGGCCAAGGACGTCTCCGATTTCAACGTGCCGTCGGACAGCGTCTACGTCATGAAGAACGACCAGGACATCATCGGCGCAGTGCCGAACAAGGGACCGATGGGCATGGCTCCCGGTTCCGACATGACGCAGCTCAGCGATCCCACGGAAGTGCCCGGCATTCAACACATCGAAGGGAACCACGGGATCGACCCCGGCACGGGTTTGGTCACGGGAATCCTCGGGCCCATCGCGGGCGCTGGTTACGAGGGCTACCAAGACCACGTCAATTACTTTGACAGCACCAATTACCAGGATGCAGACACGCAGAAAGAGATCCATAAGTATCTGCGTCAACAGGGGCTGCCTGAGACCGATGAGAACGTCCGGGCCGAAATCCAGCGCCGCCAGCAAGAGAACGCGACCTCCCAGCAACGAGAAGTTTCCGATATCGTCGCTGGAAGGAAATGAGCGGAAACTTGGAGCCGGGCAAGCGTTGTTAAGGAGCCGGGCAAACGCTCGCATGGGGCGCATGTAAACGTGGACATGGGACCGTATGAGCGCGTGCTTGGATCCGGGCAAGCGCTTACTTTGGAACCAAATAGGGGCCGACGGCGCGGCGCGAACGGGTCGTCGAAGCGAGGCTTGCCGAGCTGGCGGCGCTCTGCGTGCAAGCCGCCGGGCTCCGAAAAGCGGCGGGCATTCTGGAGGGGCGATACGGCTCTTCCGGGGTGCCCGCCGTTGCGGGCTGTCGGGTGCCCGTAGCCTCCTTCCCGGCGTGCTGGAGCGCCCCAGGTTGGGGTTGACCTCGCCCTCGACCCAGCCCCTCCTCCCCGGGCGTGCTGGAGCGCCGGATTCCCGCGCTCGTCAGACGAAGAGATCGCCCCCTCCTCCCCGGGCGTGTTGGAGCGCCGCCGACGAGTTTGAGCCGTCGAGCAAGCGGGAGCCGCCGTCAGGCGCAGCTGGAGCTTGCGTGGCACGTGTGGAATGTATGCGGGGATTGGCCGAGTTTGGCGGGGTCCGGAAAGCCCGCACGATGGTCGTGGACTCCCGGGGTTGTGTTCCCTGCTTTCATTCGCCATAGATTGGCTGGGTCAATCTGATGAAAACCGGATCTTCCAGGTGGGGAAACTCTAGATTTTAGCTCGAAAGAGATTGGTTTGAGACGGTAGGAGTTGGAGAAAGCTACCCTCACACATGAATCGTTGCCATCTCAAGCTCTTCCTGCTGGGGACCGCTTGTAGTCAAGCAAGTTCTGTACTGAGGTAAGATAATCAAGGCGGCGGAAGCGGCAGTCGAATGTGGGTATTTGCAGAGGTTGCGACAGTCGCCCCAGAGAACGATCTATTTAACTTTCAATCAAAGGCTTGGAGGGAGTCAAAGATGGGAGAGGGTGCTGTGGGCACGCTGTCCGTGAATTCGAGCGAGCTCGGCAAACAGGCGGCGTTTGCTGAAAACTGCGCGACGGAAAGTGCGAAACTGGCAGCGGATCACGCCGCAGAGGGAATATCGGGCAAGATTCGAGGAGGGGACGCGTCGTCGGCGGTGACGGCGGCAGCCGGATGCCTGACGGGAAAGCTCAAGAGCATTGAGGGGACCCTCAACGAGCATTCGGGCAGTCTTCTGCAGACCGCAAGGGACGTGGGGCAGACGGATCAGGCCGAGGCCGGCGCATACGCGGGTTTGACGGCGTCCGGGGAGGCCGGGAACGACGCTGGAATCGACGGCGTCGACGGAGAAAGCGGCGTGTCGGCCATCGGCGTTTCGGGCGCTCCAGGTGCCTCGGGAGCCGACGAAGGCCAACTGGCGACGAACGAAGCCTTGGCCGGAATCTACGAGTTGATGGGGCCTGAGTCTTCGAAGGGCTAGGAACCGGACCTCGAGCACCTGAAAGAAAAAGGGCCAACGGCAAGAGACAACGGAGAAAGGACTTATCGATGCAGTGGAGCGACATCGTCGAATGGAAGGAATCGACCCTCGAAACCGAGTACGGCGAGCTGGACGGCCTCGTCAAGCGGGCTGAAACGTGGGGGCAAGAAATCCTCAAGCTCAATCAGTGGGACGATTGGCAGGGGCAGGCGCGCGATGCGGCCGACCAGCAGGTCGATCAGATCGCGAACGAAGCCAACCAGATCCTTGTGGAACTGCGGGAGATGAAAAGAGTGACGTCGCAGATGCAGCAGAGGATGGGCGAAGTGGAAGGCCTCGTCAACGACGCGACGGCGCACGCCTCGAACAGCGGGTTTATCATCCATTCGGACGGCGCCGTGGAGGACACTGGTGAACAGACGTGGGAGGCAAGTTATGTAAACACCCTAACCTCCCTCCTCAAGATCTTGAATCCCTTAGGACCGAGCATGCCAACCGAAGAGGATCACACACATGCCAGGCAAGAGGCCGTGAATGCGTGCGCCAAACTTGTTGAGAAGGCGGTTCGCCGCGCAACCGAAGCGGATCAAGAGTACGCAGCGGCTCTTAGAGCCATCGAACAAGGGACGATCACGCCAGCAGGCAGCCTTCAGAACACGCTGAACGGACCCTTGCCCAGGCCGGCCGACCTCAGCGACACCCGGGCGGTGAGCCAGTGGTGGGATTCCCTGAGCCGCGAGGAGCAGGAAGAGCTCGTTGCGAAGGAGCCAAAGCTCATCGGCAATCTCAACGGCGTCGACGCCTGGGCTCGCGATAAGGCGAACCGCGCAGTGATGCAGGCGGATTATGACGATCTGAAGTCTCGGGAGGGGCAAAACAAGACGATTGTCGAGGCTTACGAGAAATCGGGCTACGATTCGGCTTCCGGCATCTCGCCAGATGAGTATCAAAAGGCGAAGTGGGAGTGCGACAGGCTGGAAGAACTCGAAAAGCTCAAGGAGGCACTCAATCAAGCCTCAGGGTACAACGGAAAGTCGCAGCTGCTCGTGTATGACGTCATCGAGCATGGGCGTACTCAGGAATACAGTGAGGATCAGTATCAGCTCCATGCCGCGATTTCCGTCGGCGACGTCGACACCGCGGACAACGTCGCTGTCCACGTGGGCGGGTTGTCGTCGAACGTCAAAGACAACGTCGTGGGCTACACTGCCGAGATGGCTAACGTGGCCGCTGCCGCGGGTGGAAACACCGCCTCGGTCACGTGGTTCGGCTACGACCCGCCGCAGATGAACCTGTCTCCTCTGAACGGGATCGAGACTGTGACCCATACCGATCTCGCCGCCAAGGGAGGCAAGGCTCTGGCAGGCTTCCTCGAGGGGTTGCACGACGCGCGTCAGGGCGCCGGCGAGAGCTCGGATGTTCGGATCACCGGTTTGGGCCATTCCTATGGTTCGACGACGCTGGGCTACGGCTTGTCGCAGGTACGCGACGGCGTCGTCAACTCCGCAGTTTTCTACGCTTCTCCGGGAGTTCCGGCCGACGACGTTTCAGATTTCAATGTGCCCTCGGACAGCGTCTACGCCATGCGAAACAACAACGACATCATTGGCTACGTTCCAAACATCGGATCGGTGGATATCGCCCCGGACGCAGACATGGCGCAGATGGGCGAGCCCATCGGCATGTCTGGCGTGCAGACGATCAAGGGGAAAAACGATCCGTATGTTCTCAGCCCTTTTACGTCTCACTCGGATTACTTCGACTCTACGAACTACCAGTCGGAAGAGTCGATGAAGGACGTCCTCGGCTGCCTTCGGAAGCAGGGCCTGCCAGAAACTGAGCAGAACATTTAGGCCGAGATTTTGCGCCGCCAGCAGGCGAATGCGACAGAGCCGCAACGGACGGTGGGCGAGATAATCAATGGAAGCAAGTAACGAGGCCGCGGGAAAACGAGCAGTGCGACCGCGCCGTTCCCGCCGACGTGATCGGCGGGAACGGGCAGCAGAAGGGCCGGGGCGCGGCAGGCTGTCGCATGAATGAAACGCGGCCCGCCGAGAAGGGAAAAGCGCCCCTCGGCTGCGGCGCCGTCAGCCCTTGTAGGCGTTGTACGGCTCGTAGGGCTTGGAGGAGGAGTTCCTTTTGCCGTGCGGGACGTGGATCCTGCGCAGGCGACGTGCCAGCACGGCCTTGGCCACGCCCTTGTACTGGTCGGCCCGGTGCAGCTGGCCGGCGAAGTTGTTGCCCGACGCGCGATGCTTGAGGTCGCAGACGACTTCCTGGACGGTGAACCCCGCCACGAGCAGGTCGATCGTCATTCCGGTTTCCACGCCCCAGCCGCTCGCCAGCGGCAGCGCAGCCATGAAGGCCTCGCGCGTCATGCACCGCTGCCCGGAAATCGGTTGGCGCGGCTCCCATCCCGTTGTCCGCTTGATTGCCTTGAAGGCGGCCCCGGTGACCAGGCCGAAGCCGCCCGCCCCTTCCTGAGGAGGCAGCGCGGCGACGGTGAAATCGGCTTTGCCTTCGAGCACAGGCGCAACCAGCGGCGAGGCCTCGACGGCGGTGTCGCCGAGGTCGGCGTCGAGAAAGAGCAAAAGGCGCGGTGGGCGGCCCTCCGTGTCGCGCATGGCCGCCACCTGCGCCCCGGTCTCCATTGCGGAGGCCTTGCCGCGGTTGACCGAATGCCGCACGACGGTCGCTCCGGCGTCGCGGGCCGCCTTCTGGGTGTCGTCCTCGGAGCCGTCGTCTACCACGACGACCAGGTCGACGTGCGGGATGGCACGGGCGGCGCGGATCGTCGCGGCGATCCTATCCTGCTCGTCCTTAGCCGGTATGACTACTGCTACGCGTTGCTCGGAGGTTGTCACACTTCTAGCCTAGCCTTCAATGTTGAGATATAAGTGCTTCGACGGTCGGATGTTCATCGCAGCGTCACTTGACGGGAAACGATACCCGCCCGCGCGCGTTTCTCTTCGGGTGTGAGCGGATCCGACGCTGCAATGGCCGCGTCGAGTTTCGGTGCGAATTCGGCCATCGGGGCGGCGAGTTCGTCGGCCTCGGCACCTTTTGGCAGTTCCCACACCGGGATGATGAGCCCTAACGCCCTGAAAGCGCCGACAAAACGGGAATCGTCGAAGGAGAAGTCGTCGGCCGCGCGAAGCCTTGCCAGCCCGTCGAGAACCGCGTCGCGGGGCTCGGGCCTGACCCACCTGACGAACTCGCGGCTCATGCGGCACCAGAATGCGCCGCGGACGCCGTCGACGGCCCTCATCGGGACAAGCTGGGATCGCGAATCCTCGAGCGCCTCCTTGTTCTCCGGTTTGGCGGCGTCCTCTTCCGTCATCCAGAACGATGGAATCTCGTGCAATTCGAGTTCGCCGAAGCTCGCGACGACGTCCTGCAGGCGAGGGCCGGGCTCGGGCAGGTCCGAGACCTGGAGCGCCTGGCCGTCGGGAAGCTTGATCCCGTCGATGATCCGCGCGGCGATGTCGCGCGAGGCGTCCCCGGAGCTCATGACCGTCTGCGCGGCGACCAAAAGCACGCCGTCGGCCCGGCGCAGCGCGCCCGCCATCGAGGGAAGGATCGTCGTCAGGACGACGTCGGCCGAACCGTACTCCTCCGTTGTGGTTGCCGGGAGCGTTGCCAACGGCAGAATTTCGCGCATGGCGACGAGCTCGGCCTCCGCGGAAAGGCCTTCGAATGGGCGCTCGACGAAAGCCACGGCCGCTCTGGGCTTCTTCGGCGCGATCGATGGCCGAGACTGTGCGGACTGCGCCGACTGTGCGGGCTGGGCCGACCCGGCCGGGGCCGCTGCCCGCCTCTTGGACGCCGCTCGGCGGCTCTTCTTCGACATGCTGTCCTGCTTGTCCTTTCGGTCGGTGGGCGCCGCGCCCGGGGTGCGCGGCCTGGAAAACCGCGCGGGGACTCGTTCAGTCTCCGATTGTATGCGCTCGCCGCAGCTTGGGGCCGGATATGTGCCGCACGAGTCGAGTTGCGGAATTCACGCGGTGGGATGCGCGACGTCGGGAAGGCGACGGGGCGCGACGAGCGAGCGAATGGCCCGGCTCGCAAGCGCAGGGCGTCAAAGGCGCCGGTTGGACGCCGTCTCGGAGCAAATGGCCCGGCTCGCAATCGCGGCGCCGGACGAGCCGGGCGGCCTTATTCGTCCCAGAAATGCTCGACGTCGATGACGCCTCCGGCCTCCTCGAAGTCGCGGCGCACTGCGGCGCGGAATTCGGCGTCGTGAAGGTAGTCGAGGGCCACCGAGGCGAGGCCGTAGGCCCCGTCCGTCGCCGCGGCGTCGCCCGAGGGGGAACCGGCTGCCGCGGCCATCTCGCGCGTGTGGAGGGCGACGTCGGAATCGGCAACCTTGATGAGCGGGTGGATGCCGGGGATGCGAACCGACACGTTGCCGAAGTCGGTGCCGGCCGCAATCGTTTCTGTCACGACTCCGGCGGGCAGAGGGTCGCGCCCGCGTTCGCGCTGGGACCTGACCCAGGCGCGGGTGAGCGGGCCGTTTGTGCGGACGGGCATCTCGTTCGTGGTCTCGGAGGTGACGATTTCCAAGCCCGTCCCGGTCATGAGGGCGGCCCCGCGCAGGACGTCCTCGACTCGCGCGACCAGGTCCTTGAGCGTCTCGGGGTACTTCGACCGCGCCAACAGGCTGATTTCGGTTCTTTCCGGGACGATGTTCGGCACGTCGCCTCCGTCGACGACGATCGCGTGGAGCCTGTCCATCGGCAGTATCTGCTGGCGCAGCAGGCCGAAGCCGGTGAGCGCGAGGGTGGCGGCGTCCAGCGCGTTGCGTCCCATGAAGGGCTGGGAGGCCGCGTGGGCGGGCACGCCGGTGAAGATCGCGCGTATGCGCCGCACGCCGAGCCACGTCTGGTGCGTGAGGTCGTAGGAGTAGGAGTGGGTCTGGACGGCGGCGTCGATGCCGTCGAGCATCCCGCGAACCGCAAGGACTTCCTTGGCGGTGGAGCACTCCTCGGCGGGCGTCGTTTGGAGGACGACGCGGCCCGGAACCGACCCGGGGCGCCGGCGTTCGAGCTCGTGGAGGGCGAGGAAGGCGCCGACGGAATTGCCAGCCATGACGTTGTGCCCGCAGCCGTGGCCGATGCCTGGGAGCGCGTCGTATTCGGCGAGGATGGCGATCGCCGGGGCGGGCGAATCCGCGTTGCCTGCGCTGCCGGAGGCGCCGGTGCTGTTCGCGTTGCCCGCGCTGTCGGCGTTGCCGGTGTTGTTCGCGTTGCCGGCGGCGCCGGTGAACTCGGCGCGCAGGGCGGTCTCCATCCCGTAAACGCCCACCTCGGGTTCGATGCAGTGGGCGCGCAGCAGGTCGGCGACGGCGGAAACGGCGAAGCGCTCCTCGTATCCGACCTCGGGGTTGTCGTGGACGGCGTGCGAAAGCGCGACGATTTCGCCCGCGAGCCCCTCGACGGCTGCGGCGAGGGCTTCTCGCAGCTCGGCGGGGGAGCCTTCGCCGTCGGCGAGCGAGGCTGCGGGTCCGGCTGCGGCCTTCCGCGCCTGCGTCTCTTCGGCGAAACGGCGTTGGATGGCATCGGATGGAACTGTGGGCTTCGACAAATCGCGCATGGTTCGATGGTACTCCGATGCGGGAGGGTCGGCGCCGCGAGCACGGCTTCGTCTCAAGCAGGGATCCGCTTCGCGCGCGGGACGCCGGTGGGGAGGCGATTCCTCCAAAGCCGCCCGCAAGGGCATCCGCTTCGCGCGCGGGACGCCGTCGACCCGGCGCCGCCCGCGGCCCTGAGGTCACAGGCCGAGCGTCTTGCGCACCCAATCGACGACGCCGCGGGTGTAGGCCTCCCGGGCCGGTTTGGCCGACAGCGCGAGATCGTGGCGGCCTCCCGGGATTTCGAGCATGTCGACGCGTTCGGACAGCAGCGGCGCCAGCCGTTTCATGTCCTCGACCCCCAGCACCGCGTCGCGCACGGCGACGTCGTCCCGTCTGGGAAAGCGAGGGCGGCGGGAGGAGGCGTCGGAATGGGCGACGAGCAGCGGGACGTCGATTTTCACGTCGCCCGCGGCGATGCGCGCCTGCGCGCGGCGGACGGTTCGGATGAATCCCATGCGCGCGACGGCCCGGCGGAGCGGTTTGTGGCGAGGGTCGAAGGAGAACTCGCCGCCGAAATCCGTGTGGAGCGCGCGGGCGTAGCGAAGGAAGAGCGGGCTGAAGACGAGCCGGGGGCGGCGGGCCCCGACGCGGTCGATGAACCGCGTGAGCGGTCCGCGCTCGAAGGCGCCGCCGTTGTGGTCGAGCCACGGCGAGTTGAGGACGACGGCGTCGACCGTCCCGGGATTGTCCGCAGCCCACAGCGCCGCCTGAAGGCCGCCCGTCGAATGCCCGATCAAGGCGATCCGCCCGGCGCCGAGGGAACGCAGGCGCCCGATTGCCAGGCCGATCTCTTCCTCCCGCACGTAAATGTCGCGCAGATCGTCACGGGAGGCGTTTGAGCGCACGGACCTGCCGCACCGGCGCATGTCGAGGCCCGCCAGCGGGATTCCGGCCTCGCGGAAGGCGGCTGCCTGCTCGACGTGGAAAAACGAATCGAGGAAGCCCGGCAGGTACAGGGCCGCTGCGCCGGATTTTTGGGCGAGGTCGCCGGCGTCGGCCTCGTGGACGAGCACCGCGACGTCGGGGCGTCCAGGCGGGGATCCGCCGTCGTCCTCGGAAAGGGCGAAGGACGTGGCGACCCACGTCGGCCCCAGGCAATCCGTGCGAATCGAAAGGATGTCGGAAGGGGAAGGAGGCCGCACGGATGCGGGCGCGGGAGGAATCTCAGCGGTCATGTGCCGAAGGGGGCGTTGGAAGCGCGCTCACCGAAGCGAGCTCAGTCGACGATGCCGTAGAGCCGGTCGCCGGCGTCGCCCAGTCCCGGGACGATGTAGCCGTTTTCGTTGAGGCGCTCGTCGAGCGCGGCCGAGACGATCGTGACGTCGGCCCGATCGCCGACGGCCTCCTCGAGGTTCCGCAGGCCCTCGGGGGCGGCCAGAAGGCACACGCAGGTGACGTCGCGCGCGCCGCGCTCCAGCAGGTAGTTGACGGCGTCGATGAGCGTGTGGCCGGTGGCGAGCATCGGGTCCACCACGTAGCACTGGCGGCCCGAAAGGTCGTCTGGCAGGCGGTTGGCGTACGTGTGCGCCTCGAGCGTGGTCTCGTCGCGTTTCATTCCGAGGAAGCCGATTTCGGCGGTCGGCAGGAGCTTCGACATGCCCTCGAGCATCCCCAGGCCCGCGCGGAGGATGGGCACGAGGATGGGGCGCGGATAGGCCAGGGACAGGCCCTTCGTCGGCGCGACGGGTGTGACGACGTCGATCGCGCGGACGGCGACGTCGCGCGTGGCCTCATACGCCAAAAGGGTGACGAGCTCGTCGACGAGCTGCCTGAAGACGGGCGAGGGCGTGTTTCGATCGCGCAGAAGGGTGAGTTTGTGAGCCACCAGAGGGTGCTCGATGATCTGAGTACGCATGCGTTGACTATATCAGCGCGGTCCGACATATTTGGGGCGCTTCGAGATCGTTGGGCCGCCTCAAAGCGTTGCCCTCGGACGCCCGCCGAACCGCGCGTGCGGCGCGGGGCGGACTGCACGACGAGGCGGGTCCAAATAGAGTGCGCCGAACAGCGCGTGCGGCGCAGGGCGCGCCCGGGCACAATGGGGGCGTGCACGAAATCGAGCGGGAGTGGATCGGCCGGGCCATGGAGCTGGCCGACCGTGCGGCGCTCGCGGGCGACGTCCCCGTGGGCGCGCTTGTGGTGCGCGGGTCGGCTGTGCTCGGCGTCGGCTGGAACACGCGCGAGGCGCGCAACGATCCCGCCGGCCACGCCGAGATCGCGGCGCTGAGGGAGGCGGCGCAGGCCGCGGGGGACTGGCGATTGGAGGGATGCGACCTGTACGTCACCCTCGAGCCGTGCACGATGTGCGCTGGGGCGATCGTCGCCTCTCGCGTGGCCAGGGTGGTGTTCGGGGCGTGGGATCCGAAGGCTGGGGCGGCCGGCAGCGTTCGCGACGTTCTGCGCGACGCGCGGCTCAACCACAGGGTCGAGGTTGTGGGCGGCG
>ERZ773042.1431-NODE-1431-length-14080-cov-12.071729_pt1 | contig 14080 bp, 13 predicted proteins | sample MGYA00511664_ERZ773042 | MGnify/ENA primary metagenome ERZ773042 (study PRJEB29015, sample SAMEA2737984) | human oral metagenome | biome: human oral; feature: human-associated habitat; material: dental | place: China | collected 2036 ... | reverse complement strand
CCCGCTCCGGCAGAGTTCTGGCCGTCACGCCCCTGCGGCCCGGCCGCATCGGGCTCCCGCGCCTGCGCGCCGCCACCGTCGTCGAGATGGCGCAGGGCGAGGCGGCCCGGCTGGGCATCCGCCCGGGCAGCATCCTGTCGGCAGCGCCCGCCGCCGGCGCCGTGGACACGGCGAGCTGAGGGGCGGCCATGTCACCCGTGCCATCCGTGTCGCCCGTGCCATCCGTGTCGCCCATGTCGTCCGTGTCATCGGCGGGCCCCTGGATCCTGCTCACCGCGGTCGCGTGCTCTGTGGTGCTCGCGGCCGGCCCCGTCTCGGCCTGGACGCGCCGCTACATCCGCCGGCCGCTCGTCGACGACGAGCCCGAGAGCGATGAAGACGTCTCGCAAGCCCGGAGCCTGGAGCCTAGGCCGCCGGTCTATCCGACCTTGCGGCACCCCGGTCTCCTCGCGGTCGCCCCGCAGGGCGTGCTCGCGCTCGTGCTCTGCGGATTCTGCGCATGGTGGGGAACGAGACTGGGCGCCACAGGGGCGGCGCTCGCGGCCGTGCCCGTCTACGCCCTGCTGGGCAGCGCCGCCAGCGTCGACGCCGTTGCCCACCTCCTGCCCGACCGGCTGCTGGGCGCGGCGGCGGCGTGGCTGGCGGTGTGCGGCATTGTCGCCGTGATCTTAGAGCCCGAGCACATCCATGCTGCGGGCCGCGCGCTGCTGTGCGCGCTCGCGGTCGGAGGGGTCAGCCTGCTGCTCGCATTCATCCGTGCCGGCCTGGGCCTGGGAGACGTCAAGCTCTGCGCACTCATCGGCCTGTGGCTGGGCTGGTACGGAGCGCTCATGCTCGCCGTCGCCCTGTGCCTGGGAAGCATCCTCGGCGGCCTGGCCGCCCTCGCCCTGCTCATCACCCGTCGTATCGGACGAAAGGACCCTATGGCTTACGGCCCGTATCTCATCGCAGGCGCCCTGCTGAGCTGGCCCCTGGCCGTCGCCTAGACCCACCCGGCCGGCCGGCCGCGTTTCGCGCGACAAGCGCGACGCTAAGCACCCGGTTTCCAGACGCCTCCATCGCAAGCGCATCTGCGTCCATTTTTTCTGAATTATAGAAAAAATGCGGTGAGCGCACCTTGCGGGCCAAAGACAGGAACAAATAGGGCGCGCGTCTCGTGCACCGGGCGCCACCCAACCGAGGTGCATGGAGGTTCATAGCAGCAGGGCCATTGTTTACCGGTGCGACAATACGGGGAGACAGTGCGCCGTGATCGCACCGTAATGTATAGTGCCGAATTGGTACCTCTCAGTATCGTCACGATCACCGTCCGGAACCCATGCGTCGGCGCCGCAGGAGTCCTATCGCCTCGGCGTCACCGGTACCGCGCCCCAGCGCGGCAGCGACGAACAGAAAGTCCCTTGCGAATGCTTGTGCTCACCGGCTCCCAGCCTCAGGCCGAGGCCGCCAGCGACCGGGACGTGCTTCAGGCCATCGAGGTCCTCGAAGGTCTGGGCCCCGTCCCCGCCCTCCTGCTGTGCCGCACCGGCAAGGACGAGCATGACGCCCGCCTGGTCCGCGCGGTCCTGAGCCGCAGCGCGCTGGGCGTGCTCCCGCTCGACGAGCCCGAGACCCGGTTCCGGGTGCTCGCCTACTGCCTGTGCCTGCTCAGCCCGCAGGCACTCGGCCAGGCACCGGTCGTCGCCGACGCGCTGCGCCCCGCGCTGCGCACCCGCGTCGTGCTCACATCGGTCAGCAAGCTCACCAGCCCCGCCCCGTCCCTGGGACAGCACCTGCAGAGCATGCTGCCCGGGTCCCGCTTCGAGCTGGACCTGGACCGGGGGCGCGTGATCAGGCTCGGCAGCACCGCCTGGACCGCGCCGGGCAAGGGCCGCCTGGCCGTCTGGGCGGCCGACGACGAGTCGGGCCGGGTCACCGCGAACCTCGCCCGGCTGGGACTCCACCAGGAGCCGCTCCTGCCGGCCTCCCGGCGCTGGCCGACGAAGGCATGGGCGGAGATGACGGTGCTCGACGCCGATCCCAGCCCGCTGGCCAACGAGGCGCTGGCCCGCGTCGCCCGGACCGCCTGCCCCCGCTGCGGCCTGCCGGCCACCCCCACGGGATGCCTCATGTGCGGCACCTGGCCCTACGCGGGCGCGTTCCACCCCGTGCCCGCGCCTCCGCCGGCGTCCATCGCGCCCGCTTCGCCTTCTGCGCCTTCCGTGCCGTCCGCTTCGCCTTCTGCACCCGCTTCGCCTTCTGCACCCGCTGCGCCTTCCATGCCGCCCGCTTCGCCTTCTGCGCCCGCTCCGTCTTCCATGCGGCCCGCTTCGCCTTCTGCACCCGCTGCGCCTTCCATGCCGCCCGCCTTCGCCCCCAGCCCATCAAAGGAGACCCGATGAATCCACGTCAACGGCGAGGGGTCCTGCTCATCCTCGTCACGGTCCTCGGAGCCATCGTCACCTTCGTGGCGGTGTTCAACTACGTCCAGTCCGTCTCCTCGCAGGTCGGCCCCAAGACCACCGTGCTGGAGCTGTCGAAGGACGTGACCGAGCTCCAGGAGATCACCGCCGAGGACGTCACCGCCGTTGATGTGCCCGAGCGCTGGGTCCCCAAGGACGCAGTCCACAGCCTGTCCGACTTCGAGGGCAAGGTGACGGCCTCCTCCTACAGCAAGGGCGCCGTCCTCCAGACCAGCATGCTCCAGGACCCGCCGCAGCTGACCGAGGGCTACCGCGAGGTGACGATCATGGTCGACGCCGAGACCGGCGTGGCGGGCAAGATCGCGCCCGGCTCGCGCGTCGACGTCGTCTCCACCATAGAGGACCCCAACACCAAGCAGCAGACGGCGCAGGTCATTATCCAGAACGCGCTCATCACCGACGTCGGCGTCGCCACCAAGGTGGAGGATGAGAGCTCCTCGGGCGACTTCACGGAGTCGGAGGCCGTTCCGGTGACCTTCTCCCTCACCCCGGAGGACTCGCTCAAGCTCGCCTACGCCGAGAGCTTCTCCAAGAAGGTGCGCCTCCTGCTGCGCCGCGAGGGCGATGACGGCTCTGTCAGCAACCCCGAGTACTCGACGATGAGCTCCCCGGCCGCCCCTGGAGGTAACTGATGCAGTACCTACTGACCAGCAACGAGCAGATCCGCCTCCAGGTGACTGCGGCCATCGCGGAGGCGGAGGGGCTCGGCGAGGTCGTGGCCACGGACTCCTTCGACCGTCTGCGCGAGGCGCTCAGCACCGACGACGTCTCCTGCGTCCTCGTGGACGAGGCCCTCGCGGACGTCTCCGCCATGTCCGCGGTGCAGGAGATCTCACAGTCCCACCCACTCCTCCCGGTGGTCCTGCTCACCCGCGGCAGAAGCGCCGAGGTCCTCACGGCCGCCATGGACGCGGGTGCGCGCACCGTGCTCTCGCTGCCGCTCTCCCTGGAGGAGCTGAGCAACCGCCTCCAGCCGGTGCTGGCGTGGTCGCAGGCGGTGCGCAGCGAGGCGGCCTCCCGGGACGGCCTCAGCTCTCACCGCATCGGCACCGTGGTCGCCGTCGTCGGAGCCAAGGGCGGTGTCGGCGCCTCGACGGTGGCGCTCATGGCGGCCGCCCAGCTGGCCCGGCACGCCCGCACCTGCCTGGTGGACCTCGACGTGCGCGGGGGCGACCTCGCCGCCATGACGGGTCTGTCCGTACGACGCTCGATCACGGACCTGGTGGACATCGCCGCGGAGGCGAGCGCCCGGGAGGTCTCGGAGGTCATGTACCCGCTGCCGGGCGGGATCGCCCTGCTGCCCGCGCCGGACCACGGCGAGATGGGCGAGGCCATGACGGAGGCGGCCACCCGCCAGATCATCTCCATGCTGCGCTACCAGTTCGACCACGTCGTGCTGGACTGCGGCAGCCGCCTGGACGACGTGCTGGCCATGGCGCTCGACTCCGCCGACCGGGTGCTCGTGGTGACCACCCCCGACACCCCGGCCGTGCGCTCCGTGCGGCGGCTGACGGAGGCGCTCAACCGACTCGACATCGCCCGCGGGCGCTCGATGGGGCTCATTGTGAACCGCAGCGGCCGCCAGCGCGAGATCCAGCCCAAGGCGGCCGCGAGAATGGCGGGCGTCCCGCTGGCGACCAGTATCCCCGACATCACCGGACAGATAGAGATGGCAGTCAACTCGAACGCATTGCTCACAGCCAAGGTGCCGGTTCTGGCCAAGGCCGCCCGGTCCGTCGCCGCCGCGGCGCTGGCCGGTGGGGCCGGCGCCCTGGGACCGGCCTCGCCGGAGGAGGCGCAGCCGGATCAGCAGCGTCCTCAGCGGCGCCAGGGCAGACGACGGCGAGGGCGAGGGCGCTCCGAGAGGGGCCAGGTCATGGTGGAGTTCCCCGTGGTCTTCGCCTTCGCCACGGCGGCGCTCCTGCTGTGCGTCCAGCTCCTCGGCTACGGGGTGTCCTACATGTACGCCAACCACGCCGCGGAGGAGGCCGCTCACAGCTATGGCGTCGGCATGAGCCCGGACGAGGTCTACCAGGAGGTCGCCGACCACCTGCCCGAGGCCTACAGCTCGGACATGACCATCACCCGGGGCGCCGGCGACAGTGTCACCGTCACGCTACCGGTGCCCTCCGTCGTGCAGCTCCGCACCTCCGCCCACGCAGGAATCGTCCGGGAGACGCGATCATGACCACATCGACCATCTCGCCAGCGCCCTCGCGCTCCTCGCGACGCACCTCTCCGAGAAGGCTGCTGCGCAGGCTGCGTCGCAGCGAGCGCGGCGTGCTCGACATCGAGCTCGTCCTGTTCGTCCCCCTCCTCGTCATCATCACGCTGTTCCTGATCCAGGGCTTCCTGGCCGTGTCCACCGTGACCTCCGTCAGCGCGGCCGCCCGCGACGGGGCCCGCGCCGCCATGCTAGGACGCTCGGCCACCGCCGCTGCGGAGAAGTCGCTGCCGGACTGGGTCGCTCTCGAGTCGGTCACCGACGGCTGCGGCCGCGAGCACTGCGTGCAGGTCACGGCCCGGGTCCCCATCGGGCTGCCGTCCATCACCACCAAGCACGTCACCGTGACCCGGACCGCCTACTTCCCGGAGGACTGAGATGGCGCTGCGAGAGCGCGTGGCGCCGCCCATCGGCGGCAGGCGGCAGGTGTCCGGCAGCAGGGAGGACCTTGTCGCCCAGTACCGGACCCGTCTGCTGGAGGAGGTCGACCTGGATGAGGTGGCCGGCCTGGAGCGGCCCCAGCAGCGCGCGCGGCTGGAGCGGGTCCTGTCCCGGATCCTGTCACTCGAGGGGCCGGTCATGTCGCCCCGGGAGAGGACGTGGCTGGTCAAGCGCATTATTGACGACGCCGTCGGCCTCGGCGTCCTCGAGCCGCTTATCGCCGATCACAGCGTCACCGAGATCATGGTCAACGGGGCGGACGACGTCTTCGTGGAGCGATCCGGACGGATCGAGCGGGTCCCCACCCGCTTCACCTCCGAGGCCGAGCTCTACCAGGTCATCGACCGCATCGTCTCCTCGGTCAACCGCCGCGTGGACGAGTCCAGCCCCATGGTGGACGCCCGCCTGCCCGGCGGCGAGCGCGTCAACGTCATTATCCCGCCGCTCGCCCTCGATGGGCCGACGATCACCATCCGCCGCTTTCCCGAGCCCTTCCGCCTCCCGGATCTTGTGGCGCGCCGCAGCCTGCCCCAGGAGGCCGCGGACCTGCTGGGCGCCCTGGTGGCGGCGAGATTCAATATCCTCGTCTCGGGCGGAACCGGCTCCGGCAAGACCACCTTTCTCAACGCCCTGTCCGGCACGATCCCGGACCGTGAGCGCATTGTCACCATTGAGGACGCCGCCGAGCTCTCCCTGCAGCAGCCGCACGTGGTGCGCCTGGAGGCCCGCCCCGCCAACACCGAGGGGCGCGGCCAGGTGACCATCCGCGACCTCGTGAGGAACTCGCTGCGCATGCGCCCGGACCGGATTATCGTCGGCGAGGTCCGCGGCGGCGAGACCCTGGACATGCTCCAGGCCATGAACACCGGCCACGAGGGCTCGCTCACCACGGTCCACGCGAACTCCGCGATCGACGCGCTCAGCCGGCTGGAGACTCTCTCATCGATGTCCGATGTCACTCTTCCGGTCGAGACCGTGCGGGACCAGATCAACGGGGCCATTGACATTATTATCCAGCTGGAGCGCGATGCCACGGGCGCGCGCAGGGTGAGCACCATTGAGGCGCTCACGTCCCGGCGCCGTGAGGCCTATACGACCATGCCCCTGTTGCGCTACCGCCACGCGATGCGCCGCAGCAGCCAGGGGACGTTCGAGTTCCGCGGTATTCCAGAGCCCATGGCGCAGCGGGTACTCCGCCACGGCCAGTCGCTCCCGGACAGCCTCAAGGTGATTGGAGCGGCGTCGTGAGCAGTACCGGTCTCATCCTTCTCGCCACGACGGCGACGGTGCTCGCGGGCGGGGCGGCGACTCTCACCCTCGGATTCAACGCGAGTCGCGCCGCCGAGGTGGCCCAGGGCCTGGGCGTTCCCGGCGACGACGCTCGGATCGGCCCTGTTGCACGGCTCCTGGCCCTTGTTGGGAGACTGCGCGTCAATCGGCCAGTGCGTAGGCGCCTGGCCAGTGCCGGGCTCAGCTGGGACGTCGCGACGACGGAGCTGGCTCTTGCGGCGGCGGTTGTGCTCGTGTACCTGGGAACCAGACCCCTTATCGGCAGGATCGCCGGAGGGATTCTGGCCGCGGCGGTTCCTTTTGTCTTCTTCAGGTGGTTGCGGCGCCGCGCCATCCGGAGAGCCGAGCGCTTCATCGCCCAGCTTCCGGAGGTGTCGCGGGTCCTGTCCAACGGAACATCCGCCGGCATGTCCATGGAGCGCGCTCTCGCTCTGGCCGCCAAGGAGATGCCCGCCCCGGCCAAGGAAGAGCTGGGGCGTGTTGTGTCCCAGCTGACGCTCGGGTGGGCCTTGGACGACGCACTGACCGACCTCTCCGAGCGAATGCCCTCCCGAGAGCTCAATGTGCTCGTGCGCACCATCGTCATCCAGGCCAAGGCCGGGGGCGCCCTGGTCTCCGCCCTGCAGGATATTGCTATAGCCCTGGAGGACCGCAAGCAGCTGCACCGTGAGGTACGCACGGCAATCATAGGCTCCGCTTTCAGCGGCTATATTGTGCCCTTCCTCGGCCTCACCTCCGTAGTACTGCTCAACATTATGAAGCCCGGCGTTCTTGACGACATGGTCGCATCATTCATTGGACGCCTCATCCTTCTTGCGGCTCTTATCTGTTTCGGCCTGGGCATGCTGCTCATGCGGCTCGTCTCACGGGTGGAGGTTTGAGTATGACGGCGCTGCTGGCCGCCCTTTTCTGCACGCTTCTCGTCCTCATGGGGGCCAATGGCATTCGAATGATGCGGGACGACGGCACCAGCCAGATCCTCGGAAGCCCCACCGACGACACGCCGGGCACCGAGAGCCGAGGCCCCATGATCCGCCTCATTGACACTCTCGGAACGCGCGCGCAACGCGCCCTCCGCCGCATCTACGGCCCCGTGCGACTACGCTCCTTGGACAAGCAGCTCAGGAGCGCAGGAAACCCCGAGGGACTGACCCTTGATCTCTTCATCCAACGAGAGGCCGGATTTATCGTCCTGAGCCTGATCCTGCTGGCCCTGTTTATCCTCGTCGGCCATCCGGTGTACGGAGTAATTAGCGCCGTCATCTTCTCAGGATGGATGTATCTATGGCTGCTCCAGGCCCTCCGCGCGCGGCAATCGGCAATCGACCGCGACATTCCTGACTTCCTTGATGTCCTCGCCGTCGTTGTCCGCTCGGGCCTGTCCTTCCGCGGAGCGCTCGAGCGCGTGTGCGAGAATTTTGGAGGCCCCGTCTCCGAGGAGATGCTTACAACCCTTCACGAGATGCGCTTGGGCGTCTCCCGCCGGGACGCTTTCACCGCCGCAAAGGAGCGGTGCCGTTCGGAGAATGTGGACACATTTGTCACCGCCCTTCTTCAGTCCGAGGAGCTGGGCACGCCGATCGGAGAGGCCCTGACCGCTATTGTCAAGGAGATCAGGCGCGAACGCACTCAGCAGGTGAAGCGCGCCGCAAGCAAGGCACAGCCCAAAGTCTCCCTCGTTGCCTCGATCACCATGGTACCTGGCGCTATCATCCTCATGACAGGTGGCATGCTGTACGCCAATCGTGATGTTTTTTCCCGCCTTTTCGGAGGTTGATTATGACAGTACAAGTAGTGTCACACCCGACTCAGTCGGCATCGATACACGATCAGAGCCTGTTCAGCACTATAGGGCTTGTCTGTGACATCAGGATCGGCATTCTCCTCGCCGGAGAGCTCGGGCTACTCACGAGCAGATCATCCACAGCCCTCACGATAATATTGTTGATGGGTGCCGGAATGAGTTGGATTCCCATGTGGCTCGTCCGCAAGAATCCAGGACTTTTAATAAGAAAATGGGCCTTTCCCTGCGCGGACCTGGCGATCGCTATTGTGATCATTATCGCTTTGCCAACTCTATTCAATGACGCGATCTACCTGTCACTGGCCTACGTTCTCGCCTCCGCCCTGCTTACTGGCCTTATTACAACCACGACCTGGGCCACGATATGGGCTGCGGGCGCTATCGTCCTCACCCTCACAAGATCCAGCAGCGCACCCATGGCCCCAAAAGCAATGATTGCGGCAGCACTGGGCATATGCGCCGGAGTTATCCTTGGCAATCGTTTACGCGCGCAATTCGAGCGGGTCGGCCGTCTCTCCGCCGCCGCGACCGCCGCCCGGGCCGACGAACGCGCGCTGGCAGAGCGACTCACTATCGCCCGCGATCTGCACGACTCACTTGCCAAGAGCGTACACGGAATCAGAATGCTGACCGAGACCCTTGATGCCTTGCTTCAGGCCGAGAATCATGAGTGCGCCCCCCTCAGTCACACGCTTTTCGAGTCTGCGGATGAGGCGAGCCGCGAGGCACGACTCGTCCTGGACGGGCTCCGAGTGAGCACCGAGAACAATACGATTGGCGCCTTGGCAGACGAGGTCAGCCGCTGGAGCAGCCGAACTGGAATTACGGCGACTTGTAACGACGCAGAGCCTGCACCGCACTTATCGTGCTCACCAGAAGCCATGTGGCAGCTCCAACGCATACTCGGAGAGGCGCTCACCAATATTGAAAAACATGCACATGCTCACACCGTGCGTTTCGCCGCCCGGGTGAAGAACAACGCATTGTTTGTGGAAGTGACCGACGACGGCGTCGGACTCAGGGGGGCGGACGCCGATTCTTCTCGCTCTAAAGGACACTATGGTCTAGCAGGCATGCAAGAACGTGCGCACGCGCTGGGCGCCGCCCTCACAATCGATTCGCAGCCCGAACCTAGCATCGGTCTGCGCACGCGCCTCAGGGTCCCTCTCCGCTGCCTCACAGCAAACATGACCAACAGAACCGACGCGACTGACGGGGAGGAATAAGTGACAAAGGTTCTGGTGGTGGACGACAATGCAATTGTGCGGGCCGGCCTCCAAGCGGTTCTGGGAAGAGTGGGCACGGTCGACGAGGTACTGGAGGCCGAGAACGCCTTCACCGCACTTGAGATGACGTCCGCCCACTCTCCGGACATTATTCTTCTGGACGTATCCATGCCGCCGGGCCGAAGCGGCCTGGATATACTGCCGGAACTCGTCGGCAGTGCCTCCGTTATTATGCTCACCTCCATGAAGGATCCCGCACTGATTCGGCGCGCCCTGGATGCAGGGGCACGCGGGTACCTGGTGCACGGTCAGCTCGGCGTCAACGAGGTGGCGGGCGCGATCGAGACCTGCCGGCATGGCGGACTGGTGCTGGGCCGAGAGGCGGCCGACGTCATGCTCCACCCTTCCGACGATAATCGCCCAAACCCCTTGCGCGAGCGTCTGACCGACCGGGAGGCAGAAATCCTTGACCTCGCCGCCGATGGCCTGTCCAACGCGGAGATCGCCGGTCGGCTGTTCCTGTCCGAGCGAACGGTCAAGAACTATCTGAACGCCGCGTATCCGAAGATCGACGTCCACAACCGGTCCGAGGCCGTGTCCGCCTGGCTGGGGCGCGGCCAGGGGCGCTGATCGGGGCACTTGCCCCTGCCGGTAGGGGCATCGTTCCCATATGTTTCACCTGTCAGGGGGACGAGCAAGCAGTTCGTCTTCAAGCAGTCATCTAGTTTTCATATGAGGAGTTCTCCATGAACAACAGTTCTCTGCTCCGCCTGCAGGTTCGCGTTCGGCAGGCATTCGCAGACTTGCGCGATGACGAGCGGGGTCAGGCCATGATCGAGTACGCCGGCATCGCTCTTATTGTCGCAATGCTCGTGGGCATCGCCGGTGCCGCCCTGACATCGCAGGGTCAAGACATCGGCGAGATGATTGGCGCCAAGATTATTGAGGCCATCAGCAAGCTCCACGTCGGTGGCTGATTGCCACTAAGATCATGGGAGTCCATCAGTGGTCTCCATGTCTGATATTTACACATGGCAGGCCACATCGTTTTATGGCACTGGGTGCAGGCGACATTCTCAGTCGCCTGCGCCCAGTGCTGCATGTATATAATAGCGAATAAGCACCGGCTATAGCCGAGAAATTTCGCATCGAATGATTATAATGAGAGGAACTGCCGTGCAACGTCGTTCGTTCGTGTCTGTCTCGGCATTGACCGCAGCAGGAGCGCTTCTGGCGGCGTGTCGTGGCGGGCTCGGGTCCGGCTCTGATGGTAGCGTGTCTGGGGGTAGTGCGTCAGATGGTGCGTCGTCCGGCGGCGGCGCCTCGGACGGGGCGTCGTCTGATGGTGGCACGTCTGCTGCTCCGGCCGAGTTCCAGGAGCTGGAGGCCCACATTATGGGGCAGCGGGTCACTGCGCGCGTGTCTCCGTTGGTGCGTCTGGAAGAGACCGCCACGGCCCTGGTCGTCGAGCTCACCCGGGCCGCGGACGACGCCGCGGTCAACGACGTCCAGGAATTTCAGCACTTTGACGACATTCTTTTCGCCAGCAACTATCTGGGAACGCCTCCGCTGGGCACGGGCGCTGACGGAGTGCGGCTGATCGACACCGCCGGTGCGGGGCGGGTGTGGGTCGCGGGCTCGGCAACCGGAGGCGGCCTGAAGCTCAAGCCCGGTGAAACGGCCGCCTCCGCCGTCATCTTCGCACCGGTCGACATCGACCAGGTCACCGCGCTTGTCCCCCAGACCGGCTTCGTTACGGTGAGCGTCATCGGCCGCGACCAGGCCGACGCGGCCGGCATCAGCTCCGAGGTCCTGGCCGAGGCCGACAAGGCCCTCAAGGACAAAAGCGGCCCCGGCGAGAAGGCCGCCGTGGTGGACCTGGAGCGCTACACCCGTGCCATTGACGACTCGGCCAGCACGCACACCACCGACAAGGACGTCACCGTCACCCTCGCCAGTGACGTAACCTTCGAGTCCGACTCCTACAACCTGACCGACAAGGCCGACTCCCAGCTCCAGACCGTGGCCGACCAGATCGCCCAGTACCCCGACGGCGGGACCCTGGACATCGTCGGCCACACCGACGACGTCGCCGACGACGCCCACAACCAGAAGCTCTCCGAGGACCGCGCCGCCGCCGTCAAGGACCGCCTGGGCCGGCTGACCGACCTCGCCTCCTGGGAGGTCACCACCACCGGCAAGGGCGAGAGTGAGCCCGCCGTCGACGACACCACCGACGAGGCCCGCGCCGCCAACCGACGCGTCGTCATCACCATCACCCCCACCGGCGGCACCGCCGCCAAGCAGCCGGGAGCCACCGGCAGTGCCGCGCCGTCGTCGAGCAATGACGGCCTGCCCGAGGCGCAGGGACCGGCCGGCAAGGGCCCCGACGGTGTCACCGTCAACGGGCCCGACAGCAAGGGCGGGCAGATCACCATCACCCTCGACCACGCCACCCGCAGCGGCGGCCTCCTGCTCGGCCGGCTGGAGATCACCACCGGTCCGGGCGGCACCGGAGGCACCTGGACCCTGGCCTCATGGCTCGACGACAACTCCGGCGGCGTGCTGTCCAACGTCCGCGGTGAGCCGGATGGATTCACGTACGCGGCCGACGGGCTGACCCTCCTGGCCGACGGCCAGCGCGTCTACCCCGCCGACTACGTCCCCGCCAGCAGCAAGGACCACAACCACAGCATCCTGACCGAACGAATGCTGGGGGAGGCTCTTGCGGAGGGCGCCACCACCACCGTCTGCGTCGTCTGGCCCGACACCGGACAGGACACCCTCACCCTCGACCACCCGAAGGCCGAGCACGCCCCGGCACCGGCCTTCCGCCTCACCGACATCCCCGTCACCGACAGCTGAAGCCGGCCGGCGGGGCTCAGCGGCGGGACTCAGCCGGCGACGACGGGCACGTCGGTCAGCCGCCAGGGGCAGGGCAGGGCGCCTCCGGCGGGGTGATCGACCATGACGGTGTCCTCCCCGGTGTCCGGCCAGGCGACGCACACCCGGCTCGTCTGGCCGTCGGCCAGGATCTCGGTGAGCTCGAGCTCGGTGAGCGCACGGTGCGCCGACGACTCGGGCAGGAGGTAGTCGACGGGGTAGATCCGGTCAGACCCCGACAGCAGGGTCAGCCCGTCGGAGGCGAGCAGGCTCGTGGCCCCGCCCGGCTCGCCGCGGACATTGTTGAGCACGCTGCCCGGGTCGGAGAGCCAGCCGGTGCCCAGGGGGGTCAACGACCCGCTCTTGCCGCCGGTGACCTCGAGAACGCCCAGCAGCAGGCTCCCCCGGCGCAGCACCTGGTCGAGCCGGACCGTGACCTGACCCAGCCCGAGGGCACCGCCCCCGACGGTGGCGCCGTCGGGGCCCTTGGCGGTGGGCCCGGTGGCCTCGGGGATCTCCGCCCCGCCCGCCGAGCGCACCAGGGCGTCGTCGGTCCCGTCCGTGGGGGCGATGACCACCTCGACGCGCCGGTTGGCCTGGCGCCCCTCCTCGGTGTCGTTGGCGGCCTTGGGCTCGGTCTCGCCCTTGCCGACGACGTTCTGCGTCCAGGCGCCCAGGTCGGTCAGCTTCCCGAGCCGGTCGGCCACGGCCTGCGCGCGCTGCTCGGACAGAGTCTGGTTGTGGGCGTCGTCGGCCACGTCGTCGGTGTGCCCGGTGATCGTCAGGCTCCCGCCGCTGTAGCCGCCGATCGTCTCGGCGACACCCTTCAGGGCGTCGTCGGCCTGGGCGCTGAGCTCGGCGGAGTCGGTGGCGAAGGTGACGTCGCTGGAGACGTCGACGGAGGTCTCGTCCCCGTCGGTCAGCCCGCTGGAGGAGCCGTCAACGGCGACGGAGTAGCGCTCGATGGACACCGGGTCGCGCAGGGAGTCCTGGGGCTGCGCCTTCGCGAGGACCGAGCCGATGTCCAACGAGGGCGCCTGGGCGTCGTCGGAGCCGACGACGGGCACCTCGATGAAGCCGCAGTGCGACAGGAAGACCGTCACCGCATCGACGTCGACCGGGCCGAAGGTCGGGTTGAGATCCAGAGCCTCACCGGGGCCGATGGGCTCAAAGAGGGCCTGCAGGGTGGTGGTCGACCAGATGCGAGAGCCCTCGGTGTCGATCAGGCGCAGGGGCTTGTAGACGCCGACCGTGGAGACGAGCCCGCCCAGCACGACGGCGGCGGCGTCGAGCGTCGGGGCGGCCGCGTCCGCGGGCCGGGCGACACTGAGGGGAAGCACCGTCAGGTCGGACCCCTGGTGCGTGAACCGCACAAGCGGGCCGACGGTCACATTGAGGGTCTCCCCGGTGGTGAGCGCCTCAGCGGCGATCTGGGTCGGCGTGGGCGAGGCGCTGGGGTCGTCCGCAGGGACGATGGGCGGCTCGTCCCTGTCGCAGGCGGCAAGCCCGCCGGCCACGGCCAGCGCGGGCAGCGAGAGCACGACCCGGCGCGAGAAACCGGGTCGTGCCGCGTAAGGGGCAAGGCGAGGAGTACTCATGGGTCACTTTCCTGAACGTGCGGTCACATGACCGTATCGCGTCGCACGCACGACGGCGATGGGCAGCGCTGCACCATCGGCTCGGGCGCCGTCCGACCGGCCGCCGCCCGCTCGACCGCCGCCCGCCTGAGCCCGGCTCGCTGAGCCGGCGC
>ERZ773042.1426-NODE-1426-length-14104-cov-6.802975_pt1 | contig 14104 bp, 17 predicted proteins | sample MGYA00511664_ERZ773042 | MGnify/ENA primary metagenome ERZ773042 (study PRJEB29015, sample SAMEA2737984) | human oral metagenome | biome: human oral; feature: human-associated habitat; material: dental | place: China | collected 2036 ... | reverse complement strand
GGAATGCACAAATGTTGTTGCCGAAGGATTTCGTGTCCACGATGTCGGATGAGGAGAAGAGTAGGATTATAGATGAAGCGGATCTGTTAGAGGAGCGTGGCGAAAAGGAGGCTGCTAATCGTCTTATGAATACCATCCCTATGAATCCTATCTTGGCGGATGGAATGAAGAAAGTTGGTGGTATACAGAGGTTAAGGGATATGGGATTTAACCTGAATGATGCTGTGAAATTGTTTGGCGAGGGATGGTTGAATGGGTGAGCTTAACAAGCTGTATCAGGCTATTTCAGATTTTTCATCCCGGAGCCTCAATCTCAATCAAGCCCGCGTAAAAAAGCTCACCGTTGCTGCGCTTCAGAACACCACCGCTACATTGCGAGACGTTGCCGGAACCGGCAACGTCTCCGATATGCTGGATGCCGAACAGCTCTGCATCAACCTCGAAAAGGCACTCTACGCAAACACGCCGGACGATGAGGCACGGTACGACAAGCAGATCGTCGAGAATATGGCCATTCGCGGCTCTCTGGACGACATCTTGGACGTGAAGGGATATCAGGCTCACTTCGAGCGCCTTAAAGTTCTCGGCGTGAACCCGGACAACCTGCCTAAAGGCGAGCCCTTTGAGACCAACTGCAATCGGCAGATCAAGTACCTCGGCAGTGCGAAAAACGGCTTCAGCGAGCCGGAAGAGAAGGACTTTTTTGCGGCGCGGCAGGAGAACCTTCGTGCCGTCATCCTCATCTGCCGAGAACGCCAACGCGAGGCATTGATGCCCGAAGCCGTGTCCGGTGAGCTTGCCAGTGTGATCACGGAGGACACCGGCGTCCAGGAGCCAACGATACACCTCCATCCCTACACCAAAGGCCAGTGGTTTGCCGGAAAGATCATCCGCGCAGACGCAGAACACGGCAGGTGCATCCAGCAAACTGCCCCCAAGCTCTTCACCGTTCACAGGCTTGAGAAGCTGGAAACAGCGCCGGAACAGGGGCAGGACCTGAAGATCACCTACCCCAAAGATGGCGCTAAGGCAAAACTGGAGCCCATTGCGCAGAAGCAATCCAGGTCGCTGCACCGATAGGAAGGAGGCTTCTCACCATGATAGAGGAACAACGCTGGTTTTGGCAACAGCCTGACTGGCTTTCAACCCCTGTATTCAGCGACGAGACGTATGTGTTTGCCAATCAGCTTGCGGAACGCGAAAGGAAGCTGTTGGGCGATATGGGAGTTGAGCTCTATAAGGCGACGATTACCCAGTCTATGGCAAACAACCTATACTGCAGCTATGCCATTGAGGGTGAGAAGTTGGACGAGGACCTCCTCCGTTCGTCGATCATGAAGTGCCTGAACATGGACGTCCCCGATTGGAAACCCTCCAGTATGTCAAGAACGGACCGAGAGGATAAAGCCGTTCAAGCAGCGTTATTTCTGCTGAATGATAGAGGAACGCTGTCCCCGGAAAAGCTGGAGGAGGCTCACGCTATGCTGAGAACGGAGGAACGTGGGACCTGGGGAAAGTTCAGAAACACTTCGGAATACATACGGGATGCACAGCAGAATGTCGTCTATGAGGCGCCTCCTGCGGAGAACGTTCCCGCGCTGATGGACCAATTCTGCCGCTGGTGGAACGAGGAGCGCGTTACGCTCCCTGCCTCAATCGGGGCCGCCCTTGGTCATGCCTTTTTTGTGGTCATTCATCCCTTTGAGGATGGTAATGGGCGCATGGCACGGCTTTTAGCGGATAAGGCGATGGCCCTCGGCATGGATGAACCCTATAGGCCCTATAGCATGTCCTCTGTAATCTATCAGGGGCTCTCTCAGTACTATCGGGCGCTTGATCAGCTTCCGGAGGAGAACGGAATCCAGAAGTTTGTAACGCTAATGGCGCACATGCAGTCTGATGTGTTGGACAAGGCTGTGATACGCATGAAGTCCGTTAAGGACATGGAGGCCGTCATCTCTATTGCTGAGGCTTCTGGAACACCGATCACGCCTCTGGGACGTGCGATGCTTAAAACGATGGCCCTAGAGCCTGAGCGAAAGATATGGACACCTTTTGACGCTTCGCGCAACGTGAGGGACGCCGGAGACGAAGATCCATGGGACGTGTGGAACGCTCTTGTTGAACGCGGGATCATACAGGGCAAGAACATTGCATCTCCCACACATTTGTCCCCATCCCCAAACGGCACAAAAAGGCAGTCCAGGTCGCTGCACCGGTAGGAGAGGCAGGAGAGAGCGATGCGTCTTTTCATAGCGGAGAAACCGAGCCTGGCCCGTGCGATCGCCGCCGTGCTGCCTCAGCCGCAGAAGGCTTCGAGGCTCTATATTGAAGCTGGAAACGACGTCGTGGCATGGGCTGCAGGTCATCTCCTGGAACAGGCAATGCCAGAGCAATACGACGAGAAGTACAAGCGCTGGAACCTGGCCGACCTGCCCATCATTCCGGAGGAATGGAAGATGCTGGTCAAGAAGGAGAGCAGGGACCTCTTCGACAACCTCAAGACCCTGCTCAAGAAGGCGGATTCTGTCGTCAACGCCGGGGACTGCGACCGTGAAGGGCAGCTGCTCATCGATGAGATTCTGGAGTACTGCAAGTACAAGGGCCCTGTACAGCGCATCCTCATCAGCGACACGAACCCGGACGCCGTGAGAAAGGCCCTGGCCGAGCTCAAGCCCAACGAGGACTTCCGAGGCGACCGCGACGCCGCACGGGCGCGCAGTCAGGCAGACTGGCTGCACGGCATGAACATGACGCGGCTCTACACCAAGCTCGCGGAGAAGAACGGCTACGATGGAGGTCCGCTCCGGATAGGTCGGGTCAAGACGCCCGTCACGGCGCTGGTGGTGCGCCGTGACCTTGAGATTGAGTCCTTTGTTCCCAAGCCTTATTGGACCCTTCAGGCGCAAATACAGGTTAAGGAAGGAGCCTTCTGGGCGGGCTGGAGGCCGAAGGAGGAGCAGACAGGCCTCGATGAGGAAGGACGCCTGGTCGATAAGGCGACAGGCGAGGAGCTGGCGTCGCGGCTCAAGGGCAAGCCGGCCGTTATAACGAAGTATGAGAGCAAAAAGCAGAGTGTTAAGCCGCCGCTGGGGTACTCGCTGCCGAAGCTCCAGATGGCGGCTTCGAGGAAACACGACATGTCCCCCTCCCGTGTCCTGGAGGTCTGCCAGAAGCTCTACGAGCAGGGGGTCCTCACGTATCCGCGCTCCGACTGCGAGTACCTGCCGGAGGGGCACCAGGACGAAGCGGAGAAGGTCCTGGCGGTGATTGATGCCCTGTCTTCCCTGAAACGCCCTGATGAGCTTAACACGGCCCGGAAGACACCCGTCTTCAACGGCAAGAAGGTGGAGGAGCATCACGCGATCATCCCTTCCGCGTCCTGCAGGGTGTCAAAGCCGCTGGAGGGGGACGAGGCCCTGATCTTTGAGCTTGTCGCCCGTCGCTACCTCGCCTTTTTCATGCCAGATTACGAGTACATGCAGACCAGCATCACTGCTGAGGTGGAGGGAGAGACCTTCGTTGCTTCCGGCCGCCGGGTACTGGCGGAGGGCTGGAAGGCAGTTGAGAGGGATGACAAGCCTGAAAAGGATGAGGACGGGGAGGGGCAGGAGGAAGAACAGGCTGCCCTTCCGGTTGTGAGCGAAGGGGAGCAGGGGGAGTGCCGCGACACGAAGCTCCAGGAGAAGCAGACGAAGGCTCCGGCACGGTTCACGGAGGCCAGTCTGCTTCGGGCGATGAACGAGGTCCATAAGTTTGTCGCCGACCCGAAGGTCAAGAAGATTCTCCGTGAGACGGACGGGATCGGGACGGCGGCGACACAGGCGGGCATCCTGAAGGACCTCATCACGTTCGGCCAGCTTCAAAAGCAGAAGAAGCAGCTGATCTCCACTCCCGCCGCCCGCAGCTTGATTCAGGCGCTGCCGGAGGCGATAACCCTGCCGGACCTCACGGCGCTCTGGGAGACGAAGTTTCGTGCCATCAAGGAAGGGACGCTCTCCATCGAGGACATGATGGAACAGATGGCGACGACGATTCGGGAGAGCATCGCCCAGGCGGGCTCCGTTTCCGTGCAGGGCAGTGGGGAGAAGAAGCCTGTAAAGACCACGAAAAAGACGGCTCCCAAGGCCGGAAAAGGCGACGTGAAGTGCCCAAAGTGTGGAGCAAAGATGGTCTTGAGGAACGGGAAGAACGGTCCCTTCTGGGGCTGTAGCAACTATCCGACGTGTCGTGCAACCGCAGACGACGACGGCGGAAAACCTGTGTTCAAAAAGTAGCATTAGCAAGAGAGGAGAGAGTTTTTCATGAAGAAGTTTCGCGGAAAGGATATAGCGATTTTTGTCCTGGTACTGGGTATTTTGGCTGCCGGAGTGTATTCCTTGGTAGATGTAGACAGCAGCTCGCCTACCACCAACGCGCCGGCGGTCGCCTCAATGACGCCGGAGGAGCTCGCCGCAGAGAATGAGGTGCTGACGAAACAAGCTCATGATGCCTCGATGGAATTGCAGATGATAGCCGCTGGTGGCTCGAAGTCTGCGAACACGTGGGTTGAAAAATACTGCAAAGACAGAAGGGATGCACCTCTACCGGAAGACCCGGCTGCAGCTAACGTTGAGCTGAAAGCCCGTGTACGCGAGGCACGAACTGTCTTTGAGGAACTTCAGGCAGAGCAGAGGAAAGAAATGCACTGGCTGACACAGTATTATGCTGCTGAGAACGAACAGACGCTTGAGAAGCTCGGCATTCAGAGCCACAAGCTAACGCTCAATTCCTTTGTCCCCTCAGAAGAGCTTGATGCTATTCTCAGCCCCATTCAGAGAATAGCACGTATTCTCTCTAACGGCTTCAGCGGATATTTCAATGATCACAGAGATGGAAAGAAGCTGGAAACCGTCCTTGACACTCCTGAACATATGGCGGAGGTTTTTAAACCCTACCTGGAAAAGGATAAAGTTACGGTTGATTTTTCTAATGGACGCTGGTCGTTCTATGGCAATAATAAGACCTGCTGGATTGGCTACAACCTTGAGGGAATCCCTCAAGAGGTGCGTACGGAGATGATCAAAAATTTTGACGTGAAAAATCACGGGTACAAGAGCATGGAACTTAAGGACGGGGAATATGAGCCTTATGACGGCGGAAATATGCTCTATTGGAACGTTATTGATGAGCGCACGAGTATATCATTTGGGTTTAAATGATAATACGAATTCGCATCATTGCTATCTGCCTCATCTTTTCCGGGGCGGCGCTTGCCGCCCTGTTCTGTTCTGGCCGACTGGTTCTGAACACGACGTACTCTATTCCTGTCGGTCTGTGGTGGCGTGTGGATGAACCGCTACAGGGCGGCGATACCGTGCGCGTTCCCATCGCAGCCTTCAAGTCTACAGGCTAGATGCCCGAGCGGTACTGGCGCAAAAACGGTTGGGGAGAAAGCCGGGACTTTCTGAAACACGTTGCCGGTTTATCTGGTGACCTTGTTGAACCCGACTCATCCGGACTGCTGCGCGTGGCAGGGAAAGTCATTAAAAAACAGTGCCCCTCTGTCATTCGACAAGGCCGGTCGTCCTTTAAGCACGTTTCCGCTGCCTGTTCGTCTTGCTTCTGATGAAGTCTGGCTCCTTAGTGATTCCCCGCGAGGATTCGATTCCCGCTATCTGGGGCCTGCGAAACGAGAGCAATGCCACAAGGTGAAGCCGATCTTGACGTGGAGCAAGAGGTAACGTTCTATTTAGGTAGTATCAATAAAGTACTATCTATTAAGCAGTATTTCAAAAACACGCCCTACGGGCGGCCCCGACACGCCATGAGGCGGTCGGGGTCAGTTAATATTTAGGCAGCTCCGCTGTGAAGTGACTGCCCTCCTATAGCCTTGTTTAGCTTTTTTGTGCTGTAAATATAGTATTAAATAGATACTATCTAATAGATGCTATTTAACAAGCCCTTACGTTTTATAATATCTTATAAATAGGATATTATAAACAGTATCATATAGATACCATAAAACAAGAGAAACGCTCAACCCCAAATCCACGGGAACGCAAAGCGCGGGCAAAGTAAGAGGGCCAGGCAGAGGAAAAGTTTTAAAAAATGGGCTGTTCACCCCTCCGCTGCCTTCAAATACGGAAATATCTTCCCGTTCTCACAATAACCCCGTCAGCGTGGGCTCGCACCCACACCCCCTCTCGGCTATTGGCCCAGCGTTCTCCTGCTCATTCCAGCGAGATAGCCAATTTCTCAAGCTTCCGGTACGCTCCTAGAAACCAACTCCCCACAACTCCCCCTTTCACCTGCAGCACCATGCGGCGCGCATGGCGCACCATACGCCCTATGCTCGTGTAAAACACAAATCGCAGCGTCCTGGGACGGTAACTCCTCAACGCTTCAGGCAGAAGCAGACGCTTTAACAAACTGTGCAGCGACAGAGACAGCACCGACACATTCCACCAGAACGCGTTCGACCCAAATCGGTGCGAGATGACGTGCCCGCCGGCCAGGTCCTCCTTCAGGATGCGGTGCACTTCCTCTGACTTGCCGCACCGCTCACGATACCAACGGATTACCGCTCCTCCCTCCCAATCCAACAGGTTCGTCACGATACCAAACACCTTGTATACGTGGCCCCCAAGCTCCGTCAGATGCAGCTTCTTCACCTTGGCGTTCTCAGACTCCAGGTCGTCGATCAGCTCCGGTATGAACAGCTGCCGTGAGTCCTGCAGCTCCTGAGACAGTCGGAGCTTCTTTCCCGATCCCTCCAACTCGAATGCCTCGCGAATGGCAAGAAAACGGTACGTCGGACCTTTCTTGTCGAGACTCAAAGACTGTGGCGCATAGACGACCTCCGCCCATTCCTGGCCGTTGCCCAAAGGGCGCCAATCCTTCTCACAAACTGCCTCCACCGCCTCCCTGAAATCCCGGTATACAGGACACGAGATCGCAAACTCGATCACCCTGAAACGCGCATCCTGACCCTCCGCCAGATAGCGCAAAAGGCGCGTCTGGTAACCCGCACTGTCCGAACGGTACCTCACCTTCCTCACTCCCGCAGGAAGATGCGCCAGTACCCCCTGCAGCTGCTCCAGCTGTCCGTGCCCAGGCTTCACATTCCCGTCCCGGTATTCCGTCGCCACAGGCAGGTCGTACTCCGGACAGTACACGTTCAACGCCTCGTAACTCCGTTTCCCCTGGTAGTTGTACAACGCCCCGCTCGTCTTCGTCTCGATGAACGTCGCGTCCTGGTCCAGCGTCAACTCCTCCTGCACGGACGCCTCGAACGCGCACCTCAGAAGATGGCGGTGCACCTCCTCAAACCCCCTCAGCGCCTCATTCGATGCCGGGACAAAGGAACGGCCATGACCCCGCTCCCGGTCCTCCGATTCGTTATGAAAACAGCTGGCGTAGTCCCGGGCCGACGTCGGAGATGGAAACGGCAGAGAGACTTTCTTCAGCCCCGCCTGCTCCTTCAAAAACTTCAGGTGTTCCACGGCTCTGCCGCCGCTGAGGTTCAGCAGGACCATCGACAGAAGCTGCTCGGAGTCCCGGTACCCTTTGTCCTTCCTGATTCCTATGAAAGTATCGATGACTTCGTCAAGATGGAGCCGATTCCAAAGTTCGATAACGGGGAAAAGGCCGGCAAAAGGGGTGATGTCCTGCATCTTGTCCGTCGTCTTAACCTCGATTTTTGGTCGTCTGTATGGCATAATGGTCTTCGCACCTCGCAGGTGATGGCTTATTGTTTGGTGACTTAAGCTTAACACTGTTTTTACAAACAGTCCCTGCAAGGTGCTGTTTTTTTGCCCGCGGGTTGGGGATAGATACTATAAAACAAGAGAAACGCTCAACAAATGGCTGCTTGTCCCTTTTGCGGTGAATTCTGTAGAGAATATGAGCAAACGCCTCCTTTAGAGGGTCATCGTACGGTAAAATAGAAGGTAGGAGAGGCACCTGGCATCATTGGGTGAAGCTGCTTGGGGTATCCCCCCGAAAGGGGGTGATGTCGTGGAGAGAATAACAAAGCTCGTAAGAGCGCTAGCGGCACTCTTACGAGCCTTCGCCGAACTGATTCGGCTTTTCAAAGCGTAATCCCTCACGTTAGGGCGTAAGTCCGAGGTGGGGAAATCGGCCTCACTTCGGCAGCCCAAGAAACAACCCCGTCCAACCTCTCCTGGGCGGGACTTCACTTCGTATTATACCATCAACCAGCTCGTATTTTCTCATTGAGTACTGTCAAGTTGTGCTCCGCGGCCTTTTTGAACTTCTCACCAACGGGCGTCCAATTCGAGAAGTTTGTTGTTTCAGGAATCTCGGAAAAGTCGATGTCCTCATCCCGAACCGTGCGCAAGGCCGCGATGGCTTTCGCCCGGCTGCGAGGATAGTCACTTGGATAATTGTCGCTCATAGGCTTCCCTCTCCTTTCTTTCCGCAACTCGGGCAGAGATGATACGAATCAGCTCAATGCCATTCCAATCTTCACGTTCGACGTATACGACAAACAGTGCCCTTGAGAAATCAGCGATGAATCCCGTTATTCTACGGCGCGGCTCCAAGCCGTCATGAAGCTCATCGGGCAGGTCCATAGCGTTCTCATCAAAAAACACTTCAGCAGCAAGCTCAAATGTCACTTTATGCTTACGCCAATTCGCTACGGCCTTCTCGTCGTTCCATGTGAAAAACAAGCCGCCTAAAGCATACTTGATCTCATCTTCCACGTGTCATCCGCTCCGAATCATCCCGGCCTTCTCCAGGGTAGTCATTTATCATACATTATAGCGCTTGAGAGGGCCTCACATCAGTTCTCTTGCGGCATTGTCCTCTATGGCATCTTCACGGCGGAAGTAGCCTCGCAGGATCTGGACAGATCGGTGCCCTGTCTGATTCATGATGGACCGTTCCGTCTTCCCCTGCCGGATCGCTGTCGTGACAAAGCCGGAACGCAGGGAGTGGGCGGAGAGGTCGAGGGACAGACCGGCCGCAGATACCGCCTGCTGGACGACGAGCCTGATGCTTTGAGAGCTCAAGCGTTCATGGGTCACCAGGCCACTCTTGAGTATCCGCCGGAACAACGGGCCTTCTTGAAGCTCCACGAGGGACAGCCACCTCTTCAGGAGCGACGTCGGGGAGGCGGCCTCGTCCCGGCCGGGGAAGATTGCTTTTTGCATCCCCTGTCCCTCTTGGTCCGTCTTCGACCGAAGAACGTTGATGATCAGGACCTCCTCGTCATTGCGAACGGTCCATTTCAGGTCCTCGATGTCCAGGGCGGAGAGCTCGGATCGGCGGAAGGCGCCGGCGAAGCCCAGGGAGATGATGGCGGCGTCCCGGATGTTCTTCGGAGAATCGTCCCGTGCCGTTGCAGCCAGGAGCATCCGCACGACCTCGATGGTGGCCGCGTCTTTCTTACGAGGAGCAGTGCCATGCTCGCGGCGATATCCTTTCAGGGTCTTCTTCACGAGGAGAGTTTCGGTGGGGGACGGTATCCCTTCTGCTCGATGTGCAGCGGCGATGGCGGCGAGGATCTGCTCGATCGTCGCGGGGGCGGCCTTGCTGTCGGCGAGGCTGGCCACGTAGGCGGCGAGGACCTCCGGCGGCGTCGGGAAGACGGTTGCGACGCCCTCGGTTTCGCACCAATTAAAGAATCGCCTCAGGCGCGAGGCGTAGGCCCTGCGGGTTTCCGGTGCGACGGAGGCGCGCAGGAGTTGCCGTACCTTCTCTTTATAGGGCAGTCCTGCTTCTGCCATTTCCCTATTTTTATGGATATCCAGCGTTCTGAATTCATCCATCTCGATCAGCTCTCTGCCTTGAGTGTGTTTAACTCTTTTTCCAAAGTCTTTAGCCTAGAGATGATTGAGCTCATTTCCGGAACATCGTCATAGAACATCTGCCTCATTTTAGAATAATCCTCCTCCAACGCTTCCAGATAGCGATTCTGCGGAATGAGTTTTATCGTTCCAGGGACAGCTTTATCGTATTTTGCCCAGGGGCGTCGATAGAACTTCTTTTTGAACTCGACAACGGCCTTCAACAACTCAGGATTCTGAAGAGCCGTGTCTTTCACGGGACTTTCCGCCATACGATACAGATCATAATAGTGCCTTGAGTACCTTGCAGGGAAATCATCTTTGTTTCTGTTTGCCTCACAATGGAGGATCGTGACCTTCTCCCAGAACGTTCTTTCTGCAACAGCGGTACGCACCCTTGTCGATGGTGTTTGGAATACGTGGGGATACTCTTCTGCTGCAAAGGGAGTGATGGACTATAGTGGTCCCCATCTGGAGGACCACTATAAGGATAAGGTCGATATCCTCAGAGAACCTCTGAATGAGGTGATAGGCCTTGGAGAGCGACGTTCCACCCTTAAAGACAAGATGATCCTTCCATTGAGAGCGCTGGAACAGGTAATCCAGCATATAACAGACCCAGAAGTCTTTCTCCACGATCGCCGGAGGCATTCCAATCCTGTTTGCTGTATTGAGAAACAGTTCTTCCCGCTCCTCATTTGTTAGACCAGCTATCTTGATCATGAGTCCCTACCTTCGTTGCTAATGTGGTCAGCACATATTTGTTTTATCAAATCGTATATCCATGACGTGATCCCCTGGGTCTCCCCAAGAGCGATTTTTTTGTTTTCTTCTGAGAGGTTCCTTTGAAGGGTCTTAATCTCCGTTTCCCCTACATGTTTTCTTCCAAGAGCTCTCAGGGCCTGGATAAGAAGGATTGTGATTGGTGAGTATCCAGTTATCTCCTTATTTGAGGTATGGCGAAAGGATATCTTCACGCCGCCGCAGGAGTATTCTTTATAAGGACCATCGCTCGCATATATCCAGACGACCGGAACCTGTGTGGAGAGGCGAAGCAGGTTCAGCGCAGCCTCACCGGTCGGCGCCACGGACCAGCGATTTTTGCGTGCGATCGCATAGGCAGTCTTCGTCGGGTCTGTGGCAACCAGCTCTCCTAAAAGTCTGCTGTATCGCGGCTTTTCGTAGATTCCCCGCATAACGCGCCGAATGTCCCCCCTTGCAGACAATCTGGATAGAGCCATGTTGACTGTCGGCAGCGAGGCGATGTCAAGCAAATCCGAAACGATAAAGACCGTTCCATCCTTCATTGCAGCGATTCTCTGTGCTATAGGTTGCATATACTTCTGTCTTGGCATAAGCTCACCTCATTTCGTTATAAAAAGTATATATCTTTTGTAACGAAATTCAAGAGTTATCGCCGTTGAAATAGCTATCGGTAAGTGATGCTTACCGATAGCTATCGTACCACAAGCGCTCCCCTCTCAGAATAGCGCGGTAAAGAGTTGACTAACTTTGACTAATCGCAACGGAAGACCGTGAAAACTCGCAGGTCCGCCTGGAGGTTCGGAATCCACTCAATCTGGGTCGGAGGGGTCGAAGAGCGTCACAATCCGAGCCAGGACTTCTTCCATGACTGGAACGGAAACCTCAGCAACCTTCCTGCCTCCACGAGATTTCAAATCCAAAACCCTCGGCTGGTCACACCGAATGATACCGGAGATCGCTTCATCACCGCTCACATCCTGAGAAGAAAGCGGTACAGCAAAGCCCAGGTTCTGTGAGAAGGCGCTTCCGCCAGCCCCTTGAGTAACAGGTACTACAACAGCAACGTTAGCAGCGTTATTGAAGACGGAAGAAGAAACGACCAAAACCGGCCTTGCTATTCCCTGCTGTTCATGTCCCGAAACGGGATTCAGGCACACCCGATAGATATCGCCGCGTTTCAAACCAACTCAGCCCCCTCCGCCTCGCTATCCAGCCAGGCAGCGTCACGATCACTGAAATCTGTCATGGAGACAAGCTGCTGGAGCGAGTATTCCGGCGGCCGCTCACAGGGAGTAACGATGATCCGCCCCTTCTGGACTTCCAATCGCATTTCCGTTGCGGGCGTCAAGGACAGTGCTCGCGTTATCCTGGATGGGATGGGCATCATCAGCGAACCTCCCACTTTATGTACACGACTTGTGAGCAACATTCAATCTCCCCCTAACGTTTAACTTTTTACGCCGATTATATAACAAGAGACAAGACATTGCACTACGATGGGGAAATTTTGGCGCATCCTCAAGAACCCAGAGTGTCGCTCTTCTCCGGTGCATTGATCCTGGCACGTTCAGAAAAGGTCTTGTCCAGGAAGTACAGGATCTGCTTGCCATACACCACGGGGAAGCCTGCTGCAAAGATCAGCATATCGCCCGGCTCGGTGATCATCTGGTCAGCATCCTTAACTGGACCGGGCAGACGCATGATTTCGTCCGGAGTCAGCACAGCTCGCTGTACCTCCTGTTGGGACTTCGTGACGCTCTTCTTCGCGAAGATACCTACACCGCCTTGGAGGGACACGCTCTCCTGTTCCTTGATCACCGTCGTCACGCCGAGGCGGGCCGTTTCCACCTTGTTCGGCGCATAGGCTACCGTCACATGGCAGTTGGAAGTTATGCTCTCATCTTTACCATAAGCCGCATCCAGCTGCGCCTTGTCCTGGCAAATCAAGTACGCCTTGATGTTCCAACCGCCAAAGTAGGCCAGAGCCTGCTCAAAAATGCCAAGTTTTCCCAAGGCTGGAAACTCGTCCAGCAACAGCAGAAGACGATGCCTGTACGGCGCTTTCATCTGGCCACCATGGAACTCCATCTCCGGCATAAGAATGAAGATGAGCTGAGAGAGAAAAAGTCGAACCAGAGGCTTGAGACGCTGGATGTTCGTAGGATTGAGAACAAGGTAGAGAGAAACGGGTGCATCGCTGTCCATGATGTCCCTGATGCGGAAATCGCTGTGAGCCGTGTTTCGTTTCACCACAGGATCGGTGTATAAGCCGAGTTTGGCGACGGTTGTCGAGAGTACGGAGGATGCCTCCTCTTCAGCGCGGTTCATCATCTCGTTCGCTACCTGCTCCACGACGGGATGGCACGGATTCTCCCGAACAGAGCCGTCCGCATCATAGAACGTATCACCATCACGCTTGTGCGCCGTCTGCTTCCACTCATGATAACCACAACTCGTGAGCTCATGCAACACCTCGCCGAGGCTGCCGCTCCGTCCTTCGTTCCGCGCCTTGTAGACGACATGGGTTATGGCCCCGATCAGGAGAGAGCGGGCTGTCTGTTCCCAGTGCCCCTCAACTCCTTTTCCGTCCGGATCGGCGAGCAGGGTTACAACGTTCATCACGTCGCCGGTTTCATAGACCGTGCCGATTCGTATCTCCTCAAGAGGATTGTACCGGGCGCTTCGTCCCTCAAGGGCATCCGTAGGGTCCCAACGCAGGACCTTGTGGCCAGTTTGGTGCCTCCAGCCGGACGTCAGCGCCCAGTTCTCTCCCTTAATGTCCAGCACCACAGCAGAATGTTCCCAAGACAGAAGAGTAGGGATGACGAGTCCCACTCCTTTTCCGCTCCTTGTCGGGGCCAGTGCGATGATGTGCTCCTTGCCGTTATGCCTCAGATAGTACTGTCTTCCGTCTTTTGGGTTTATCCAGCCTCCAATATAGACGCCGCGCCCCTTTTCTCCCTCATCCCCATACAGGAAAAGAGCTCGCCAGGAAGCCTGTTCTGTCCAACATCCCATGCGAAGAACTGCGTTCCAATCACAAGCGACAGCGACAACAGCAGGAAGCCCAGGAGTGTAAGACCGTTCGCACTCCTCTTCCTTTTCTTGTTGAAGGAGTAGGTGCCTTTAACCGTCTTCTTCACAGCGAAAGGCCCCTTCCGCACCCCTGGGTGCGCTTTCGTTCCTGCTCCTGGGCTTGTACACCTCGTGCCTTCTCCTGAGTCTTCGGCCACTCAAGGTCCAGTTTTTCGCCGGGGATGCCTTGAGCCGGCGCCTGGAGCTCCAGCAGCTTCAGCTCGTAGATAAAGATACAGCGGCCACGGATGAGCATCAGGCTGTCGCGGGTGCGGGAAACGACCTCAAGCCCTATAAGGATATTCCTCTCGTTTTGCCTCAACATCGAATAACGTCACCCCCTCTTCACGAATTGCTTCAAAGACTGGCTCAAGCCTCCAGCGCGGAATACCTTTTATTGCTCTCTTAATGCTCCGCTCAGTTTCAACAAGCGGTGATAATAGAACGTACCACTGCTCAGAGTTTTCAGG
>ERZ773042.1421-NODE-1421-length-14140-cov-5.697267_pt1 | contig 14140 bp, 10 predicted proteins | sample MGYA00511664_ERZ773042 | MGnify/ENA primary metagenome ERZ773042 (study PRJEB29015, sample SAMEA2737984) | human oral metagenome | biome: human oral; feature: human-associated habitat; material: dental | place: China | collected 2036 ... | reverse complement strand
GCGTGCCTGCTTTCAACGCGGGCGCGCCCCTCGCCGTTCGTATGCGCCCGACGACCCTCGACGAGGTTGTTGGACAGTCTCACTTGCTCGGCGAGGGGGCGCCGCTGCGCCGCCTCCTGTCGCCTGGTTCGAGTGACGGCGTCGCCGTTTCCTCAGTGGTGCTGTGGGGCCCGCCGGGCACGGGTAAGACGACCCTCGCTTATCTGATTGCGCGCGCGTCGGGGCGACGTTTCGTTGAGCTGTCCGCAGTTTCCTCCGGGGTGAGCGACGTCCGGCGCGTGGTGGATGATGCGCGCCGAACCCTCGCGAGCGGGGGAGAAGAGACGATTCTGTTCGTCGACGAGGTGCATCGCTTTTCTAAGTCACAGCAGGATTCGCTGCTTCCGGCGGTTGAGAATCGCTGGGTTGTGCTCGTCGCAGCAACGACGGAGAATCCGTCCTTCTCGGTTATTTCGCCGCTGCTCTCGCGCTCCCTCCTCTTGACGTTGCGCCCCCTGGATTCTGATGCAATCGAGGGGCTGATCCGCCGTGCGCTGGCCGATGAACGGGGTCTCGCGGGGCGTTTCTCCATCACGGACGAGGCCGTGGCCGGCCTCGTGCGCCTGGCGGGTTCGGATGCACGCAAGTCGTTGACTCTCCTCGAGGCGGCGGCAGGCGTTGCCAGTGATGACGGCTCTGGCGAGATCACTGTCGCGAGCGTCGAGGCTGCGGCGAATCAGGCGCTCGTTCGATGGAGCAAGGACCAACACTACGATGTCGCGAGCGCGTTCATTAAGTCGATGCGCGGGTCCGACGTGGACGCCTCACTGCACTATCTCGCCCGCATGATCGAGGCCGGGGAGGATCCGCGCTTTATCGCGCGGCGCATCATGATCGCGGCATCTGAGGAAATTGGGATGGCGGCTCCCGAGGTTCTCACGACGTGTGTGAGTGTCGCGCAGGGCGTCGCGCTCATCGGTATGCCCGAGGCGCGTCTCCTGCTCGCCCAGGCGGTTGTCGCCGTGGCGACAGCCCCGAAGTCGAATGCGACGTACCTGGCGATTGATCGCGCGATCGCTGACGTGCGCGCCGGACGTGGGGGAGCGGTGCCCGAACATTTGCGCGACGCGCACTATGCCGGTGCGACAACTCTGGGCCATGGCGACGGATACCTCTACGCGCACGATCAGCCGCACCATGTCGCCGCGCAGCAGTACCTCCCCGACGACCTGGAAGGCACCCGTTACTATGAGCCAACCGAAAACGGACATGAGGCGATGCTCACGAAGCGGCTCGGTGTGATTCGCAATCTGCTGAAAAGACGCTAGGATACAACAGTTGTCCGCACCAGCGGGCACCTGGGGCCTTAGCCGACGGACCGACGTGATCCTGGAGTTGGCCCCATGCCGGGAATCCCGGCATGACATCAGAAACAGGAAGAAGAAACATGGCAACGAATCGTTCCCGCAAGCAGGTGCGCGAGTCCCGCGCCCTCGGTCTGGCTCTGACCCCCAAGGCCGTCCGCTACTTCGAGAAGCGCCCCTACGGTCCCGGTGAGCACGGCCGCACCCGTCGCCGCCAGGACTCCGACTACGCCGTTCGTCTGAAGGAAAAGCAGCGTCTGCGCGCGCAGTACGGTATCCGTGAGTCGCAGCTGCGCCGCGCCTTCGAAGAGGCCCGTCGCACCGCCGGCCTGACCGGTGAGAACCTGGTCGAGCTGCTCGAGATGCGTCTCGACTCCCTTGTCCTGCGCGCTGGCTTCGCCCGCACCATCCAGCAGGCCCGCCAGTTCGTCGTGCACCGTCACATCCTCGTTGACGGCAAGATCGTCGACCGCCCCTCGTTCCGCGTGAAGCCCGGCCAGACCCTGCAGGTCAAGCCGAAGTCGCAGACGACGGTTCCCTTCGAAATCGCCGCTGAGGGTATTCACCGGGACGTGCTGCCCGCCGTCCCCGAGTACCTGGATGTCGAGCTGTCCCGCCTCAAGGCGACCCTGGTGCGTCGCCCCAAGCGCGCTGAGGTCCCCGTGACCGTCGACGTCCAGATGGTCGTCGAGCACTACTCGCGCTGACGCTCGTCTTTCCTGCGCCCCCGAGCTTCGGCTTGGGGGCGCAGTTATTTCATGTATCCCACTGTCCGCTTTCGCGTGCCGATGTGCCGCAACGGGTGGATACCGACTAACATGGGGCACTATGCGTACGTCTGAAATCCGCACCCGCTGGCTCGACTACTTCGAGAAGCAGGGTCATGAGATTCGTCCTTCCGTTTCTCTCGTCTCTCCGGAGCCTTCGATTCTGTTCACGATCGCGGGCATGGTTCCGTTCATCCCCTACATTACGGGCGTTGAGCCCGCGCCGTGGCCGCGAGCTGCGTCGGTGCAGAAGTGCATTCGCACGAACGACATCGACAATGTCGGTAAGACGACCCGTCACGGCACGTTCTTCCAGATGAACGGCAACTTCTCCTTCGGCGATTACTTTAAGGAAGGTGCGATTAACTACGCGTGGGAGCTGCTGACCGGCTCGCGCGACGAGGGCAAGTACGGCCTCGATGGTGATCGCTTCTGGGTGACCCTGTGGGATCAGGACGACGAGGCTTTCGGTGTGCTGACGAAGCAGATCGGCATGGATCCCAAGCACATCGTGCGCCTGCCGCGCGAGGAGAACTTCTGGGACACGGGCCAGCCCGGCCCCGCGGGTCCGTGTGCCGAGTGGCACTACGACCGCGGTCCCGAATACGGCCCCGAGGCCGTGGGCGGTACCGTCGACCCGGGTGGTGACCGCTACCTCGAGGTGTGGAACCTGGTCTTCGACCAGTACATGCGCGGTGAGGGTTCCGGCAAGGACTACCCGCTGCTGGGTGAGCTGGACAAGAAGGCGATCGATACGGGCGCCGGCCTGGAGCGTCTGGCTTTCGTCATGCAGGACAAGCCCAACATGTACGAGATCGACGAGGTCTTCCCCGTCATCGAGGCCGCCATGCAGATGAGCGGTAAGCGCTACGGTCTGGGCGCCGCGGGCCCTGAGGCCGGCGCCGCCTATGACGACGACGTGCGCATGCGTGTCGTCGCCGACCACGTGCGGTCCTCCCTCATGCTGATTGGCGACGGAGTACGTCCCGGCAACGATGGCCGCGGCTATGTGCTGCGCCGCCTGATCCGCCGCGCCGTTCGCTCGATGCGTCTGCTCGGCGTCGACGAGGCAACCATGCCGACGCTGCTGACGGCGTCGAAGGACGCGATGAAGGCGTCGTACCCCGAGCTGGAGATCAACTGGAAGACGATCTCCGAAGTCGCTTACACGGAGGAAGATGCGTTCCGTCGCACCCTCAGCGCCGGCACGACGATCCTGGATGCGGCGGTTGCAACGGCGAAGGAATCGAAGGGCACCCCCGTGATTTCTGGTGCGTCGGCATTCTCGCTGCACGACACCTACGGTTTCCCGATCGATCTGACCCTCGAGATGGCCGCCGAACAGGGCGTGTCGGTCGACGAGGAGGGCTTCCGCACTCTGATGGCCGAGCAGAAGGAGCGTGCACGCGCCGATGCTCGCTCGAAGAAGACCGGGCACACCGACGTTCGCGTATTCCATGACATTGAGAAGGCGATGGGCGGCGGCTCGACGTTCCTGGGCTACACGGAGCAGGCTGCTGAGGCCACCGTTGAGGCTTTGCTTGTCGATGGTGTGGCGGCTCCGGCTGCCAGTGCTCCCGCCGACGTTGAGGTTATCCTCGATCGCACTCCGTTCTATGCTGAGATGGGTGGCCAGCTCGCCGACCACGGCACCATTCGCCTTGCAGGTGGCGGTGTTGTCGAGGTCCACGACGTCCAGGCACCGATTCGTGGCCTGAGCGTACACCGTGGCACCCTCACCGAGGGCGGCATGACGGTGGGCGAGAAGGCGTATGCCGAGATCGACGGCGAGCGTCGTCTCGCCATTGCGCGTGCTCACACCGCGACCCACATGGTGTACGCGGGCCTGCGTAACGTCGTGTCGGAGGACCTCACCCAGGCGGGTTCGGAGAACTCGCCGTCGCGTCTGCGTTTCGACTTCCGTCATGGGTCCGCTCTTGAGGGCTCGCAGCTGAGCGACATTGAGGCTCTCGTCAACGAGAAGCTTGCCGAGGATCTGGCCGTGACCACCGAGGTCATGAGTATCGATGCTGCGCGTGAAGCCGGCGCGATCGCACTGTTTGGTGAGAAGTACGGTTCCGAGGTTCGTGTCGTCACCATCGGTGATGGGTTCGACCGTGAGCTGTGCGGTGGCACCCACGTGCCCACGACCGGTCACATCGGCCGCATCACGGTGCTCTCCGAGGGATCCGTCGGCTCGGGCGTGCGTCGTATCGACGCCCTGGTGGGCGACGGCGCATACGAGTTCCAGGCCAAGGAACATGCGCTCGTCAACCAGCTCTCCCAGCTCGTGGGCGGCCGCGCAGATGAACTGCCCGAGCGCATTGAGTCGCTGCTGGCCAAGCTGCGCGAGTCCGCGAAGGAGCTCGAGAAGATCCGTACGGCACAGGCTCTGAGCCAGGGCGCCGATCTGGCAGCTTCCGCGAAGGGTATCGGTCCCGTGACCGTCGTCGCCTCCGCAGTTGGTGAGATGCCGTCCGCGGACGCTCTGCGTACCCTCGCGCTCGACGTGCGCGACCGCCTCGGCAATGATCGCGGGACTGTCGTTGCTCTCGGTGGCGTCGTCGGCGGCAAGCCGTCGCTGGTCGTCGCGACAAACGAGGCAGCGCGCGAGGCATCGGCGAAAGCCGGTGCGCTGGTTCGCGCCGTCGGCAAGCACATGGGCGGTGGCGGTGGTGGCCGTGACGACATCGCCCAGGGCGGCGGCACCAAGCCTGAGGGTATTGCCGATGCGATTGACGCGATCCGCAAGGAAATCGAGGCTCTGTGAGCATTCGTCGGGGGATTCGTATCGGCGTGGACGTCGGCACCGTGCGTGTCGGCGTCAGCCGGTGCGACCCCGACGGCATTCTCACGATGCCCGTCGAAACCCTTCACAGGGCTCCCGATCTGTCCGATCTTGATCGCCTTGCCGACATTGTACGTAGCTACGACGCGATCGAAGTGATCGTTGGACTTCCTCGGCACTTGCGTGGGGGAGAGGGGATCTCAGCGAAGGGGGCGCGTAAGTATGCGCGCCGCATTAAGAAGCTTGTTCCCGATGTTCGTGTGGCGATGGTCGACGAACGTATGACGTCCAACCAGGCGCACGCGCGTCTTCGCGCATCCGGGATTCCTGAGATCGAGCATCGCAGCGTCATCGACCAGGTCGCGGCGCAGATTATTTTGGAACAGGCACTTGAGCTCGAGCGCATGGGCGGTCGAGCTCCCGGTGAGGACATCATCCTCGAACCAAGTGAAGGAGCGCACGCATGAGTACGCCTCCCCCTTACCCCTTCCGTTCTCGTCGAGAGATTCATTCCGGCGAGCGAAAGGTCTATTCGGATGCCGAGCTACACGAGCAGCATGCATCGCAGGACGCGACCGCGACGCCCGCTCAGGGAACCGACGTGCGTGGAGGTTCCTCTCGTGACGAGGCCGTGGCGCCCGTTGCGGCAACGGCGCGGGGTGAGCGCACACTTCCCTCTTTCGACGAGGTGACGGATACGGGCGCGACGCCTCGCGTGTCCGGTGCGGCGCTGCGTCAGCGCAGTGCAGCGCTGCGAGCAGAATCGCCTTCTGAGACCACGGGCATGCGTTCTCGCCGCCTCGCCAGCGAACGACGAGCGGCGCGCAAGCGCAAGCGCCGCCGTCGGGTGCGTTCCTTCTTCATCATCGTTCTGGTGCTCGGCCTGCTGGTCGGTGCCAGCTACGTCGCCTACGATCAGCTCTTCAACTCGTCGACGACTGCATCGGATGACTTCCCCGGGCCGGGCACCGGCTCGGTCGAGGTGACGATCGCAGAGAATTCCTCCGGTCGTGATATCGGCCAGACGCTCGTGGATGCCGGCGTCGTAAAGTCCGTCGGAGCTTTCGTGCGTCAGTTCGAGAAGACGCCGGCATCGATGTCGATTCGTCCCGGTACGTACCGCCTGAAGCAACAGATGAGCGCCGCCGGTGCGCTCGCAGGCCTGCTGGACGAGACGAACCGCGTCGATTCGACGATTACGATCACGTCGGGTCAGAAGATGTCCGAGGTCAAGAAGCGGATCGTCGACATCATGGGCGTCACCGAGGAACAGGTGGACGCTGCTTTCGCCGACACGGAAGCGATCGGCCTGCCGTCTGAGGCTGGCGGAAACGCCGAAGGATGGCTGCTGCCCGGTTCCTACGAGGTCTCCGAGGATGACACCCCGACGACCGTCATCGCGCGGATGGTGAAGGGAACCGTCGATGAGCTTGATCGTCTCGGCGTTGCCCCCGCGGATCGGCAGACCGTCCTGATTAAGGCGTCGATCGTGGATGGTGAAATGAACATCGACAAGTACATGCCGATGGTCGCTCGCGTCATCGAGAATCGTCTCGCCGACACGAACGGTGAGACGAAGGGGTACCTCGGCATGGACTCAACCGTCCTGTACGGCGTCGGAAAGACCAGCGGCGTTCCGGACCAGGCGGACCTGGACAACGACAATCCCTACAACACGCGCCTGCACGCAGGTCTGCCTCCGACCCCGATTGGACAGCCGAGCGAGAAGGCGATCAAGGCGGTCCTGAACCCTGCTGAGGGCAACTGGCTGTACTTTGTGACCGTCAACCTGGATACGGGTGAGACCCTGTTTGCCTCGACTCTTGAGGAACAGGAGAAGAACCGCGAACAGCTCAAGGCGTACTGCACCGCGAACCCGAAGGTCTGCACCGCGTCATGATGTGGGCCGGTGTCATCGGTTCCCCGATTGAGCACTCCCTGTCCCCGGTGATCCACCGGGCGGCATGGGAAGACCTCGGAATTGTGGGATGGGAGTACCGCCGCATCGAGCACGATGAGGCGAGCCTGCCCGAGTTCATCTCAGGGTTGGACGAGTCCTTCCGCGGTCTGTCGGTCACGATGCCCTGCAAGCAGGCAATCATTCCGCTCCTGGACGCGATCGATCCGCTTGCCACTGCAGTTGGTGCCGTCAACACGGTGGTTCCTTCCTCCGGCGTGCTTGCCGGCTTCAACACGGATGTCACGGGGATCGCGTCGGCGATTCGGCGCGCGTGCTCGCAGGCGGACCGAGCGCTCCCCACAAGTGCCGTCGTGCTCGGGGCGCGAGCCACGGCCTCGTCTGCGCTCGCCGCCCTCGGTGAGCTTGACATCGTGACCTCCACCGTCGCCGCGCGCCGTTTCGGGGGACCCGGTTCCGTCGTCGCTGCATCCTCTCGACTGGGCATCAGTATCGAACAGGTGCTCTGGTCGGATCGCGGTGCGGTTCTTCGTGCCGTCAACGGTGCTGACCTCGTGATTTCGACGCTGCCCGCTGGCGTTGCTGACTCGCTTGCCGAGGAGATGACAGTTCGCGAGGGCCAGGTTCTCCTCGACGTTGTCTACTCTCCTCGCGAGACGGCGCTGCGCAGCGCCTTCGAAAGGAACGGCGGCATCGTTGCCGAAGGTACCGACATGCTCATCTTCCAGGCGGCAGCGCAGGTACAGCTCATGACGGGGCGCAGCCCGAAGACCGATGTCATGCGTGGCGCTCTGGAGGCGGAACTTGCTCGGCGTGCGCGGCCGAGTGGGGGAGGAGCTGCCTCGTGATCGTGACGTGGCTGCCGTCGTGGCTGAGCACCGATCTGCCTTTGATCTCAGGTTTTCTCACCTGGATCGTCGTTCTTTCCTGGCTGTGGCGGTCGGGATGGAAGATTCAGCGCCGCTACTTCATCGAAGCGACGCAAAAGCCCCTCACACGCAATGCGATCGTGTGGAGCGCGGGTATCGTCGGAGCAGTCTTCTTTGTCGCGGCGCAGATGCGTCCCGGTATGCCCGGTGTGATGACGGTTGCGATGATCGGCGCGCTGAGCGCTTACGTCGATGCTCGTACCCATCGGTTGCCCAACGCGTACACGGTCGCAATGGGCATCGGTGTCGTCCTCGGTGTGATCGTCGGCGGCGTGATTTCACCGCTGTGGCAGGAACGCCTCCTCGGCGCGCTCATCGGTGCGCTTATTTGGTTCGTGCCGATTGCATTGTTGAATCGCTTGCCCGGCGGGATGGGCGGTGGTGACGTCAAGCTGGCTCCGGTGTTGGGAGCATTGGTCGGTTCCGTGGGACTGCACGCTGCGTTTTTTGCCCTCGCGCTCTCCTTCGTGTCCGCGGGCGTCGCGGCACTGTGGAAGATCGTCGTCGGATCCGCTGGCACGAAAACACGCGTTCCGATGGGTCCCTGGATGATCGGGGCAGCGCTCGTTGGCACCATCGCATGGGGCGTTGTCCCCGACTGGCTGTAGGGATAAGCGCAGGTCTTATCGTGGACCACGCCGGGACGAGTGCGCGTCCGGATGGGACAATAGAGCGGTGAGTATTTCGATGCCTTCGTATCAGTCTGAGTCTGTGAGCCTTGAATGGGGCCAGACGTGGCCCCCGCGCGATGTCTTTGTTGATCTCGCTGCGAAGCGCCGCGTGATCCCCGTGGTGCGCCGCGTGCTTGCCGACGAGCTGAGCGCGGTGGGTGTCTACCGGCAGCTTGCGCACGGCAACTATGGCAGCTTTATTCTGGAATCCGCTGAGCATGGTGGTTCGTGGGGACGCTGGTCGTTCGTCGGAGCATCGAGCGCCGGTGCGATCGTCGCGCGTGACGGACGCGCGCAGTGGATCGGTTCACATCCTGAGGGTGCCCTGGCGGAGGGAACCTTCCTCGAGGTCGTGCACTCCGCACTGGAGGAGCTCGCCGCACCTGCGATTGAAGGAATGCCCCCACTGACGGGTGCTCTCGTCGGTTCTCTGGGCTGGGGCATCATCCCCGAGTGGGAGCCGACGCTCGCAGCGACCGCGCCGAAGGAATCCGACATTCCGGATGCGACGCTCGTGCTCGCCACCGAGGTCGCCGCGCTCGACCATGCGACTGGTTCGGTTTACCTCATGGCTATCGCCTGGAACCTGAACGGCTCGGCTGACGGTGTGGATGGGGCGTACGACCGAGCGATTGAGCGTCTCGAGGCGATGACCACGCAGCTTGCGACCCCGATCGCGCCCGCGGTTTTGGGCGCCAGCGGTGCCACGCCGCCGGAGGTGCGCGAGCGCACGGCACGAGCAGATTTTGAGTCTTCCGTCAACGCGGCCAAGCGGGCGATTGAAGACGGCGACGCCTTCCAGATTGTCGTTTCCCAGCGCCTTGACGTGTCGACGTCGGCCAGCGGCATCGACGTCTACCGGGTGCTGCGCACGGTCAACCCCTCGCCCTACATGTACTTCCTGGATCTGCCCGATGAGCGGGGCGGTCACTTCGTGATCGTCGGCTCGTCTCCCGAGACCCTCGTGAAGACTGAACGACGCCGCGTCTGGACGTACCCGATCGCGGGCTCGCGCCCGCGCGGAGCGGATTCCGCCGAGGACCATCGTCTCGCTGCCGAGCTTCTCGAGGACCCGAAGGAGCTGTCGGAGCACGTGATGCTCGTGGACCTGGCTCGTAACGACCTGTCGAAGGTCTGTGATCCTGCGTCGGTCGAGGTCTCCACGCTCATGGAGCTCAAGCGTTTCTCTCATATTCAGCACATCTCCTCCACGGTGACGGGGGTGCTGCGCGAGGACGCTGACGCGCTCGATGCCCTGGTTGCGACGTTCCCCGCAGGAACCCTGTCGGGGGCGCCCAAGCCTCGTGCCATCCAGCTGATCGATGATTTCGAGCCCGCAGCGCGCGGCGTGTACGGCGGCGTGGTCGGCTACTTCGACCTGTCGGGGGACGCGGATCTAGCGATCGCTATTCGCACTGCTTCCTTGAAGGACGGCGTAGCCTCGGTGCAGGCGGGTGCGGGTCTCGTTGCGGACTCGGTTCCTGCCCTGGAATACGAGGAGTCGCGTAATAAGGCCGCCGCGGCGGTTGAATCCGTCGTGCGAGCGTCGACTCTCATCCCCTTGTCCTGACCCGTAGTGCGGGATGGCTGACTCGTTGGCGGCTATTTTTCGCTAGCCTAGGTGAGGATTGATCATTTCTGCCTGAAAGGGGAGCGTCGTGAGCGTTCTCGATGACATTATCGCTGGGGTCCGTCAGGACCTGAAAGAGCGTGAAGACCGCGTCCCTCTGGCTCGGATCAAGGAGATGGAGACCCAGGTCCCGGAGGCGAAGGATGCTCTCGGTGCTCTGCGTAACCGCGACGGTGCTGTCAAGATCATCTCCGAGGTCAAGCGATCCTCGCCGTCTAAGGGTGCGCTCGCAGCGATCCCGGATCCGGCAGCTCTCGCGTCGACGTACGAGGCCGGGGGAGCGTCGGTCATCTCGGTGCTCACCGAGCAGCGTCGCTTCAATGGTTCGCTCGCGGATCTTGACGCTGTGCGCGCGGCCGTCGACATTCCGATTCTGCGCAAGGATTTTATCGTCACTCCGTATCAGATCCACGAGGCGCGTACTCACGGCGCCGACCTCGTGCTGCTGATCGTCGCCGCGCTCGAGCAGAATGTGCTGGTGTCCCTGCTGGAACGCACTCGTTCGCTCGGCATGGAGGCATTGGTGGAGACGCACTCGCGACTCGAAGCCCTGCGCGCGATGGAGGCCGGTGCCTCGATCATTGGCGTCAACGCTCGCAATCTGAAGACGTTGGAAGTGGACCGCTCGACCGTTGAGCAGGTCATCGACGTGATTCCCCAGGATGTTGTCGCCGTCGCCGAGTCCGGCGTCGCGAATGCTCATGATGTTTTTGAATACGCCAAGTGGGGCGCGGATGCTGTTCTCGTCGGCGAAGCGCTCGTGACGTCGGGCGACCCCCGCGCGAGCATCCAGGACATGGTGAGTGCTGGGCAGCATCCCGCTCTGCGAACGGATCGTAAGGCTCGCGTCGCCGCGGCGCGTCAGGAAGGACAGTGATGGTTGCCGAGAACTTTGCGCAAGGACCGTACTTCGGTGATTTCGGTGGACGCTTCGTCGCCGAGTCCCTCATGGGCCCCCTCGAAGAGGTTGAGGCCGCGTGGCAGCACCTGTGGCGCGACAAGTCGTTCCAGCGCCGCCTGCGCGACCTGTTCCTGAACTACGCCGGACGTCCCTCGCTGCTGACTGAGGCACCGCGTTTCGCAGCCGACCTGGGCGGTGTGCGCGTGTTCCTGAAGCGCGAGGACCTGAACCACACGGGCTCGCACAAGATCAACAACGTGCTCGGTCAGGCCTTGCTCACCAAGGAGCTGGGCAAGACGCGTGTCATCGCCGAAACCGGCGCCGGCCAGCACGGCGTGGCCACCGCGACCGCCGCTGCTCTCCTCGGCCTCGACTGCACGATCTACATGGGACGTGAGGACACCGAGCGACAGGCGCTGAACGTCGCGCGTATGCAGATGCTCGGCGCCGAGGTTATCGCCGTGACGGCTGGATCGGCGACCCTCAAGGACGCGATCAACGAGGCCTTCCGCGACTGGGTGACCAACGTGGAGACGACCAACTACATCTTTGGTACGGCCGCCGGCCCGCACCCGTTCCCGGAGCTGGTGCGCGACCTTCAGCGTGTTATCGGCGACGAGGCGCGCGCACAGCTGCTCGCCGCCGAGGGACGCCTGCCCGACGTCGTCGTGGCCTGTGTGGGTGGCGGTTCCAACGCCATCGGATCCTTCACCGCGTTCATCGATGATCCCAGCGTCGAGCTGCTCGGTTGCGAGGCAGCCGGCGATGGCTTCGACACCGGGCGACACGCAGCCTCTATTACCGCCGACGAGGTGGGTGTGCTGCACGGTGCACGCACGTTCGTGCTGCAGGAACGCGACGGCCAGACGAAGGCCTCCCACTCGATTTCCGCCGGCCTTGATTACCCGGGTGTCGGCCCGCAGCACGCGTGGTTGGCGCGCTCCGGCCGAGCCTCGTACATGCCCGTTTCTGACGCCGAGGCCATGGATGCTTTCCTCCATCTGTCGCGTACGGAGGGCATCATTCCCGCGATCGAGTCCTCGCACGCCCTCGCCGGCGTGCGCGCCTGGGCCCGCGCGAAGTCCGAGGCCGAGGGCCCGTTCGCACCCGGTGAGGAGCCCATCGTGATCGTGACCGTGTCGGGTCGTGGCGACAAGGACGTGGATACGGCGTCGCGGTGGTTCGGCTACGGACAGGCGAAGCTGCAGGTCATCGACCCCAGCGCCGGCCCGTCGGGCGTTGCCGTCCTGGACGAGAACGAGGAGAAGTGACATGACGCGTGCACCCCATTCAGCTATCGCGATTGACGCCGCCCTCCAGCGCGGCGACGCTGCGTTCATCGCATACCTGCCCGTGGGATTCCCGTCGGTCGAGGATTCGATCCGCGCGGGTAAGGTCCTGGCGGACTGCGGCGTCGACGTTATCGAGCTCGGTTTCCCGTACTCGGATCCGGGCATGGACGGCCCGACCATCCAGCGTGCGACCGTCGCAGCTCTCGAACGAGGCACGCACCTCGAGGATCTCTTCCACGCGGTGGACGAGCTAACCTCGTACGGTATTTCGACCTGCTCGATGACCTACTGGAATCCCGTCGAGTGGTGGGGCGTCGAGCGCTTCGCCAAGGACTTCGCCGCCGTCGGCGGCTCCGGCCTCATCACGCCGGACCTGCCGCCCGAGGAGGGCTCGCAGTGGGAGGCGGCGTCGGACAAGTACGACCTCGAACGAGTTTATCTGAGTGCTCCTTCATCCCCCGAGCATCGCCTCAAGCTCATCGCCGAGCACTCGCGCGGCTGGGTCTACGCGGCCTCGTCGATGGGTGTGACGGGTGCGCGCGCAGCGGTCGGCGCTCACGTCGCCGACGTCGTGGAGCGTACCCGCGCCGCCGGAGCCGAGCGCGTGTGTGTGGGCCTCGGCGTCTCCAACGGCGCTCAGGCCCGCGAGATCGGCGCCTACGCGGACGGTGTCATCGTCGGATCCGCGCTCGTCAAGACTCTGTTCGACGAGAACATCGACCGTGGCCTGAAGGCCCTGGGCGAGCTCGCCACCGAGCTGAAGTTCGGCGTCACCGGGGTGCGCTCGTGAGCGCCCTCATCGCGGCCGGTATCCCGTCGCCCTCGCAGGGCGTCTGGTACCTAGGGCCGATTCCACTGCGGGCCTACGGCATCATCATCGCCGCAGGCATGATCATCGGCGTCTGGTGGACGGCACGCCGTTACCGCGACCGCGGTGGAAACCCGGACACGCTGTACGACGCCGCACTCTGGGCAATCCCGCTTGGCGTCGTCGGCGCGCGTATCTACCATGTCATCACGTCCCCGGATGCTTACTTCGGTCCGGGTGGTGACCCGATGCTCGCTTTCCAGATTTGGCGTGGAGGCCTCGGCATTTGGGGCGGCGTCGCCTTCGGCGCACTTGGCGTGTATATCGCGGTCAAACGTGCGGGTGTCCGCCTCGGCCCAATCGCCGACTCCCTGGCCCCGGCTCTGCTGATCGCCCAAGCGATCGGCCGTTGGGGAAACTGGTTCAACCAGGAGCTCTTCGGCGCTCCGACGACCATGCCGTGGGGCCTCCAGATCGACACGGCGCACATGCCCGCCGGCTACCCCGCGGGGACGCTGTTCCATCCGACGTTCCTCTACGAGTGCCTGTGGAACCTTGCCGCCGCCGCGCTCATCGTGTGGCTCGACCGGCGTCACCGCTTCGCCGGGGGACAGGTGTTCGGTCTGTATCTGATGGCCTACACCGCCGGCCGGTGCTGGATTGAGATGCTGCGCATCGACGATGCGCACAGAGTCTTGGGCCTGCGCCTCAATGTATGGACGTCCCTGCTCGTGTTCGCACTGGGCGTACTCGTGTTCGTCGTCGCCGGCCGGCTTGGGCGCCCGACGCGCGTTGTCGCTGAGACGACTGCGGAACACGCGGACGAAGAAGCCCAAGACCTGCAGACTGACGCCGGTCAATCCGATGCTGACGATGTTTCGGGGACCAGCGTGAGTGAGGATGAAACTGCTGAAGAGAGCACTCTCGAGTAGTTTTCGTCTTCCTCTGTGCGGGCAATCCGTGTGCCAGCGCTCCCACCACATGCGGATTCATGGGAATGATCACGTTAACCCGGTGTGCATCCTCCTCGTTTCAACCGTGATTGGACGGTAAACTCATACCTATGCGTCGAGCTAAGATTGTCTGCACTATT
>ERZ773042.1412-NODE-1412-length-14228-cov-3.605094_pt1 | contig 14228 bp, 10 predicted proteins | sample MGYA00511664_ERZ773042 | MGnify/ENA primary metagenome ERZ773042 (study PRJEB29015, sample SAMEA2737984) | human oral metagenome | biome: human oral; feature: human-associated habitat; material: dental | place: China | collected 2036 ... | reverse complement strand
CCCCGTAGCCATGCTTTGAGAGCACCGACAAGCGAGCTGCCCAAATGATTCGACGCTAAACACAGCCCCGACAGGTCTGTTCCGCCAAGCCTCCACCCATTACGGAAATATTTCCCTAAACAGTTGTGAATGCCCGGCCTTATCGTACTTTTGCACCACAAAGAATGAACAGAGAAAACAATTAAATTGTCTGGTTCGAATTATCTATTCAGTTCGCAGCGGGAGATTCCAAGTCTGGGCAAGCAAACTGCTTAATGCTCTGGGCGATGAAGCCACGGAACATTGGGCTCAGAGCGTTTATGCTCTGTTCGACATCCGCCTGCATACCATCCCAAAGAAAACGCAGAAAAAAACCTGTTAGCGCATAACGGCAGAAGCTGGCAATATTCTGCAACTGGTCTTCAGTGATTTCCTTTCCATTGGCCTGGTGACAGATAAAGCGGTACAGAATATCATCAGCACAGGAAAACAAATACCGTTCCAAATGATCGCGGGACAAAGAATCAAATATATGGTAGATGGTTTTCTTATGCAATTGACAGCTGTGCAACAGAGCCTTGATACCCTCTTCCAAGTCGTCAGCGGTATCATTCTGCGCATATTTGCCCAGTTTTTGCGTGATCCATTCGTTCAGCAGCTGATAAATATCCTGATAGTAGTAGTAAAATGTATTGTGATTAATGCCACATTCTTTGACAAGTGCCGATACCGTGATCTTATCGAACGGCATCTTATCCAGCATGGTCTCAAAAGAGCGCGATATGGCTTCCTTAGTTAGTTTTTTCACGTTGAGGCCTCCTATGATCGTTTCTATCGAAAAACTTTAGCCATAAACTCAGCTATATATTTTTGTATTAAATGCGGCATCGAGATTTTTTTGCGCTTCGGCGATCGCGGAATCGACGTCCAAAATACCGAACAGCGCCGAACGGATCGACGAGCCGAGTATCTTTTCAAATCGATATTCGTTAAATGCGGCGTTCGGCACTTCGTCGTGGCGCCGTCCGTCGGCCATCGCCGCGTCAACCCCCGCTATCCACGGATACAAACTCAAAATATCGATATCGGACAATAATTTTTTATTGTTGATATAGCCGCCGAGATACGAAATCATCGAAGCGGTGTGATCCGAATACAGCCATAAAAAAAATTCGCGGACGGCATCGAGCTTCACGGTATTTTTGGAAATGCCGATACTGCCCCCTCCCAAAAGCGGAAAGCCGCCGGGCACTTGCGAAAAACCGATTTTATTGACAAATTCGGAATTTTTATAGTGCATGATCGCGGATGCGTGATTGCAAAAGACGACGGTCATAGCCGTATTTCCCGACGCGAATTCGTTCATCGCTTCCGACCACCAGTTCAGCGTATGCTTCGGAATACACTCGGCGCTTTTTATGTGCTCGATCAAGGTTTTGCGAAAGAGCGGATCGGTAACCTTTATATGTCCCGTATCGTCGTAAAATCGTCCGCCGTATGAACGATAGCGCGGCAAAAATTCGCAAGCCGCCGTTACGGACGAACCGATCACCAACGAAGTGCCGTAATCGGTCGGAGATTTTTTATTCCGCGATTTCGTAAAAAACGACGCGATTTCATCGTATTCCGCATAGGTTTTCGGAAGGGTGAGCTGCCGCTTCGTCGTTTCAAAAAAAGAGCGGCGTATGAGACTGTCTTCAAACAGATCTTTCCGATAGTACAGCATCTGCGCGCTTATATCGAAGGGCAAGGCGACGATTTTATTGTCCGAATAATAATAATCGCGCGGAATTTTTGTCGAAAAAGATTCGGAAATCGTTTTATACGGATCGGACGAAAGATCGAGCGGCAAAAAAATCGCTCCGCCGATTTCGGTCAGCCACGCCATATCGAGCCGTATCAAATCGTACGCTTTGCTGTCCCTGCTCTCCAATGCCGCTTTGTACAATTCGTCGTACGGCATCGTGATGATTTTCAGCGCGATCCCCGTTTTCGCGGCAAAAGAGGGAGCGAGCGCTTTCAGCGCATAGGCCGTAGGACTGTTCAGCGTAAGCAAATTGATCTGCTCGCGCTTTGCGATGCGGCGAGGAGCTTCGCTCGGATTTAAAAAACCGTCGGCCGGAAGGATACATTCTTTTTCCGCCTCCGACGTTTTATGTAAAATACGCTGTGCGATTCGACAGCCGAGATATTTATAATTCAATTCATACGCTGACGTTTCGAATCCGTGCATCATCGATTTATTTGTTACGGTAAAAATTTGCAAAGGAGAAGCGGGATTGTAATACGCATGAGCGGTTTTCACGTATTCTTCGTTTTCATGTCCGAAAACGAGTACGGCGTCGAACGCGGCATCATCCGATACGATCGCAAACGCCGTATTCGCGCACATCGACTCTTCCGAATAAAAAACCGAACAGCGGCAGCCGGCATTTTTTAAAACCGAAATGCAGCCGCGGACGAAGTCTTCGTTGCAGCTGTATCGTGCCGGGCCGCAAAACACGGCAACCTTCCGCCGTCCGTTTTTTACGGCGCTTTCGGCAAGCTCCGTACCCGCACGCTCAAAATCGAAAGCGTAAAAAAACGCGTCGGGATCGGACACGCGGCGTTCCACATAAAAAAGCATCGAATCTTTATACCGTGCAATACGCTGCAGGGAAGCGCTTATGACGATGAGCGCGCTCGGATTTTCCGCGCATATCGTATCGACGAGCTTCGTTTCCTTTTCGCCGGAATCGTCGGTACTGTAAATCGTAAGATCGTAATCGGAATCGTTCAGTACAAAGGCGACGCCCGCATACAGATCTCCGTATCGTTTTATATGCAGCTTCGGTACGATGATTGCGACTCTGTTCGTCTTTCCCTGTTTCAGCTGCTTCGCCTGCGCATTGGGTTTAAACCCCAGCTGCCGCACGGCATTTTCGACGAGATTGATTTTTTGTACGCTGACGTTTCCTTTTTTATTGAGCACGTTCGAAACGGTTCCGTGAGAAACGCCTGCAAGATTTGCAATGTCTTTAATCGTCGCCATACGCTTTTTCCGTCCGCTGCTCCGGCCGCATCCTGAACTGCGCCGGAGATGCGCCGAAATATTTTCGAAACAGCACGTAAAAATATTGTCCGTTCGATATGCCGATCCGCTCGGCGATCTCTTTTATCGTCAAATCGGTTTCCAGCAAAAGCCGCTTTGCATGCGCCATCCGCGCTTCATTGATATAATTTGCGATCGAAATATTTTCCGATGCTTTAAACAATTTCGAAACATAGGTATCGGACAGGCCGAGACTGTCCGCGATCGCCTTTGAAGAAAGCTGTGCATCGTACAATTGCTCGTCGACGATCCGTTTGATCCGCTCGGCCGTTTTCTTTTGCTTTTGCTTATGCTGCTCTTCGCTCTGCGCACAGATCTTTTCCATAAGCGCATAATACTCCGTATCTATGTCCGAAATATCTTTCGCCTGTTCGATGACTAAAGCGATGCGGTCGGCGCTGTCGTACAGCCGTTCCTCTTTTTCGGCGGAGGGCGTACCGTCCAACGCGGCCGTAAGGTTTACATAAAGGCGCTTCAAATTAAACACAATCGCGGCGTATCGGTATTCGCAGAGTTCGCGTACCGTATCGCCGTAAGAGGCTTCCGCCGCCGCACGGTTACCGGCCCGGAGCGCCTGCATCAATTTCGCTTCGATCGCTTCCGGATAGCGCATGCCGCTTTTCCGCGTATCGATATAACGCTCATACGCCGCCCCTTTTTCGCGGTAAAAGATGCGCGCCGCATACAATTCCCGAAGCCGTGTAAAAGAACGGTACATATCGCACGCGCCGCAGATTTTTTCGGAAATAACCGCAAAGGCTTTTTCGTTCCCCGCGATGCGCTCAAAATATGCGGACGCTTTTTCTTCGCTCGAAAACTGAACGATAAACGCAAAGAGATCGTCGACGGCAACGCGTTCCGCCGCACACGGAGCATCCCCTTGCCGCGCGGTTTCCGCCGGCGCACATTTTGCAGATGCCGCGGCGGATTTTTCTGCCGCCGTCGATGCCGGTTGCGCTGCCGTTCGTTCGACACCCGGCAAAAGTTCGGACGCGGTTAAAACGATGTACAGCGGATGCAATGTATCGAGCTCGGTTTCACAGCCGCTGAAAGCCGTTTGCAAATCGACATCGTCCGGAGCGGGAGAGGTAAGCAGCTGTTTCAGATATTCCCTCTTTAATATGGAAGCGGATGCTTCTTTGCTTACGAGCTCTTTTTGAAGGTACTGATCGATATTATTAAAAACCGCATCTTCACCGGAAGCGTTCTGCCCTGTTTGTACGGCAAAAAAATTAACAACTTTTTTGAGCGGAACGTAAAAGCGTATCAATATGAGCAGCGAAACGAAAAGCCAGCTTATGAGGATAATCGCGGCAACCTGTACGGCGGTCGTCCGAAAACTTTCGAGTTCGTACGAAAGCCTGTCGGCGTCGATGCAGCGTATATAGTAGAGCTGCGGGTCTGCAAGATACGAATAGATAAACGATGTGTCTCTCACCTTCTTTCCCGCCGCATACCCCGATGCGCGCGGTTTTACCGTTATGTAACCTGAAAGTGCAGAAGCGTTCCGTATCGCCGAAAAATCGCAGGAAGCCGTATTTTCGGAAACGACATCGGGAAACACGATTTCATCGGTATCGAGGCGGTAGAGCACGCAGTTGTCGTACGGAAATTGAAAATACAATTTATTAAATTCTTTCGCATCGAAATTGACCATCATCGCATTCGTGCATACGCCACGGGCGTCCGTTTCCGAAATGATAAGCGAATACACATCGCCCCTCCAAATCAAATACGGATAACTCGCGTCCTTTGAGGTCAGCAATTCGACGGCCCCCCTGTCGGGAAAATCGCCGCACGTATCGGAACCCGTTTCCTTTGTCGAATAGACGTATGCGCGGCGAGCGTTGTACACGTACACCGAATCGATAAAGCCGTTCGAGCTCGTAAACGAATTCAATACCCTGATCGCGAGTATCGCGTCAAAATTGGAAACGTCGGCCTGTGTGCGCAGTTTCGTTACTTGGGGATTGTAAAAGTTCTGATATGTGCAGGCGGTCAGCATCGTGTGCACTTGTTTTGCCGTGCTGTCGGCATACTGCACGAGTTCGCCGGTCATATTGGAAATGGCGCGCAGTACCATTTTTTCGTGCGCCGCGCTCAAAATCGCAACGACGACGACAAAGGACAGAGCTGCGGTGAGAAAGTGAAACAGCCACGTAAATGCCGCGTAATACGAAGTAGAACTTTTCATACTCATCGAAAGCAAAAACCTGCTTTTAATAAGTATAGCACAAACGCGCCGCTTTTTCAGCACTCGGCTCCCGCCGCTTCAACTTACAGCGAGCGCGGAGTTCCCTGCATAGTCTGCAACGAGTGCAGGGCATTTGCGCAACTTGCGGCGAGCGCGGAGTTTCCCGTGCCGCTTACAATGAACGCGAGGCCTTCTTTAAATTCAAACTGTGACACTCGGACAAATTCACTTTTCAAAATCGGATTTGTCCGGTATAATGATTCCATGATACAAAGAAAGATAAAAGAAACGTTTTTACATGCATTGCAATTTTATCCGATAACGATTCTTACCGGACCGAGGCAATCGGGAAAATCAACTTTTTTAAAAAACAGTTTGCCGGATTGGAATTACATTTCGCTTGAAGATCCCGATATACGCGAATTTTGCAAAACCGACCCCAGAGGATTTTTATCTTCTCATCCGGAACATTCGATTATTGACGAAGCGCAACGGGTTCCCGAACTTTTTTCTTATCTCCAAACGCAGGTAGATAAATCGGGAGAATCCGGACAATACGTGCTTTCAGGTTCTCAAAATTTTCAACTGATGAAATCGATTTCGCAATCTCTCGCGGGAAGATGCGCCGTACTGAAACTACTGCCTTTTTCTCAAAAAGAATTGCAAAGCGCCCGCCTTTTACCTAAAGATGTTTACGAGTACATATATACGGGCGGCTATCCCCGAATCTATGACAAACATATTCCGCCTGCAAGATATTATGCCGATTATTTTGAAACCTATGTGCAGCGTGACATCAGAAATTTGGAAAACATAGGAGACCTTTTGCTTTTTACAAGGTTTATAAAACTTTGCGCGGGAAGAATCGGTCAGCTTGTAAACATAAGTTCATTGGCAAACGATTGCGGAATCTCGTCGACAACTGCAACCAGATGGCTTTCTTTACTTGAAACAAGTTTTATAATTTACAAGTTAAAGCCTGATTTTAGAAATTTCAGCAAACGTCTTATGAAAGCGCCTAAGCTGTATTTTACCGATACGGGATTGGCGTGCTATTTGTTGGGATTAAAAAATGCGGAGCAGCTTGCTTTTCATTATCTTCGCGGAAACCTTTTTGAAAACACGGTTATCAACGCCTTTATCTATAACGAATACAACCGAGGCAACGAACCCGATTTTTCCTATTGGCGCGATAAAACGGGGCTTGAAATCGATTTGCTTAAAACCGGCATCACACAAGACGGTACGGAAACTATTGAAGCGTATGAAATCAAATCGGGCGAAACGATGAGCTTTGACTATTTTTCAAACATGGAAAAATGGGCAAAACTTCCGGGAAATACGCGCAACGCTAAAACCGTTATCTATGCCGGAAAAAAACGCTTCGCCACAAAGTACGGAACGGTTATCCCGTGGAATAAAGTGTTTAATTGATTTATTTTCCGAACAGCGGCTATAAAGTCGTCAAATACCGTAACGGCAGCATTCAATCACGCACGAGCACAAAAACCATACGACAAAGCATCCGCCCCGCAAGCATTATCCTTTGATGCCCGTCGCTGCACAACACCGTAGCGGCCGGCTTCTGCGACAGCCCCCTTACGCAAGCGCCCTACGATGTTATACGAGTTGACGCCGGTTTCTCTCCTCTTCGGAGTTTTTATCGTCGTCTTTATACCACATGACGCCGACCAAATCGACGCGGCACTCCTCTCCCTGTCTGAATACGACGCGGTGCGGCGTCTGCACGAGGAGCATCTGTCCGCCGACTTTTACGTAGTATTCGGTGCAATCGGTGAGGAACACGCGCTTTTCGATTTTCGTTTTATATCCGACCGATTTATTCAGATTGATCGCATTCGGGCGCGCCGCCATAAAACGCTTTTCCCCGTTCGACGCGTCGTCGGGAAGCCGGCACGGAATGGCCTGCGAATAATCGCCGTCGGGATACGCTTTGCCGTCTTTGATTTCGACTTTGACAAAGGTCGATTTTCCCAAAAAGCTGTGCACGAATCTGTTCACCGGTTTGTTGTAGAGATTGCGCGGCGTATCGATTTGGACGATCTTTCCCATATCCATGACCATCATGCGGTCGGACAGCGCCATCGCTTCGGACTGATCGTGCGTGACGAAGATGATCGTAAAATTGAATTTTTTCTGCAGCTCTTTGATTTCGAAACGCATCGACTCGCGCAGTTTCGGATCGAGATTCGAAAGCGGTTCGTCGAGCAGCATGACTTTCGGATTCGTCACGATCGCGCGCGCAAGAGCGATGCGCTGCTGCTGTCCGCCGGAAAGATTTCCCGGATAGAGCGATTCCAATCCGTCCAAATTCGTATACGAAAGAGCTGCGGCAACCCGCTCTTTGATTTCGTTCCGCGCGACTTTTTGCACTTTGAGCGGCAGCGCGACGTTTTCGAAAATGTTCATGTGCGGCCACACCGCGAACGCTTGAAACACCATACCCAATCCGCGTTCTTCCGGCGGCACGTACAAGTTTTTGCTTTTGACCGACACCGGCCGCCCGCATAAATGAATTTCGCCTTCGGTTAAATCTTCGAAGCCCGCGATCATGCGGAGCGTCGTCGTTTTGCCGCAGCCCGACGGGCCGAGAAACGAAAAGCATTCACCCTCTTCAATTTCGAGATTGAAGTCGTCTACCGCGACAACCGACTCTATCGATTTTTCTTCGAATTTTTTCGTAACGTGTTTTAATACGACTTGAGCCACGTCTCTACCTTCCTTTTCTCTCTTTTGTGATCTGCGTGACGATCGTATTGCACACGATGATCAATATGATGGCTACCGAAGCGAGCGCGGAAGCTCTCTGGATATAACCGTCGCTGCGCAGCGAGTAAATCGCCACTCCGAGCGTCCGCGTATACGGGCCGTAGAGCAGCACCGATGTGGTGAGTTCGCGCATAGCCGGCAAAAAGATCAGGAAAAATCCCGACACCATCGCCGGCCGGATAAGAGGCAGCGTTATGTCTTTGAGCGCTTCGCTGTGAGACGCCCCGCACGAACGCGCGGCATCTTCGAGAGACGGATGCACTTGCTGCAGAGATGCGGACGCGGACTTCATCGAAAACGACAGATAACGCGCGATGTACGCGATGAGGATGATCCAAATCGTATTGTATAAATTGATATGGAAGATGACGCCCGACCACGCGAGGATAACGCCGATGGCGAGTACCGTTCCCGGAATCGAATACGGAAGCACCGAAACGATTTCCAAAATGCCCTTGCCCTTCGGTTTGATTTTGTTGACAACGTACGCGATCATAACGCCGAGGAACATACTCAATACGCCGGCGGAAACGGAAAGAAACAGCGAATTGCGGATCGAATCCGTCACCATTTTATTGCCGAACAATATGTTCGCATAATTTTTAAACGTAAAGTTTGCAAACGTAAGCGGCAGTCCGTACGCTTTCAAAAATCCGACGAGGAAAATCATGACGAGCGGTACGAGCACGATGACGATGAGCGATAAAAATGCGATAACCAGCAACGGATATTTTCCGTGGCGCAATTTGATCAGCGTCGGGCGCATGCTCTTTCCTTTGATGATATCGTAACTGCCCGAGCGCAGCACGAGCTTTTGAATAACGAGAGCGACCGACACGACTATGACGAGCAAAACCGAAAGAGCCGCCCCTTCGCGGATACCGTTAAAATCGCCGGCCGCACGGTTTATCAACTGATAAATCTTCGTCGGCAGCGTATAGATATTTTGCGAAAATCCGAGAATCGACGGAACGCCGAAATGCGCGAGCGATGAAATGAGGATGAGCAGCGCACCCGACGATATGGCAGGCAGCACGAGCGGAAGCGTAATCCTCCTGATAACGTAGCCCTGCTTCGCACCGGCGATGCGCGCGGATTCTTCGAGCGTCGGATCCATGCGTTCAAGCGCGCTGACGACTTGCATAAACACGAACGGAAAATAATACGACACTTCGACGAATATGATGCCCCACACCGAATTGATGTTGACGGGCGCCTTTTGCAAATGGAAAGTCGACATAATCCAATTGTTGATATAGCCGCCGCGAGATGAAAGCATCAAGTCCCACGCCATCGCTCCGAAAAACGGCGGAAACATATACGGGATCGTAAAGAGGCTGCGCATGAGGCCTTTGAGCGGGATGTCGCTTCTGCCGAGCAGCCACGCATAAAAAAGCCCCACGATCGTACCGAGCACCGTCACCCAAAACGCGATGACGATCGTATTCCACATGGCGCCGATATTGTCTTTGTTGCCGATGACGCGTGCAAACAAACCCAAGTCGAATCGGTGTTCGTAAAAAAACGCGTTGTAGATGATCATAAAGATCGGAATGATGACAACGATAAACAAAATCACAAAGCTGAGCGCCGTCATGACACCGTCGAGATTCAAGGCAAAACGTTTGCCGTCGAGCTTTGCCAAATCGGCATTGCGGTTTTTAAACATCATACAGCCTCCGCCGCCCGGGCGGTTTTTTCCCGTGCATAGTATTTCGGATTGATGAACTTCAGCCCCGCAACGTCGCCGGGCACATATTCGCGGGAATTGAGCATGTCGAGCGTACCCTGTTCGACGCGTATTTCCTTGCCTTCGAAATCGACGAAGTAGGTGCTTTCGCTTCCGAGAAAACTCGAACTCTTTACGGTACCGCGCACGGAAGAGGTTTCATCGAAAACGATGTCGGACGGACGGATGCCCATATCGTATTCGCCGTTCGTCACATCGGACGGCAACGCGGATTCGGGGACATCGGCGTAGCGTATCTCTTTGCCGTTCAGATCGAAATACATACCGTCCGATTTTTTCTTTACCGGAATAAAATTCGACACGCCGATAAACGTAAAAACGAATTTATCGGCGGGGGTGAGCAGTATCTCTTCGTCGGTGCCGATTTGGCTTAAAGCACCGGAGGGATTCATCACCGCGATTTTATCGCAAAGCTGTAAAGCCGCCTGCTGATCGTGCGTTATATACAAAATCGTCGTACCGACCGTCCGCTGGATCTGCCGTATTTCGACGAGCATCTCTTCGCGGAGCTTTGCGTCGAGGTTCGTAATCGGTTCGTCGAGTACGATAACATCGTCCGACGACACGAGAGAACGGGCGATCGCAACACGCTGCTGCTGCCCGCCCGACAGCTGAGACGGCAAGTGATTTTTATATTTTTCCATCCGCACTTGAGAAAGCGCGAACTCCGCTTTTTTTTGTATTTCGTCTTTCGGCATCTTTTTCTTTTTCATCGGATAGACGACGTTTTCCCACACCGTCATGTGCGGCCATACCGCGTAATCCTGAAAGACGACGCCGATATTGCGTTTTTCGGGCGCGACGTTGATGCGTTTTTTTGCGCTGAACACACATGTGTCGCCGATGTAGATTTCGCCCTTTTCCGGTTTAATAAATCCGCAGAGACAGCGGATGAGCGTCGTTTTGCCGCAGCCGGACGGACCGACGACGCCGAGAATTTGGCTTTCGTCAACCGTAAGCGAAAAATCCTCGAATATCGTGTGCGCTCCGTATCTGAATGTAACGGAATCGAATTTTATCTGAGCCATATACGTACCGAATTTGATTATGGAAAACCGCAGCATACGGCGGCCGCCGCGATAACGAGCAACGCCGCCGTGCAGTTTTTATTTGAAGATTTTGTCGAAGACGGCGAGAACATCGCTGCTGTGCTTTGCAATTTCCGCGTCGTCGATTTTCATAGCGCGCTTGGCGATTTCCGACGGAGGGAGACTGCCCTCTTTTTGAACGTCGTCTCTGATCGACGCACAGCCATGTTCGCTCAAAATCTTCTGACCTTCTTCCGACAGGATGTAATCGTACAAAAGTTTGCCGTTTTCCTGATTCGCGGAATTTTTAATGAGCGCGATCGGACTTGAAATGGCGACGAGATCGGTTTCGGGATACACGAATTTGATCGGAGAACCGTCGCTTTCGAGCGTCTGCGTAACGTAGTCGACGGCGATACACACTTTGTATGCGCTCGCAGCGACTTTCGTATGCGTCGACGTCGTACCGCTTTCAAGTTCGGTGCCCGCCGCTTTTAATTTTTTAAAATACGCTTCGCCGTATTTCGCGTCGGCGAGCAAACCCGCGACCGCGTAAAACGTCGTTCCCGATTCGCCGGGATCGGTCATAACGATTTGATTTTTATAAAACGGATCGAGCAGATCGTTCCACGTTTTCGGCGCCTGTTCCGGTTTTACCGTATTCGTGTTGTATGCGAAACCCATGACGACCATGCGTCCGCCGCAATAATAATTTTCGGGATCTTTATACAACGCGTCGACGTGAGCGGCTTCGGGAGACGCATAGGCTTCGAGAATGCCCTGCTCTTTGAACGTAATATAGTTCGACGGATCGCCGACCCATACCAAATCGCAGGCGATTTGCCCCGACTGCTTTTCCGCAGCCATCTTCGTCGCGACTTTGCTCGTTCCCGCAGCATAATAATCCATAACGATGTTCGGGTATTTTTTGGTAAACCCTTCTTTTACCGCGATGAGCTGCGCTTCTTTCAGCGATGAATACAACATGACCGATCCGGACTGCGACGAAGATGTCGCTTTCCCGGAGGATTCCGCGCTTTTTTTCGAACACGAGATTATTCCCGCGATGAACATGATTGCCGTCAATATGACCGCGATTCGCTTTTGCATACCATTCTCCTGAAATGTGATCGATATTTTATCCGATGATAAAACGAATAAATACAGTATATATCATATCGTGTATTTTGCCAGTGTAAATTTCGGACATCGGCTGAAAAAACCGTTTTTTAAACCGCGAATTCAGCAAATGATAAAGGTTCCGCGGCAAACGGAATGACCGCTGCCGGAGTACGACCTGTGCGAATCGAAACGATAACGCGATTTATTCGTGCGGAGGATTTCATATTCCGTCGCTCTGCATCGGAGTTGTCGGGGTTGTTGATTGTGTCTTTTTTTCAATTGCGATATAGTGGCGCATATATGCGGGTACAGGATCCGCAAGGGGAACTGGATGAGCGAAAAAAAATTGAAAATTTTGGGCTGGATCGGAACGGTACTTTCAGTGTTTATGTATGTATCATACATTCCCCAAATATGGGGCGACGTTCACGGACACAAAACGCCGTTTATACAGCCTTTAGCTGCCGCGGTCAACTGCACTATATGGACGGCTTACGGACTTTTAAAAGAGAAACGCGACTATCCTTTATCGGCGGCAAATCTGCCCGGCGTTATCTTCGGACTAATTGCAACATTCGCTGCCTTTTAATCGAACCGGTACGCCTACGGCTCGCACGCATCACCGCATATAAATTCCGCTGCATTGACGCATGCCGCGCCCTATGATAAAATTATTTGCATATTATGGATAAAGCTCTCTATAATGCGGAAAAATTTACAACGGACGATATCCGCGCCGTCGACGCGAAATTCGAAGCGCAAAAGATAGCGTTCGCCCCGCTCGCATTTCAAGCGATACGCGCCATGATCGACTTAAATATTTTGCGGGCAATCGAAAGCGCCGGAGACAAAGGTATCACGAGAGCGGCCCTCGCCGAAAAAACGGGCGTTTCGGAATACGGCGTCGGAGTGCTCTGCGAAATGGCGCTCGGCATGAATGTCATAAAACTCACAAAAGACAGCATAGCGGACGGCAGCGCCGATGCCGGCAAAACCGAAAAATTTATCATCGGAAAAATCGGCTGGATGCTGCTCGAAGATGATTTAACAAAGGTGAATTTCAATTTTACAAACGATATCTGTTATATGGGCGCTTACGATTTGGACGAATCGATCCGCACGGGAAAGCCGGCAGGATTGAAATACTTCGGTACGCAGTGGGCGACGATCTACGAAGCGCTCTCTTCGCTGCCCGAACAGGCGAAGCGCAGTTGGTTCGCGTTCGATCATTTTTACAGCGACATCGCTTTTCCGAAAGCGCTGCCTATCGTATTCGGCGACAAGCCGCAGCATCTCGTCGACATCGGCGGTAACACCGCAAAGTGGGCCGTCGCATGTTGCGCGTATGACAAAGACGTCCGCATAACGATCGTCGATTTACCCGGACAGACGGCCGTCGCCGAAAAAAATGCGGCAAGTGCCGGATTCGCGGAAAGAATCGCCGTTCACCCGTGCAATGTACTCGACGAAACGACAACGCTCCCCGCGTCGCCCGATGCCGTATGGATGAGTCAATTCCTCGATTGTTTTTCACTTCCGCAGGTGACGAAAATTTTAACGAAAGTATATAAAGCGGCAAAACCCGAAACGAATGTGTACGTACTCGAACCGCTGTGGGACAAACAGCGCTTTGAAGCGAGCTCGTATTCGCTGCAGGCGACGTCGCTTTACTTTACGTGCATGGCGAACGGTACGAGCAAAATGTACCGCTTTCGCGAACTCGTCGATGCCGTCGAAGCGGCAGGCTTTGCACTGAAGCACGAACATCACAATCTCGGCTCGAACAGCTATTCGCTGCTCGTGTTCCGCAAGAGGGCCTAGACGTGGCACGGATTGTCGTTTCAAACATAACAGCGTGGGCGCCCGGACTCGAGTCGAACGAAGATTGGAAAAAATGGGCGCGCGGTGAAAAATCGATTCTACCGACAAACGACGCACCGAAGCTCGAATACACCGATGCCATTTTCCGAAGAAGGCTCAGCCAAATAAGCAAAATGACGATTCAAGTCATTCACGACCTGCTCGAAAAATCCGAAGAGGCAAAAGATATGCCGCAAACGTTCGTCTCCTGCCGAGGCGAACTCGCTCGCGAATTTTCGGTGAGCAAAAAACTCGTCGAAGAAAAAGAAGTGTCACCTGCGGCTTTTTCGCTTTCCGTGTTCAACACTCCGATCGCGCTTGCAACGATTGCCTTCGGTTTGAGAGGAGGATATTCGGCTATCTTTCCGTCTCACGGCAATTTCCGAAACGCCTTTGAAGCAGCCTGCGCGCCGA
>ERZ773042.1410-NODE-1410-length-14242-cov-9.876507_pt1 | contig 14242 bp, 10 predicted proteins | sample MGYA00511664_ERZ773042 | MGnify/ENA primary metagenome ERZ773042 (study PRJEB29015, sample SAMEA2737984) | human oral metagenome | biome: human oral; feature: human-associated habitat; material: dental | place: China | collected 2036 ... | reverse complement strand
GCTCGTCGTAGGAGACGCCGGAGGGCTTGATGACGAACAGGTCGGTCTTGACGGGGCCGTCGCCGCGGTCGACGACGACCCGCTCCGAGACGTTACCGGCGGTCCACACCACCAGGCCCCAGCGGGGCAGCTCGGCGTGCAGGGCGGCCACTCGCCGTCTGGTGTCCACTACCGCCTCCTGCAGCTGCTCGTCCAGCCCGGTCAGGGCGATCCTCTCACTCATGCATGTGCTCCTTCGCTCGTCAGTGATATCCGGTGTCACTGGCGATTCTTCGGAGCCGGTGGGCCTGCGTCACCACGCGCAGTGCACGAATGTTCACAGTTGTTTCCGGATGCTGACTGGCCTACGGCGCTGTGGCAGCAGGCGTGTCGGTCGGAGGCGATGGATGCGCGCGGGCTTGCCGGTCGTATCACCCCTTGGTTGCGCCTCCCGCCAGGCCCGCCACGATGTAGCGCTGCAGGGCGATGAACAGGATGAGCGCCGGAGCGGCGATGAGTGTGGCCACAGCCATGAGGTCGTTCCAGTTCGTGCCGTACTGGCCGATCAACCTGTTGAGTGCCACTGTCAAAGGCTGGATCTCCTGGTTGGTGGACAGCGTGAGTGCGTACGTGAACTCTCCCCAAGCCATCAGAAAGGCGAACGAGGAGATCATGATGATTCCGGGACGGATTGTTGGGACGACAATGCGTACGATCGTGCCGATCGTACCCAGCCCGTCTAGGCGCGCAGCCTCTTCCACATCGATCGGGAACTGCTTGAAGTACGGTCTCAGGAGAATGACGGCGAAGGGCAGAGTGACTGATACGTCCGCCAGAATGATCGAGATGTAGGAGTTGATGAGGCCTGCTTGGCGAAATATCACGAACATTGGGATCGAAATCGCGATGGCGGGGAGAAGCTGGACGACTGTGAGCATCACCAGCATTCCGGTGGAGCATCCCGTTCGGAAACGTGCGACAGAATATGCTGCAGGAACCGCGATGACGAGCGTGAGCAGGAGTGTGCCGGTGGCGATGATAAGGGAGTTGGTTAAAGCGATGCCTACTCCGTACTGAGGTGACAGTGCTGCCCGATAGGAATCCCATGTGACTTCGTGGGGCAGGAAATGGGGCGGCTGAGAAAAAGTCTCTCCCTTGGTCTTGAGGGAGGTGACGAGCATCCAGTAGACGGGGAAGATGTAGCAGGCGGCCAGGACCCAGGCAACTGTCGACTTGATGATGCTCCGCCGTCGTCTCCGGATCTCCCTGGGAGTGGACTTGCCAACGGTGCGGGCGGGGGTGGTGTCAGAGCTCACTGGTCCTCCTCCTTGAGGCTGCGAACGTAGAACCATGACAGAAGAAGAGGAAGCAGTAGCGTGAGGGTGGATGCAGCCGCGCCGTTACCGAACTCGAAGACCTTGAAGGTCTTCAGGTAGGTGTAGACGGGCAGTGTCGTGGTCGCTGTCACGGGACCTCCCTTCGTCATGGTGTAGATGAGGTCGAAGACCTTGTAGGTGTTGATGACACCCAGAAGCAGAACCGAGATGATGACCGGTCGCATGAGTGGGGTGGTGATGGAGGTGAAGCATCGCCACGGGCTTGCTCCGTCCACCGCGGCTGCCTCGTAGAGGTTGTCGTCAATAGTGTGAAGACCGGAGAGCAGAAGCAGCATGTTGAATGGGATCCCCACCCACAGGTTGGCGATGATGATGGCGGCCATGGAGGTTGCTGGTCCGGTGAGCCACAAGATCGGTCTATCGATCACGCCGGCGGATTGTAAGAGGTGGTTGAGCACCCCGTAGTCGGAGTCGAATATCCATTTGAAAATCGTTCCGGTGACGACCGGGGGAAGAATCCAGCCCACCAGAAGAAGAGCTCTAATTACTCCGTTTCCGGGGAATGGTCGGCGGAAGAACAGAGCCAGGGCGTAACCGATGACGAACTGCAGTGTCAGGCAGGCGACCGTGAAGATCCCGCTGAGTGTCAGGCCGTTCCAAAAATCCGGATCACTGAGAACCCCAAGATAGTTGGCGAAGCCGTTGAGTGAAAAGCTGCCGGATATAAGATTGGCTCCGTTCGCATTGGTGGCGCTGATCCACAGGTTGTACATCAGCGGTACGACCAGGAATATCCCGATATATGTCAAGGCCGGTGCGGACATGATGAGGCCAAGACGGCGAGTGCGCTTCAGTGCACTCGCCGTCTGGACTCGAGAGTGCCTCGACGTGGTCACTTCGCATCCTTCAGCAGCTGCGTGATCGACGTGCTCGCGTTCGCGGCGGCCGCCTCGGGCGTGGCGGCGCCCGTGAGGGCCTCCTGCACCGACTGCTGAATCGCCTCGGAGATCTTTGCGTAGTCCTTGCCGTAGGCACGTGCGTGTGCGACATCGAGTTGTTTTTCGAATATCTGCATATTGGGGTCTCCCGAAAGTGCCAGCTTGCCCGCCAGGTCGGGACGTGCGGACAGTTGTCCTGACTGGTCGCAGTAGGTCTTGGCGCCCTCGGCACCGGCGAGGAACTCCGCAAGCTTCATGGCCGCCTCCGCATTGGGACCCTCTTGCATGACGACGACGTTCTCCCCTCCGAGCCCCGTTGCCGCCCGCTTGCCTGCGGGCAGCGCGGCAACGCCCCACTCGAAGCCGACGTCGGTGAGGTTCTGCAGCTCCCAGGGGCCGTTCATCATCATGGCTACCTTGCCGGCGGTGAACTGGGTTCGAGCGTCCTCCTGACTGTAGTTGGTGACCGCGGACGAGATCGCTCCTGAGTCAATGAGCCCTTTGAGGTAGGCGAGTGCCTCTGCGCCGGAGCTGCTGTAGGTGTCGAGATCCCCGCCTGTCTGCCAGACGAATGGGAGGAACTGGAACGTGCCCTGTTCGTTCTTGATGGCGGACACCGCCAGCCCGGTCACTTCGCCCTGGGTGGTGGCCTGGGCCGCGGTCTTGAGCTCTTCCCACGTTGTTGGGGGCTGCAGGCCGGCGGCTGATAGCAGGTCCTTGTTGTAGAAGAGGCCCAGGTTATTGGAGTTCAGTGGGACGCCATAGGTCTTGCTGTCCAGCTGCGTGGATTTCCATGGGCCCTCGTAGAACTCTGAGGACTTCGTGCCCAGGGCGCTTGTGAGGTCTTTGAGAAGTCCCAGTGATGCCAGATTCTGATTGTCGACGACGTCGACGACAGCGATATCGGGGACCTGGCCTCCTGCGCCGCCTTGCACGATCGACTTGCTCAGGTCGCTGTAGGCGAAGGACGTGCGGTGTATCTTGAGATCGGGATTCTTCTTCTGGAAGGCGGCAACGACCGCCTCCATCGCCGTGTTTGAGACTCCTTGCCCGAGATAGTCCCACATCTCAATGGTGCCCTCCTTCGACCTCGATTGTGAGGAGCAGGCCACTATTCCGGTTGCTGCCGTTGCTCCGAGCAGGCCGATCATTGCGGTACGCCGGGACATTTTGAGGTTGATGATGCTCATGTCTTCTCTCCTTTGTGAAGATCTCTGAGGGGTGGGGTACTGAAATTTCCTGTTCGGGGTCATGAGAGCTGAAGCGGGCTGCCTTCTCGAATGAGAATGGGCATGTTCTCAATAGGGGCATCGAGAACCACTTCCTGACCGCCGTCAAGCAGTCGGCCGCTTCTCGGCTCCCGCCAGCTGGAACCATCGGGCAGATAGACGGTCCACGTCTGTGCGTCGGGTTCGGTGACGGGACAGACCAGGAGGTCGGGGCCCAAGAGATACTGATGCGGTGTGGACCATGCACGGCGGTCTCCAGGAAAATCGAGGAACAGGGGGCGCATCGCCGGGATCCCGCTGCGTGATGATTGGGCCATGACGTCGTGGAGGTAGGGGCGAATTCTCTCTCGTAGCTCGATGTAGCGTCGAGCGATCTTGAAGGCATCTGGTCCGTAGGACCAGATCTCGTTGGGTCCTCCGCTGCTGACGGCGCCGATGGCCTCTCGGGGCTCACGGTGCCCATGAAGCCGGAATAGGGGACAGAATGCGCCGAACTGGAACCAGCGAATAAATAGCTCGCGATACTTCGGGTCATCTGGGTCGCCGCCGTGGAACCCGCCGATATCAGAGGTCCACCAGGGGATTCCGGAGATGCCGATGTTCTGACCAGCTGTCACCTGTTGGCGAAGCGCCTCCCAGGTCGGGGCGATGTCTCCCGACCACACGGCGGCGCCGTATTTTGCTTGCCCGGCCCAGGCTGAACGACACAGGAGCACGATGTCCGTCTCTCCCGCCGATCGCATTCCTTCGTAGAAACCGCGAGCGTGGTCCCGTGGATAGATGTTGCTCAGCTGCAGTCCCGTGCCCGCGAAGTAGCTGAGGTTACCGGGATGTCCGGGGTTGAGTTCTGGTTCACAGGCGTCGAGCCACCAGGTTCTGACTCCGAGATCGTAGTAGTTCTCTCTCACTTTCTCCCAGAGATAGGCTCTGGCTGCGGGATTAGTTGCGTCGTAGAAACTGACGGGAAGGGCGACGTCCATCGCCTTGTCCTTGAATGACTGGTGGTAGTCCAGGCCGTTCTCGGTGGCCACAAGATACCCTCGATCGCGCATTTCGCTGGCGTTCTCGGATAGGGGGGACACTGTTGGCCATATTGATACCATCAGTCTGGTGCCCATTGATGCCAGCTCTTCGATCATTGCGCCCGCGTCAGGAAACTCTTCGGTGTCGAAACGATAGTCTCCCATGGCCGGCCAGTGAATGAAGTCGGATACGATGACGGATAACGGGATTCCTTCGTCGCTGTAGCGGCGCGCGACCTCGAGAAGTTCCTCCTGCGTTCGGTACCGCAGCTTGGACTGCCAGAATCCGGTCGCCCAATGTGGTAGTGCCGGTGCGTGACCCACGGCGTCGGCGTAACGGCTCAGGATGGTCGCCGGTAGCGGGGCGGTAGTGAACCAGTAGTCGATCTGCTCGGTTCCGTAGCCGACCCAGCGGGTTCGGTTATCGGACAGCTCCACCCGTCCGACGGCCGGGTTGTTCCAAAGGAACCCGTAGCCATGACTGGACAGGATGAAGGGGATCGATACCTCGCCATTGCGTTGGGTGAGGTCGAGAACGAGTCCCTTTTGATCGAGTCGTCCATGGCTGTACTGGCCGAGCCCGTAAATCTTCTCCGAGGAGGTGGAGGCGAAGGCCTGGCGGACCTCGTGCGTGCTGCCGAGAGGATAGATGCCGTGAGCACCGGGCCACCAGAAGTGCTCGGGGAGCTCGGTGAGGATCTCCGTCCCGTCGCGGAGGAATGAGATGAGTGGTCGGGGATTTCCGGAGCCTGGGTCGATGTGGATCCGGACGGTGAGTGCATGGTTGCGGAGCTCGACACAGTCGCTCTGCTCCGATATCAGGTCGAGCCGGCATCCCTGAGGTGCGGTCGGCTGCAGGGCACCGTGGTCGACCTCCTCGATCCGGTGGCGGGCGATCCGAACCCTCACAGAGTCAGGGCCCCAGGGGTCGATGCGGATGACCTCGTGGTCGTGGTGCAGCTCGTAGCCCGCGGCAGAGCGATGGATGTGAAGCATGAAACCTCCTCGTTGCGCATACGTATGCGTGGCGGAGCGACTCTGCTCGCCTGCATGCTTCTAGGGAATAGGCGTACGATATGTGCCTTCGCGCACATCTGTCAATCTGTTGTTGGAGGAATCGTGAAGGGCGCGGGTAAACCGACCAGTCGCGATGTTGCGGCGCAGGCGGGGGTCTCCCAGACCACTGTCTCCTACGTGATGAGCGGACGGAGACCTGTGGCCGACGAGAGTCGCAGGAAGGTCCTCGCCGCGATGGAGAAGCTGGGGTACAGCCCGGATGCCAGTGCGCGGGCGCTGCGATCGCGACGTGCGCGCGTGCTCGGCGTGGTGGTCCCTTATCGTGTGGGTGCGGACTCGGCGGCGCAGCATCGCCTGATCGTGGCGCTCGCACGTCGGGCCCGGTTGCATGACTACGATCTCGTCCTGCTGACCACCGACGAGGGCGTCTCCGGTCTGCGGCGCGCCATCAACACCGGGCTCTGCGCCGGGCTCCTCATTATGGAGGTGGTCGATGATGACCCCCGTGCGGCTGTGCTTCACGACAGCCGGATCTCGTCGGTCTTCATCGGGTTGCCGCAGACCGACGGACCGGTCTTCTCGATCGATGGCGACTATGAGCGTGCGGGCGAGGAAGGGGTCGAGCAGCTCATCCGGCGTGGCCACGGTCGGATCGATCTTGTCGAGCCCGATGACGACTCGGTCTCGGGGCTGGGATTCATCGGTCGTTTCCGTGACGGTGCGTCCAGGGGGGCGGCGCGGGGGTCGGTCGAGCTGAGGCTGAGACGGGTGGGGCCCGGACTGCCGGGTGCTCTTGAAAGTCTGAGAGGCGCAAGGTGCGTGCAGGAGCGCGCCTATCTGCTCGGGCCGTTGGTGAGCGTCGACGACTGGATCAACGCTCTCGGACTACTCGGTGTGCGCGCCGGCCGTGATGTCTCAGTCCTGGCCAGTGCGTGGGACTCGGAGCACCCGCACTGCCTGGTGAAGCCTGCACACTTCGAGATGGGCAACCAACGACTTGCCGAGGCGGCGGTTGACATGCTTGTCGGTCTCGTTGAGGGTGATGGTGAGCCGCCCATCACCACGCTTGTCCCGCCTCGGCTGATGGTGGGAGACAGTCTGGTTCCGGAGCCCGGGAAGTGGCCGGAGGGCGAACCGTTCCCGCAGGGCGGAGATCTCGCCACGGGTGTGGTCGCGAGTGCGGAGGCGCGGTCAGATCCAGGCGGAGGGATCGACGATGACGGCCTCAAGGAGTGACCAGGCCCCTCCGGTCGCTCCTGGGGCCTCGTCGTCGGGAGCGGGCAGGATCTGTGGAGCGGACCAGCGCGAGCCGAGAACCCGGCGGGCCAGGTCCTCTTCCAGGGCCGGGCGCAGAACCTCGGTGAGTGGAGCGAGCTGCCCTCCCAGGATGATGGTCGGGATATCGAGGATGTTGACGGCGGCCCCCAGTGCGATTCCCAGTGCCTGAGCGGCTGCTCTCAGAGCCGTTCGTGCCCTGACGTGGCTGGGGGAGGAGTCGTCGTGCCAGGCCTGGAGGAGCTGCTCGGGCCCGGCATCGGCTGCCATCCCGGCTGCGACAAGAATGGACTGTCGCCCTGCGAACCTCTCCAGGCAGCCTGTGTTCCCACAGGAGCAGGTCGGGCCGTTCGCGGCGACCTGCACGTGTCCGATCTCGCCCGCAAAGCCGTTGGCGCCGTGCCACAGCTCGCCGTTGCGTACCAGTCCTGCGCCGATGCCCTCCTCTCCGGACAGGTAGACGAAGTCGGCGCCTCCTACGCCCGGAGGCCCCGCTGGCCGCCTGCGAGCCGCTGTCAGTGCAGCCAGGTCGGCCTCATTGCCCAGCAGCACGGTCTGAGGGCCGCGCGGGTACGACGACGGCGGGGCTGCGGATGCTGTTGTCGAGGCGCCTGTGGCGCTGGGCGTCGTCAGTGCCGGCCGCAGGTACTCGACGGGGCGCAGATCGGCCCATCCCAGGTTCGGGGCACGCAGGAGTCGGTCGCCTGAAACCAGCCCGGGTAGTGCCAGAGCGGCTCCGATGATGCGGGCTCGGCACACGGTGTCGTCTCTCAGCACCCGGCGGGTCATCTCTGCCAGCTCTCCCAGCACTGCAGCGGGGTCGGAGTCGGTCGAGTCCTGTCGTGCGATCCTCTCGGCCAGGATGCTGCCCGTCAGATCGATCGCGCGCACGGCCAGGTAGGTGACTCCCGCCTCCAGGCCGAGGGCCGCGATCGTGCCGGGGGCGGGTGTCAGTGGCACCGCGGGTCGCCCGGGTCTGTGTGTGGGCAGAGGGGTGTGCTCCATGAGGATTCCTGCGGACACGAGTTCGTCGGCCAGGCGTGACGCCGTCGATCGGGTCATGCCTGTGGCGGCCGAGATATCGGCTCGCGAGATCGGTTCACGGGCGGAGAAGACCTGCTGGGCCACCAGGGCGAGGTTCGTGGAGCGCAAGGAGGACTGACGTGCCCCCGTTCCGGGGAACGGAGGCGCCTCGGGGGTGGGGACGGCTGCGGGGTGGGGCCCGCTGCTGGAGACGTGGGCTGAGCCGGTCACGGCCTTGACTATACCGCAACGGCGTGACATTGTTTTATGGACAAACAAAACGGGTGAGGGACCTCGCCCGGGCGAACAGGCACGCTCAAGGAGGAGACATGGTTCGCAAGCCCACCCCTGAGGACAGGTTCTCTTTTGGTCTGTGGACGGTCGGTTGGAATGCTGTTGACCCTTTCGGCACGGGTACCCGCTCGGTCCTGGAGCCCTGGGAGTACACCAGCAGACTCGCCGAGCTCGGCGCCTGGGGCATCACTTTCCATGACAACGACGTCTTCGACTTCCACGCCTCCGACTCCGAGCGCGAGAAGCGAGTGCTGCACGTCAAGAAGGTGGCCGATGCGGCCGGGCTGACGATCGAGATGGTCACCACCAATACGTTCACCCACCCGGTCTTCAAGGATGGCGGTCTGACCAACAATGACCGGTCCATCCGTCGCTTCGGCCTGCGCAAGATTCTGCGCAACGTCGATCTCGCCGCCTCCCTGGGAGCCACGACCTTTGTCATGTGGGGCGGACGAGAGGGTGCCGAGTACGACTCCTCCAAGGACCTCAACGCCGCCTTCGACCGCTACAAGGAGGGGCTGGACGCCGTCGCCGGTTACATCAAGTCCCAGGGCTACAACCTCAGGATCGGCCTGGAGCCCAAGCCCAACGAGCCTCGCGGCGACATCCTCCTGCCCACCGTCGGCCACGCCCTGGCGCTCATCGCCGAGCTCGACAACAGCGATGTCGTCGGTCTCAACCCGGAGGTCGGGCACGAGCAGATGGCCGGCCTCAACTACACCCACGCGCTGGCGCAGGCACTCAACGCCGGCAAGCTCTTCCACATCGACCTCAATGCCCAGTCCGGCCTCAAGTACGATCAGGACAAGGCCTTCGGGCACGGGGACCTCGCCAGCGCCTTCTTCACCGTTGATCTCCTGGAGAACGGCTTCGTGGGCGGAGGGCCCCGATACGAGGGGCCCCGCCACTTCGACTACAAGCCCTCGCGTACCGAGGGTATGGAGGGCGTGTGGGAGTCGGCCGCGGCCAACATGGAGATGTACATCAGGCTCGCGCAGAAGGCCAAGGCCTTCCGCGCAGATCCCGTCACCCGAGAGCTCCTGGAGAGCGCCTCGGTCGACGAGCTCGCCCGGCCCACGCTCGCTGCGGGCGAGAGCCTTGAGGACTTCCTGTCCGACCGCAACGCCTATGAGGACTTCGATGCCGAGGCCGCCGCTGAGCGTGAGTACCACTTCGTCGAGCTCTACCAGCACGCCATGCGCCACCTCATCGGATGACCGGACTCGCCGCAGCCGGGACGGGAGTCACGGTGGCACTCGCCGGTGCTGTCGTCCCTGCCCGCCGAGTTCCGCGAGCACTCGCCGACTCACAGTGCCTTCCGACCCCGCCCACCGTCGTCATCGTGAAAAGAGTTGGTATGCCCCTCGTCGCCGGCGTCGACTCCTCGACGCAGTCTTGCAAGATCGTCATTCGCGACGCCGCCACCGGCGTCCTCGTCCGCCAGGCCAGGGCCGCCCACCCGGCCGGCACGGAGATCCATCCCGACCACTGGTGGAGGGCGCTGGGGGAGGTCATCGACGCCGTCGGCGGGCTCGATGACGTCTCCGCCCTGTCCATCGGCGGCCAGCAGCACGGCATGGTCCTCCTCGATGCCGACGGGCGGGTCATCCGTCCTGCCCTGCTGTGGAACGACACCCGCAGCGCCGCAGCCGCCCACGAGCTCATCGAGGATCTGGGGCAGGGCGACCAGGCCCGCGGCCGCCGCGCCTGGGCCGACGCCGTTGGAAGCGTCCCCGTGGCCTCCCTGACCGTCACCAAGCTGCGCTGGCTTGCCGACCACGAGCCGGGCAGCGCCGCCCGTATCGCCGCGATCTGCCTGCCCCACGACTGGCTCACCTGGCGCCTGTCCACCGGCGGCGCGGCCCCCGCCGGCCGGCGTGACCTGGACGCCCTGGTCACCGACCGCTCTGACGCCTCGGGGACCGGGTACTTCGACGCCGTGGCGAACGCCTACTGCCGTGACCTGCTCGCCCTGGCCCTGCGGCGCAGTCCGCAGGAGGTGGAGGGCATTGCTTTGCCGCGCGTGGCCGAGCCGGCCGAGATCGCGGCGCGCGGCGGCGCCGACGTGGACGGACGCAACCTGAGCCACCTGGTCCTGGGACCCGGTTGCGGTGACAACGCCGGCGTTGCTCTCGGCCTGGGCCTGCAACCGGGGCGGACGAGCCTGTCGCTGGGGACCAGCGGCGTCGTCGCGGCCGTCTCCTCGACTCCCACCCACGACGCCTCCGGCCTGGTGACCGGCTTCGCCGACGCCACCGGCGCCTTCCTGCCACTGGCCTGCACTCTCAACGGGGCCCGTGTCCTGGACGCCGCCAAGGCGGTTCTCGGCGTCGGCTACGAGGAGTTCGACTCACTGGCCCTGTCCGCCGAGCCCGGCGCGGGTGGCCTGGTCCACGTCCCCTACCTCGAGGGTGAGCGCACCCCGAACCTGCCCGGCGCCACCGGGATTCTCACGGGGATGACCCTGGCGTCCCTGACCCCGGCGAACTACGCGCGCGCCGCCGTCGAGGGCCTGCTGTGCCTCATGGGTGCTTGCGTCGACGCGGTGCGCTCCCAGGGTGTTGACGTCTCCCGGCTCGCAATGGTCGGTGGTGGCGTGAGGTGGAGCAGTGCCAAGGAAATGGCTCCGGCGGTCCTCGGCCTGCCCGTGGACGTGCCCGAGCCCGGTGAGTACGTCGCCGACGGCGCCGCCAGGCAAGCCGCTTGGGTCCTCGCCGGGGGCGAGCGGCCGCCCGCCTGGGAGCTTGGCCCCGTCGAGCGACTGAGCGCCGATCCCCAGCCCGCCGTCCGGGCCGCCTACGACGCCGCAGCCGCCCTCGTGGCGCGCGGGCCGGGGAGTCTCTGACCCGACGGCGCGGCTGGCCGCGGTCTCAGCCCTGCCAGGCGGTGGCCGGGTAGAAGTTGTTCTTGTAGCAGGCGCCGTAGGGTGTCACCGCCACCAGCTCGCCGTAGTCATACTGGTTGCCGGTTTTAGACTCCTGGATCACCTCGCCGGTGTCCAGGTTGACGAGGCGCATACGGCCCCCGCCGAGGGCGACGTAGAGGACGGATCCGCAGATCGCCACGCCCTTGGAAGCCTCTTGGCCGCTCGGCTTCCAGGTGAGGAGAGCGGTTGCGGAGCCGTTCCTGCGGACCTGGACATAGTCGGTCTCCCTGATGATGAAGCCCTCGTGCGCGCTCAGCGTTGCTTGCTTGGACTTCTCGTCTTTACCCGGTAGGTCCTCTGGCTCGAGCCGCTCGCCGGTGGCGAGGTTGATGATGAGGTCGGAGAAGGGCTGGTCACCCTCGGCCCTTCGGGTGGCGTAGAGGTAGCCCTGGTGCACGAGCTGGGCGAACATGGTCTCCAGGGGGTGGGTGAGTCCGTCGGCGAGTGTGACCACGGCCGTCTGCGTTCTGCCGTCGTCGGTGTTCAGGGCGACCGCCTCACCGCCGTCCACGGCGCTGAATCTCTGGGACGTGATGGAGGCGAGGTCGAGCTGCACCGACAGGTCGGCCGTCGACAGCCTCAGGGCCCGGGGCGGGAAGCTGCTCGTGACCAGGATACTGCCGCCGTCGGAGGTCGGCACGATCGAGGACTCGAGGCGGTGAGTCGGCTCCTTCGCCTTAAGGGCGAGGTTCTCCCCGAGAATAGTGCTGGCGATGATGGTGCGGTCGGACAGGCGGATCTTGAGCAGGCTGACCCGTCCATGATCCTCGGGGGCCCGGCCGGCGCGTAACGTCTCGGTGCCTGTGATGACGTAGGCGAACTCGTCGTCGCAGGTGCCGGCGCCGGTGAACTGCTCGGTGACGGTTGCTCCGGGGCTGGGGGTGACGTGGTTTTCTCGGGGGATGCTGCCAACCAGGGGAGGTGTCATCTCCTCGATGCGATAGCCGTGCTCGGAGTCGTCGGGGACGACGGCGTAGCTCGTCGGCCCGGTGAGGTCGACGATGATGGGGCTATCACCGGTGAGGGGGTCGGAACTGTCGTTATGGACCTTCCCGAGGAGGAGGGTGCCGTGGGCGGTTGTGATCTCTGCGTTGCTGGGCCAGGGCTGATCGTGGTTCTCCTCGATGCGCATGGGCCAAACGGCCTCCTCGCCGAAGGCCGTTGGCACGGCAGTCGGCTGTGGGGGTGACGACAGTGACGCGTGGCGAAGCGTGGGCGGGTGTGGGGCCAGTTTTTTGGCGAGGCTCCGCCCGAGCCCAGCGCAGGCGCCCAGGGACAGGGTTCCGGCGCCCGCCATGGTGCTGAGAGCGGCGGTGAAAAACGTACGACGTCGCATGATGACCTGCTGATCCTGGTTCTGGTTCTGGAAGCTCAACAGGGACATGTCGCGCGGCTGGCCGCGGTCTCAGCCCTGCCAGGCGGTGGCCGGGTAGAAGTTGTTCTTGTAGCAGGCGCCGTAGGGTGTCACCGCCACCAGCTCGCCATAGTCATACTGGTTGCCGGTTTTGGACTCCTGGATCACCTCGCCGGTGTCCAGGTTGACGAGATGCACACGGCCGTCATCGAAGGCGACGTAGAGGACGGATCCGCAGATCGCCACGCCCCTGGGAACCTCCTGGCCGTTCGGCTTCCAGGTGAGCAGCGCGGTTGCGGAGCCGTTCCTGCGGACCTGAACGGAGTCGGCGCTCCTGATGATGAAGCCGTTGATCGCGGTCATGGTCGGGGTCCTGAGCTCCGCGCTGCTGCTCCGCAGATCCTGCAGCTCGACGTGCTCACCGGTGGCGAGGTCGATGATGAGGTCGGAGAAGGGCTGATCACCCTCGGTTCTTCGGGTGGCGTAGAGATAGCCCTGGTGCACGAGCCAGGCGACCAAGGTCTCCTCAAGGGGGTGGGTGAGTCCGTCGGCGAGTGTGACGACGGCTGTCTGCGTTCTGCTGTTGTCGCTGTTCAGGGCGACCGCCTCACCGCCGGTCATGGCGCTGAATCTCTGGGACGTGACGGAGGCCAGGTCGAACTGTACCGACAGGTCGGCTGTGGACAGCCTCAGGGCCCGCTCCGGGAAGCTGCTCGTGACCAGGAGACTGCCGCCGTCCGGGGTGAGCACGATCGAGAAGTGGTGAGCCATCTCCATGCTGAAGTCGAGGTTCTCCCCGAGAATGGTGCTGGCGGTGATGGTGCGGTCGGACAGTCGGATCTTGAGCAGGCTGACCCGAGCGCGGCCCTCAGGGTTCTGGTCGGCTCTCATGTCCTCGCTGCCGGTGATGACGTAGGCGAACTCGCCGTCGCACGCACTGGCGCCGGTGAGCTGGTCGGTGATGAGTGTCCCGGGGCTGGGGGGAAGACGGTTGTCTCGATAGGGAGGTGTCATCTCCTCGATGCGATAGCCGTGCTCGGAGCTGTCGGGGACGACGGCGTAGGTCGTCGGCCCGGTGAGGTCGACGATGATGGGGCTATCACCGCTGAGGGGGTCGGAACTGTCGTTATGGACCTTCCCGAGGAGGAGGGTGCCGTGAACGGTCTCGATCGCGGCGTTGTTGGGTAACGGCCGATGGTGAGGCTCCTTGATGCGTAAGGGCCAGACCGCCTCCTCGCCGAAGGCCGTCGGTGCGGCGCTCGGGTGGGGTGGTGTGGGCAGTGACGCGTGGAGGAACGTGAGAGGGCGCGGGGTCCGCCGGCCCGCGGCGCAGCCGCTCACGGGCAGGAGACCGGCTCCCGCGGCGGCGCCGAACGCGGTGAGAAGGAATGAACGACGTCTCATGATGACCTGCCTGTGTCGATGTGTGATCCGAGGAGGGTCGCACGCGGTGGCCGGATCGACGGGGACGTGTGACGCGGCCGGGTGCAGGAGTCCTGCGCCCGTGCGCGTGACAGTCCCCGTTCGTCCGCGGGCCGGCCTGGTCTCAGCCCATCTAGTGCTCGACGACGTCGGCCGGTGCCTTGCCGCCGTCGCCGTCTGAGGGCCCGGAGTCCGGCAGGTGGCCGCCCACCATGTCGGTCAGGCCCGTGCCCACCAGGCTGCGCAGGATGAGATCGAGCTGCTCGACGTTGTTGGCCACGGCCTTGGGTAGCGCCGAGGCGCCCTCGGTGGAGATGATCGACAGGTCGCGCACGCTGGCCAGTGGCTCGCTCAGGGCCCGGGCGATCTCCGGGGCCTTGTCCAGCAGCATCTGGCGGGTGGCGGCCTCGCCGTACTTGGCCAGGG
>ERZ773042.1407-NODE-1407-length-14268-cov-7.695631_pt1 | contig 14268 bp, 10 predicted proteins | sample MGYA00511664_ERZ773042 | MGnify/ENA primary metagenome ERZ773042 (study PRJEB29015, sample SAMEA2737984) | human oral metagenome | biome: human oral; feature: human-associated habitat; material: dental | place: China | collected 2036 ... | reverse complement strand
GGCGCAGGACCGGGCGCACGAAGGTCTCGAAGGCGATCTGGGCGCTGACCGGGTCTCCGGGCAGACAGAGGATCGGGGTGCCCTCGACCGTCCCCACACCGAGCTGACGGCCCGGGGACATGGCGACGGCGTCGAACCGTACCGAACCCAAGGGGGAGAGGACCTCCTTGACCGTGTCCCCCTGGCCGACGCTCAGGCCCCCGGTGGTGATGAGGACATCGGCGCGCACCAGCTGGTCCTCAATGGTCTCGGCCAGGGCGCGCAGCTCGTCGGGGACGGCGGCGACACGGAAGGCCTGACCGCCGGCGTCGGTGACCGCACAGGCCAGGGCGTGGCCGTTGGCATCGAAGACGTCGCCGGCCTCACGGGACTGGCCGGGCTCGACCAGCTCGTCACCGATGGAGACCACGACGACGCGCGGAGCGGGATGCACGCGCACCCGGTGCAGCCCGAGGCCGGCCAGGAGGGCGACCTGCCGGGCGCTGACACGTGAGCCCCGTGTGAGGACGGTGGTTCCGGACCTCACGTCCTCGGCGCGGCGGCGTACGTTGTCGCCGGCCACGACGGCGCGGTAGATGCTGACCCGGGACTCGCCGCGGTCGGTGTCGGTCCAGGGGACGACGGCGTCAGCCCCCAACGGCATGGGAGCGCCGGAGTCGATGAGGGCTGCCGCCCCGGAGACGAGGTGACAGGGGCGCATGTCGCCGGCGCGCACCGCGTCGACGACATCGAGCCCGAGCGGGTTGCTCCGGCCGGCCTCGGAGACGTCCCCGGCGATGACGGCGTAGCCGTCCTGGCCGGCAAGGTCCACGGCGGGCAGGTCGATTCCGGCGATGATGTCCTGGGCCAGGACGCAGCCGACGGCATCGGGAAGGACGACGTCGAGGGGCGCTGCCGCCTGGGCGATCTCCAGGCAGGCGGCCAGATGTTCGGCCACTGTTCTCATGACACTCAGGCTACCGTCAGGTTTGCAGTGCACGTTGTGCCCCGCCGGGACGAACGGTTCAGATACGAAACGTCATCACCTGCAAAGATGACCCCATGACGACCGGCGCACTTGACCTGCCCGATACGAGCCGACTCGAGGTCGACGACGCCAAGGACGAGCTGCGCAAGGTGCTGCGGTCGCACCGGCGCTCCCACCACCGCCACCCGATCGCTGGGCACACGCCCGCTTGCAAGGCACTGACCGAGCACGCCCAGGAGGCGGTAGAAGGTGCGGCGAGTGTGGCGACCTTCGTGTCAGTGGGGACCGAGCCCTGCACTCGATTGCTGCTGGAACGGCTCCACGAGGCCGGCATCGAGGTGCTGCTGCCGGTGCTCGGGCCGCGCCTGGCGCGCTGCTGGGGGCGGTTCCAGGGAACCTCGGACCTGGCGGAGCGGGCACCGGGACGCCCTCCAGAACCCAGCGGCCCCACACTGCCGGCTGAGGCGGTGCGCGAGGTGGACGCACTCCTCATTCCAGCGCTCGCCGTGGACCGAGACGGACGGCGCCTGGGCCAGGGAGGCGGCTGGTACGACCGGATGCTGCCGCTGCGGGCAGCCGGGACCCACACCTTCGCAATCATCCATCCCGAGGAACTGGTGCACGGGCCGCTTCCCGTGGAGGAGCACGACGAGTCCGTGGACGCCGTCATCACGGCTCAAGAGTGGTTCCTGCTGGCCACCGGCTCGCCGGCGCACGCCAGGTCCCCGGAGTGATAGAAGCCCGCGCCCGGATGAGCCGGGACTGCCCAGGGGCCACAGGCGCGTAGCTGCAGCGCTCATCCACAGGGTCGGCAGTTAGCGCGTGCCGACCGACAACAACCCCCGGATTCTGGAGTCATGAGACTCCGCCACCGCCTGTCCCGTAGCTCATCGCCACAGTCCCCCCGTCCATCCGGACCGGCCTCACGCTCATCAGCCCGCAACGGCCGCTTCGCCGCGCCGCGCCCCTCACTTCTGCTGTGGCGGCACCGTCACCTCGTCGTGGCCCTGTGCCTGGGGACAGCGGTCCTGGTGGCCCTTAGTGTGCTGCGCCCCGGCCCCGAACGGGGTCAGCAGGTACTCATCACGGCCCGACAGGTGACCGCCGGAGCCCTCATTACCGAGCAGGACGTCTCAACGAGCAGACTTCCGACGTCGGCACTCCCTCAAGCCGGACTAGCCACCAAGGAGCAGGTCGTCGGGAACCGGGCGGCCGTCGCCCTGGAACCGGGAACCGTCTTGACGGTCTCAATGACCAGCGGAGGCATGGCTCAGCAGTTGGGAGCCGACGAACGACTGGTGCAGGTACCGATCGAGGTCGGGGCCGAACTCGCCCGCCCCGGAGCCCGGGTTGACATCATCGGGCAGACACGGGAGGGGTGGGCGCCCCAGACCTCACCACAAGCGGCATCACAGGAACAGGAAGGCACCCCCGAAGGAGGTTCTGAGGGACAAGTCGACTCTCCCGCCCAGATCGGACCGGAGAACAATCCGGGCAAAGCTCCCAGCGCACCTCCGGAACCGCCACCTGACCAGAAGTCGCCAGGAATTCAGCAGACTCCTCAAAGTCTTTCCCAGGAAATATCTACCGGACCGCTCGGAGAGCGCAGTACGGTTCTCTGTTCGGGAGCGCGCGTCGTTATGACACAGCGAGTAGGCGATGACGACCACTGGACGGGAAACAAGAAAGTAACACTTATCACACTAGCCATTCCTGCCGGTAACGCTATTGTGGTGGTCGGCGCGGCTACGAGTAGCACGCTCGGCATTGTGCTGAGCCCGTAATGCCGCTGCAAGCGCCTTACACAGATGATAAGACGCTTCACTTTCACTAGTCCCCGATGGCGCACCCATGGCAGACGTCTGCCCGCGCCGCTACGAAAGGATCGCCATGATCAAGGGATTCAAGGAGTTCATCGCGCAGGGCAACGCCCTCGAGCTCGCCGTCGCCGTCATCATCGGTGCCGCCTTCAAGCCGATCGTTGATTCCATCACCAAGGTCATCCTCGACATGATTGGCCAGTTGGTCGGCCAGCCGAACTTCGACTCCATCGGTCAGTTCAAGCTCTCTGAGAGCGCCGCTGAGTACATTCAGCCGGGTACGATCCTCACTGCTGTGGTGAACTTCCTCCTCATCGCCATCGCTGTCTACTTCGCCATCGTTCTGCCGATGAACACAATCAAGGCTCGCATGGCCAAGCAGAAGGCCGAGGAGGAGGCCAAGGAGGTCACCGACGTCCAGCTCCTCACCGAGATCCGCGACCTACTCTCCGCCGGGACCGCCAGGCAGTGAGTCCCGCAGCGATCCGATAACCGCATTCGCAGCATCACTTCAGGGCCCCGCCGATCCATGTGATCGGCGGGGCCTTCCGCATTTCTCTTTCTGCAACGCCAAAGAATGTTTGCCAGCATTAGCGCGCAACTGCACGGTTGCTCGATATCAGCCCCAGTGCGGGGGGACGTCGCGTTTGAGGCGAGCGTCGTTGGAGCCGGCGCCACCGGTCTGGGGGGCATCGAGTCCTCCACCGCCCCCGCTGAGGGCATCGTGCTCGTAATCGGCTCGGGCCAGATCCTCAGGGCTCTCGCCACGTGACACACGTTCCTGGTCCTGTGCGGACAGGGCGATGACCCGCCGACGACGCCGGGCGCCTCTGCGTCCAGGAGCTCCGTCGTGGTGCGGCGCAGGTTCTAGGTCCGGATTGGGGGGCCCGTCCACACCGCTCATCGCCACCGCGCCGTGCGAAGCGTCATTGGTAGCGTCGGTAGCGTCACCGTCATGCACCGTGTTGCTCGGGATCGCTCGGACGGCTCAACGGCTGCGCCGTACCGCATTAGCCAGGACCGCGTCGATCCCCGTGCCGCGGCGACGCAGAGCCAGGGCGGATCTGAGCTCCTCGACCTCCTGGACCTCGGAGCGGTTGACGCCGTCGGAGCGGATCCAGGCCATGAGGTCGTCGAGCTGGTCATCGGAGTAGGCCTGCAGCGGCAACCCCTGGGCGATGCGAGGGCGCTCGGTGCGTTCGGACGCCTCACCGGGCTCGGGCTCCGGCGCCTCCGGGACCGCGCGCGCCGAGTCGTCGACGCGGTCAGGCACCGCCTCCATGGGCGGAGCCGCGTTGCCCTGGCGCTCCACGAGGACGGCCAGGACGAGCTCCTCAACGGCCTTCGCCTCGGCCTCCGGGTCGACGAACACCCCGGCGGAGAAGGCCATGTGGACGCGCCAGCCGCGCCGCTCGAGACGCTCGACGCGGTGCCGGTCCCGCCGGCGCAGGCTCGGTTCGGAGATGTAGTCGACATCGTCGGTCAGGACCGCCACCAGCAGCTCGTCGGGGTAGTCGGGGTGGCCGATGGCCAGCGGAATCCGTACACCGCCATCGGTTCCGTACCGGGGGACGACTGACAGACCCTTGCGCCACAGGTGCTCGGCGAGGTCCACCAGAAGCCGGTCGGGCACCTTGCCGGCCGAGTTGCCGGTCTGGGAGGCATCCTCGGCGCGGGACAGGACCTCTCGCAGCAGGCGCGCCCCCGGAGCCCGCAGGCGGTCCCGGTCGATATCGCCCGCCGCCAGGCAGGAGACCACCTGAGTGCTGCCCCGTGAGGAGCACAGGGCCTCGACGAGCCCCACCATGCCGCTGTGGTCGGAGACGGGGCCGAAGTTGTGGATGGTGCGGCCGTGCGGGGTCTTGGCGTAGCCCACCGAGATGATGATGTGGTCGCGTCGCAGAGCGCGCGCCTCATCCAGCTCGACGACGGTGAAGGGCTCGGCGGCCCCGGGAGCGAAGAACGTCTCCAGGGCCGGGGCGCCGGCGGCCGCCCGGCTGATCGCTGAGCGCAGTGCGTCGGCGTGCAGACGGTTGAGGGCAATGACCCCCAGCGACTCCTCGGGCCGGGTCAGGGCCCGGTCGATGACCATGTCGACGACGTGGGAGACCTCGGCCTCCACGGTCTCGACCGCGGTCTGCCCAGGAGCCGGCATGCCCCGGCCGTCCACGAGCTCCAAGGACAGGTAGGCCTCCCCCGGCGGGGAGGGGACGGCCTCGACGACGCCCTCATATCCATTGGCCGCGAGGAACGAGGCGATGCCGGCGTCGAGGCTGTTGCGGGCGGTTGGCAGGGTGCGGGCAGGCAGGAGCGGGCCGAGCTCGGCGGCCAGGCCCGTTGTCGTGCGTCGGGAGTCGCCGACGAGGAGCACCTGCTCGGCGCGCACGAAGGCGGGCAGTACCTGCGGGACCGGCATGGGTGCGGAGGCGTCCAGAACGGCCAGATCCACGACCGCCGTCGGAGAGAAGATCTGGGGCACGAGCGTGGGCGGAACGATCCAGATCGGCCGGGCCAGCAGCGCCATGGGATGGGCTTCGATGATCTCGCGCAGCGGAACGCCGTCCTCGCGGGCCAGCGCGATGTACAGAGCGCGGGCATCGGCCTTGTCCTGTTCAACGGCGGCACGCACTCGACGGGCGCAGGCCTGGGCCACGGGGCCGGACAGGGAACGGCTGTGGGCGGCGTCGAGCTCGCGCAGCGAGACCGCCATCTGGGACAGGGCGCGCGCGTCGAGGCCCCCGAGGTCGGGGTCGGCGGCGAGGGTCTGGGCCAGCAGGGAGGACCACCAGCAGTAGGTGAGCTCGGACTCGAGCTTCTCCTCGTCGATGCGCCGAGCGGCCATGTCGGCCACGAAGTCGCTCAGCCCCAGGGCCTCGAGGTCGGAGCGGATGCGGTTGACCTCGGGAAGCCTCTGGGCGGTGAGGTCATCCGCGGCCAGCGAGCGAGCCAGATCCAGGAGGTCCTCCAGGGGCATCTCCATGAGCGCCGGCGACCCCTGGGCGCGTTTCAGGAGCGGCTGGAGCTCGGCGGCGGCGTCACGCGCCCGTCCAGCCGAGCGCCGCATCTCATCCAAGCCCTGAGGCAGACGTGGCCAGCCGCCATCGGGATCGTGCCGGCGCCACTCCTCCCGGCGGCGCTGGGCCTTGACCAGCTCTGCGTGCAGGTCGCCGACGACGCGGCCCGGCCGCACGAGGTCATTGGCCTGCCGCGTGAAGCGCCGGCGCCGCGAACCATCCATGTGGATGCCTCGCTCGTCACGCCAGCGCTTGGAAGCGGTGGCGATGACCATATCGGCGGCTGAGCGTTCGAAGACCTCGGGAAGGAAGACGTCCAAGGACTCGCGCACGCCGTCGAACATGTCGAGCTGCTCGATCCACTGGCTCAGGGTCCGGGCTTGGCTCAGACCGGTGGTGCGCGCGACTGTGGCCGTGTGCTCCTGAATGGAGGGCAGCAGGTCGTTGGCCAGGGCGCGCAGGTGGACCAGAGCGTCGGTGGCCTCGTCCATATCCTCCACCGGGATCCCGTTCCAGGCGCTGGAGGAGACCTCGGGGGTGAGCAGGCCCAGAGCACGCCCCCGGCGCAGGAGGGCGCGGGCCTGGTCCATGCCGTCCTCATCAAGGCGGCCCAGGTGCTCGACGTCGATTCGGGCTCGGGTGGTGGCGCGGTCGCGGCGACTGGTGAGCTCGGCGAGCTTCTGAAGGGCCTCGTAGGCGGAGACCGACCAGGGCTCACGGGGTCGGTGCAGGGCCCGCACGTAGCGATCCAGGCGTGAGCGGACCGTGGTGAGGCGGTCGCGCAGAGAGATGATCTCGGTGACATCAAGCTGGGGTGGCTGGACGCCCAGGCTCTCGCGGATGCCCTCGGAGGCGTGCTGGCGCCAGGCGGCATCCTCGGTGAGGTCCAGGACCATGGAGCCCAGACCGGCCTCACGCAGGGCTGACGCCACGGCATGCCCGTCGGCACTGGTGGCGGGCACGTGCAGCACGGTACGCCCGGAGGCGGCGGCGTCGGCGAAGACGGCGGCCAGGGTGCCTGCGACGTCGGAACCGGGGGGCGCGTCGATGAGGAAGCTCGCCCCGGTTCCCACCGACTCGATGACGTCCAGCTGGCCGGGTTCCAGGTCCCCCACACCGCGCTCAGCCCCAGGAACCCGGTCGGTGGGAACGGGCGGGGGCAGTTCGACACTCAAGGCGTTGCGGGCGTCCTCGTCCCCGGCGATGGCCGCGACCAGGGCGGAGGTGCGCGCGCGCTCCAAAACGGCGTCAAAGTCCTCCACCAATGCCTGACCGGGGTGGACGAAGGCGCCGACGACGAGGCGTTCGTGAATCTCAAAGCCGGGCAGGTACTGACGTCCCAGGGCACCGATGCGGGCCAGGGCCGAGCGCGGCGTGAAGCCCGCGGACGACAGGGCCGCACGGGCGATGTCGCCGATGTCGGTGGTGCACTGGTAGCGGCGCAGCGCGCGGGTCAGGACCGGATTGACCTCGATCGTGGGGTCGAGGGTGAGGGTGGCGTCCGCGGTGGCGCTGGCCAGGCGCACGGGGCGCAGCAGAACGGGGGCGTTGACGGTGCGCACACGCGGGCCCGAGGAGGTCTCGGGGACGGTCAGACCGGCGGCGGCCAGGGCGTTACGGGCCGCGTGCTCAGCGGCGATGCGCTCGACGTGGGGGATCTGGGCGGTCAGGTCCCCGGAGTCCGGCGAAGCGCCGTCGGCCAGATGGACGATGCCGTCATCGTCACCTTCCTCGGGGACAGTCTCGTTCCAGGTGGCCACCCCGATGGCCAGGTAGACCGGTGCCACGCCGAACTGGCGGGCGAGGACGTCAGTTCGGGCGGAGACCTCCCGCAAGGACTGACGGGCCTCGCCCAGGGCATTGCGCTCACGCACGATACTGGACAGGTGGGTGGGGCGGCCGGCGTAGAGCTGGGCCAAGCCCGAGGGGTGCGCGGCAGTGAGGTCCACGACGCCGTCGAGCAGGGTGATGTCGTCAAGGCTCGCCACGCCTCCCAGGTCAACCAGTTGGCTGCGCCAGGCGGACAGGGCCCTATCGATGCGCTCGCGCCGCTCGACGTCCGCCTCACTGAGGGGCGGTGCGGGCACTGGGCGCGGGGGGACGGGCGTGACCCGCGGCTCGGGAACCGGCTCGGGCTTGGCCGGTTCCGAGGCCAGAGCGCCCAGGTCCGCGGCAAAACGCCGTCGACTGGCGGCCTGCTCCGCGCCTGCCGAGGCTTCGGCACTCTTGCGCTCATCCTCCCGGAGGGCAGCATCGCGCCGCTTGCGGCCGAAGGAGAAGAACGAAGGCGTCATACGCTCAAGATATAGGCCCATCGGCCCTTGGGCGTGGAGACGCACCGGGGCGTGGCTCGCCCTAGGGGCCGCACCGGTACCGACGTCGACCAATGTCTATGGACGCCGGGTTGAGCCGAGCGGGTCCGTCCGACGTCGACGGACACCGTCCGGCGTCCGCGCCCTCGATTGGATTCGAACCAACGACACCCGCTTTAGGAGAGCACAGAAGCGGGGCTATTGCAAGAGGTCAGCGGTCTGAGGCCCTCGTGTCTCTGCCAGCATCCGTGGTCAACTCGGGGAACGCCCCTGTCAATGAGGTCCACAACGTCGATGTTCCTTACGCTCTTCCTCGGTCGTTGGTGGCTGAGGACGGGGTGCCGACCCCGGAGGGTGTTCGTTTTGGTCGGTCGATCATCATGCGCCGCTGCGCCCATCGGATCAGGCTGGACGATGAGACGGTGGTGGACTGCAAGACACGGGACTTCTACTCGTGCCCTCACTGCGCCGCTTTGTATCGCGGCGACTGGCAGGCGATCATCAGAGACGGTCTTTACTCGCTGACGGAGCCCGCTCGCATTGTGTTCATGACGTTAACTGCGCCTTCTTTCGGCGCGGTTCATCGGATTCCCAGCAAGTCAGACAAGGCTAAGAGGTCGCGCTGTTCATGCGGAGAGGCTCACACCAGCGCGGACTCGGCTTTGCGGGGTGTCGCAGTCGATCCGGAGCGGTATGACTACCTGGGGCAGGTGGCCTGGAACCGAGACTGCGGGGCTCTGTGGCGGCTGACTCTCACCTACCTCAGACGGGCGCTTCCTTTCGAGTTCGACTACGTCAAGGTCTATGAGTGGCAGGCACGAGGAGCCCTGCATCTGCACCTGATTTTGCGTCTTCCTCCCTCAGCCACTTCTGACGTCATAGAGACAATCCGGAGGACGTGCCTGAGCACCACCTCTCCGTCCAAGATCGACGGAGAGTATCGAGGTTGGGGGGAGCGTATTGACGTTGCGGACTGTGGGCTCTACATGCCGGAGGACCGTGGTCGCATGGCTACGAGCATGGACGGGGTCGTGAGGTACGTCGGCAAGGTTCTTGGGTACGTTGGCAAGTCTCTTCTGGAGCAGGCGAGCAGGGTCGGCAGCACGTACCCGCAGGCGCTGGAGCACTTCAGGCGGTTGAGTTATGCCGCATTCGTGACCCCGTGCTCTCGGGACTGTCCAGTCACTGGCTGTTCTTCGCCTCGCCACCGCAATATAGGCGCGAGCTCGCACGTGGTGTCGGCCAGCCGCAAGTCCGGGCATCGCGAGGGATGGTCGCCGTCGGGTCTCAATCGAACGATCTTGGGACGTCGTCGTTCGGAGTACATCGAGGCCCGGAAGGAGGAGAGGAGCGCCGCTGGGGAGAAGGAGGTGGAGCTCCCGCGCTCGGTGAACCTGACACGGTACGAGATGAAGGCGTTGTTCCTCCATCAGGCCGGCATCGCTCACGGGGTCGTGCCGGAACGCTCGAGCACACAGAACGCATAGGCCATGCAGGCCCGTTGAAGCCCGGAGGACACCCACCGGGCTATGTGTCGTGCCCGATAACGGTCACCATCTTCGGAGTGCACCACAAAATCACGTTGCTCAGACGACGGAGAGCCTCGGGGAGCCTTTACAGACTCCACTATGGATCAGAGGCGCGCTGAAACCGGGCGCGTAGGCCCCGAGAACGGCGCCAGCCGCAGCGCAAGGGGCCCGCGCCGCGGGCGCGTCAGCGCCCGCCCTTGTTCTCGTAGGGAGATTTGTAGCAGCGGCGTTCGGGGCGTCTTACGCCAGCGTCTCTGGCTCACGGGGTGACGTGGTCCTGCCGGCTCCGGCCATGGTGCACGCTCGTTAGGGGCCCCGGAGTCAAGGTCGCCGGTGTGAGGTTTGCGCGCGGCATTCAATCGGGAAGTGATGGTTATGCGGATGTGGTGGCCGCGCAGCGAACCTCACACCCAGGCCGGCCTTGAGTCTGGGGCGGCCCTGCCGGAGCGTGCAAGCCTGACCGGCACCGGCCGGCCAGGAACTCCGTGCGACAGAGACGCGCCGTAAAACCTTGCGCGCTCGATCAGCCTCCGAAAGGAGACACCACTATTACTCGTAGGAGTCGCTTTGCGAATTACGGTCTCGCAACTTGGGTCCAAATACCCCTCCCTCGGACTGAATGGGCTCCCTTGACCACCGAGATAGTGTCGCTTGACTGACTCCGGATAGTTCAGCAAGATCAATTCGAGGAATCTTCGCTTTACTATCCTTATCCATACACTCATCTAAAACCATCCTGCGAGCCCAGGCGGCACACTCAACAATATCGTCGAGCACAGGTAGCACTCTTCGAGCATATCCGTCTGGACTTACCTCATATACGACCTCAGGAAGTTGTTGCGACGAAATCTCAGCAAGAAGCCTCGATAGGATGTCAGAAGCGCGATCTACCACTTCATAGGCACCCCCCGCCTCCCTCCACTCCGGGCTGCTTCCGCTATATGAACTTGGACTGCCGCCGAAACCGCCTTCAATGCCATCAGGTGAGTTGTTCTGCATGCGTTGATGATAGCCGTTCGTCGCACCTATCGCATCAGACATCAACACGTGCGTCGACGGCGACTTCAGTCGCCTAGCCGAGAAGACTTCAATTCTCTTAGCGCAAGCACCGGATGTTGTCAACCAAGTTTCACTGTTAGCAAACTAGAGAATCTGTCGCGACTTGGCACCACGCGATGGAAGCTTGGTATGCCGCCGAAAGGTCACGGTGAGATATTTTTATCTCAGTAGCCACCCTCGTTGCAACCATCTCCGTCCGTTGCGGAGGTACTTGATGCCGATCTAATCTCATTCCGATGGCGCTCCGATACAGGCGCGTCCTACCGAGTTTCCAGCCTTCATCCAGGCAACTGGCCTCGGTGGGGTTCCGGGCACCATGCAAGAGACAGACACATCCAGGCTCCGGACACCAGGCAGGTGCCGGGCACAACACAGAGAGGAGCCGCCATGGCTACCAACGCACTGACCATCCCTGTTCGAGGACGGGACCTGCGGGTCATTCCCGCTGAGCGTGAGCTCCGGCCCAAGTGGGTCTACGAGGACGGCAAGCGGACGGACAAGCCGGCCGTTGATGACAAGGGCCGGCCGCTCTACGGCATCACGGCTCTGATCGACAGTGACTTCACGGGCCCGGTGGACGGCTGCCGCGTCACTGTCGCGACGCCCAATCTGCCTCCGGTCGCGTTCGGTCAGATTCTTCATCTCACCGACGACGCCGTCATCAAGGTCATGAACAACTCCAAGGGCTTCGAGCTCTCGATCTCCGTCCAGGCCTCCGGCTTCGTCTCGGACAAGGCCGCCTAGGTTCCGCTCACTCAACTCCCCGGGCGGGGGATTCGATACCTGGCCTCGACGGCCCGCCCTCGCCCGGGGCCCACAGCACAACAACAACTGCACACCTTCATGACACGAGAGGACAAAGATGAACATCTTTGTGAACTTCATCCGCATCTGCTTCTGGGGACTCGTCTTCCTGGTGGCGTTCTCCATTACAGAAGACCCCTCCAGCCCGGGGCTGACCACCTTCCATCTGCTCAAGGCGGCGGCGGTTACCTCCGTAGCGATCATTCCGCTTGTCCTCGGCAAGGACGTCCCTGTTCTGGGAGGCATCTGCCAGTTCTTACTGAGTTGGGGCTGGGAACCGAAGGTGGTCTACGACATCCCCAAGGACAAGAAGGACAAGTGGAAGCGGGCTCGACGCATCAATCGTCGGCAGAAGGAGGCTTGGGCCAGAGCAGACCTGAGGGCCGCCACTGGTCGCAAGGACCGCAACGGCGAGGAAGAGTTCGAGACGCCAAGGATCGTGAAGATCAAGGACGACTCTCGCGGCTTCGTGGTCGTCGTTGAGCTGGTCGTTGGTGTTCCCGTCGCCAAGGTCGAGGCCGCCGTTGATGATCTCGCAGTGGCATTTGGCTACTCACGAGTGAAGGTGGAGTCCAGCGCTGATGAGAGGCGTCGGGTCAACCTCGTCTTCTTCCTGGGAGACCCCATCCCTGCGGGTCGCATTGGCGCGGATTGGTTGGAGTAGGCATGAGCACCTCTGTCAGCACCCAGCGCCTGGGAATCACTGAGCTGGGCACCGGTTTCAACATCGACTTCAACGACGCCTGGCACTACGCCATCCAGGGGATGACCCGTTCAGGAAAGTCCGTCCTGGTCTACAGCCTCCTGGCACCGTTGGCCGCGTGCGACAACGTTCGCATCTGCGGGGTGGACCCCACGGGGATCCTGCTCAAGCCCTGGCAGGAGCACCCAGGCAGCGAGTACCGCCACCTGGGAGGTAAGGACCTCCAGCACGCCGCTGATGTCCTGGCGTCGCTCTGCGATGAGATGGACCGCCGCATCCAGGACATGCTGGCCGCCTACCAGGACAAGATCGAGGTGTTCACTCCTGATCTTCCTCTGCTCGTGGTGGTTCTTGAGGAGTATCCAGGTCTCCTCGCCCTTGCTGAGTCCTACGACACCGCTGCGGGCCTGAAGCCTGCTGAGCGCGTTCAGAACAGGATCAAGCGCTCAGTCAAGCGCCTTGTCCAGGAGGGAGCCAAGGCCGGCATCCGGCTGGTGCTCATTGCACAGCGCATGGATGCCTCGATCGTCGGGGGTGCTGAGCGCTCCAACTTCGGGGTCCGGATCACCATGCGTGTGGACAACGCCGACGCGGTTGGCATGCTGCACCCTTCCGCAACGCCCGATGATCTCGCTGTCGCGCTGGCCTCACGAACTGGTGAGGGCGTCTTCCAGCACCCCGACAACGGCTCGACGATCAGACGCTTCAAAGCGTCCTACGCCTCCTACGACCAGTACGTCGACTACGTGCGAGGCAGCCTCTGACGCCCCTGGTACAGGGGTGTGTGAAGGCATGAAGACAGAACCTGAGGATGTTGGAAGGAAGTGCCCCATGACGAGGACAAGGAAGACAGGTTCCCGCCGTCGTGGGGCACCTCCGCGCCTCCCCGCAGGCATCTGCCGTACCCCTGATGGCTGCTATCGCGCGCGCCCGACATCGGGCCGGAAGCGCACCCCTAAGACCTTTGGCACTCTTGATGAGGCCAAGGCGTACTTGCGCCAGCAGGAGCTCGCCGGACGCAGCGTTCGAGAGACCCTCGACCTGTGGATGAAGGAGCGCCCGAACTCGGTCAAGCCCAGCACCTTGAGCCGGGACAAGCAGATCGTCCGCAACCTTCCGAAGGACTTCCTCTCGCTGGACCTGGCCTCGATCACGTTCTCCGAGGTCTCTGCCGTCGTCAACGGGTGGCCCGGCAAGGACGGCACCAGGAAACGGGTACGCACTACCCTGCAAGCCTTCTTCACCTGGTGCGTGCGCAAGAAGTTCATCGACGAGACCCCTGCCAGGGACATTCGAGTGGCTGAGACGTCACCGCCCTCGGGCCCGAACCCGTTCACCTGGGACAAGATTCAGGAGATCGCCGACGCCACCCGGGTCAAGCACCCCTACATAGCAGACGCCATGCTTCTTGCTGCTCATACTGGCGTTCGGTTGGGAGAGCTGAGAGCAATCAGGGTCGGCGACTACGTCCAGGTGCCTCATCAGCATCTGAGGATCTCTCACAACCATCCGGAGAACCAGGCTGAGGAGACGACTCCGAAGTCCGGTAAGAGCCGGTTCATACCCCTTGACCCTGTCGCCGCCGCCATCGTCAAGCGCCTGGCTGCCGGTCGTGCGCCGGATGAGTACCTCCTCGTCACTGGACGAGGTTGCCAGATCATCTCAGGCAACATGCGCAGAGCCATGGGCTGGAAGGACCTGGCCGACGGCCACAACTGGAATGACCTGCGCCACACGGCCGCCGTGGAGTGGTGCCGGCTCCCAGGAAGCCCGTTGCAGGAGATCGACATCCAACGGCTTCTGGGCCACTCCAAGCTCTCGACGACGGAGGGGTATCTGGCCGGCCTGGGCGGCACACGCTGGCAGAACGAGATTTCGGCCAAGTTCCAGGCTTTCGGCACTCCCCAGGCCCCTGATTCTCGGCACGACGGAGGCGCAGCATGACCTTCTGCGACCAGCCAACGAAGACGGGTTCTCCCCGCGATTGCAAGGAGAACCCGGTAGTGCCCTCGATTGGATTCGAACCAACGACACCCGCTTTAGGAGAGCGGTGCTCTATC